>Ga0307372_10001080_pt1 | contig 47544 bp, 38 predicted proteins | sample OX1MG_FD_202533 | JGI IMG/M metagenome (GOLD analysis project Ga0307372, IMG submission 202533) | Soil microbial communities from Risofladan, Vaasa, Finland - OX-1 | ecosystem: Environmental > Terrestrial > Soil > Coastal area > Acid sulfate soil | place: Finland: Risofladan, Vaasa | collected...
TCCAGGCGGCCGAGAAGCACATCATCGGTCAGGAGGAGCAATGAGCATGCACCGGATGACGCGCCGCGCGCTCGAGGGGTGCGGCGCGCTGGCCGTTATGGCTATGGCTATGGCTATGGCTATGGTCCTGGTGGCGTCGCCCGGCATCGCCGCCGCCGCCGCCACCGATGCTAGGGCTGCCACCGCCGATGCGGCCAGAGGTGGTGCCGGCGAGATCCACGCCGAGCATTTGCAGGGCGATATCTGGCTCATGACCGGTGAGCCTGGCCAGTCCAACGTCGTAGTCTCCGTCGGTGATGAAGGAACATTGGTGGTGGACACCGGCGCGGAGGCGGTGGCTCCGCGGCTGCTCGCGGCCATCCAGCGCCTGCAGGAGGAGCATGGCGGGCATCTGCAGGCCATCCGCCTGATCATCGACACCGACAGCCGCTCCGATCACATCGGCGGCAACGCCGTCGTCGCGGCCGGTGGTCGTACCATTATCGCCGGTAATTTCGCGCGCGATGCCCAGAGCCAGGGTCTCAATGACGCCGCTACGGTGATGGCCAACGTCAACGTGCTGGGCCACCTGGTGGCCGATAACGCGCAGCGGTCGCGCAACGATCCGTTGTTGCTGCCGGAGGCCGCCGTGGATGGCGCGGTGTACAACACCTACTTCAACGGCGAGGCCGTGCAGCTGTTGCACCCATCGAACGCGGCCACCGACGATGATACCGAGGTCCTGTTCCGCCGTTCCGACGTGTTCGCGACGGGCGACACCGTGGACATGCGTGGCTATCCCCTGATTGACGTGGCGCGCAATGGAACGATCGACGGCGAGCTGGTGGCGCTGAACAAGATCATCGAAATGGCGGTGTCTGCGGACAAGCAGGAGGGCGGCACACTGGTCGTACCGGGGCACGGTCGGTTGTGTGATCAGTCGGACGTGGTGCACTACAAGAACACCATCACGATCATCCGCAACCGCGTCCAGCACTACAAGAACGAGGGCAAGACGCTGCAGCAGGTGCTGGCACTGGCTCCGAGCGCGGATTTCGATGCACGCTGGGGCGCCACGAGCGGCCCGTGGACCACGCGCGATTTCATCGAGGCGGTGTACAAGACGCTGCCGGCGAAGGGGCCGAACTTCTCGATGCAGACCGAAACCGTCGTGGGGAACCAGACGGGACGCATGCCGGGACAGGTGTTCTGAGCGGCTTTGACGATCCAGATCACCATTCGCGATGTTCCCGAGTCGGTTCGCGATGAGCTCGCCGCCCGCGCGGCTTTGCAAGGTCGGTCGATGCAGGAATTCCTGCGCATTGAGTTGGAACGTCTGCCTACACCGAGTACGCAGGAGAAAGCGCGCGACACAGACGCGCATCTCTCCCCTGCAGATCATCGAGAGCAGAGACGCTGACCGCCGTTGAGCATCGTCGTCGATTCGTCGGTATTGGTCGCGGCGCAGCCGCCTCGAGCTTGCGAAGCTGATCACGACCCCGGAGGCAAACGGCGCGCAGGAAGATCTCATGCAGCTCGATATTGAGCTGTTTTCCTTCGAAGCTTTCGCGGGCCGCATCTGGGAGCTACGCCATGACGTGACCAGTTACGACGCGTGGTACGTCGCGGTGGCCGAGGCGCTGGGGCTGCCGCTCGCTACCGTGGATGAACGACTCTCCAGGTCGAAGGTGGCCGCCTGCGAGTTTGTGACACCCGGCTTCTAGGGAGCAAACTCCCACAGGTCGTTCAACATCCCGGTGCTCTTGCTGGCGGCAGCGCCCTGACCGCCGAATAGCCAGAAGTCGCCGGAGCCATCCATCCACGCGGCCGGTGCGGTGCGCTCGCCCGGCGTGTTGCCCGGCGCCGCCACGCCCTGTGAGCCGTAGCTGCCAATGGCGCCGATGCGCTGCGATCCGCTCATCCAGATCCACTGCGCGGCGGCGAGGTTGTACTGCCACAGGTCGTTCAGAGCGCCGTTGGCGCGCGCGCCGTCGTAGCCGGTACCGCCGAACAGCCACAGATTGCCGGCGGCGTCGGTGGCGGCACTGGCACCGTCGCGCCCGCCGGGCACCTTGGGCGTCCCCGCCGATGCCGTCTGCGTGCCGTAGACGCCGGCGGAATTGACCGTCTGGGACCCACTGATCCAGGTCCATTGCTTGCTGGCCGGATCGAACACCCACAGGTCGTTGAGCAGTCCGGCGCCGCCGATCGAGCCGTAACCTGCACCCCCGAACAGCCACAGCTTGCCGGTGGTGTCGAGCCACGCGACGGCTTGGCTGCGGGCACCGGGCGCATTGGCAGCCGCCGCTGTACCCAGCGTGCCGTAGACGCCGTTGGCATTGTCGGTCTGCGATCCGCTCACGAACGCCCAGCCGCTGCCCGCGCCGCTGCCGGGAATGAATTCCCACAGATCGCTCAGCAGCCCGCCGCCGCCGGCGCCGCCGAACAGCCACAGATCGCCGCTGGTATCGATCCAGGAGACCGCGCCGCTGCGCGCTCCCGGCGTGTTGGCGGCGTCAGGCACGTCCTGCGTGCCGTAGACGGCCGCTGCGCCGGCCGTGTCGGCGCCGCTGATCCAGGCCCATTGCCCGGTGCCGATGTCGTATTCCCACAAATCATTGAGAGGGCCGCGCGCGCCGACGGAGTCGTAGCCGGTGCCGCCGAACAACCACAGGTTGCCGGCGGTGCCCCCGGAGTTGGTCCATGAGGCGGCCGACTCGCGCGCTCCCGGCGCGTTGCCGGCAGCTGCCGTGCCCTGCGTGCCGTAGACTCCGTGCGCCCCACTCGTGTCGGCGCCGCTGACCCAGGTCCACTGGCCGGTGGCGCTGAGGTATACCCACAGATCGTTGAGGTCGCCCTGGGCATTATCGCCGCCGAACAGCCACAAGCCACCGCCGACGGCGTCATGCCACGCGGCCGCGGCAGCGCGCGCGCCCGGCATATTGGCCGCCGCCGCCATGCCCTGCGTCCCATACACGCCGGCTGCGCCGGTGGTGCTGGCGCCACTCTGCCAAGCCCACTGCCCGCACACCACCATCACGGTAGTGATCGAGCTTGCGGCCACGGTGCCGGTGGCGTTGATGAGCTGACAGGCCGGGCCCGTCGGCTGCACCTGAATCGTGACCGCATACGCCGCGCCGCTGGCGATCTTGCTCGGAAAAGTGAAGGTGCTGGTGCCGATGGGAATGGTTACGCTGTCGGTGCCGTCGTCCAGCACCAATCCGCCCGCGTCCAGGCCCGTGATCGTGCCGCCGACGCTGTAGCTGTTCACTGAGCAGGTCACCTGCACGGTGGTGATGCTGGCGGAGCCGATCGTCCCGGCGCCCGCGGCGACCGAGCAGGTTTGTCCCTGCGGCTGCGCGAGCACGCGGACCTGGTAGGCCGCACCGGCGGCGAACAGGTTCGGTAGCTGGAAGGTGGTGGCCCCGGCGGGCACCGCGACCGCATTGCCGCTGGCGCCTAGGGTCAGGCCCCCCGCCGTCAGTGCAGTGATGTTGCCGCTGACGCTGTAGATCGCCGGGGCAACTTTGCTGCTGGCGCTGCCGCTGCCGGTGTTGATGTTGGCCGGCTGGCCGCGGTCGCAGCCGGCCATCGTGGCGGCGGCGATCAGGCCGATCAGGGGCGGCGCGAGATTTCGTACACGGCCGTTCATGGCGAGTCTCCACTTCAAGCGCGCAGCGACCGCGGGACCGCTCGCCCGCGGGAATGTATCGGAGTGCGCAGCGTCCGGACGCGGAGTCCCGTCACAATAATCGAGCGGTCGTACGCCGCGGCGCCTCGCCCGCCGCAGCGGCCACTGGCGCGACCACGGGTCCGGCTTCGCCGGCGGCGTCACCCCACTGCGAGGGTGGCTGCGGCGTCCGATGAACGTAAGGAATTGTCAGCGCATGTGACGAATTGCGACGTGACGGCCGCGCCACGAGTGCGCTGTGAGTCGATCCGCGCTGTCACGGATGTGCGTTGTGGCTGCCGTGCGGCGCGATTTTCGAATACGCTGGTGGTGGTGTCGCGGTTGTGGTGCCGCCGATACAGCGGCTGTCGCCGCTATTGACGACACACCGTTGCTGGCCATACAGTTCGAAATACTGTGACGTCTGGGAGCGCCGCAGCGGCGACGGGATTCCCCGCGCAGCGCGGTTCTTCATCAGATCTATTATTCAGGGGTATTCGGGGGCCTCGAGCTTTCAGGTGTACAGGATAGGTCGTGGGCCGCGTCCCGCGTCCCGCGTCGGTGCTGCCCATGGGTAGCACGTAGCTCAATAGGATTCTGTGTTAGAGGCACCATCATGGCGATCGTAAATAAGTGTTCGGTAGTGGTGGCCGTGTTGCTAGCGGCCGCCGGCACAGTGCTGGTCTCGATGCCTGCCAGCGCGCAGGATGCGCATCAGAACTTGGACGGATTCTGGAATGCCCTGTTCGATGAGGATGAGCCCGAGCGCATCCCCGGTCCCGATCAGGGTGACTATGCCGGCCTGCCGATCACGCCGGCCGCAGTGTCGGTCGCGCAGACCTGGGATCCGGAGGTCTTGACCATCCCGTATCTGCAGTGCCGCCCCCATCCCTCCCTGTATGGGATCCGCGGCGTCGGCTCGCTGCGCATTTGGGAGGATCTGGACCCGCAGACATTGAGGCAGGTTGCGATTCACACCTGGATCGTGGCCTGGGAAGCGCAGCGTGATATCTGGATGGACGGGCGCCCGCATCCGCCGCAGTGGGCCGCGCACAGCTGGGCGGGCTACTCGACCGGTCATTGGGTCGGCGACGTGCTGCACGTGCATACCGACGACTACAAGCGCGGCTGGACGCGGCGCAACGGGCTGCCCACCGACGATCGGGCGACGTTCGATGAGCGCATGTTCCGCGACGGGCAGATTCTGACGGACGTCACGATGGTCAGCGATCCGGAGTACCTGACCGAGCCGCTGGTCAAGAGCACCGAGTACCAGAAGGTGGCGAATACCAATTTTGCGACCTACCCCTGCCGGGAGGTCACGGAGATCCCGCGCCATGAGGGAGACATTCCCATGCACCTGCCCAACCAGACCGCGGTGGAGCAGGAGTACGCGGTACGCAATCACGTGCCGATCAAGGCCGCCGAGGGTGGGGCGGATACGATGTTCCCCGAGTACCAGGATACGATGAAGAAACTGCCGCCCAATCCGCCGCTGAGGAGGATCGAGCAGCAGGAGCAGCAGCAGGACAAGGCGGACGAGAATCTATAACACGGTCGAAAATCGATCCGCATGGAGTCGACGATGCACGGGATCAGCTCTAGAGGTAGGGTCGTACGCAGCGCATACGGCGCGTCGGTGGCGGGACTGTTGCTCGGTGCAGTCATGCTGCTGGGCTCGTCGAACGCACTCGCACAGTCGTCGACGGTGGTCATCTCCAAATCGACGCGGCTCGACGTGCGCCAATCGCCCTATTACAAAGGATATGACTTCTACGCCGGAAGGGCGGACCAGGGCACCCCTGGTGATGGCGAGATCCATCCCTGGCACGTCCAGGGCAATGTGTGGTTGATGGCCGGGGAGCCCGGCGAGTCCAACGTTGCCGTGCAAGTCGGCAATGCTGGCGTGCTGGTCGTGGATACCGGCACGCAGGCCATGGCCCCGAAGCTGCTGGCCGCAATCCAGAAGCTCGCGGCCGAGTACGGTGGGGAGCAGAAGGCGATCCATTGGGTCATCAACACCGATGGGCTCATGGACCACGTCGGCGGCAACTACATCGTGCGCAACGGCGGCAACACCATCGTCGGGTCCAATTTTCAGTTCGACAACCCCGGACTCACCCCGGGGGCGACTGTCATCGGAAACCTGAACCTGCTGACGCGCATACCGCAGCCGCTGTGGCCCAACGAGACGCACACCGAACCGATCTATAGCTGGGACTTCAACGACGAGGCGGTCAGGCTCTACCATCCGGTGAGCGCAAACACGGACGGGAACGAGATGGTGCTGTTCCGCCGCTCCGATGTGCTCGCCACCGGCGACGTGCTGAGCATGGTTCATTACCCGGTGATCGATTCCAAGCGCGGCGGAAGCATCGACGGGGAACTCGCGGCCCTGAACCAGGCCATGGAGCTTGCGGTAGCCGACTTCCATATGGGACCCCAGGAGGGCGGCACCATGATCGTTCCGGGGCATGGGCGCCTGTGCGACCAGGCGGATCTGGTTGAATACACCATCATCGTCACCACGATTCGCAATCGCGTCATGTATTACAAAAATCGCGGCAAGTCGCTGCAGCAGGTGCTCGCGATGAAGCCGACCTGGGACTTCGACGATCGCTGGGGCGAGAGCACCGGGTCGTGGACCTCCCGGCAGTTCGTGCAGGCGGTCTATGACACGCTTCCGGCCAGGGGCAAGGGCAAGGACAGGTTTGCGATGCCTGCCATGGCAGGTGGCTAGTCTCACTCGCGGCTTGCAGGCCGTGTGGACAGCAACCGTACCCGGAGAGAAAAGTTCGATGAAGAGCCGTGTTGTTTTGAGGGCTGCCCTGCTGGCCGGAGCGCTCGCGATCAGCCAGGGCGCACTGGCGCAATTCGGGCCGCCTCGCGCACCCGCAGGTCCGCCGCCGCCGGCCGAGCAGGCCGCACCGATCGATCTGACCGGCTACTGGGAGTCGGTGATCACCGAGGACTGGCGCTGGCGCATGCTGACGGCCCCCAGGGGCGATTTTGCCAGCGTGCCGCTCAACGCTCAGGGCCAAAAGATCGCGAACGAGTTCGACCCAACCCAGTACGGTGCGCCGAATTCCGGGGTCATCGACTGCCGGGCCTACGGGGCGGCCGGCTTGATGCGCATGCCCACGCGTGTGCACATCACCTGGGTCAACCAGAACCAATTGCAGATCCAGAGCGACTGGGGCGAGCAGACCCGCGAGATTTACTTCACGCGCACGGATATGCCGCACGGCCCGCCGACGCTGCAGGGCAGCTCATTCGCCGTATGGCAGGTTCCGCAGGCTGGCGGCCCGGGCTTCGGCCGTCGGCGCGGACCACCCCCAAAGCCGGTGACGGGCAAGATGTACGTCGTCACGAATAACCTTGCCCCCGGGTGGCTACGGCGCAATGGGGTTCCCTACAGCAGCCAGACGCGCATGCAGGAGTACTTTCAAGTGTTTCACGATCCGAGCGCCAAGATGTGGTTCGACGTGACCACGCAGGTCGATGATCCGGACTACCTGCGCGCTCCGTTCATCACCAGCGATGACTTCCGTCACGAGCCCGACGGCTCGAAGTGGGCACCGCACCCCTGCAAGCAGGGATGACGGCTTTGGTGTTGTGGCTTTCGTCAAACCGAGACGCTATCCGGGGTGTGTCGATGTTTGTCGTTGCGTTTGATAAATTAGGACAAAGCCAATCCATCGTGCAAGCGCACCGCATCCTTGCGGGGGAAGAATCCCTTGACCTATCCGGCCGAATCGCACTATGCCTTGCCCGCAAGCCCGCCCGCCAGTGACACCACGAGTGGCGCTGCCGAGCAACGCGCGTGGACGCTGGCCTATGCGGCCGCCAGAGCGATCGGTGCCTTCGATGTCGAGCATCCCGCCCGATTTCGCCTCGACGAGGCCGGGAGCCTGCATCCGGTAGCCCCGGGAGTGGACGACGCCGATCTGCTCTGGAATCCCCGCCACGGTTGGCAGGCCCCCGGCGCGCAGGGCCCTTCGGCAGCCGTATTGGACCTGTATCTGCCGATCAGTAGTGCCACGGCCCGGCGGCCGATCACGGTGGCACATCTAGGGCAAAGCCTGGATGGGTTCATCGCCACCCCATCAGGCGATTCCTCGTTCGTGACCGGACCGGAGAACATCGTGCATCTGCATCGGCTGCGTGCGCTCTGCGACGCCGTCGTGGTCGGGGCCGGCACGGTCAGCGCCGACAATCCGCGCCTGACCACGCGGCTGGTCGCCGGCACCAATCCGACCCGTATCGTGCTCGACCCCACCCGCCGCCTGTCCCCAGCGCTAGCGGTTTTCAGCGACCGGCAGGCGCACACACTGCGGGTGTGCGCTGCCGGCAAGGTAGCGTCGGCCCAGGCATCCGGCGAGGAGCTGCTCGAGGTCGCCGCAGACGGTGCCGGACTGAAGCTCTGCGAGCTGATGCGCGCACTTCGAACTCGCGGCTACCACCGCGTGCTCATCGAAGGCGGTGGCGTCACGGTGTCTTCATTTCTGCGGGCCGGACTGGTCGATCGGCTGCACATTGCGGTCGCCCCGGTGCTGATAGGCGATGGCCGCCCTGCCGTGCGCCTGCCGCCGCACGCTCGCCTGCAGGAGTGTCTGCGTGTGCGCCACCGGGTCTATCGAAGCGGCGACGACATTCTGTTCGATTGCGACCTGCGCGTGCCGGCCGATGTGCGCGTGTTGGGCAAGCCGGCCGGCGCTCCCGGATCGTTTCAGCGCGTTCTGTGAACGCGCCTGCGGCGAAGCAAGCAGGCAACCCACGCCGCGCATCGCGGCGGTAGTGTGCAGGGTCATCGGTCGCATGCTACCCTGTATTCATGCAGCCTGTAGCGACTGATCGCGCCTCGATCCTCTGGCGCAGCGCCCGGGTCGTGCTGGCGCTGATCTTCCTCAACGGCGCCCTCACCTTCGCGAACGTCTGGCCGACTCTGGGCGTGCACTGGCGGGGTGAGCTGTCGGTGGAGGTGGCGGCGCTCCTCGTGTTCCTGGCGGTGAGCAATGCCCGCGGCCGACCCACCCCGCGCCGCTGGCTGGTCCTGCTCTCGGTAGGCTTCGTGCTGCTGACGCTCGGTCGCTATGGGGACGTAACCTCTCCGGCGCTCTACGGGCGGCCCGTCAATCTGTACTGGGACCTGCCACATGTCGGAGAGGTCATCGGCATGCTGACGCGTGTGGCGTCCACCTGGCTGGTGATCGCCGTGTGTCTCGTTACGCTGGCAGTGCTGATTGGGCTGTACTTCCTCGCCCGCTGGTCGCTCGCGCAGGTGGACGAGGCATTGAGACTGCACCGTGCAGCGCGCACCGGATTGGGCCTGGCCGGAGCGCTGCTGGTGGCGTGTTTCCTCGTCCAGCAGCTCAGCGACCGCGTGCCGCGCGTGCCGCGCATCTCGATACCCGTTACCCAGACCTATGGTGTACAGGTCGCCCGCGTGATCTCGGTGATATCGGGCAGCGCCACCCGCAGCCTGCCGCCCTCGCCGCAGCTGCGCTCGAATCTGGCGGCCCTGGGCGGCGACGATGTGCTGCTGATCTTCGTGGAATCCTATGGTCGCACCACCTACGACCGGCCCGAGTTCGCCTCCTATCTGCGCCCTGCGCGCGAGCGGCTGCAGGCAGCCATTCACGACACCGGTCGCAGCGTCGTGTCCGCCTTCGTCACGTCGCCCACGTTCGGAGGCACTTCGGTTCTGGCGCACCTGAGCCTGCTCACGGGCATCCAGGTGCGCGACAAGCGCAACTACCGGCTGCTGATGACGCAGCATCGCCCGACGCTGGTGTCGGTCTTTCACAGCGCAGGCTATCGGGCCATTGCGCTGATGCCCGGCAATCAGCATCCCTGGCCCGAGGGCAGCTTTTATGGCTTCGACCGCATCTACGGCGCCGAGCAACTCAATTATCGCGGGCCGCAGTTTGGCTGGTGGCACATCCCGGACCAGTATTCGTTCGCAGCCCTCGATGTGGACGAGCTGCAGCCCCATCCTCGCCGTCCGCTGTTCGTATTCTTTCCGACCGTCAGCACCCACATGCCCTTTCGACCGATCCCGCCGCTGCAGCCGGACTGGTCGCGAATGTTCTCGGCCCATCCCTATGATGCGGCGCCGCTGCGGGCCGCAATGGCCAAGACGCCGCAGTGGACGCACCTGGGCGCAAGCTACGTCGCCGCCGTGCAGTATTTCTTCGACACGTTCAGCAAATTCCTGCGCCGCCGGCCCGACGAGCATTGCGTGGTGATCCTGCTTGGGGACCACCAGCCGGCCTCGAGCGTCAGCGGGCAGGGCGCTTCCTGGGACGTGCCGGTGCACGTGATCGCCTCGCGTCCGGCTATCCTGGCCGCGCTGCAAGCCGATGGCTTTAAGCCCGGCCTGACGCCCTCCAGTCACACGATCGGCGATATGAATCAGCTCTCGACGTGGCTACTGGCGGCGTTCAATGGTCCGACTGCCGCGGCTGGGTCCACGCAGGCACCGTTGCCGCCTTAGTAAGGCCGAGTAATACGCCACTTGCCGCTGCGGACCCCATGCCCACTACCCAGCAGTAGCGCCAGGCTACTGCTGGCACAGTACCCCACCAATCCGGTTCACAGTCCGACCCCGTTATCCGGTCTGCCTGCTTTCAGCTCACCCGCTCGATCAGGCTCTCCAGCGCCACCTCGTCTTCGACCTGCACGCGCACGGATAGCCGTTCTCTCGGATCAGCCGCGCGCGCCAGCGTGTAGGGTGCGCCGTCGTAGAGCCGGTCGAGAAAGGCCCTGAAGGCCGGTTCGAACCGCGCATAGGCCGCATCCGTGTTGGGTGCGACCAGCCGGTCGTTGGCGAAGAACTGTAGGCGATTGCCGGGCAGCTTCAACGTTCCTTCGAGTTGCGCGTCTGCACTCATGAGCTCGGCGGCCTTCAGTGCCTTGCCGGCGACCTGCGCGAACCGCTCGGGCAACTCGCCGGCGAGCCGATGTTTGCTGTAATACAGCACGCCGCGTTCGTGGCCCGTCTCGTCCAGGGCGTAGTTGCCCTCGTGGGCGATCAGCATGACACCGGGGCCGGCCGGCACGTGGCTGTAATCGGCCACGTCGATCAGCAGGTCCTGCAGCGCGTTGTGCTGAATCCAATGATGGTAAATGGGGATGAGCTTGAGGATGTCGATCCGCTCCCCGTCGGTGACGAAGAACTTGATGCCGAACTTGTGCAGATCCATGGGCTCTAGGTCAGTGCTTCTGCCACCGCGGGCAGATCCAGGCTGGCCTTCGGCCTGGCCCGCTGTTCGCTCAGGCGCTGGTAGCAGCTGTAGGCGGCTTCGATGAACAACTGCGCCTCCTCCACCAGGTGGCGGGCCTTGTCAGCGGTGAACGCCCGCTCCTTGTCCGCGTGGCGGTTGAGCAGATACAGGGCGAATTTTCCGCCGGCGTACTGGCCTGCATCCGGTGATTGGAACAGCGCCGTGTCGTAGAAGCGTGTCTTGAACTCGGCGGTGATCCGCGCCGCGTCGTCGCCGAGGTCCCACAGCTGCGTGCGCACCAGGCCCCGGGCGGCGATGAGCATGGACTGGTACGCCGCCTCATCGGCCTTTTGGACCTCGTTCTGCTCCAGGTGGATCTGAGCCTCGAAGTTGCGCTGCTCGGCGGCCTGCAGATCGAACTCGACCTGCGGCACGACCTCCCCGGCACACTCACCGGTGGTGATGTCCGAGATCGTGAATTCGCGCGGATCGCGCCAATCAGAGTAGAAGCTGCGGTCCACGGCATAGGGCGGTACCGAGGAGAAGGCATCGACCATCTCCTTGAGCGCCTTCTTGCCGATGCGCGTGACGTAATCCTTGAAGCGCTCGCCCTGCTGACGCCCTGCTAGATACCGCTGGGTCACATGGTCAATGAACTCAGGGATGCGCTTGGAAGGCACGGCGCCGATCGTCAGACCGTAGGTGCCGCCGTTGTTTTCCCACTCCCCGCCCATGAGCACGCGGAAGTGTGGCACGGACGCCCCGCCCACCTTGCGTGAGACACCGTAGAAACCGATGTCCGCCAGGTGGTGCTGCCCGCAGGAATTGAAGCAGCCGGACATCTTGATGTGCAGGTCGCGTACGGCCGGGTCGATTCCGCCGTTCTTCTGCCGCTGCACCAGCCGCTCATGCAGCTCGGCGGCGAGCCCGCGGGAGGCGGCGATGCCGAGCTTGCAGGTATCGGTGCCGGGGCAGGCGACCACGTCCTCGATCTTGCCGGCGCCGCCCAGGGCCAAATCGAGGCGCTTGATCTCCAAATAGAGCGCCGGCAGGTCAGCCTCCGAGACCCAGCGCAGGATCAGGTTCTGCTCGACCGTGGTGCGAACGTTGTCGCCCACATATTTGCGCGCGACATTGGCCAGCTGGCGCATCTGCCAGGAGGTGATGTCTCCGAGCGGCAGGGTGACCGTGGCCACGACATAGCCTGGCTGTCTTTGCGCGTAGACGTTGGTCGCACGCCAGGCCTCGAACGCCGGATCGGAAGGGACCACATCCAGCTTCGCGGAGGCCTTGGCCGGCGCCTCCCGGTGGCGCTCGACGTCCTTGAGGTAATCGGTCCAGCGCGGATCGGGGCGCAGGATTTTGCGCTCCTCGAGCACGAGGCGGCGGAATTCATCGAAGCCGATCTTCTCGATCAGGAACTTCATGCGCGCACGGCCGCGGTTGCGCTTCTCACCCAGGCGGGCGAAGACGCGGCAGGTGGCCTGCGCGAGCGGCATGATTTCCTCTTCCGGTACCGCGGCGTCGAAGAGCTTGGCGTCGTAGGGCACGGCGCCCAGACCGCCACCGATCACGACCTCGAAGCCGCGTCGGGTAACGCCGTGGTCCTGCCAGGTCTTGGCGATGAAGCCCAGGTCGTGGATGTTGGTCAGGCCGCAGCTGCTGGTCCTGCAGCCGGAGAAGGCAACCTTGAACTTACGGCCCATGTCCTGCGTATCGGTGTGGCCCAGCAGGTGGTAGGCCATGGCGCGGGCGTAGGGCGTCGTATCGAAAGCTTCGCAGCGGCACACGCCCGCCAACGAACAGGCGGTTACATTGCGGACCGTGTTGCCGCAGGCCTCGCGGGTGGTGATGCCGGTGGCGGCCAACCGGCGCATCAGGTCGGGAGTGTCCTCGATGTGGACGTAGTGAAGCTGCACGTCCTGGCGGGTGGTGATATGGCAGATGGCGTCGGAGTACTCCTCGGCCACGTCGGCGAGGGCATCCATCTGATCGGGATTCAGGCCGCCGAAGGGAATTTTGATGCGCTGCATACCCGGCGCATCCCACACGGTCTCCGTACCCTTGGTGGCGGCGGTGGGAAACGTCAGGCTGCGATGAGTGATGCCGTCATGACGCTGGCCACTGTCATAACGCTGGCCGTAGGCGCCGCGGCGCAGCCGGGTCTCTGCGAACAGCTTGTCCTCGATCTTGCCCTGCTTCTTGAGCTCGATTTGACCTTCAAAGACGTCGATCTCGCGCGTGAGCTCGAGCGACGTGCGATCCGCAAGGCGTTCTCTCCAGCTAGCCAATGTCGGGGGCATCCGTGGGTTGGGAAAGCGCCACGTCCAAGGCTCAAACGGGCCTTCCTATGGCGTAAGTCTATGGAGTAAGTCCGGGCGATGATAAGCCCCGTGGCAGGGGGGCTCAACATTTCGCATCAGGCTTCTTACGCATATGCATATGCCCTCAGTTTCGACGGGCCGCAAGCGCCTTCACGGCTTTAAGCGTCTGGTGAACATTATCGGCCGGTGCAACCCCACCGATACTGGCCGCAATCATGCCGCTCGGGCTGACGACGAAGGTGGTGCGCTCCGCGAAACCATGATTGATCTCGACGCCGCGCACGTCCGTCATCCCCGGTTGCGCCGCATGCACCGTCAGATCAAAGGACTTCGCGATCGTGCCGTGTGGATCGGACGCCGTCGGAAACTTGCCGGCACAGTAGTTCGGATCTTTGGAGAAGCTGTTCAGCCGGCCAATGCTGTCGAGGGACACGCCGATGACGCTCGCGCCTGCGGCGGTGAACTTGCCGATATTCACTGCGAAGGTATGCGCCTCGATATCACACCCGCTGGTGTAGGCGGATGGGAAGAAATAGACCACCACCGGCCCCTTCTTCAGCGCATTCTTGAGCGAATAGTGGAATGACTTTCCGGCGAACGACGCCACGGCGGTGAATTGCGGTGCCGCGACCCCGGGCTGCAAGGCGGCCGCGGCCGGCAGCGCAAACAAACTCAAAATGATGGCTGGGGCGAGTGGGCTTTTCATGTTGACTCTCCGGATCCTGCAGAGGTGATGGCAGCTTTGATTTTAGGAATTGATGAGCCAACTGCGATGTTGACAGGGTCCGATGCAGTTGGAAAGCCCCGGATTGGACCAGGCAACAGGCCGCGGCGGCGCCGGAAATGTGCCTTCCCGCGGCCTGCTTCTGCCTGGCGCCTGCCATGAGTGCTGCTGGCGGCCGCGGTGGCGTCAAGGCTCCCCTTCGGGCCTGCGCGCACGCGGCCGGTAATGCCCGACTGCTGCATGGAAGCTGATCGCCAGGCGGTTGCGACCGTTGATGGCCACGATCGCAAGCGCGTCTCCGTCCGGGCGAGCGCGCAGCGCCCCCGGTCGCTGAAGAACGCGGTCTCGCGCCACGCGGATAGCGTGTACAGCCGCTGCTCGGCGCCGTCTGCGCGCGCCTCCTTCGTATGCATGTCCAGACAGCGCGCGCATTTCGGCCCGCCGCGCCCAAGCGCACCGCTGCATTTCTCTACAAAGCCGCACAGCAGGCGCCAGCGTGGCCGGCAAACCTTTCGGATAGTGGGGACTCACATGCAGGGAGGGGCGGCAGACCGTGGCGATCTACGTCTTCAAAATGAAGACGTTCAGCCGCAATGCCGGCAGCCGCGGCAGCCGCGCCACCAGCGCCGCGGCGTATCGGGCCGGAGAGCGCATCCGCGACCTTCGCACCGGCGTGGTTTACGATCACCAGCGCCGGCACGACGTATTGCACAAGGAAATCATCATGCCCGGGCGGCTCGGTGCTGCCACGCCGGAATGGGCACGCACGCGTGCGGGGCTGTGGAACGCGGCCGAGAGCGCCGAGACACGCGGCAATGCGCGCGTGGCGCGGGAGTTCACGCTGGCCTTGCCGCACGAACTCGCACCCGCGGCGCGCTTGCAGCTCGCGCAGGGCTATGCGCATCAGCTGTCCGATAAATACGGCACGGCCGTGGATCTGGTCATCCACGCCCCGCGCGGCGATCCGCGCAATTTTCACGCGCATCTGCTCACCACGACGCGGGAGGTCACGGCTGCAGGGCTGGGACGCAAGGCGGCGCTGGAGCTCTCTGGCACCGAGCGGCACCACCGCGGTCTTCCCCGCTGGGCACAGGAGACCCAATGGTTGCGGGAGAGTTGGGCCACGGCCGCCAATCAGGCGCTGCGCGAGGCGCAACTGCAGGTCAGGGTCTCGCACCTGCCGCCGCCGACACCTGATTTGACCCGCGTGCCCCGGCTGCCGACCATCGCCTACTATATGGAGCGACAGGGGCGGCACAGTTTCGTCGCCCAGCGCATCCGCGCGCAGCATCAGGCGAGCCTGGCGCTTGCCGGACCGGCATCGGCGCAGGCCCCGTCCGCCGCTGGCGCCTGGCGCTGGGCCGGCCAGCTGCGCGAGCGCGTGCAAGCCGCGTGGCTCGGACTTCGCGCCCGGCTTGGCGAGATGTCCCGGCACACCCCGGGCGCCGCCGAGCACCCGGCGCCCGAGCCCTCGCCCCCGGCGCCCGAGCCCTCGCCGCTGGCGCGCGAGTCCTCGCCGCTGGCGCGCGAACCCGCGAACCCGGCGCTCGAGTCCGTGCAGCAGCTGGGGCCGGCGGTACTGCGCGAGTCGCAGCAGCACGAGGCTAGCAGCACATGGAACAGCCAACCCGTCCGGGCACACGCGCCCTCGATCGATGAGATGCAGCAGGATGCCGCGCGCGCGTGGGCTGCCTATCGCCGGAGCCTCGGCCCGGCGGGCGCCCAGCTCGAGCACGGTCAGGAGCACGAACTCGCGCGGGCAGGTCCGGGGCTGTCCGCCTCCCATGAGCAGCAGCGCGACCTCGGCGATGATTTTGACCTGGGCTTATAGGAAGGAAGCACCCCTCGTGAAGCGCATCAACCTGTATGTTGCACCGGAAGAATACGCCGAGGTCCGGATGCTCGGTGCCCATTGGGACGCAGCCGCGGCATGCTGGTATGTTCCGGCACAACTGCAGCCGCGCAGATTCGAACGCTGGTTGCCCGGCGGCGGCGGCGAAAACGCCGGCCATGAGCCCTTTACGATCCGCTCGGAAGACGCCTACGTGGCCGTCGGGCAGAGCCGCTGCTGCCGCTGCCGCCGTCCTATCGAGGTGGTTGCAATCTATTGCCGCAGTGGAACGGTGGCTTGCGAGCCGCTGGAGTGCTTTACCGTGCAGAGCATGTGGGCCGCGGACGCCGCGCTCACCGCGCAGCTGCAGCGCTGGCCCTGGTTCCGCTTCGACGCGGCCTGCGGCGCGTGGGCCAATCACTGCCCGCGCTGCCGGGCACTGCAGAATGAAGATGCGCTGCACGGGGAGCCGGATCAACCTTTCTTCGCTATAGCGCCAGCGGGGTCGCTGCGGTTGACCGCGCTCGCAGGCACGGTGCAGCTCAGCGGTGATTACAGCGTCGAGATGTGATGTGTGCGGGCGCGTGACCTCGTCCGCCGCTCAGGAAAGCAGCCGTTCCAGATCTTCGCGGCTGAGGTTGCCGATCAGGCCGCTGTCGGCACCGACGATCGCATCGGCAAGGTCGCGCTTGACGCCCTGCAGTTCCATGACCTTCTCCTCGATCGTGTCTCGGGCGATCAGGCGATAGGCGAACACGCGGTTCGCTTGGCCGATGCGATGGGCCCGATCGATCGCCTGCGCCTCGACGGCCGGATTCCACCACGGGTCGAGCAGGAACACGTACTGGGCGGCGGTCAGGTTCAACCCATGGCCGCCGGCCTTCAGGCTGATCAGAAACAACCTGCAGGCCGGGTCGGTCTGGAAGCGCGTGACCGGCGCCTCGCGATCGCGGGTGCGGCCGTCGAGATAGGCGTAGTCGATGCCTGCGGCGTCGAGGTGCCCGCGCAGGATGGCGAGCATGCTGGTGAATTGCGAGAACACCAGAGTCTTGTGGCCCTCGTCGAGCACCTCGTGCAGTCGCGGCAGCAGCACGTCGAGCTTGGCGGATGTATCGCTTCTGCGGCGCTCATCGAGCAGCCCCGGATGGATCGCCGCCTGCCGTAGCCGCAGCAATGCCTCGAGTATCTGGATCCGGGAGCGGTGGATGCCACGGTTCTCGATGTGCTGGCGGAGCGTCGCGCGGTAGTGATCCCGCATTTCATCGTAGAGCTTGCGCTGCTTGCGGTCGAGCTCGCAGTACAGCGTCTGCTCGACCTTCGGTGGCAGGTCCGGCAGCACCTGCTCCTTGGTACGGCGCAGCAGGAACGGCCGCAGGGTGTGGGACAGCAGCCGGCGCGCCTCCTCGTCGGGACTGCGCCAGCTGGCCCGCGTGCGCTTGAATACCGAGCTGGTGCCGAGCATGCCAGGGTTCAGAAACTCGAACAGGCTCCACAACTCGCCCAGGTGGTTTTCGATCGGGGTGCCGCTGAGGGCAAGGCGATGATCCGCCTGCAGCAGTCGCGCGGCCTTGGCCGACACCGAATCCGCGTTCTTGATCGCCTGCGCCTCGTCGAGAATCACGTAATCGAAGCGCCGGTCCTTGAAGTCGATGGCGTCGCGGCGCAGCGTGCCGTAGGTGGTCAGCACCAGGTCATAATCGTCGAAATGTTCGATGCCACGCCGGCGCGTGATGCCGGTGTGATCGAGTATCCGCAGATGTGGCGCAAAGCGGGCGGCCTCCTGCTTCCAGTTGAATACCAGCGATTTCGGCACGACCACCAGCGAGGGGCCGGCGCCGGGGCGTTGTTCGAGGTGTTGAACGCGGCGCTCTTCCAGCAGCGCCAGCACTTGCACCGTCTTGCCGAGGCCCATATCGTCCGCCAGGCAGCCGCCCAGCCTGACGCGGCCCAGGAAGCGCAGCCAACCGAGGCCTTGCTTCTGGTAGGGACGCAGGTCGCCGTGGAAGCCGGCCGGCGGCTCCGCGGGTTCAACCCCGGCGAAATGGATCAGCTCCTCGCGCACGCGCGTGAACGCCGCGTCGCAGGTGGCCTGCGGATGGGTGGAGAGCAGCGCGTCGAGTACGCCAGCTTGCCCGTGCGTGAAACGCAGGTGATCCTCATGCGCGCTGCCCAGGCCGGCCAGCAGGCCGTACTGGCGCAGCCACTCCTGCGGCAGCAGTCCGTAGCTGCCGTCATCCAGACGCACCATGTGCTCACCGCGGCGTGCCGCGGCCAGCAGTGATGGCAGCCGCGCGACCGCGCCGCTGCCGAATTCCACCGTCGCGTGCAGCTCGAACCAGTCGATGCTGGAGCTGACCTTCATCTCGACGCGGCCGGGTGCGCGGTAGAGCTTGCCCTCGGCTTCGATGTGCCAGCTCTCGGCGATCAGCTCACGGACCACGGCCGGCAGGCGCACGGCAGGCAGTTCGAGCGCGCGCTCATCGGTGGCCGAGTCGGTGCGCACCGACCAGCCGAGCTGGCGCAGGCGTTCGCTGGCGCTGTGCTCGGCGCCGCTATCGCGCATCAGCGCGCGTCGGCGCGCCAGCGGCTGCAGCGGCGACGAGGAGCCTTGGAGGCGCTGGACGATACCGCAGCCCGGATCGGTGGCGGCGACGATCGTGCCGTCGTAGTCGAAGCTCAGGGCGCCATACAGCCGGTCGCGCCGCCAACTCTCCCGCGCGCTGCGGATCGACAGTCGCGGACTCGGCGTGCACAGCAGCGGCTCGTATTGCAACTCCTCGGGCAGATCGAGCGGTGGCATGTGCGATTGGCGCAGCAACTCGTCGACAAATTCGTCGCACTGCGTCGACGGTATCTGGATCGAGCCCTGCTCGCGCAGTAGGCTCACCCAATCGGACGCGTCGTGATGCTCGAAGCGCGCGATGTGCGTACGCGTGAACAGAAAGCCGGCATTCAACAGCAGCAGCGGCGCGGCCAGTGTCATCCGTTCGACGCCGCGGTGCAGGATTCCGAGAGCGCGGTAGGCTTCGGGGGGCTTGCCTGGGACGCTGGCTTCTACGCGGCGCACCTGCACCTGGAATTGCCACGGTTCGCCGTCGTCCCAGCTCATCGGCAGCCACTCACTTTCCGGGTCCTGTGGTTGCAGGCGCAGGCGGCAGCGGGCAGTGCGGCACAGCAGTGGCAGCAGCAGCTCTAATTGCGGCTCGCCCAGCCGGTAGCGAAACGGCAGCAGCTGCTCGGAGGGTGCGAACGCGTAGGTGGACGCGCCATCACCCCAGCCGCCAGACGACGCGGCGGTAGCGGGCAGACCGGCTGAGCGGAAACCGGTCACGCCATAGTCGGCGCCGGCGCGTCCGTAGAGCGGGCGGGCACCGGCGAGGATCGCCAGGACCCGGCGGTCGTCAGGGTCCTGCAGCCGCTGCAGCCACTCGCCCGCAAGATAGGCTGATTTGGGCCTGCCCCAGCTGCCGTCCTTCCTGCGGTCGCGGGTGAGGATCTCCAGCGGCACGCCGATGCCTGCGTGCGCGCCGGCGAGATCAATGACATACAGCGGTTGTCGCTCCGATGCCGGTGACTGGCGGCGCGAGGGCGACTGCGCCGGATAGCCGCTCCGCGGTCGCTGCGCCGCGGGCGATGTGTGCAGCAGCGCGAGCTGCTGGCGCCAGCCGGGGGCCCCGGGGTCATGCGCCTCGCCAGGCTCGGGCCGGACCGCGCCCTGGGCCTGGCGCGCAGCGATGGCGGGCGGTAGGGGCGGCCCCTGCATCGGCGAACGCCGGGAGTGCCCGGCGCCGCCGGAGGAATCTGCCTCGAGATCCCAATCGTCGGCTGCGCTGAGGTCATCGCAGAAGTCTTCAATCCCCTCGCTATCCAGGCGCAGCTGCACGTTGGCGTCGTTGGCATCGTTGCCGTCACCGCGCAGCAGCCGCTGCGCATCGGCGGCGAGTACGGCCGCCCAGACGTGCTTGCAGGGGGCGACGTCGAAGTAGGGGCAGCTGCAGGCGGCGTGAATTTTCCCGCCTTTCCTCGCCAACTCGACACGGTAGCGGCTGCGTCCGCGCACGGTGGCCACCAGCCGCCAGGCGTCACCTGATCTGATGCGTACGCGCCCCCCATGAAAATAGCTGGTTCCGCGCTGGCGAACCACGCTGTTGCAGGCGCGCGCCAGGGCCTGGGCGAGGGAGGTCATCGGCAATGCATCGGATATTTCCACCAGCGGTCATTCGACCACCCTCCATTATGGGGGGGAAGCGCGCACGGGTGGCATCCGCGTTCAGTTACGATTCGAAGGTCGCACGTCGCCGGGGCTGCCGCTGCCTGCGTTGCCGCCGGCGTGCGATCGCTGATCGGCGGGGTGCTACGGCGCCGACGGCGCAGCGGGGGCCGTCACGTCGGCCGCTGCGCCCCCAGGGCCGCGCCGACGATAGCCTGCGCCTCATCGAGTACCCGGCGCAGGTGCTCGGGGCCGCGAAAGCTCTCGGCGTAGACCTTGTAGATGTCCTCGGTTCCGGACGGGCGCGCGGCAAACCAACCGTTGGCGGCCACGACCTTCAGGCCCCCGATCGGTGCGTCGTTGCCCGGCGAGCGCGTCAGCACCTGCTCGATGCGCTCGCCGGCGAGCTGTTCGGAATGCACCTGCTGCGGCGACAGCCGCGCCAGGATGCGCTTCTGCTCAGGAGTGGCGGGGGCATCGATGCGGTCGAACGATGGCTCGCCCAGCTCGCGCGCGAGCTGGCGGTACAGCTCGCCGGGATCGCGGCCGGTGCGCGCGGTCATTTCCGCGGACAACAATGCGGCGGTGATGCCGTCCTTGTCGGTGGTCCAGGCACTGCCGTCGCGGCGGATGAAGGCGGCGCCTGCACTCTCCTCGCCGCCGAATCCAAGCGAGCCGTCGTGCAGTCCCTCGACGAACCATTTGAACCCCACCGGCACCTCATACAGGCGCCGGCCCAGCCGCGCGGCTACCCGGTCGATGAGGCGGCTGCTGACCACCGTCTTGCCGACTGCGGCGTCCAGCTTCCATCCGGGCCGATGCTGGAACACGTAGTCGATCGCCGCGGCCAGGAAGTGATTCGCCGGCATCAGGCCGGCGCTGCGCGTGACGATCCCGTGCCGGTCGTGATCGGTATCGCAGGCAAACGCGACATCGAAGCGATCTTTCAGGCTCACCAGCGGCCGCATTGCATAGGCCGAGGAGGGGTCCATGCGTACCTGACCGTCCCAGTCGAGCGTCATGAAGCGGAAGGTCGGATCGATCGCATCGTTCACGACCGTCAGGTCCAGGCCATGGCGCTCGGCGATCTCGCCCCAGTACTGCACGCCCGCGCCGCCGAGCGGATCGACACCGAGATGCAGCTGCGCGCCACGGATCACCGCGAGGTCCAGCACCTGCTCCAGATCGCCGATATACGCCTGGCGGTAATCATGCCGATGCGTCGTCGTTGCCCTCAGCGCCTGCTCGTACGGCATGCGCTTCACCTGCGCCAGGCCGGCGGTCAGCAGCGCATTGGCGCGGGTCTCGATCCAGCCGGTGACCGTGCTGTCGGCCGGTCCACCGTGCGGGGAGTTGTACTTGAAGCCGCCGCTATCAGGGGGATTGTGCGACGGTGTGATCACGATGCCATCCGCCGGCGCAGCCTCGCGCCCGCGGTTATGGGTAATGATGGCGTGGGAGATGACCGGGGTAGGCGTGTAATGACCTTCCGGCGCCAGCATCACGTCCACCCGGTTGGCGGCCAGTACCTCCAGTGCGCTGGCACAGGCTGGAATGGACAGTGCATGGGTGTCGACCCCCAGAAACAGCGGGCCGCCAATGCCCGCGCGGGCGCGAAACTCGCAGATCGCCTGCGCGATGGCCAGCACGTGCGGCTCGTTGAAGCTGCTCTTGAGCGACGAGCCGCGATGTCCCGAGGTCCCGAACGCCACGCGCTGCGCCGCCACGGAAGCGTCCGGGCGCAAGCAGTAGTAGGCGGTGACGAGGCGGGGCACGTCCACCAGCCCCGCGGCGCTGGCGGGCTCGCCTGCCAGCGCGCTGATGCGGCCGTCCGCCTCGCAGGTCGCGTGCATGCCTGTGGTCACGCGGTCCCCGCAAAATGGTGGCGGAGCAGCTCGCCGATGCAAGGGGCCGTCACGTCGGCTGCCGGATAGCGCGCGACATTGAGTGCGTCGAGCGCATAGTGGCCCTGGCGTACAAATACCGTGGTCAGCCGTTCATGCAAGCTGTTCTTCATCGCAGTCAGAATGCGCAGCTTGTCATCGACCATCACGTAGTGGCGTGCCGGATAGCGCCGCTGCACATCCTCGAGCATCTGCTCCTTGTGAATATAGATCAGTACCCGACCCTCGACCGCCTGCCACAGACCGGAGCGCTGAATCTTGCGCGGCTGGAACACCACGTCGCCATCGGAGAGGATCACGGTCTGGCCCAAGGCATGCAGGTGAGCGAGCGCTTCGAGCGCGTGCGGATACAGGCACCGGGCGAACGGATAATCGACCAGGAACGAGGACATCTGCAGCAACCGCGGATCGCTCCTCTGCCCGGCCAACTCCGCGGAGCGGTAGCGCTGCAGGGCGCCCAGATAATCCACGTAGCCCAGTTCGCTGCGCAGCTGCTCGAGTATCGCCCAGTAGCGCTCGCGGCTCGGCCGCCCGAATTCGCATTCCAGGTGCTCCATCAGGTCCTCCTGCACGCGGTCGTTGTCCAACAGCGTGTTGTCCACGTCGAGCAGAAACACGATATCGGCGGCGCGGCCCATGGGGACGGATCATAGCCTGCTGCGCGGCCCCGGATGGCGCGGCCCCGGATGGCGCGGCCCCGGATGGCGCGGCCCCGGATGGCGCGGCCCCGGATGGCGCGGTCCGCGATGGCGCGGCGCTGCCGCCGTCGGAGCCGTCCTACTGCGGATGCCTGATCCGATCGCCTGTCGACACGCAGTCTGCGGGGAACCGGTCTGCTGCGGCGATGATCTATCCCTCATGGGGCACCGCTGAAGGCGCAACCGCCCCGGAGTGCGGACATGCAGCATGACGATTCAACGATGAGCCCGGCGCGCGGGCAGCCCGGCAGAGGCGCAGCACGCGGTTGCACGGTGATGCTGGCCGCACTGCTGGCCGTGGCCGTGAGCGGCTGCGTCACCGGTCCGGGCTACTATTCCGGCTATTCCGGCTACTACTCTGGCTACTACTCTGGCTACTATCCCGGCTACTACCCCGGCTACGATGATGAGGGCCTGGGTATTGGATTGGGCCTCGGCGGCGGGTTCTATGAGCCGTATTCTTACGGCTACCCGTGGGGCCAGGGCCGGTTCATTGGTCCGTACGATCATCCCTATCGCCCGGGGCCGCGCTTGGGGCCGATGCCGTCAATTCCGCCGCATCCGCAGCCACTTCCGGCGCGACCCGCAGCTCCCTCGGCGCCCCCGGCGCCCTCGGCGCCACATTTCACACCGCACGCCGTCGGCCCAAGGTGACCCCCCGGCGCCGTGCGCGTTCTACGCATTCTACGATCGGCGGCGTACGTGCGGTCATGGCTCCATCAGCGCCACACTTTTGATCTGCACGTACAGCCGCGCGCCCGCGGCCAGCTCGAGCTGCACGGCAGAGCGTCGCGTGACGCGCGCGAGCATCAGGTCTTCGCCGACCTGCAGACGCACGAGCGCCTGGGCGGGGTCGCCGTCCGCACATAACTCCAGCACGGTCGCGGGCAGGATGTTGGTGATGCTGGTGCGCTGCGGCGGCTCGAGCGCCAGACTTACGTCGCGCGCATCGACGCGCACGCGCACGTGATGGCCGATTGGAAGGTCCTGCTGCGACAGCGCGAGCCGACCCCCGCCGATCAGCACGAAGCTCAGATGGTAGGTCGGGTCGTGCGCCTCGATGACACCGTGGATCACGGTGCCGCCGTCCTCAAGATAGCCCAGGGGCAGGTCGGTGCGCGTCAGTAGCAGCTGCAGCGGGCCGCAGGCACGTACCCGGCCGGCTTCGAGCAGTACCAGGTCGTCGGCCAGGCGCATCACCTCGCCCAACGCGTGGCTCACATAGATGATAGGGATCGACAGCGTGTCATGCAGGCGCTCCAGACGCGGCAGAAGCTCTGCCTTGCTGGCCGCATCGAGACTGGAGAGCGGCTCGTCCATCAGCAGCAGCTGCGGACTTGCCAGCAGCGCACGCGCCATCGCGACCCGCTGGCGCTGCCCGCCTGAGAGTTGCTCGGGGCGACGCGCCAGCAGCGCTTCCAGACCCAGCAGCCGCACCGCCTCGTCAAAGCCGATGCGGCGCTGCGCCGGCGGTACCCGCGCGAGGCCGAACTGCAGATTGCCGCGCACGTCATGATGGGGGAACAGGCTCGGTTCCTGGAACACGTAGCCGACCGAGCGCCGGTGGGTCGGCAGGAAGCGCCCACCGTCCTGCCAGACCTCACCATTGAAGCTCACGCGCGCCGCGGCGATGCGGTCCAGCCCGGCAATGCAGCGCAGCAGCGTGGTCTTGCCGCACCCGGAACGGCCAAACAGCGCGGTGACGCCGCGCGTTGGCAGCTCCGCCTCGACCAGCAGACTAAAGCCCGGACGCGATAGCGCGACGCTCAGTGCCAGCGCCATACCCGCACTCCGTCGCGCCCCTGCCGGGTGACCGTGTAGACGCCCAGCAGTAGCGCGAAGGCGATCACGATCAACGTGGCCGACAGCCGGTTGGCCGCGCCGTACTGCAGCGTCTCGGCGTGGTTGTAGATCGCGATCGAAGCGGTCTGGGTGCGGCCGGGAATATTGCCGCCGATCATCAGCACCACGCCGAACTCGCCCAGCGTGTGCGCGAACGAGAGCACTGCGGCGGTCAGAAAGCCGCGCGCGGCCAACGGCATCGCCACCGTGAAGAAGCGGTTCCACGGCGAGGCGCGCAACGTGGCGGCCACCTCCAGCGAGCGCGGGCCGAGTGCCTCGAAGGCGTCGCGCAGCGGCTGTACCACGAACGGCAGTGAGTACAGCATCGAGCCGATCACCAGTCCCGTGAACGTGAACATCGGCGAGGCAAGGCCGATCTCGCCCAGCACGCGTCCGACCGGTCCCACCGGGCCCAGCAGGATGAGCAGGTAGAATCCCAGCACCGTGGGTGGCAACACCAGCGGCAGCGATACCACCGCATCGATCAGCACACGTGTCCGTGAGCGTCCGCCAGCCAGCCACCATGCCAGCGGCGTGCACAGGAGCAGCAGAAGTGCGGTGGTGATCGCGGCCAGGCGCAGCGAGATCCACAGCGCGGTCAGGTCTGCGCCGGCCATGCGTCAGTCGTCGGTGCGGTAGCCCGCGGCCCGGATGATGGCCGCCGCCTGCGGCGCGGTGCGCAACCAGTGCGTGAACGCCTGCGCTGCCGTCCTGTTGGGCGAGCTCGACAGGATCACCGCGTCCTGGTCGATCGGCCGGTACATCGATTGCGGCGGCAGCCAGTGCGAACCGCTGATGCTGCCGTCCGGACGGATGACCTGCGAGAGCGCCACGAACGACATATCGTCATTGCCGGAAGCCGCGAACTGCCAGGTCTGCGTGATGCTTTCCCCGACCACGATCTTCCTGTCCTGGTTGAGCCGGCTCCACAGGCCCAGCGCCGTGAGCACCTGCTGCGCTGCCGCCCCGTAAGGAGCATTGGCCGGGTTGGCGATGCCAATGAAGCGGTAGCCGCCTTCGCGCAGTGTCCTGCCGGCCACGGCGCCGGCGCGCGGACTCCACAGCACCACGGTGCCGATCGCATAGGTGAAGCGGCTGCCCGCGACGGTCAAACCCTGCGATTGCAGGCGCTGCGGTCGCGCGGCATCAGCCGACAGAAACACGTCGAACGGCGCGCCCTGGGTGATCTGCGTGTAGAGCTGCCCGGTCGAGCCGGCGCTCGGCAGCAGCGTATCGCCGCTCGCGTGCGCGAACAGCGGCGCGAGCTTCTCCAGGGTGCCGAGGAAATTCGCGGCGACCGCGATATGCAGCTGCGCGGCTGCGGCGCGCGGCGCCGGCGACCACGCCGCCAGCATCAGCAGCAGCATGCAGGGCCACATGGCCGGTGAACGCAGCAGGTGTCTCATGGCGTAGGATGACCTCAGTCGCTGACGGCGATCAGTACGTGGGATGCCTTGATCAGAGCGCAGCAAGCCGCGCCGACCGCGAGCTTCAGCTCCTTCACGGCCTCGTGGGTGATGATGGCCGTGAGACGGCGTGCGCCGGCAAGTTGCACCACCACCTCGCTGTTGACGCTGCCGCGCTCGATCTGCGCGACCGTGCCACACAGCCGGTTGCGGGCACTGGTGCGTCCGTCCAGGTCCGGGGAAAGCATCACGAAGCTCGACTTGATCAGCGCAGTGGCCTCGCGCCCGCGCTTCAGGCGCAGATCGGCGACCGCGTCATTGGTGATGTTGGCGAAGATCGTCAGTCCATCGCCGAGGTCGAGCAGCACGTCGGCATTCACCGCGCCCTTGCGCACTGATCTTACGGTACCGCGAAATTGATTACGTGCACTGGTCTTCACCGTGATGGCCCCCAGGAAAGCGCTGAGTGCGTCGAAGTCGTGGCGCTGCGCCTGCATCTGTGCCAGCAGCCGTTGATAGCCGGATTCGAGCAGGCGGTACAGGCGCACCATCTCGTGGCCGTGCGCGGTGAGGCGGCTGCCGCCGCCGTGTATGCCGCCGCTCGCGCGGATCAGCAGCGGCTGTTCAGCGAGGTTGTTCATCGAGTCGACCGCGTCCCAGGCCGCCTTGTAGCTCAGCTGCACGTCCGTAGCGGCCTGTGAGATCGAGCCGAGACGGTCGATCGCCTCCAGCAGGCGGATGCGATTGCCACCGAGATATTTGTGCCCACCGTGCGATAGCTCAAGGCTACCGCCGATCTGAAGGGGCCTGGGCTTCCTGGCCAAATGTCACACCCGCGCAGCGATATACACCAAAGGATATAACGGGTGCCGCTTCAAAGCTACCGTGGTTCTTTGGGTGTGTGGCCGCGTCGGACGAGGACGACGTCGATGACCATGCAGATGCGTTAAGATGCGCGCCGCGGCTCGATGCGTATTGCTACCGTGCCCTAGCTTCGATGGAGGTTGACCCATGAGTTTTACTTTGCCCTCGCTGCCCTACTCCACCAATGCGCTGGCCGAACGTGGCATGTGCCAGGAGACCCTGGAACTGCATCATGGCAAGCACCACTTTGCGTATGTCACCGCATTGAATGGTCTGGTGGAGAAGAACCCATCTCTGCAGGGGAAATCTCTGGAGGAGGTGATCCGGCTGTCGCGCGGCAATCCGGAACTCACGCCGGTGTTCAACAACGCCGGGCAGCATTGGAATCACAGTGCATTCTGGCAATCGTTGACGCCGCAGGGCGGTCGCGTGCCGGGATCGCTGGAGAAGCGCCTGACGGGCGATTTCGGCAGCGTCGATAAATTCAAGGAGAGCTTCAAGGCGGCGGCGCTGGGGCAGTTCGGGTCGGGCTGGGCGTGGCTGGTAGCGGGCACGGACGGCAAGCTCAAGATCAGCAAGAGCGCGAATGCCGAATCACCGCAGGCCTCGGGCGCGGGCAAGGTCCTGCTGGTGCTGGACGTCTGGGAGCACGCCTACTACGTCGATTATCGCAACCGGCGCGCCGAATTCGTCGACAACTTCCTGGCGAGGCTGGCCAATTACGACGACGCCGCGGAGAAGCTCGGCCGCGCCTGAAGGCGCGACTGCTCCCACAGCAGCCAGGCACTGATCGGCGGCGCGCCCGGCAGCGCACCGCTGCTCAGGCTAGGGGCCATCGATGCCGTCATTGGCGCTGAGCATCTCACCGCTGGACATCGACGCCGCGCGCGAGCGCATCGCCGGTCAGCTCGAGGCCACGCCGTGCCTGCACTCGCGCACGCTCTCGCAGCTCACCGGCGCTCATATCTACATCAAGTTCGAGAACCTGCAGTTCACCGCGTCGTTCAAGGAACGCGGTGCGCTCAACCGGCTGCTGCAGCTCTCGGCCGCCGAGCGCAGCCGCGGGGTGTGCACGATGTCAGCGGGCAACCATGGCCAGGCGTTGGCCTATCACGCCCAGCGGCTGGGCATACCTGCGACCATAGTGATGCCGCGGCATACGCCATTCGTGAAGGTTGAGCACACCCGGGCGCACGGCGCCCGCGTGGTGCTGCACGGGGACACGCTGGATGAGGCGTTTGCGCACGCGTGCGAGCTCACTGCCGCGCAGCGCCTGGTGCTGGTACACCCCTATGATGATCCGCAGGTGATGGCCGGCCAGGGCACCGTGGCGCTGGAGATGCTCGCGGTGGTGCCGGACCTGGAAGTGCTGGTGGTGCCGATCGGCGGCGGTGGGCTGATCGCAGGTGTGGCGGTTGCGGCCACCGCAGCGCGCCCGGGTATCGAGATCGTCGGCGTACAGACCCGCAGTTATCCGTCCATGCCGGCGGCGCTGCGGGGCGAGCAGGCCGTCTGCGGCGGCAACACCATCGCCGAGGGCATCGCGGTGAAGTCCGCCGGCGTGCTCACGCGAGCGGTGATCAGCCAATGGGTGCGGGACATCATCCTGGTGAGCGAGAGCGAGCTGGAGCGCGCCATCGCACTGCTGCTCACCGTGGAGAAGACCGTGGCCGAAGGCGCCGGCGCTGCCGCGCTGGCGGCGCTGCTGGCGCAGCCCGAGCGCTTCCGCGCACGCCGCGTCGGTCTGATTCTCTCCGGCGGCAACATCGACCCGCGGCTGCTCGCCTCGGTGATCATGCGTGAGCTGGTGCGCGAGCAGCGCATCGTGACGCTGTTGATCGCGGTGGCGGATCAGCCCGGAGCACTCGCGCGCGTCACGCAGATCGTCGGCGAGCTGGGCGGAAATATCCTGGACGTATTCCATCGCCGGCTGTTGCTGACGGTCCCGGCCAAATCCGCGACGCTGGAACTGAGCTTCGAGGCGCGCGATGCGCCGCATGCGCGCGCGATCGTCGCGGCGATCCGCGTCGCCGGCTTCGAGGCGAAGGAGCGTTGAACCCAAGGCCGCATCACTGCGTCAGCCGCTGGCGGCTGCGGGCGCCGCGCTGATCACGCAGCCGATCGATGAACTGACAGGTATTCTCGCCAATGAGTTTCCAGTCATACGCGGACAAATCCGGGCTGCCGCGACGCGCGCGATGGCGCATCCAGTCGGCGAACTCCTCCAGTACCGCGCTCGTCAGCGGTCCATCGTACAGGTGGACCCAGTCGGCACCGGCGTTGTGCTGCAGCTCGGGCAGGCCACCGAGCCGGGGCGCGAGCACCGGGCGGTTGCGCGACAGCGCGTAGAGCGCGGCGCCGCTGTTGAGAATCTCGCGGTAGGGCAGCACGACCGCGTGCCCGGCATCGATCGTGGCTTCCAGCTCCGCTTCCGCCAGCGGCTCGCCGCGCAGGTCCAGCCGCACGTTACGCGCCTTGCTCGCCAGCTGGGCGATCCGGTCGGCCAGTGCTTCGTCCTGCCGCAGTCCGGCGACCGTCAGGTGAATGCCGCGGTGGGCCAGGCGGCTCGCGCACAGCACCAGCTCATCGACATTCTTGTACGGCCGTACCTGCCCGAAATGCACCAGTCGCACCTGCCGTGTCGGGCGCAGTGCCGGTGGGGCGGGCGTCACATATTCGTCGCAGTAGTGGCCATGCGCGGTGATCAGCTCCAGCGTCGTGGCCGGCAGGCGATAGAGCGCGCGGATCGCGCTGCGCGAGTGCTGTGACAGGTAGATCACGCCGTCGATCAGATCGAGGAAGCGCTGCGCCAGTGCCGGCGAACGCGGCTCGGAATCGTGCGGGCGCACGTTGTGCGCGACCCAGACCAGCTGCAGCCCACGCATCCGCCGCGCGGTGCGCAGCATCTGCAGCTTCAGCGCCGCCTTGGATCTCGACAGCGCGGAGCTGGTGGCGAAGAATTCGTTCGGCCAATGCAGGATCGCGATCCTGGCCTGCACCAGTTGCAGCGGATTCCAGGCAAAATCCACCACCTCGAACCCGCCGGCGGCGATGCTGGCAGCGAAGCGGTTGATGAAGCGGTTGTGCAGCGACGACGCCGGTGCAATGGCAATGCGCGCGGGGGCGCGGGCGGCCGGCGCTGCGACATCAACGGGCGTGCGATCAGCGGGGGCTGGGCTTGAGCGAGACACACCACCTCGTGTGCAGCGGTGCATTGAGCCTAGCACGCGCGCCACCGCGCCGTGTCCCACACGGCGGTAGGATTCGTCCAACACCGCTCAGTAGATGGCGATGTGCGCCTGTTCGCCCTCGCGCAGGCAGCCGCGCAACATGGCCGCGGTGTTGTGGCGCATGACGATCTGGCCGTCGGGGTCGATGGCAATCAGTCCACCACGCGCGCTCAGGCGCGCGGCGCGCTCGCCGATGGCCTCATCGACGGCGCGCGCGAGGGTCTGGCCGCCGTAGCGCAGCCGCGCGGCGATATCGTAGGCTTGGACCAGCCGCAACAGCCACTCGCCATCGCCGGTGGTCGATACCGCGCAGGCCGCGTCGTCGGCGTAAGTGCCCGCGCCGATCACCGGCGAATCTCCCACGCGCCCACGGCGCTTGCCGACGATGCCACCGGTCGAAGTGGCCGCTGCCAGCCGGCCGCCCCGATCGCGCGCCACCGCACCGACCGTGCCCGGCATTTCCGGCGGCGCCGCCGGCCGCTGCCCGCCGCGCTCAGGGTCGGCTGGGGAGGACGCGCGCAGCAGCGCCGCGAGCTGCTCGCGGCGCTCGTCAGTGATGAAGTAGGCATTGTCCACCAGCGCCACGCCGCTCTCGGCCGCAAACGCGTCGGCACCGTCGCCGGCCAGGAATACCGGCGGCAGTCGTTCGAGTACGCGCCGCGCGAGGCGCACCGGATTCCTGGCGCATCGCACCTGCGTGACAGCGCCGGCGCGCAATTGTGTGCCGTCCATGATGGCCGCATCCAGTTCGACCGCGCCATCGATGGTCAGTACCGCGCCGCATCCGGCATTGAAGAGCGGATGGTCCTCGAGCACCACAACGGCTGCCTCCACCGCGTCGAGCGCACTGCCGTCTGCGGCCAGCACCTGCGCGCCCGCTGCCAGTGCTGCCGCGAGGCCGCCACGCAGGTCCAGCTCGCGCGCTGAAGTGAGCGTGGAACTGGACAATGCGCCGGCGCCGCCGTGGATGGCCAGGGCATACATGGGGTAAGCGTACCCGATATGTGGCATAGTTCGCGGGTCGCCGCATAGGCCGTGGCGGGATGCCAAGAGGTCTTCAACGTGTACTTGCGGGCGCTAAAGCGCTGGACTGCCGTACTGCTTGCGGGTCTGTGGCTGCTGCCGCTGGCGGCGCTCGCGGCCGCGGCCACATCGACTGCCGCGGCCCCCATCGCGGCTGCTGCAGCAGCGGCCGCCGCCAAGGCGCCCACGGACGTGTTGCGCGCGACGCTCCCGAACGGACTGCGGGTGATCATCGTGCGCAACACGCTGGCGCCGGTAGTGTCCACCTCGGTCAACTACCTGGTTGGATCGGACGAGGCTCCCGCGGGCTTTCCCGGCATGGCGCACGCCCAGGAACACATGATGTTCCGCGGCAGCCCGGGCCTGACGGCCGACCAGCTGGCCGACATCGGGGCCGTGATGGGCGGCGATTTCAATGCGGACACGCGCGAGAGCCTGACGCAGTACCTGTTTACCGTGCCGTCGGCTGACCTGGACGTCGCGCTGCATATCGAGGCGGTGCGCATGCGCGGGGTGCTCGACTCGGCGCAGGGGTGGGACCAGGAGCGCGGCGCAATCGAACAGGAGGTCGCACAGGACCTGTCCAATCCGGACTACGTGCTCTATACGCGGCTGCGCGGCTTGGCGTTTGCCGGTACGCCCTATGCGCACGATGCACTCGGCACGCGGCCGTCGTTCAACCAGACCAGCGCGCAGATGCTGCAGAAATTTCACTCGACGTGGTATGGACCGAACAATGCGATCCTGGTAATCGTCGGCAACCTTTCGCTGCGCCCGACGCTGGCGAAGGTGCGGCAGCTGTTCGGCGGCATTCACCGCACCGCGCTGCCGGCGCGTCCGCTCATCAAGCTGCAGCCGATGCATTCCGCCTCGTTCACGGTCAACACCGACCGGCCCGACGGCGCATTGATGGTGGCGATGCGTGTGCCGGGCACGCACAGTCCCGATTTCCCTGCGCTCGAGGTGCTCGCCGACGTGCTCAGCAGCCGCCGTTTCGCACTGTATGGCCTGGTGGCCCAGGGCAAGGCGATCGAAACGGACTTCTCGCTCGACCCGCTGCCGCAGGCCGGGCTGGCGTACGCCACCGCGTCATTCACCGCGGACAAGGACCCGAAGATGCTCGAGCAGCGGGTGCGCGCGATCCTGGCGAAGGTTGCCAGCGAAGGGGTGCCGGGCGATCTGGTCGCGGCGGCCAAGCTGCAGGAGGAACGCCAGGCGGGCTTCGAGAGGGATTCCATCGAGGGCCTGGCCTCGATCTGGTCCGATGCGGTGGCGCTGTACGGGTTGCGCTCGCCGGACGAGGATCTGCAGCGCATCGAGAAGGTCACGGTAGCTGATGTCGATCGCGTCGCGCACCACTACCTCAACCTCGACCAGGCCATATCCGCCACGATTCTGCCGCAGGGCTCCGGCCGCCCGGTAGTCGCCAGCGCCGGCTTCGGCGGACAGGAGAATATCTCGCTGGGCGAGGCGCAGCCCACGAAGCTGCCGCCCTGGGCGCGACAGGCGCTCAACCGCCTGACAGTACCGCCCGCGACGACTCATCCGGTGGTCACGCGGCTGCCCAACGGGCTGACGTTGATCGTGCAGCCCGAGACGGTGAGCGACACGGTCAGCGTGATCGGTCACATCCGCAATCGCTCCGGCACCGAGACCCCGCCCGGCCAGGAGGGCGTCGCCGATCTGCTCGATGTGCTGCTGCCATTCGGTACCGAGCACATGAGCCGGCTGGCCTATCAACGTGCACTCGATGCAATCGGCGCGCAGGAACAGGCCGGCGCCGACTTTGAAGTGCGCACGCTATCGCAGAACTTCGATCGTGCCGTGCAGTTGCTCGCGGACAACGAGCTGCACCCGGCGCTGCCGCAGGCGGCGATGAGCTTCCTGCAACCGCAGTTGGCCGCGATGGTGGCCGCCCGTGACCACAGTGCGGGTTACCTTGCGCAACGCTCGCTGCTCACGGCACTGTTTCCTGCGAAGGACCCGAGCGCGCGCCAGGCTACGGCGCAGACTATCGACTCGCTCACGCTGCAGAACGTGTGGGACTACTATCACAAGGTGTTCCGCCCGGACATGACCACCATCGTCGTGATCGGCAAGATCACGCCCAAGCAGGCCCGTGCGTCGATCACCAAGTACTTCGGCAGCTGGAGCGCCACCGGGGCGAAGCCCGACACCAATCTGCCGGTCGCGCCGCCGAATCAACCCAAGGTAGTCGCGGTTCCCGATGCCAACCGTGTGCAGGATGTAGTGGAGCTGGCGCAGACGCTGTCGCTGACGCGCTCCAATCCCGATTACTACGCGCTGGAGCTCGGCAACGCGGTGCTCGGAGGGGGCTTCTACTCCACGCGGCTGAGCATCCAGCTGCGCAAGAACAACGGACTGGTGTACACCGTGGCCTCGCAGCTGCAGGCCGGACGCACGCGCTCGGTCTACATGATCTATTACGCCTGCGATCCGCAGAACGTGTCCAAGGCCGCCGCGATCGCGACCGAAGAAGTCAGCGCGATGCGCAAAGCGCCCCCCAGCGCCGACGAGCTCATGCGGGCGAAAGCGCTGCTGCTGCGGCAGATCCCACTGCGCGAGGCGAGCACGGACCAGATCGCCGCGGGCTTCATCCAACGCCGCGAGCTGAACCTGCCGCTGGATGAGCCCACGCTGGCGGCGCATCGCTATATCCAGCTGACGGGCGCGGATGTACAGACCGCCTTCAAAAAATGGATGCGCCCCGACGCGATGGTGCGCGTGGTGCGCGGGCCGCCGCCGGGGTAGGGCGCACGCGGGCGCTGCCGCCCGGCTGCCGTCGCTACAGCGCGAACCCCGGGTCCACCGTCTCCCGCCACGCCAGCAGTCCGCCCTCCAGCTGCAGCGGCAGCGCCATCCCCCCGCGGCGCGCGAGCGCGCAGGCCCTGAGGCTACGTGCGCCGCTGCGGCAGATGAAGACCGTCGGCAGCTCGCGCGGCAGCGACAGGTCTGACACTCCGCGCTGCTCGAGGCGCGACAGCGGGATGTTGATCGAGCGCGCCAGGTGCCCGACCGCGAACTCCTCCGGATCGCGCACGTCAATCAGGCTCGGCGGCGCATCGCCCTGCAGCCGTTGTGATAGCTCGGAGGCGCTCAGGCGCGTGATGCGCCGCTGCTCCTCGACGCTGCAGAACCCGGGCGGGTCCGCCGGCGCGAGGATGCTCGGCTGCTCGCCGCAGACCGCACAATCCGGCCGGCGGCTGATGTGAAATTCATCGAAGCGCAGCGTGAGCGCATCATAGACGAGCACCCGACCGAGCAGCGGCTCGCCGATTCCCAGCAGCAGCTTCACCGCCTCGGTGGCCTGCAGGGCGCCGAGCACACCCGGCAGCACCCCGAGCACGCCCGCCTGCGAGCAGTTGGGCAGTACCGCGCCGGAGAGGTCCGGAAACAGGCAGCGATAGCACGGGCCACGCCCGGGCGCGTAGCTCATCGCCTGGCCCTCGAAGCGGTGAATCGCAGCGCTGACCAATGGCTTGCGATAGATCACGCAGGCGTCGTTCACCAGGTAGCGTGTGCCGATGCGGTCCGAGCCGTCCACGACCAGGTCGTAGCTGGCGAAGATCTGCTGCACGTTCGCGGCGGTGAGCTCGGTCTGGTGTGCAATGATCTGTAGCTGCGGATTTAGCGAGCGCAGCCGCTCGCGCGCGCGCTGGGCCTTGGGTTGGCCGATGTCCGCGGTGGTGAACAGCACCTGGCGTTGCAGGTTCGATTCCTCGACTAGATCGAAATCGAGTATCCCGATTGTGCCGATGCCGCCGGCCGCCAGGTACAGCGCGGCCGGACAGCCCAGGCCCCCCGCGCCGATCACCAGTACGCGCGCTGCCTTGAGCTTGAGCTGGCCGGCCGGTCCGATCTCCTGCAGCAGCAGGTGACGGCTGTAGCGTTGCTTCTCGGCGGCGGACAGACTGATCGACATCGGGACCTTACCCACCGGACAGGGCGCACAGCAGATGCACCGTGTCCTTCGGCAACACCGCCTGCTCGAGCATCAGCGCTTCCTGTGCCGCGACGAAGATGCGGATGTGGGGGCGGATGCGCAGCTGCCCTTTGCGGGTCCCCACCCAGAGCGTCACCGTTGTCATGGCTGCACAGCATCGCCAGGTGTGTGCACGGCTGTCAACATCGCAGCGCGGGATTGCCGTTGCGGCACGACGTGAGGGCGTCTGCACTTATCGTACGTCGCGGTAGAAGCGGGTGATCGGCCGCGAGAGGATCACCTCGGAGAGAAAGTTGGCCGCATAGCTCAGCCCGGTCGCCCATAGGCCCTCGGCACGAAATCGGCGCGAGGACGTATGCATCGGCAAGCGCATCACGAAGCTGACCTCCCCGACCGCGTGGAGGCGACGGGCGATGTTGGTGTCCTCGCCATAGAAGGCGATCTGCGTATCGAATCCGCCGATCTCGATCAGTGCCTGCTTCCTGGCCGCAAAATTGCCGCCGACCACCATGTAGCCAGTCATCCAGTAGGCCGGAGTCGCCAGGCAAATCCAATAGAGCCGCACCAGCGCCCGCGTGAGCGGCGAGGCGTCATAATAGATATAGGGACCGCTGACGCAGACCACCCCATGATTCACCTCGAATGAGCGCAGCATCCGGGTGATCCAACCCGGCGGCATACGGGTGTCGGCGTCGATATAGGCCACGATGTCGCCCCGCGCCTCTGCCAGGCCCTTCTGGCGCGCTCGAGTGAGGCCTTTCACCGGCTCCTGCACGACGCGCACACCGGCAAATGAGCAGGCGAGCTGCGCGGTGCGGTCGGTGCTGGCATTGTCGATGACGACCACCTCGACCGAGGACGGCTGCGGGCTGCGGGCCACCTCGGCCAACAGCCATTCCAGACAGGTTGGAAGACATTTTTCCTCGTTGTAGGCCGGGACGATGATGCTCAGCTGCATGCTTCACTCCTCCCCACGCTACGGTCCGGCGTTCGGGCGCCGGGCTTCCAACACGGCGTCGCGCATCAGCCGCCGATAGACGTCTTCCCAAGCGTCCGCGATTTTCGCGATCGAGAACGCTGCGGAGAATTGCCGGGCCGCCGCCCCCATGATTTCACGCGCAGATTGGTTGCCGAGCAGCCACCCCAGCTTTTCGCGAAAATCGTCGGGCCGTCCCGGCTCAGCCAACAACCCAGTCGTCGGGGGGATATGCTCGATCAGACCGCCGCAACGTGCGCCCACCACGGGCAGGCCACAGGCCATTGCCTGCAGGAGCACCATGCTCTGCGTCTCTGAAGTGCTGGCGATCGCGAACAGCTCGGTAGCGGCAAGCAGCTCGGCCAAAGCCTCGTGGCTGAGCGTACCGGTGAACCGCACCCGGCTGCCGAGATCGAGCCGGTCTGCCAGGGCGCGTAGCGCATCGCGCGCGCTGCCATGGCCGGCCAGAACCAGAGTTGCGTCGGTCCGGTCCGTGCAGACGGCGGCGAAGGCGTGGATCAGAACGTCGATCGACTTCTCGCGCGCGAGCCGCCCCGCATAGACGATGGTATGCATCCCAAGGCCGAATCGCGCCTTGAGCGCCTGCTTGGTCGCGGTATTGACCGGGCGAAAGCGCCCCGTATCGATCGGATTGGAGATCACCGAGCAGGGTCGAGCCAGGCCGTTCGCCATCATCTCCTCGACGCTCGAGTGCGACGGTGCAGTGACCCAGTCGCAGCACTGATAATAGCGCGCCACCGCGCGCAGGCTGTACCGCCGGACGGTTGCGCGCCCGAGCGGCGCATGGAAATCGAAGGCGCCTATCGCCCAGTGGTTGGTGCCGACCAGCGGTACGTCCAACTGCCGAGCCGCCCACAGCGCTTCAAGCCCGAGCCCGAGGAAGGTATGGCTATGAACCATATCCGGCCGGAACTGGGCGAGCGCGCGCCGGCATCGACCGGTCGGCATGACCAATCGCGACTGCTGGCTGGAACTGGGCACTGGCAGCGATGGCACGCGTTGGATCGTGACGTTACCGCCGAGCTCGACTTCGGCCACCGGCAGGTTTGCCCGAGCATAGTCCTGGGGCGCAGCCGCTGGTGCGAATAGCATGATCCGATGACCACGCTCGCCGAGTTCGCGCGCGCTCGCCAGGATCGAGTCCTGGATGCCGCCGAGCTCGGGGTGAAAATTGTCCGAGAACATCGCGAGCCGCATCCCGTTTACTCCGGTCGGTCCGGATCGCGCGCCATGTACGGCCGGAGGATCCACGGAATCATCAGCAGACACAAGATCGCGAAGCCGACCACGCCGGCTACCTGCAGTTCGCCTTTCAAGGTGCTATTGTAAAAGTGACCAAAGAAATAGCCGAGGACGACGAACAGGGCTGATTTCGGCAGGGTACCCAGGACGTTGTAGAACAGGAAGGTAGCCGGCCGAACCCGCGCGACGCCGGCGGCGAGCAATACCGCGAACCCGGCCGATTGGGTCAGTTTCCCGAACAATAGCACCCGGCCGGCGCGGGCCCTGATATGGCTGCGCAGCACGTCGATCCGTCGGCTCAGGGCACGTCCCCGAGCGCCCATGTGCCAGGGTAGCGAGCCGATGAGCCAGCGTCCGACCGCATAGTAGATGAGGTCCCCGATCAGGTCGCCCAGCACCACCGTGGCGTAGACCGCCTTCAGGTCGAGCACTCCCTGCGATGCCAGGAAGGCCGCAAGGATGGTGACGACCGGCCCCTCCACCAGCGATAGGAGGAATACGGCCAGATAGCCATGGTGCGCGATGTAATGTGGCCACGCCAACGCGACCGTCACGGCTGCTCGCCCTCCGTCATCGCGGCTGTGGCTGGTTCGCGCACCAGCGCGCGCGCCGTGCTACCCAGCTCGAGGGCTTCGGCCAAGCCCTGCTGGAGCTCGCGGCCGGCCCAGCGCACGATTTCAAACTGGCCATCGAAATGCTCGACGACCGCGGTGCAGGATTCGACCCAGTCGCCGGTGTTGATGTAGCGCACGCCAAAGCCGTCATGCATCGTAGCGTGATGAATATGGCCGCAGATCACGCCCTGCGCATCGAGGCGCCGCGCCTCGGCCGCGATCTCGGATTCGAAGTCACTGATGAACTTTACCGCCTTCTTCACCTTTAGCTTGGCCCAGGCCGACAGCGACCAATAGGGCAGTCCGCACCTGCGTCGTGCCCGGTTGAGGGAGCTGTTGGCAGCGAGTGCTACCCGGTAGGCAAGGTCACCGCACACCGCGACCCAACGGGCATGATTGGCCACCAGATCGAATCGGTCGCCGTGCAGGACCAGGTAGCGCCGGCCATCGGCAGCCTGATGGATGGCATCGTCGACCAGTTCGATGCCGGCGAAGGAGGTGCCGGCCAGGGGACGCAGGAAGGCATCGTGGTTGCCCGAGATGTAGACCACGCGCGTGCCGGCCCGGACCCTGGCGAGTACCGCCGCCACCACGTCGTGATGTGAGCGCGGCCAGTACCACCGCGACTTCAGCCGCCAGCCGTCGAGAATGTCCCCGACGAGGTAGATCTGGTCGGCCTTGTAATGGTTCAGGAAATCGAGCAACAGCTCCGCCTGGCATCCGCGCGTGCCCAGGTGAATATCCGACACGAACAGTGCACGGACTCTCATATTGTTCCAGGAGCGATTGCCCGGCGGCATGCATCGCTGCGCGGTTGTCAACTACCGGTCGCGGTGCCTTGTCGGCGTACCGTCAGTCCGACTACCACCGGCATCGCCAGCAATACCAGCGGCAACTGCACGATGATGCCGGCGATGATGGCAATGGCCAGCGGTTGCAGCATCTGATCACCCGAGCCGCTGATGGCCGCTCCGAGCGGCAGCAGCGCCAGGATCATCGCCAGCGTGCTCATCACGATCGGCCGCAAGCGGTTCAAGGCCGCATTGTGCAATGCTTCGCGCGCCGGCATGCTGCGCTCCAGCGCCTGGTACTCGGAAGCGAAGAAGATCGCCATTTCGGTGGCGATTCCGACGATCATCACCACGCCCATCATTGCGGTGATGTTGAATGGAGTACCGGTGAGCCACAGGCCGATGAACACCGCGCCGCTGGAGAGCACCGCGCTGGCGAGGATGATCAGCGGCAGCCAGAAGCGTCCGTATAGAAACAATAACAGGATGAACTCGACGATTGCCGCCGCCGCGAACGCCCTGATGGTGCCCTGCGCGGCCAGCTGCTGCTGTTTGTACTCCCCGCCGATGGTGTAGTTCACGCCAGGGGGAAGCAATCCGGGCTGCTGCAATACTTTCTGCACCGCATTGACGGTGGAGCCCAGATCATGCCCGCCGCCGATCTCGGCCGTAACGGCCGCGACCTGCGCGAGGTTATCGCGCGTGATCTGCGGCTGGCCGCTGACGAATTTGACCTGCGCGACGGTCTGCAGCGGGAACACGTGCCCGGTCGGCGAGCGGATCAGCAGCTTGCCGAGATCGGTGCGGTAGATGCGATCCTGCGGCGGGTCGAGCCACAGCCGCACCCCGACATCCTGCACACTGCCGAGGTAGCGGGTGACCACGGCACCGTAGAGGTAGTCCGACACCTGGTTCTGCACACCGCCCGGCGTGATGCCCTGGGTCGCCGCGGCGGCCGGATCGACATGTATTTCGAGCGCATCCCCGGCGGGGATTACGCCATTGTTGACCGAATCCGGCACGATACCCGGCACCTTGGCGATCGCGTCGGCGGCCTTGACCGCGACGGCATCGAGCTCACCGGGATTGTTGGCGCTCAACTGAATGACCACCGGCTGCGGCCGACCGACCATGTCATTGATCATGTCGTCCAGTAGCTGGTGGGGGTCGAGTTGGATGCCCGGCACGTCTTTGGCGATCCGGTCGTTGAGATTGCCCATCACCTTCCACAGCGGCGGCCGTTTCGACGCGACCAGTTGCACGAAGAAGTCGCCTTGATAGGACTCTCTCAAGTCGCCGCCCAGGCCGGCGCCGGTGCGGCGCGAATAGGTGTAGACATACGGATCGGCCTTGAGGATGGCTTCGATCTGCTCCAGTTCGCGGTTGGACTCCGTCAGCGAGGTGCCGGAAGCGGTCTGGTAGTCGAGCACGAAGCCGCCTTCGTCCATCCGCGGCAAAAAGCCGGTGCCGACGCGCTGGTAGGCGACGTATCCGACTCCGACCAGGACCAGCACTACCACCCCAATCAGCCACGGGCGCGCAAACAGCGTGCGTAGCGCCCGGCCGTGGCTGCGAGTCAGCCAGGTCTCGCGCCCGTGGGTGGGGTCGTGGAATTTGGTGAAATCGATCAGGCTGCGGGCCAGCAGCGGCAGGATCAGCGCCGTGAGCACGAACGAGATGATCAACGCCGAGGCCATCGTCAGCGACAGGAATTTGAAAAACGCCCCGGTGACGCCGGACAGGAACGCCAGCGGCACGAAGATGATGATGGTGGCCAGGCTCGAGCCGAACAGCGGTGACAGAAATTCCCGGGCTGCCGGCAGCACCGCGGCGTTCGGCTGCTTCAGCACCGGATTGCCGGCTCGGCGCGCGATGTGCTCGACCATGACGATCGCATCGTCGATCATCAGGCCGATCGCCGCGGCGATTCCGCCGAGAGTCATGATGTTGAACGTCATCCCGAACAGACGCAGCAGCAGCACCGTGACCAGCACCGACAGCGGCACGACCGTCATGGCGACCAAGGCGGTGCGCCAGTTGCGCAGGAATGCCAGCACCACCAGCGCGGCGAATACCAGGCCGATGAGAATTGCCTCCTCTACGGCCGCGATCGAGGAGCGCACCAGCGTCGTCTGGTCATACCATTTGAGCAGCTGGATGGATTTGGGCTGCGTCTTCATGAACGCAGCCATGGTCGTCGCGACTGTCTTGGCGAGATTGACCGAATCGGCACTGTCCTGCTGATAGACGTCGAACGTCACCGCGGGCTTGCCGTTGTCGTCCACCAGCAGCCACTGCGGCACGGAGCCCATCTCGACCTTGCCGAGATCGGACAGGCGGACGATGCCTCCCTGCGTGGTGCGCAGCGCCACATTGCGCACCGACTGCACCGAGGTGAAGGCGTTGTTGTCGATCGCCAGATACAGCAGATCGTTGTCTTCCAGCCGCCCGACGGCGGTGATCGCATTGGTCGTGGCGATGGTGCTGGCGACGTCGGCGAGCGTCAGGCCATAGGCCTGAAGCTTCAGCGGACTGACCGATACCTGGATCTCCGGGGTCTGCCCGCCCAGCACCCCCACCCGCCGGATACCGGCAATGCCGGTGAGCCGCGGCGCAATCTCATATTGGGCCAGGCGGCGCAGCGCCGCCGGCGAGACCTGGTTGGAAATGAGCGCATAGGACATGAACGGCATCAGCACGTTCGGGCTCATCTGGATCACATCGTAGGTCGTGCCGGGCGGTAAGGCAGGCAGCTCCTGCGCAAACGCGGAGTCCACGCGCAGCAGCGCCTGGTTCATGTCCGAACCCCACGGGAAATCGACGAAGATCTCCGCGGCGCCGCGCGAGGTGGTCGACACCACGTCGATGGCGCCGGGCACCGCGCGCGCCACTTCCTCCAGCGGCTGTGTCACGTCGATCAGCATCTGCCGGGCTGGCATGCTGCCGGCATTGAGCTCGACGCGGATGCGCGGAAAGCTGATGACCGGGAACAATCCGACCGGCAGAGCCAGGCCGACCACCAGTCCGGCCAGCCCCAACGCCAGCGCCACGCACAGCAGCGCGCGGCGATGGCGCTCGAGCAGATCGACGAACATCAGCGCTCTGCCTTGCCAACGTTCGGGTCGGTGGCGCCGCTGCCGGCGTGAGCCGGCAGCCGTACTTGCATGCCGTCCTGCAGCTGGTAGTTGCCGGCCAGAATCAGCGGCGCGGCCGCATCGAGCGGACCGGCGATCACGTCCTGGTTGCCCGTCGCGTTCAATACGCGCACGTGCACGATCTTCGCCTTCATCTGCACCGCCTGCACGACGTAGGGATCGCCGTTGTCGTCGGCCAGAATTGCCGCGTGCGGCACCACGTAGCCACGCACCGAGCCGGTGGTGATGGTCGTTGCGGCGCTCTGCCCCGGCAGCAGCGCCCCGGTCGGCAGCGAGATCTGGATCGGTACCAGGCCGTCAGCGGTGTTCACCAGCGATCCGCGCAGCATCACTTGGCCGGCATAGGTCCTGGAAGCGCCGACCGCCGTGATGGTGGCGGCGTCACCCCGGGCGATTGCGCTCGCCTGGTCGGGAACCACGCCAACCTGCAATACCAGGGCGTTCGGTCGGGCCAGATCGAGCAGTGGAGCGCCTTCGATGACCAGAGAATTCAGGGTTGCAGACATCGCGGTCACGATCGCGCGGTAGGGGGCGCGTAGCGTGGTCGGGCCGGCCGCGCCCTGGGCTCGCAATGCCGTGAGTGCCGCGCGCGCGTCCGATAGCGCCTTGCGCGCGTCCGCGACCTGCTGGTGCGTGGCCAGCTGCTGGGTCAGCAGCACCTGCGTGCGCTGGAGGGATTCAGCCGCCGTCTGTTGTGCCGACACCGCCTGGGCGTACAGCGCGCTGGTCTGCGGGTTCGGCACCAACTGCAGCAGCGGGGCCCCCTGGGCGACCTCCTGTCCGGCGCGCACGTAGATCGCGCCCACGCTGGCGGCCAGCGGTGCCATCACGGTGTTGCGCGCTGACGGGTCGGCCTGCACGCTGCCGTAGGTTGTCACCGTGACTGGCAGGCTGCCTCGTCGCAGCGTCGTGGTCTGCACCAGCACGCTGGGCGCATCCGCACCGGGCGCATCGGCGAGGGCGCCGGGCGCTGCGCTCATCAGCAGCGCGCCTGCCAGAACGGTACCGAGGGACACAACGATGGATCGTCTCATGGGGATGCTTTCTGCGTGGTCGCGTCGGGTTGGATCTGGGTGCCGAGCACGGTGGCGAGCCCGATGGAGTCGGTCCACAGATTCTGGAACAGATCGAATCGGGTGCTGGTGGCGCTCAGGTAGGCGCCGGTCAGCGTGAGATAACTCGCCGCGGGGAAATTGCCGGCCTGGTAGGCGCGCTGCGCGCGCTGGACGCTGCGCTGCAGCTTCGGCAGCTGCCGATCGAGCAGGCGCAGCTCTCCATCGAGCTGCCGCATCTCGTCCCACACCTGCCAGACATTGCCCACCGCCTGATCCAGGCGCGCCTGATAGTTGGCATGCAGCTGCGCGCGGGTCGCACGCTGGATCGCGATCTCGCCGCGTCCGCGGTTGAACAGCGGCAGTGTCAGCGTCACGCCGAAGCCGACCGTATGCACGTTGGAGACATCACGCGCCCGCGTGATCCCGAGCGCAATGTTCGGAAACTGCGACAGCACCGCCGTGCGTACCCGGGCTTCCTGCGAGCGATAGCCGGCGCGCAGGGCCAACAGATCCGGGCGGCGATCGGCCAGCTGCGCGACGGCGGCCTGGACGCGCGCGCGTGGCGGGATCTGCGGTGTCGTCAGCGGCTGGATCGGAATGGTCACGTCTGGCTGTATCCCCAGCAACGTGCGCAGTGCCTGTTGGGCCTGCAACTGGCTGCGCTGCGCCACGCCCAGCTGCATACGAACTTGCTGCAGCACCGCCAGATCGGCGCTGCTCTGCTCGAGCGTTACGTTGCCGGCGGCCAGCGCTTGCTGCGAGCGCGCCGAGGCGGCGGCGTAGGTCTGCTCCGCGGGCGCCAGGAACGCAAGCCGGCCGGCGGCGATGGCCTGCTGCGCGTACAGGCTGCGCGCCTGTGCCACGGTCTGCCATTCCTGCCACAGCAGATCCAGACGCGCCTGTTGGTAGGCTGCGTTCGCGGCGGCGTGGTTGCTGGCATGCGTCAGCAGCGTCTGCAGGTCGAGCGTCAAGCCCAGGCCCCAGGCGTTGTATTCAGGATAGCGTGGATCGGCCGTAGAGAATCCGTGATCCACCGAGTAGTCGGTCGAATAGGACAGCTGCGGATCGGGCAGCAGGCCGGCCGCGAATGCCTGTGCCTGTGCCACGTGCATCGTCGCGCGGGCGGCGCGCAGGTCCGGATTGTTCAACACGGCGAGCGTGGCGATGGTGTTCATGTCCAGCGGCGGCACCGCGGCATGGGCGGGACTGACCGTGGCGGCCAGATCCGGGCTGTGCGCCAGCGCCAGCGGCCGGTAGATCGCGCAGCTCGACAGCAGGCCGAGCGGCGCGCCAGCCAGCAGCGCGACCACGGCGAGCCGTGGCGGCCAATTACGGCGGATATGGGAAGCCATGCTCATGATTCGGTATCCTGCGCGCGCAATTATCGATGGCGTCTGTGGTGGCGGGTTTGTATTTTTGTAAGTATCCGGACCCGCACCGCCGCGAGCAAGCGGCCCCCGGCCCTGCCGACGCTGGTTCGGCCTCAGTGCCGGGCTTCGTCCAACAGGTGCAGCTTTTTCAGGCAGCGGATGCTCAGCTCGCTGGCGATTGGCGCAAACCCGTCCGTGGTCATACGTTGGACAAGAAGCATGCGTCTTCTTCCCTAGCGGTGAGAACCGCTAGGGTAGTTCAAGGCACCCGGCCGCGCAAAGCGCGCCGCAAAGTGGATCGACGCAGTCGGCGGGTCGGCGCGCCGGCGGCCCGGCGGCCCGGCGGCCCGCAGGCGCAGGGGCTGAAGGCCTACGCCGGGCGATGGTATATAGTCACGCGGTGACAACCATGAAGGTGCTGTTGGTCGAGGACGATGCCGAGACGGCCAGCTACATCGCGGAAGGGTTCGCCGCCCAGGGCATCCACATCGATCATGCCGCCGACGGCGTCGCGGGGTTGGCGCGGGCGCGCTCGGCGGATCACCATGCAATCATTCTCGATCGGCTGCTGCCGGGGCTCGATGGTTTGTCACTGCTGCAGGAGCTGCGCCGAGCCGGCACGGCCACGCCGGTACTGTACCTGACCGCCATGGACGGTCTGGATGACCGCGTCGAGGGGCTGGAGGCCGGCGGCGATGACTACCTGGTCAAGCCATTTCACCTGGCCGAGCTGCTGGCGCGCATCAATGCGCTGGTGCGCCGCACTACGGACGCGCATACCCAAACCCGTCTACGGGGCGCGGATATCGAGCTGGATCTGATCCGGCGCAAGGTGCTGCGATCCGGGCGCGAGATTGCGTTGATGCCGCAGGAGTTCCGGCTGCTCGAGTACCTGTTGCGCAATGCCGGCAGCGTCGTCACCCGCAGCATGCTGCTCGAGCACGTCTGGGAGATACACTTTGATCCGCAGACCAGCGTAGTGGAGAGCCACATCAGCCGCCTGCGCTCGAAGTTGAGCCCGGGCGCCACTGGTGAGTACATCCGCACAGTGCGCGGCTCGGGGTACATGTTCGTTGCTCATCTCTAGACGATTCGACAACGAGACCGCGCGGCTGTCAGCGCTGCTGATCGCGCTGTTCGCGCTATCGGCGCTGCTGCTGGCCATCACGGTCTACTGGATAGCGGGTCGCGGGATGCGCGCCGAGCTGCATGATTTCATCAGCGCCGATGCCGGCGCGATTGCCAGCGGTTATCGGGACGAGGGCCTGGCAGAGGCCATGGAAGTCGTCCGGCAGCTCACCGCCGTGCCAGGCTTATCGGGGCGCTACCTGCTGCAGGCCCGCGATGGACGCAAGCTCGCCGGTAATCTCGCTGCGATGCCGGCACGCTCAGGTCTGTTCCAGGTTGCCGCAGCGCCCCCCGCCGGCCGTGCCCACGCGGCCAGGCATGGCCGAGCTCACGGACACTGGCGGCAGCTCGTGCTTGGAGAAGGCAGCTTTCTGCCCGACGGATCGTATCTGTTCGTCGGCGAGCGCTTGGAGCGTCTGATACGCACGCGCACCCGCATCCTGGTCTCACTCGCCTGGATCATCGGCGCCACGGTGCTGCTCGCGATCGCCGGCGGGGTGGTGTGGAGCGCCGGCTTCCTGCGGCGGATCGATGCGATCACGCGCACCTGCCGCGCGGTCGTGGCCGGACGCTTCGGTGAGCGCATTCCGGTGCACAACTCACAAGCCCAGCTCGATCGGCTGTCGGCGACGATCAACGACATGCTCGACCGGCTCAACGCGCTGCTCGAGAGCCTGCGGCAGGTATCCACCGACATCGCCCACGATCTGCGTACGCCGTTGACGCGCCTGCGCCAGCGGCTGGAGACGGCCCGCGCAAAGCCGCTCGGGGCGCGCGAGTACGAGCAGGTGGTCGAGCGTGCGCTGCAGGATTGCGACGGCATCCTGGCGGTGTTCTCGGCGCTGCTGCGCATCTCGCAGATCGAATCGGGCATGCGGCTGGCAAACTTTTCCAGCGTGGATTTGCCGGCGCTGCTGCGCGAGGCCGCAGAGTTCTTTGCCCCGGTGGCCGAGGACGCGCAGCAGACGCTCACCACCGACCTGTGTGCGCCGTTCGAGGTGCTGGGCGATCGCGCGCTGCTGCTGCAGATGGTTTCCAACCTGGTGGAAAATTGCATCCGCCACGCCGGCAGTGGGGCGGCGATCCGGATCGAGTGCCGCGTGAGCGGCGCCGAGGCACTGATGCGCATCGGCGATAGCGGGCCAGGCATTCCCGCCGCCGAGCGCGACAAGGTTTTCGGCCGCCTGTATCGGCTGGAGCGCAGCCGCAGCACCCCCGGCAACGGCGTGGGCCTGGCACTGGTCGCGGCAATCATCAAGCTGCATCACTACACGATTGCGCTGACCGACGCCCAGCCCGGGATTTGCGCCAACATCCATATTCCATTGAGGGCAGAACCAGCCGGGATGCCGGCCGGCCCGGCGCCAGCCGCGCCCCCGGCCACCGCGATGCGTCCCGCTACCGCGACGCGCGCCGCCGCGGCGTCGCCCCCCGGCGCCGCGGTGTCCCCCATCGTAGTGGCTGCGGCCAGCGTGGCGGGCGGCGTCCGCCGCGCGCTCATGGGCTGGCTGCCGAGGCGTGCCCGCGCTACAGTGCGCGCCCGTCAATGATCGCCCCGGCAACGACACTGACGCCGCGAGCGTACCCGCGGCGGACCCTGGCATGGGCGTGGCTGGTGCTCGCGTTGCTGTGGTTCGGGCCGCTGAATACGCTACACCTGTTCAATCCGGACGAGGGCCGCTACGCCGAGATCCCGCGCGAGATGGTGGTCAGCAGGGACTGGGTCACCCCACGGCTCGACGCAATCAAATATTTCGAGAAGCCGCCGCTGCAGTATTGGGCCACCGCGGTGGCCTATGAGGTCCTGGGCCAGCATGCCTGGACGGCGCGGCTATGGTCGGCGCTGTGCGGCTTTCTGGGATTGCTGCTGAGCTTCGCGCTGGCGCGCCGCCTGTTCGGGCAGACAGCGGCGCTGTTCACAGTGATCGTTCAGGCTAGCGCGCTGCTGTACGTCGGCCTCGCGCGTGTCACCACGCTGGACATGGGGCTGTGCTTCATGCTGCAGCTGGCGTTGACCGCGCTCGCGCTGCTGGTGCATCGCCCCGCGGGGGCCGCGCCGGCATCCACTGCCGCGACCGACACCGGTGGTGTCGGTCTGCCGCTGCTGCTGGGGGTCGGCGTTGCGCTGGCGGTGCTGTCGAAGGGACTGGAGGGTATCCTGATTCCCGGGGCCGTCGCGGTGCTGTACATGCTCGTCTATCGGGACTGGCGGCTGCTGCTGAGCGCGCGGCCGTGGTGGACACTGGTGTGCCTGGCCGTGCTGGCCGCGCCTTGGTTCGTGCTGGTGTCGCTGCGCA
>Ga0307372_10001081_pt1 | contig 47526 bp, 37 predicted proteins | sample OX1MG_FD_202533 | JGI IMG/M metagenome (GOLD analysis project Ga0307372, IMG submission 202533) | Soil microbial communities from Risofladan, Vaasa, Finland - OX-1 | ecosystem: Environmental > Terrestrial > Soil > Coastal area > Acid sulfate soil | place: Finland: Risofladan, Vaasa | collected...
GACGATCGGCGAGATCCTGGATCTGTTGGTCGACGTCAACAACGACACGACGCCCTGAGCGCGCTGCGAATAGGCCCGGTCCACCCTCGCCGAAAGACCTACGTTGCGAAATCTCGAGCGCTCAGGGCGAGCGCTTCGCCGCCAGCGCATGGCGACCGGCGATGACCAGGTGCAACTCGGCCGGGGCGAGCGAGTGGTCGATGATGGCGCGAGCCACGTCACTCAATTGCTTGCGATTGCTGCGCGCGTAACTCCGCAACAGGGCAAAGGCCTCGTCCATATCCACGTGGCGCCTCTCGGCCACGATGCCCTTCGCCTGTTCGATGACAATCCGGGAATTGAGAGCCCCTTGGAGCTGACCGGCGAGATCGGTCCCGTGCTTGACGGCGCGCTCTTGAAGGATCCCGATCGTCGCCGCGTCGGCCAAGGCTTGGGTGAGGTTCACATCCTCGCCAGAGAGCTCGACCAGCCCGGGACTGAAGATGTTCATGGCCCCGATCACGTCGCTGCGTAAGCGCAGGGGTAGAGCATGCACCATCTGGAACCCGGATTCCCGGGCCTGTGGAGCAAACCTCGGCCAGCGGTCCTCGGCTTGGTCGAGTCGGACATTTAGCACCCGCTCACCCGAAAGCAGGCAATCCCGACAGGGTCCTTCGTCGTTCTGGAATTCGATGAGCTCGAGTGCCCGCATACGCTCTGACGACGAGGCCATGACGCGCAGTTCTCCTCGCGCCGCAGCCAATGCAAGGCCCACTTCGGCGGTGTCCAACAACTCCGCGCACCGTTCGACCAATACCGACATGAAGTCGATGAGGTCGAAGTCGGCAACAAGCGTGTCGGCCAACTCAACGAACGTACGGGCCAGCCACTCTTCTCGATGCTCCACGATCACTCCCCGAGCCTGAAGCACCCGGCGAATTCCTGACTTTCCTCATGTACAATCCAGGGAATCCCTGTAATCATGCCACGATTTTCAGTGCACAAGAACCCCATCTGGTCTGCCCTTCTGTCGCTTGGCCCCATCACGGCTCGTCCAATCTCAGGTCTCCGGTGACGACCTCAGCCGCCACCAGGTCGATCGGTCGCTCGTTGGCAAAGGCTCGACCTCGCAACCGCACCAGGGCTTCACCGATGGAACAGTCGAGCTGGGCGGAAATCATCCCGGTGGCCTGGTGGACCACAGCCCGGTAGTCATCGACTTCAAGACCCCAGGCCAACGACTCCGAGACCGCACCGGCCTGCATGTCGAGGACCTGGTTGGTCACGAGCTCCGTGACCAACAGCGCGGCCGAGAGTTCTTCGCCCTCCAACGCGCCGGGCTTGTCACGGTAGAGGACGAGCACGCCGAGTTTGATGGCCCCTAGCTGCAGCGGGAGCGCATAGACACTCCGGATCCCAGCGTCGGATACGGCCCGAGTGAACTGCGGCCACCGACTGCTGAACAACTCGATGTCGTCCACCATGACCGGCGTGCCCTGCGCGTACGAGTCGCTGGCCGGCCCCTCGCCCAAGGTGAACTCGAGATCCTGCACCGTGACCGACACGCCGTAGGCACTGGCCACACTCGGAAAGGTGTCCGCTCCCATCAGCACGACCGCGGAGCCGCTCATGTGCAACAGTCGGGTTGCGGTCCGACACACCGTGGTGAGCGACGGAGGCTCATCCTCGGATCCGGCGATGAGCGCAGCCAGGAACTGATCGGCATCTTGTGCTCTCAACGCTATTCCCCCGCTCTTCATATCCGCTTCAGTTGGTGATGGTGCTGTGCGAAAAATCGAACCCCGACCCACTGGCACAAACACCTTGCGGATCGCGGCACCTCCGCCTTCTGGGTTCTGGGGGGTCGGACTCGGTTCCATGGGCAGCTGAGGAGCGGCCTCGTGCAGGGCTCGGATGGCGTCACCCAACTCGTCGATAACGCCCAGAATCCTGTCGAGCACCGCCGCTTCATGGCTCTGGCAGAAACAGGTGTCCGCCAGCGCCTGGGCCGCCTCGATGGCGGATATCGACGCGTCCTTGAGCTTCATGTTGACCAGGATGGTCCGGTCGGCATGCGCTCGGGCCGAGGCCGTCTCGTCGACGGCGAGGCGCTTCGCATCGTCGGCTCGCGCCACGAGACCGAGCACGAGCGTCAGACGTTTGTCTCGGATCACGCGCTGAGGCCGTGACCCGCGACGTCTCGACGCCCCGAAGAGAGTCGGCGAGATGCTTCGTATCGACCCTCGGCGGGAATTGACCACCCGGAGCTGGTTCCCATCGGGAATCGAGCGCCTAGGCACCTGGCACCTCGGAGCCCGAACCCATGGCATGGCGCAGGGCATCGAGCACGGCCAGGTCGATATCGCAACGCTGGGTCAGTTCAGGTGGGCCCCACATCGAGACCCCCAGTTCGATGGATCGACGCGCGTCGCCGAGTTGGCCTCGGTCTGGAGTAGCCCACCCGGGCCCGCTCGATCCGTGCTCCGAGGCCATAGCGCACTTCAGGGCCTCGACCATGGCAGTGTCGATATCGGGACGACCGTCGAGAGTCTTTGGCGCAGGTCGCAACTCTTGTTTGCCGTCGGCGCAAGAAGGTGGAGGGTGCCGAACCAAATCACTTGCCGAATCGCATTCCAGGAAAGGCTGGCCAGTAGCCTCCGCAATGTTGAAAGCGTGGAAGCTAGCCCGATCAGCACCAAGACCTTCGTCGAATTCTCCGCCGGGCGAAGGAAGTCTGTCCATGAAATCGCCCTCTCCCCTCGGCACCCGTGCAGGGCATGCCGTCGAGGTCCTGGACGACGATCGATAGCCAACCGACTAGCCGTCCCGAGCATACGCTCGGCGGGAACAAGATTCCATCGTCATTGACCATGCTTGGCCGGATTCCGACAATTTCTTGCCTGTCACTAGCGGCGGGCGGCCCAGCACTCAACGTTGTAACGGCTGGTATTAGGTCCTCCCGGTGGCCGAACCCCTGCGCCCCGAGTCCAGCTGTGTCCTCTGATGCTCCAGCTGGCGATGCAGGGACGTGACCCTGGCCGCGGCGATGAGACGGAGCTCGAGGTCGTCGGCATGGAGCGGCTTGATCAGATAGTCGTCTGCGCCCGCACTCATCCCTTCGAACATCTGGTCGTGGGAGCTGTTGCCTGTGACCATGATCACGTACGTGTAGCGAGCGGGGTGAGCCCGAATCTTGCGACAGAGCTCCAGGCCAGTCATTCCGGGCATGAGCCAGTCCGAGATGACGACATCGGGACGACGGGTTTGAAATACCTCCCACGCTTGATCGCCATCAGTTGCGGAGAGACAGAGGTGGCCCAGATTGCGCAGCGCCGCTTCGATGATGAGCAGAGACGTCGGATCGTCGTCGGCCGCCAGAATCAACACGGTGCCGCTGCCGGCAATTCCAGAGCGGAGCGAACTCGGCCAAACTCGTCTTCGAGCGCGTCGAGCAACTCGTCGCCCCCCGTGAGGTCGCCGACAGCGCCATCCGCCGCCAGCGTCGCGCACAGGCGGGCGAGCGCGGTTGCACCCAGGTTGGCGCTGGCGCCACTCAGTGTGTGAGCCGATCGGGCGATCGCCGCAGCGTCGTCTCGGACGATTGCCTGGCGCAATCCCACAATTCGTGCTTCAGCGTCAGCGAGGAACAAAGTAGCCAGCTGGCCCATGAGGTCTTCCCCAGCCGACTCTCCGAGACCCTCCAGACGGGCGACCACTTCAGCGTCCAGGACGGGGCGGTCAGGGTCATCCAGGTGGTCCAAGCCGACATGGGCACGCGGGGCCGGTGCCGATGGGTGGTTGCCCAACGTCGGGTCCGATCCGTCCGAAGTCCATCGCTTCAACACCTCGGCCAGCACGTTCAATCTGATGGGCTTGGCGAGGTAATCGTCCATCCCTGCTGCCAAGCAGCGCTGCTGGTCGGACTTCATCGCCGACCCCGTGACCGCGATGATGGGAGTGCGACGCGATTCTTCATGCAGGCGGATCTCGGTAGTGGCGAGGTAGCCGTCGAGAACGGGCATCTGGCCGTCCATGAGGATGGCGCTGTAGGAGGTCTCCGCTGCGGCCTTCACCGCCTGGGCTCCGTCGGACACGACATCGACGTGGAAGCCCAGATTCTCGAGCATGGCCGACGCCACCCGCTGATTGACCGGGTTGTCCTCGGCCAGCAAGATCTGGCCCGAAGCTCCCTGGCTTGGTGCCGGGGCACCCGGTACCCCGTCGCCTGACCTCGGAGCAACCGCCACTGGAGCACCGGTGGTGGCGGCGTTGGACACCGATGTCACCGGGGAACCCTCGTCGCTCGAGATGGACCTGGCCCTGTCGAGCGGGACACTGAACCAGAATGTGCTGGCACGGCCCAAGTCGTTCTGGACGCCGATCTGTCCACCCATCAACTCGACCAACTGGTGGGACATGGCAAGACCGAGCCCGGCCGCACCAAAAGAGCGGACCGTGTCCGTGTCGGCCTGTGAGAACGATTCGAAGAGCGCAGGTTGATGCGTACGGGTGATGCCAAAGCCGACACCGACCACCTCGAAGCGGACCATGACCTTCTCTTCTTGCTGGTCCTCCACGAACAGATTTACAAGCACTTCACCAGAGGGAGTGAAGTTCAAGGCGTTGCTTACAAGATTCGTGACGACCCGGCGGAGTCGGCCGGGGTCGCCCCGGAAGGTCACCGGCAGATCGTCGGGAAAGCGGCAACTCAACTCGAGACCTCGCCGGTGAGCCGGTCCGGTAAGGGAGTCGGCGACGTCTTGTACCAGGCTGCGAAGATCGAAAGCAATCGACTCCAGATCATGACGGCCGGCCTCGATCTCGGCGAAGTCCAAGATGTCGTTGAGAATGCCGGCGAGATCTTCACCAGAGGCAAGGACCGTCTCCGCGAGTATCTTGTGATCGACGCAGGACTCCATGTCGTTCAACTGTGACGTCATGACCACGACGCCAGTCATCGATGCCCGCATCTCTGTCGTCATCGGTGACCAGCCGAGGCGCCGAAGCCGACTTGGAGCGAGCAGATCTCTACTTCGAGCTCGCTCACCAACGATCGGACGAGGTCTTGCCTATCGCCGTCTATCGTCAGGACGCGTTGTGCGAGTTCGTGCAGACGCATCGCCCCGAAGCTGGTAGCCGTTCCCTTGATCTGATGCGCCACATATTGAGCGGCGGCAAGATCGCCGTCTGCAGAAGCAGAACCGAGCTCGACTGCCTGGAGCGTAAGGTGGGCGAGAAACGCCTCGAGCAACTCATTGTAGATCTCCGGGCCGACATCATCCTCGAGCTTCCCCGGGTCCCCATCGAACGACGGGTTGCTCTCATACTCCACATCCATCTATCGGTCCTCCATCATGACGACTAAACCATTTCAACCACATTTGCGTACAGAACCAAGAAGCTTTCGATTACGGCCGTTCGGTCCGGACCGACCGGTCCACCAGAGCCAAGAGAGCATCCTTGCTCACGGGCTTCGACAGGTAGCTGTCCATTCCTCCGGCCAGACAGCGCTCCTGGTCCTCTCGACGCGCTCCAGCAGTCATAGCGATGATAGGAGTGCGCCCGCGCTCGCCACCTTGGCCCCGAATGGCCGCAGTCGCTTCGTACCCACTGAGTTCCGGCATCTGACAATCCATCAAGATGGCGTCGTAACGCTGCGCCGCCACGGCGCGCACGGCTTCCGTCCCGTTGAGCACCGTGTCAACGCTGTAGCCTGCCGTCGTCAAGATCGCCACAGCGACCTTCTGGTTGATCAGATTGTCCTCGGCGAGAAGGAGTCGACCGAGCGTGGATTGGCCGACCGGCAGAGGGCGCGGCGGCGAGACTTTGGCGGCAACGACCTGCTCCAACTCCAAGCCCAATACGATGCGCAGGCTGGAGAGGAGGTCCTCCCGACGGATCGGTTTGGAGAGCGATGAGCATTTTGTGAGCCGGGCGACGTCATCGCTGTCTCGCTCGTGGCCCAAGCCGGTCATGAGCACCAAACCTGCGGACATTCCTCGGTCGGCGACAATGGCATTCTTGAGCGCCAACCCATCCATTCCGGACATGAATTGGTCGAGGAGAACGACCCCAAAGGGCGAGCCACCTGCTTCCGCAGCCCGCAGCGTCGCAAGGGCTGTCTCGCTGTCCGCAGCAGTACTCACCGTCATGCCCCAATCGGTCAAGTAGTCCGACAAGACGCTGCGCTGCGCTGCGCTGTCGTCGACGATGAGTGCTGCGACTCCGGCGAGACTGCTGTCGGCCGGTTCGACCGTGCGAAGAGCCGGCCCAGCATCGGTATGGGCGCGGATCGTGAACCAGAAGGTGCTTCCTTCCCCGAGACGGCTCGACACACCGCAGTCGCCACCCATGAGCGTCACGAGCTGACCACTGATGGCGAGCCCCAGCCCGGTACCGCCGTATCGTCGAGACGTCGACGTGTCGGCCTGGACGAAGGGCTGAAAGATCGTCTCGAGTTTGTCGGGCTCAATCCCCATGCCGGTGTCGGCGATCTCGAATCGGACGATGGAATCGACGCCTGGGACACCGGCGCCGGCCGTCCGCTCGGTCTCGGTGACCCGGACGACAATCTCCCCTGTTTCGGTGAACTTGATTGCGTTGGCGATGAGGTTTGTGAGGACCTGACGCACCCGCCCCGGATCCCCACTGATGAGAGCGGGGACAGCTTTGTCGATGACTGCGATCAGCTCCAGCTCCTTGGCCTGCGCCGGTCCCGCCAGAAGTCCAACGACGTCGTCGATCGCAGCCCTGGGGTCGAATTCAATGTTCTCAATCTCGAGCTTGCCGGCCTCGACTTTGGAGAAGTCGAGAATGTCGTTGATGATGGCCAAGAGCGCCTCGCCTGAGTTGCGCACAGTCTGCGCGTAGTCGCGCTGGCGGGTGTTGAGCTCGGTCTCGAGAAGTAGGTCAGTCATGCCGATGACGCCGTTCATCGGGGTCCGGATCTCGTGGCTCATGTTGGCCAGGAAGTCCGACTTGAGACGCGACGCCTCCGTGGCTTTGTCCCGGGCGTCTGACATGGCTGTTTCTGCCCCCACCTCAGCCGTCACGTCGGCCAGCGTGCCGACCCACCCTGCCGTGCCACCGTCAATGTCCGGAATCGACTTCGAGGTGACCAACACGATCCGCGGGGCCGATCCGGGCACGCGAATCTCGAACCGACGACACAATTCCTCTCCCTCTCGCAAACCGTCGGCGGGTCCGGAGGCCACGTCGACAGGTCCTTCTGACCCGATGATGGCGTCCCATTTCCGTCCGGCCGCCACATCAGCTGAGATGCCTGTGATCTCGGTCCATCGGGGATTCGTGTACACATATCTGTTGTCTCCGTCGGTCTGGAAGATCCCGACGGGAGCGGCGTCGGTCAGAAGTCTCAGCTGGTCGGCGGAGGCTTGCACCTCGCGGGCCTGATGGGCAAGTGATGCGGCATTCCTGTAGAGACTCCCGAACACCGACACCTTGGCGCGAAGCTGCTCAGGCACTACAGGCGCAAAAATGAAATCGACCGCACCCGCCGCGTAGGGATCGACATCCGACGTTTCGTCGCCAGCGTGGGCAGTCAAGAAGATGATCGGAGTCATCTCCGACTGTCTCCGCCGACGGATGAGGGCCGCTGTCTCGATCCCGTCCATGATGGGCATCCGGACATCGAGCAAAATGACCGCGAAATCCTGGGCCTCTACGCAGCGCAAGGCGGCGACACCCGAGTCGGCTTCGACAATCGAGTACCCGAGCGGGGACAACACCGAAACCAACGCCAACCGCTTGGCGGGGTTGTCATCGACCAGCAGAACAGGGATCGCCGGGCTCACTCTCAAGCCGCTCGTATCGGCATCACCAGGCTCACCGGGCCGCAGCTCGACACTCATGCGGCACTCCATTGAGCGGCCACCGGGAGCCATGGCCGCAGGGCCGCAAGCAGTTCGGCGGAATCGACGGGCTTCGGAACGTATTCGTTGGCTCCGGCATTGGTACAACGCTCACGCTCACCAGGCATCACCTTGCCCGTGACGGCGATAATTGGAAGGGTCTTGAATCGATCGATCTCCCGGATAGCCCGCATGGTTTCGTAAGGGTCCACGACCGGCATCATGATGTCCATCAGGACAACGGCGATATCGGGAGTGTTTTCCAAATGAGCGATGGCTTCGGAGCCACTATCGGCCACGATGACGGTGTGTCCTCGTTCGAGAAGCGCCGTGAGAGCGAACGTGTTACGAAAGTCATCGTCGACAACGAGGATCGTCGACCCGGTCGCGCCACTGAGCGGTCTTCCCGCCGACTGGCTCTCGGCCGGCCACGAGTCGCCACGTACGCCGACATCGTCCGCGCTCCGAGAGTCCGGAATCGGCATGGCAGACGTGGCGACCGCAAGGATCGAGGCTTCAATTGGCGCAATGTTGGACAACTCCGGGACCAGCTGCCTGACAACCGTGAGGAGTTCGGAGGTATTGATGGGCTTGGAGGCGTACTCGTTTGCCCCTGCGTCGATACAGCGTTGACGCTCTCCTGCCATCACCTTGCCGGTCACGGCAATCATGGGGAGAGCAGCGAACTGATCGAGCGCCCGAATGGCTCGCATGGTCTCGTATCCGTCCATGAACGGCATCATGATGTCCATCAGGACAATGGAGACATCGGGGACCTGCTGCAAGGTGGCAAGTGCCTCCGAACCACTCTCGGCCACGAGCACCTCGGCGTTGGCTCGTTCGAGGAGCGCGGAGAGAGCGAAGATGTTGCGGTATTCGTCGTCGACGATGAGGATCTTCGTCCCGCAGAGATCTTCCTCCGGTTCCCCGTCAGCCTGACGAAGATCGGGTGTCCGGTCGCAATTACTCGCCTGATCCAGGCCTGTGTGGACACTCGAGCTGGGAGCCGGTCGCACCGGCTTCACGGGGGAAGAGTCGGCAGGGACTCGGGTCACCGATACTTCGCGTGAATTCGCGGGAAGATACAGGGTGAACGTGCTTCCTTGTCCCGGTTCGCTGGTGAGGCTGATCTCGCCGCCGAGCACGGCAGCTAGTTCGCGACTGATCGAAAGCCCTAGGCCCGTACCGCCGTAGAGACGAGCCGTCGTGCCGTCAGCTTGGGCGAAAGCCTCGAAGATCCGCTGCTGTTGTTCGCCGTCAATGCCGATTCCGGTGTCGCTCACCGCGAAGGCGAGGACGGATGGCGCGTGGGCATGCACCCTCGTCTGCCTGTTCACCTCGTTGGCCACACTGACCCGGACATGGACACTCCCGTGCTGAGTGAACTTGAAGGCGTTGGCGAGCAGGTTCTTGAGGATCTGACGAAGGCGTTGTGCATCGGTGACGATCGTCTCCGGGGTGCCCTCGGCAAGATCAATCGAGTACGCCAGCCCTTTTCCCTCGGCGACGAGCTCGAACTCATCGAGCAGCACTCTGCGAAGGGTCCCGACGGAAAGCTCCCCAAGCTCGGCTTCGATGGTCCCGGACTCGGCTTTGGCCAGGTCCAGGATGCTATTGAGCAAAGCGAGGAGCTCTTCTCCTGAGGTGCTGATGACGCTCGCATACTGGACCTGGGTATCGGTCATGTTGTGGTCGGGATTGCCTTTGAGCTGATCAGCGAGAATCAACAGGCTGTTCAGCGGCGTGCGAAGCTCGTGAGACATGTTGGCAATGAATTCGGACTTGTACTTCGATGAGATGGCGAGTTGTGCGGCCTTTTCTTCGAGAAGCCGCTTCGATTGCTCGATCTGCTGGTTCCGGTTCGACGCTTCTCTGTTTCGCTCGGCAAGAAGGGTTGCCTGGCGCTCCAAGCTCTCATTGGACTTGCGCAGCTCTCCCTGCTGGGCCCGAAGCTCTTCGGCCAGGGACTGCGCCTGTTGCAACAAGGCTTCGGTGAGAGCCGACGATTGGATTGTGCTGAGGACGATCCCGATGCTCTCGGTGATGGAGTCGAGAAACGTCTGATGGGTGACCGAGAAGGCGGAGAACGAAGCAAGCTCAATCACCGCGCACAGGGTCCCCTCGAACAAAACGGGAATGGCGATGATGTTCAGGGGAGTCGACGAGCCGAGCCCTGAGCTGATCTGGACATAGTCGTCGGGCACCTCGGTGAGCAGGATCCGCTTCTTCTCCTTCCCGCACTGGCCCACGAGGCCTTCACCCAGACGGAACGAAGTCGCCACCTGCTGTCGCTCATCGAAGCCGTAGCCGGCCTGGAACTGCAGCACGGCTTCGCTTCCGTCGGTGGGATTGGTCATCGAATAGAAGACGCCGAGATGCACCGATACGAGGGTGGCCAGCTCGGACAGGATCATGTTCGATACCGTGACGAGGTTGTCCTGACCCTGGAGCATTCGGGTGAACCGCTCCCGGTTCGTCTTCAACCAGTCTTGTTCGACGTTCTGCCTGGTTGTCTCGCGAAGATTGCGGATCATCTCGTTCAGCGTGTCCTTCAGTCCCGCAACTTCACCGCTCGCCTCCATCGACACTTGGCGAGTCAGGTCACCCTCGGTCACCGCAGTGGCCACTTCGGCAATGGCTCGAACCTGGTTGGTCAGATTGGCGGCCAATTGGTTGACGTTGTCGGTCAGGTCTTTCCAGACACCGGCGACCTCCTTGGACTGCGCTTGGCCACCGAGTTTGCCTTCGACGCCCACTTCGCGGGCTACTCGCGTGACTTCACCGGCAAATGCGTTGAGCTGATCAACCATGGCGTTGACGGTGTTCTTGAGCTGCAGGAACTCGCCCTTCACGTCGATCGAGATCTTCTTGCTCAGGTCGCCGTTGGCTACCGCCGTGGTCACTTCGGCGATATTTCGCACCTGCCCGGTCAGGTTGCCGGCCATAAGATTGACGTTGTCAGTGAGGTCCTTCCACACTCCCCCGACTTCAATTGTCGCCGCCGCAGCCTGACCCAGCTTGCCTTCGGTGCCGACCTCTCGGGCGACTCGGGTCAATTCGGAGACGAACCCGTTCAACTGGTCGACCATGGCGTTGATCGTGTTCTTCAGCTCGAGCATCTCGCCTTGGACTTCAGCCGCCACCTTCTTGCTGAGATCGCCGTCAGCGACAGCGCCGATGACACGCTGCATCTCGCTCGTAGGCCGCACCAGCGCCTCGATGAGGTCGTTGACCGATTGGACACTCCCCGACCAACTCGGCGAGGAGCCTCCGAGGACGACGCGTTGAGAATGCCTGCCCTGGGCGCCCACCACCTCACTGACACGGGCCAGTTCAGCTTCGAGCACCTGGTTGGCGATGATCACTTCGTTGAGTCCGTCAGCGACCTTGCCGGCCACTCCCGTCCATTCCAAGGGCATGCGGACGGTAAAGTCGCCTGACTTGACCCGAGCCAAGACGCTCAGAACCACCTTTGGATCCACGGCGTCGGCGACGGTCGCCGCTGAATCTGACATGGCAGCCTCCAGAGGAGGGCGTGACGGCTGTCTGAGACTGCCTGACGTCCATTTCCTCTTCATACGATCGGTCCGCCGATCGGCGAACCTGAATTCTGATTCTTCCGCCTAGCAGGCACTGCGGAGTTGCAGTCGTCGACGGGTCATGCCGAGAGCGCCGTTGACATCAACGAGTCAAGCGCGTCCGCCGACGCCGGTCGTGCAAAGAAGTAGCCCTGATAGGAATCGCAGTCGAGCGCCACCACTTCGTCCAATTGCGCTTCGGACTCAATTCCCTCGGCCACGACGGTCATCTGCAGGCTGTGCGCCAACCTGACGATGGCGCTCACGATGAGCCGACTCGTGGGCTCACGTCCCAGATCGGCGATAAAGGCCCGGTCGATCTTGACGATGTTGACCGGGAACTGTTTGAGATAGCTCAGAGAGCTGTAGCCCGTCCCGAAGTCATCGAGGGCGAGCTTGACGCCGAGGTGTCTCAGATCGTTGAGCACGATCAGCGCACGATCGCTGTCCTGGATGAAGACGCTTTCCGTTACCTCGAGGGTCACGACCCTCGGGTCGGTCCGCGTCTCGGTCAATACCTCCGCAACAGTGGTCGCGAAGCCTGGTGCCACCAATTGCGAGGACGAGATGTTGACGCAGATCTCGAGATCACGGTGTTGATCGTGGCGCTGCCACCGGTGCAGGTCGACGCATGCCTGCATCAATACCCATCGCCCGATGTCGATGATGAGGCCGGACTGCTCGGCGAGAGGGACGATCGTGTCAGGAGGCACCATCCCTCGGAGCGGGTGTGCCCAGCGAAGAAGAGCTTCGACGCCGGTGATCCGCCCGTCGTCAGTGGCCACGATGGGCTGGTACTCGGTGAGCAACTCGTGTCGTGCCAGGGCTCCGCGCAGGTCGCGATTCAGCGTTGCTCGGTTGTCGGCTAGGCGCCGTTCGCCGATGTCCACCGTCCCATGACGCGCCCCTCCGTTGCGCTTGGCCTGATACATAGCCGTGTCGGCGTCCTGGAGGATCTGCTCGGGGACGTCGTTACCACGACCGGCGAAGGCGATGCCGACACTGGCACTCACCTGTACCTCGATGCCCGACAGGACAAAAGCCTTTCCGAGCGCCTCGTCGATGCGGGCGGCCAGCGGCTCGACCTGCGATGTGTTCTCGAGGTCTTCGCACAAGATGACGAACTCGTCGCCGGCGAGGCGAGCCAAGGTGTCACCGGGTCGGAGGAGGTCGGTCAGACGTCCCGCCACGGCTACGAGGAGGTCGTCGCCGACGTGATGTCCGTAGGTGTCGTTGATCGCTTTGAATCGGTCGAGATCGGCGAAGAGGATCGCCACGAGCTTCTCCGAGCGATGGCACTTAAGGATGGCGTGCACGAGGCGCTGCACCAGGAGAGTCCGGTTGGGCAGTCCGGTCAGGGCGTCGTGGAGGGCTGTTTCGCGGGCGCGGTCTGAGGATTCTCGGAGATCCGAGCGTGCTTGCGCGTTGAGAAGATAGGCGGCCGCCACGTCAGCCAGTGTCTGCGCCGCGGTCATCGCTCCGGCATTCAAGGGTCCGGCACTGGTGCGGTAGAGGTCGAGTGCCCCGAGCTGGTGTTGGTCGTGGCGCAAGGGGAAGGTGAACACTGCGCCCAGTCCTTCTTCGAGAGCTCGTGATGCAAATGTCGGGAACCGATCGTCGGCACGCAGGTCGGGGACGAGGACGGCCTCGCCTTCTCGGTACGCGGCCAGGCACGGACCCTCGCCCAATTCGGTCTGAAGTCGCTCGAAACGCATCGCCGCGTCATCCGAGGCGGCGATGTAATGAGGAGCGGTATCAGGCGCGATCAGTGTGACGCCGGCCGCGCTAATTGGGAGTACATCTACGATCCGGACCACCAAATGATCGAGGATGGCCTGAATCGGAAAGTCAGTGACAAGAGTCCTCGCGAACTCGCTGAGGACGCCTGAGAGTCGCCTCTCGATCTCCATGAGACCCCCTGGCAAGCTTAGAAGCGGGCCGCGAGGACTGGGCGGAGGATTCAGAAAAGCAATTCGAACCGGCAGTGTAACGGTCCCTCGTCACGCGATACAAGCATGCTCGAGCACAGAGGCGCGCGTTCGGACAATCACAAACACGGCCACGTTGATCACATGACGCCGGCCGACATTGTCGTCAGGAACAGAACATGCAGAGAGTGGGCGGACGTTTTCACCGTGAGTCGTCGCCTGCATCGGACGAGGTGCCTGAAACTTTTCTTGACCGAAGCGTGAAGCCGGTCCGACAGGGCCGGTCGGAGCAACAGTCACGGCGCAGGGTGCCCATCGACTCTGAGCGCGCAATCTTTGTGCAGCAGTCGTTAATAGAGGCGTCCGCAACTACCGATTGATACCGCAGACCCCTGAGAGAGGGGCGCCTGGTTTAGTCAGGGTGCCGGTTCCCGGTCACCCGTCGCCGAGGCTCGACGTGTCCTCTCCCCATACAACGGAAGAGGCACTCACGATGTTCACGCACCGAACAAACACGTCCCGCCCTGGCATCACCACACCCCCCCGACACGTCTCGGCGTGGCTCGCACCAGTGGCGGTCATCCTGGCCGCCGTCGCTGTCATGGCCCCGGCCGTGCACGCCGACGCGGCGCAGACCCCGGTCGGCCTCGGCACGGCAGGAAGCTTCGCCATCCTCGCCGGCAGCGGGATCACCAACACCAACGCCACGACGGTCACCGGAGACGTCGGGACGTTCCCGACCACGTCGGAGAGCGGCACGGCGTCGATGACGATCACGGGCACCAACCACGCCGGTGACGCGGTGACCCAGGGCGCCAAGAACGATCTCGTGACCGCCTACAACACCGCCGCAGGCGAGAGCCCACAGACAGCGGTCCCCGCCGACCTCGGCGGCCAGACCCTGAACCCGGGCACCTACAACTCGGCGTCGTCGCTGGGGCTCACCGGATCGCTCACACTCAACGGCGGCGGGAACCCGAACGCCATGTTCGTCTTCCAGGCCGGCTCCACGTTGACCACGGCCTCGGCGAGCAGCGTCAACCTCATCAACGGCGCCCAGGCCTGCAACGTCTTCTGGCAGGTCGGGAGCTCGGCCACCCTCGGCACAGGCTCAACGTTCCGCGGGACCATCCTGGCGCTCACGTCGATCACCGTCACATCGGCGACGACCATCAACGGTCGGGTCCTGGCCCTCAACAGCGCGGTCACCTTGGACAATGACACGATCACCAGACCGACCTGCGCCACTTCCGCCGGCACCACGGTGACGGTACCGGGCGGCGGCACGGCCAGGACCAACGCCGCCACACCCAGTCCGAACGGAACGACAGGTGCGGGCGTGACAGGGACCGGGACACCGACGGGGACGACTGGCACCGGCACGCTTCCCTTCACCGGGATCAACCCCCGGTTGCCGATCCTCGGTGGGACCCTGGTGGTCTTCGGCCTCGGGTTGCTGGGACTCTCGAACGCACGCCGCCGTCGCACGAGCGCCTGAACGGCCAGTCACGCGAAAGGGGTCGCTCGTCGAACGGGCCGTGCGTCAGGCGCCGACCGAGGGGCAGTCACCTGCTTCTCGGTCGGCGTTCTCACGAGCAGTGGCTCTGATAGCGAAAACTCAGCGGGCCCCGGCCGCCACGGCCTGGCCCCAGGTGTAGATGTAGAACGCCGGACTGCGGGTGAACACCGCAAAGAGCTCGGTATCGCTCATCCACGGCTTGGCGGCCGCCGGTGACGCCTCGCCGGCTCCCATGACAAGGATGCCACCCGAAGCCGCCAGCTGCGTAGCGGTGAAGCCCAGGATGTTGTCGCGGTGTCCCCAACATCCTCCCCCGCCGCTTCCACAAGCCAGGTTGCCCGACCCCGGGCCGTCGTCGTACATCCAGTTGTAGTTCGACCCCAGCGCGCCGGCGTTCTCGCTCCAGTTCGACGCCCACCGCATGACACTCACGCCGGGTGGGATGATCGTCGGCGTGGGGTCGGTGTCGGCCTGGGCGGCCGCCTGCGCATCCTGGTTCAGCTCGGCCACGAGCCCCACCGCCGGTGGGAGCCCGCGGTCCACGCGTTCGGTGTCGGCCAACACGAACAACTGCTCGGCCGCAGTGAGCGTCGAGTAGTTGCTCGGCAGTGTCATCGCCCCGAGACCTTCCCGCGCCCGGGCCGTGTCGGTGGCTTGGAGTGTCGACGCGATGCATCCTGCTGACAGCGCGCCTGCAGCCAGGCACGTGGACTCGAACAGCGGGGTGGGCGCCATGCTCGCGGACGGGTTGCCCGGGGGGAGGATGCCCCTCGTGACGGCGGGCGCGGGATGGACAACCGGCGCGGGATGAACCACCGGCGCGGGGTGGACCACCGGCGCGGGGTGGACAACGGGAGGAGCCACCGTGGTCGGAGGGGGCGGAGGTGGTGCCGCCGCCACCGCTTCGAGCTGCGGAACGGGCGTCGTCGTGGTCGTCGCCGGCGGGGGTGGCGTCTTGGCGGAGACGAGCGTCCCGGTGCGTTTCTCCTCTTCGAGGATCTTGCGCATGGCCACCAACGGCGACTCCTTGTGGAGGTGGTCGGACACCGTATGGCCGGTGTTGGAGTGACGTGTTCCCGCCGAGGCGATCGCTGTCGACCCCCCCGTGGCGGCCAGGACCGCTGCGCCCGGGAGTGACACCACCAACCCGAGACGGGCGATGGTGCGACTGGCGGGACGACGGGCGTTCTGCCGGCGCGTCGCCCGGTTGGCGCGCACGGGAGGAAGCGGTTCGCGACTCATGGTGCGTCGGTGCGTCGGTGTCGTGTGGCTGCAGGCAGCTGGCCTGCAACGCGACGTCGCGGCGCGCGAACCATGATGCTGTCCGTCTCCTCCACTGCTCCGCCGCCCGGCAGAGCGCCCGACGGCGACCGTAGTGAACGAGGGAGAACCGTGCCAATCGCTCTGCGCGGTCGTCTCGTCAATGGACGTCACATATGCTTTGCGGCGGCAACGAGCAACCGCCTCACTTGGGGATACGACGCCATGTGGTGTTCCGAACACACGCATTCGACCAGAATCACCTCACCGGCTTTTCTAGAATGCAAGGGCAGAAAGTGATGCCACCGTGCCGAGAGTGAGTGCAGGACTCCTTCTCTTTCGCGTGAATGCGACGGAAGGCATCGAGGTTCTGCTCGTGCATCCCGGGGGCCCGTTCTGGGCGCGCAAGGATGCCGGCGCGTGGTCGATCCCTAAAGGCGAGTACGACGACGGTGACGACCCCGCGGCGCGGGCCGAAGCGGAGTTCGCCGAGGAGCTCGGCCGAGGCGCGCCACCGGGACAGCGACTCGATCTCGGCGAAGTCCGTCAGGCCGGTGGCAAGCGCGTGCGCGCCTGGGCGGTGCAGGGTGACATCGACGCCTTGACCACCACGAGCAACACCTTCGACATGGAGTGGCCCCCTCGCTCAGGCGAGCACCGCAGCTTCCCCGAGGTCGACAAGGCGGCCTGGTTCACTGTCGACGAAGCGCGCGTCAAGCTCCTCGCCGGTCAGCTCCCCTTCCTCGAGCGCCTGGAGTCGATGACGCGCTCAGAGCGACAGGTCGACGAAGGGTGAGTCAGGGGATCCCGCCGTCGACGCGCAGGAGCTGTCCGGTGGTGAAGCTCGAGGCATCGCTGGCGAAGTAGAGCGCGGCGCCGACCACCTCGTCGGGATCACCGAAGCGTTGCAGGGCGTGACGTTCGGCACCGTGCTCGAAGACCTCTTGGTCCCAGGCCTTGGTCACGTCGGTGAGGAACGGGCCCGCCATGATGCAGTTGACCCGTACCGTGGGCCCGAAAGTCCGCGCGAACCCCGCTGTCAAAGAATTCACCCCTGCTTTGGCGGCCGCGTAGGGGAGGATCTCGGGAGTGGGCCGGATCGACCCCACGCTCGAGACGTTGACGATCGACCCCGCGCCGTCGCGCACCATCCGGCTGCCCACCACGGCGGTGAGGCGGAACACGCCCTTCAGGTTGAGGTTCACCACCTTGTCCCACATGGCTTCGGTGACCTCGGTGACGTCCCGGTAGAGCAGCGACATCCCGGCGTTGTTGATGAGGACGTCAACGTGACCGAAGGCGTCATAAGCGGCGTCGGCCAGGGGCTCGAGCTCGTCCCAGTTCGACACGTTGCACGACCAGGCGAGCCCCCGTCGTCCTATGGCCTCGATCTCGGCCACGACGGCCTGACAGGCGTCGAGCTTCCGGCTGGCCACCACCACATCGGCACCTGCTGCCGCGAAGCCCAGAGCCATGGACCGGCCCAGGCCCCGGCTGCCCCCGGTCACGAGGGCGACCTTGCCGCTGAGGTCGAAGCGGTCCCGCTCCACCGACATGTGCTCCATCAGGGCAGGGACGTGGTCGACGCCAGGCCCGCGGCGCGCTGGGCCAAGTTCAACACGACGTCGCCGAACGCCTCCATCTTGGGATTGTCGGCCGTTCCCGCCACGACGCGCGCGTAGCCGGCTTCGAGGACCACGGCCAGCTTGAACCGGGCCAGGATGACGTAGTAGTCGATCTCGTCGGTGTCGCGCCCGCTCTCGTTGGCGTAGTAGGCGAGGAGCTCGGCGCGCGACGGCATGCCCGTGTAGTCGACGTAGCTGCCCGTGCTCCGTTCCTCGTCCTCGTCGAGCCAACCCTGGATGACCCAGCCCAGGTCGAGGAGCGGGTCACCGACGGTCGCCATCTCCCAGTCGACGATGGCTGCCAAACGGGCCGGTGCTCCGGTACGGAACATGACGTTGGCGAACTGGTAGTCGCCGTGCATGATCCCGGGCACGTAGTTGTGGGGTTGGTGGGCCCCCAACCACGCCGCCGCGATATCGAGCCCGGGAATGTCGCGGAACTGCACCGCGGCGAGATGGCTCATCCACCGGTCGACCTGACGCTCGTGGAAGCCGTCGGGACGGCCGAATCCCTCGAGACCACGGCTCTTCCAGTCGACACGGGCCAACTTGGCGATGCCGTCCACGAGTTGGAAGCCCAGGACGCGTCGTGCTTCGAGGTCGGTGTCGAAGGGCGGCGGCCAGCCCGCAGTGCCCATGGGGGACCAGCCGTCGACGTACTCCATCAGATAGAAACAGCCCCCCATGAGGGCGGGATCGTCGCACACCGCCAGGGCCCGGGCGTGGGGGACGTCGGTGTCGGCCAGCGCGGCAAGGAGCCGGTACTCACGCAGCATCGTCTCGTTGCGCCCGGCGGGGACGATGCGCGGCGGCCGGCGCAGGGCCATGCGGTGCCCACCCCGGCGGATCTCGAAGAGCTCGTTCGACGCGCCACCGGTGATGAAGGTGGCTTCGACGGGCTCGCCCTCGCCGGGGAGGCCGTGGTCATCGAAGAAGCGCTGGAGCCGCTCGAGGTCGACGAGCCCCTGGGTACGCGCCACGTCGTCGACTGCCTGGTCGGCGACGGAATCGCTCACTGGTTGGCGACCTCGTGCTCGAGGTGCTCGGCGAACTTGGCGCGCGCCGCGGCGAGCTTCTCGGGCAGGTGCTCGGTCGGCCACGCGCCGGGGGCGGCCTGGTAACGCTTGAGGATCTGTCGGGCCACGGTCACGCGATGGACTTCACTCGGGCCGTCGACGAGCCCCATGACCGGAACCATCATCCAGTAACCACCGAGGGGGAGCTCGTTGGAGACACCGAGCGCGCCGTGGACCTGGATGGATCGTTGGACGATGTCGTGGAGGACCTGGGCGGTGAGGACCTTGACCGCGGCGATGTCGTGACGAACCTTGCGGTAGTCCTGGTACTGGTCGATCTCCCAGGCCACGTACAAGACGAAGAGACGGAACTGCATGAGCTGCGCGTAGGAGTCGGCCACATAGTTCTGGACGCTCTGCTTGTCGGCCAGGATGGTTCCCTGAGTCTGGCGCGACAGTGCCCGCTCGCACATCATGTCGAGGGCTTTCTGGCACACCCCGACCGTCCGCATGGCGTGGTGGATGCGGCCGCCCCCGAGCCGGGTCTGGGCGATGGCGAAGGCCTGGCCCTCCCCTCCCAAGAGGCTCTGGGCCGGGACCCGGACCTCGTTGTAGTGGATGAGGGCGTGCATCCCTTCGTGGCCGTCACCGAAGTGCTCGCCCATGAGCCCGATGTTCCGAACGATGTCGACCCCGGGCGTGTCGGTGGACACCAGGAACATCGACATGCCCTGGTACGCGCTCACGTCGGGATCGGTCACCGCCATCACGATGAGGAACGACGACGTCCTGGCGTTGGAGGAGAAGAACTTCCACCCGTCGATGACCCACTCGTCACCGTCGCGCCGGGCCCGGGTCTCGAAGCGGGTCGGGTCCGACCCACCTTGGGGCTCGGTCATCGAGTACGACGAGAAGATCTCGCCCTCGAGCAAGGGGCGGAGGTAGCGCTCCTTCTGCTCGTCGGTGCCGTAGTGGGCGATGATCTCGGCGTTGCCCGTGTCGGGGGCCTGGCAGCCGAAGATGATCGGAGCCCACCGGCTCCGGCCCAGGATCTCGTTCATGAGCGAGAGCTTCACCTGGCCGTATCCCTCGCCCCCGAGCTCGGGACCGAGATGACATGCCCACAGCTTCTCGTCGCGGACCCGTTGCTTCAGGGGGTCGACGATCGTGCGGAGCTTGTCGTCGAGAGGATGAAAGGTCCGGTCCCCCCACAGCAGGTCGAGCGGCTCGACCTCTTCACGGACGAAGGCGTCGACCCAGTCGAGCTTGGCTTGGAACTCGGGATCCGTAGAGAACTCCCAACCCAACGACCTGCCTCAGCTTTCGCCTGTGCCGTACTGGGCCTGGGGGAGCGGGCCCGCCGAGGCCGCCGGAGGTGCGGAGGTCGGGGCGGGGATGGTCCCCGCCGGGTCGACCACGCCGGTCGTCTCGGCCACCGCGGCGTTGGCCGAGGTCACCTGGATGGGCCCGTGCTCGGCCTCGAAGGCCTGGACGAGGCCGACGATCTCGGTCACCCGGCCGTCCGCGCTGGCATCGGCGCGACCCATGCGCTGGGAGTAGGTGATGCCCCCGAGCTCCAACAACAGGGCATCGCCCTTGCGCTTGGCCTGGATGTCGGCGAGCTTGGCCTGGCCCGCCTGGCCTGCCTGCTGGGCCTTGTCGGCGAGCTGGGTCGCCTGTGCCTTGACCTTGTCCATGAGTCCCATGAGACGTCCTCCTTCTCCGAGCCTGACTGTAGGCCACGCACTCCGGGAGGGAGAAGGCGGTCAGGCCCCGCTCCAGGCCGCGGTCCAGGCGACGCTCCGCGCCCACAACTCCGCCCCGAGCTCGGGGGTGGCCCGCTCCGACGGAGCCCGCTCGGCGCAGTCGTCGTAGTAGTGGCCGCTCGCACCTGACAGCGAGGGGTCCGTCGCGCAGAACACCGACGTCCGCTTGCCCTCCTCCGGCGATTTCATGAAGAGCTTGGCCAGGGGCTCGAGGGGCCAAGGGAGGCGGCGCCAGATGTCCGACGCGATCACGCCGGGGTGCAGCGCATAGGTGGTGACGATGTTCGCTGGCTCGTCGCCCATACGGCGGGCGAGCTCCTGCGCGAACAGGACGTTGCAGAGCTTGGAGACCCCGTACTCGGGGAGGCCGGTGCGGCTGGCGGTGCGCCGGCGAACGGCCTCGAAGTCGACACCGCGCGCCTGGTAGTGCGCGTCGCTCGCCACCACCACCACCCGGGCCGGTGCGGAGCGGACGAGGGTGTCGAGCAACAAGGTGGTGAACAGGAAATGGCCCAGATGGTTGACACCGAAGGCGAGCTCGAAGCCATCCGCGGTCAATCCCCGTTGACCCGCCAGCCCGGCGTTGTCGATCAGGACGTGGACCGGCTCTCCCGTGGCGATGTAGCTCTCCGCACTGGCGCGCACCGAAGCCAGGTCGGAGAGGTCGAGGGCGAGAAAGGCCGCCGCGTCGGGGCCGTGGGCGGCGCTGATCTCGTCGAGCACCGGTTGGGCCCGCGTCAAAGAGCGACAGGCCACGTGGACACGAGCACCCCGGCGAGCCAACTCAGTGGCCGTGGCCCGTCCGATCCCGGTGTTGGCACCGGTCACGATCACGGTGCGACCCGTCATGTCCCTGTCCGCCGTCACGTGCATGGCGACAGCTTCACAGCTCCAGCATTCCCCGGCGGCCGTGCTCGGTGAACTGCCGGTCGAGCCCCTCGACATCGGAAGAGCCCAACCGGCGGTAGGCGGCGAGCGGTCCACCCCCCTGGGACGCGAAAGGACGCCACCACACCGGATCACCGGTGTTCCAGTACTGGCGTCGGAGGGGACGTTTGTCGACCTTGCCGGAGCCGGTGAGTGGGATGCGGTCGGTGATGCGGACGAAACGAGGCGCCCATTTCGTCCCCAGGTCGCTCTGGTGCTCGAGGAATTCCCCGAAGGCGACGGGATCGAAGCCGTCGGGATCGGCCAGCTCCAACACCGCCATGACCTGGTCCCCTGTTCGGGGGTCGGGGACCGGGAGGACGACAGCGGTGACGACACCGGGAAAGCGGCTCAGGATCCTCTCGACCGGCGCCGCCGCGAAGTTCTCCCCGTCGACGCGCAACCAGTCGGCCATGCGGCCCGCGAAATAGAAGAACCCGTCGTTGTCCCGGTAGCCGAGGTCTCCGGACCAGAACCAGCCCTCCCGGGTCCGATCGGCGTCGGCCTCGGCGTTGGCGTAGTAGCCCTCGAAGCGGGCCACGCCGTCGCGGCTCACGATCTCACCGATCGCCTCTGAGGCGTTGGTGAGCTTTCCTTCGCCGTCGATCTCGGCGTCGGGGCATTCACTCCCGGTGGAGGGGTCGATGATCACCACGTCGGTCCCCGGCGGGGGCTTGCCCATGGCCTGGCGGGGCGTCCCCGGCACCCGGGACATCGAGATCGCCCCCTCGCTCGACCCGTACCCCTCCACGATGGGACAGGCGAAACGACGCTTGAACGTCGAGATGTCCTGGGGTGAGGCGTCGGTGCCGAAGCCGAAGCGCAAGGTGTTCTCGGCGTCGTCGGGTTGCGGCGCGGTGGCAAGCACATAGGCCAGGGCCCGGCCCACGTAGTTGAAGTAGGTGACGCCGTAGTGCCGGACGTCGGGGAGGAATCCCGACGCCGAGAACCGGCGGCGCAGGACGAGTTGAGCACCCGCCGCGATGGCCGGCACCACACAGGTGTTCAGGGCGTTGCCGTGGAACATGGGCATGGCGCAGTACATGACGTCGTCGGGACCGAACCCCGACCCGCCTGCCATCACACTCGCTTGGCTCGCCATCCGACCCTGGCTCACACGCACCGCCTTGGGGGCGCCGGTCGACCCCGACGTGAACAGCAACAGGTAGAGCGTGTCTGGGTCGATGGCTTCTGCGTCGGGTACTGCGGATGGTTTCTCGAGGGAGGCCGAGTATCCCGACTCGTCGCACAGCAGGACCCGGTCCGTCTCAACCCCGGTATCGAGACCGTCGAGCAGCGACGCTTGGGCGGAGTCGGTGACGATGAGCTGGCAATCGGCGTGGGCGACGTCTCGGGCCAGCTCCGCGCCGCGTCGGGTGGGGTTGATGCCGACGACAGTGGCCCCGGCCATCGCGGCGCCACCGAGCAGGAAGAGGTACTCGGGCACGTTCTCGAGGAGGACGCCGACATGGAACGGCCCGTCCCGGCGCAAGGCTCGAAGCATCTCGGCACGGCGCGCGCACTGCCTCACGACCTGGCGCCAGGTCCATGACGCGTCCTCGAAGCGCAGGCCGGCGTTGTCGTCCTGGGCCCGGGCCAGGACCAGGTCGACCACCGTCGTCATCGACCCGACGATAGTTTGATGACTCCCATGGGGATCTCCGAGCCACGCGACCTCGAGGCACTGCGCGAGGGGCTCACCCGGTGGGTGCGGTCATGGCGGCCCGATGCCAGTGCGGTCTCCATCGCCGCTTTGGCGCAACCGGCCACCGGTCTGTCCAGCGAGACGTTCTTCGTGGAGCTCGACTGGACCCTGGGGTCGTCCCGGAGTGCGAAGAGCGAGCACGCCTCATGGGTCCTTCGGCTCCCCCCCAACGGTGAGGGGCTGTTTCCTTCGTACGACCTTTCCATGCAGGGCCGGCTCCAAAGCGTCCTGGCCGACGGCGGTATGGCGACCGTGACGCCGCTGGCGGTGGAGGAGGACGACCGCTGGGTGGGGTCGTCGTTCCTGCTCATGCCGCGAGTAGCGGGAAGGGTCGTGCGCGCCGACAAGCCCTACCTCCGGACGGGATGGCTGGCCGAGGCCACCCCCGCCGGCCAGACGAAGTTGCACGACGAGGTCGTCGACGCGTTGGCCCGGATCCACCGACTCGATTGGAAGGCACTGCACTGCGACGCCATCGTGGCCCGCCGTCGTGACGGCGACCTCGGCGCTGGTGCCGGTGCCGATGGGGGTGGCGAGGACCGCCCCGGATGGCTGGCCGGAGAGGTCGAGTACTGGGCCCGGTACCTGGCCTGGGCGGGCGAGAGCAAAGCGCCGGCGGTCTTCGACGAAGGGGTGGCGTGGTGTCGGGCCAACCTGCCGCACCCCGAGCCGCCCGCCTCGCTGCTGTGGGGCGATGTGCAACTGGGCAACGTCCTCGTGGGTGACGACATGGGTGTGTCTGCCCTCCTCGACTTCGAGATGGCCTCGATCGGGCCGGCCGAGGTCGACCTGGCCTGGTTCGTGGTCCTCCACGACATGGCCGTCGTCCGCTGTGGGGGCGACCTGCCGGGCTTTCCCGGGCGCGCCGCCACTGTCGCCGGCTACGAAGCCCGACTGGGCCGTCCCGTGGCGGACCTGCGGTGGTACGAGGCCTTCGCAGCGTTGCGCAGCGGGGCCATCTTGGTGCGCGCCGCGCGTTTGCTGGCGCGCCTCGGCGTCGACGACAGCTGGCTCACCCACGAGAACCCGACCATCGACCTCCTGGCCGGTTTGATCTCGGATTGATCGCGCCCGTCGTCGGATCTGGGGCTAATCCGACGAAGACCGTCTACCGTGCGGGCATGGCCGACCGCCACGTTCCCAGTCCTGCTGCCCTGCTCGACACCATGCCGTTCGCCCCGACGTGTGGGATCGTCTGGGCGCCCGAGCGATGCACCGCCGGTGGCGTGATGCACGGGGGGCGTCATCATGGCCCTGGCCGACACGCTGGGGGGAGCCTGCGCCTTTCTCAATCTGCCCGAAGGGGCACGGACCTCCACCATCGAATCCAAGACGAATTTCTTCCGTGGTGTGCGCGCCGGCGCTGCCCACGGCAGTACCCATCCGCTGCATGTCGGACGGAGCACCATCGTCGTCCAGACCGACGTGACCGACGACGAGGGACGCCGGGTGGCACAGATCACCCAGACCCAGGCTGTATTGCAGTGAAGACCGAATCACGACCCGGGAGGTCCAGATGACAAGCGCGGCACTGCTCACCGACACCTTCGGTCGGATCCGCGACGTCGTGCATGAAGCCGTCGAGGGCCTCTCCGTCGACGACCTGATGGAGCGCCTCGACGCCGAGGCCAACTCGATCGATTGGCTGGTCTGGCATCTGACCCGGGTCCAAGACGACCATGTCGCCGGCGTGGCGGGCACACCCCAGGTGTGGACGTCAGCAGGCTGGGCCAAACGATGCGGCCTTCCCTTCGACGAGTCCGAACACGGGTACGGACACACAAGCGCCCAGGTGGCCGCCGTCAACCTCGACGCCGCCACGCTGCTCGGCTACCACGATGCCGTCTACGACGCCACGCTGACATTCGTCGGCGCCTTGACCGACGGCGATCTCGACCGAATCGTCGACACCGCGTGGGACCCGCCCGTGACCATGGGCGTACGGCTCGTGAGCGTCATCGTCGACAGCCTCCAACATGCCGGACAGGCCGGCTACATCCGGGGCATCCTGGCCAGGAGATGACCGCTCTCAGTCCGGCCTGCGGCGAAGCGCGTTCGCTCCTGACGTGGCGGCGCGCTCGAGCAGCAGCGTGCCCTCCCGACTGTTGCGGGTGAGCGCGGCGGCGCGCTCGAACTCGGCCTGTGCTTCATCGTCGCGACCCAGCTTCGCGAGCAGGTCACCACGCACGCTCGGCAGGAGGTGATACCCCCGCAACGCGGGCTCCTCGCGGAGCGCGTCGACGAGCTCGAGCCCGACGATCGGACCGAAGGCCATGGAATAGGCCACGGCGCGGTTGAGCTCGACGATGGGCGACGGCGTCAGCTGCGCGAGGGCGTCGTAGAGCGCCGCGATGCGCTCCCAGTCTGTCTCCGGCGCGGTTCGAGCCCGAGCGTGGCACGCCGCGATGGCGGCCTGGAGTGCATAGGGACCGAATCCCCGACCCACCCTGTCGGCCCGATCGAGGGCGGCCAAGCCGTGGCGGATGAGGGCGTGGTCCCAGCGCGAGCGATCCTGGTCGAGAAGCAGGACCGGCTCTCCCGAGGGGCCGACCCGGGCCCGGACCCGCGAGGCCTGGATCTCCATGAGGGCCACGAGGCCGTGGACCTCGGGCTCGTCGGGGAGGAGCTCGGCCAGGATGCGACCCATCCGCAGGGCGTCCTCGCACAAGGTCGGTCGCATCCAGTCGTCGCCGGCGGTGGCTGAATACCCCTCGTTGAAGATGAGATAGAGCACTTCGAGCACCGAGATCACCCTGGCGGCACGGTCGGCTCCCTCGGGGACCTCGAAGGGGACTCTGGCCTCGGCCAGGGTCCGTTTGGCCCGGACGATGCGCTGCGCCACGGTGGGCTCACGGACGAGAAAGGCGCGGGCGATCTCGTCGGTGGTGAGACCACCCAGGAGCCGCAGGGTCAACGCCACGCGCGCCTCGGTGGAGAGGACCGGGTGACACGCGACGAAGATCAGCCGCAGAAGGTCGTCGCCGAAGTCGTCAGGCAGATCGACGAGCTCGGCGATGTCCCGACCTGACAGATCCGATCGGGCCTCGAGCTCGCGTCCGAGCTCTTCCTGCTTACGCTCGAGCACGGTTCGCCGCCGCAGCATGTCGACGGCACGGCGTTTGCCCACCGCCATGAGCCAAGCCCCGGGGTTGTCGGGAACTCCCGACTGCGGCCATTGCTCCAGCGCGGCCGCCAGCGCGTCATGGGCCAGGTCCTCACCCGTCCCCACATCGCCGACGTAGCGGGCCAACCCCGCGATGAGCCGGGCCGACTCGATCCGCCACACGGCGTCGATGGCACGGCGCGCCGCCCTGGCGCCGCCTGAGGTGTCATGACCCGGCATCGGGCTCCATCACAGCAAATCCGACGCTGGGCCACGACCGAGACATCGCGTTGGCGTCGTCCTCGGCACCTCTCGACTACAGGCCGGCTGCCTGCTGGACCTCGGGGGGGAAGTCCTCCATCTCGAAGACCTGGCGGACCTCGATGACCGGACCATCGGCACACGGAGCCCGCTTGGCCCATTCGACGGCCTCGTCCTTCGACTTCACGTCGATCAGCCAGTAGCCCCCGATGACCTCCTTCGCCTCACTGAAAGGCCCGTCGGTCACGGTCGCCTTCCCACCGGGAAACGACACCCGGGCCCCGGTGGTGCTCGGGTGCAACCCGTCCAGGGCGAGGAGCACGCCGGCCTTGGTGAGCTCCTCGTTGTACTTCGTCATGGCCGCCACCGCTTCGGCTGAGGGCATCCAGTCATCCTCGGAGATGTTGGGGATCATGAACATCATGAATCGCATGGTCGACTCCTCTGCGGTCGGGAATGCTGTTCTCTGGTGAGGCGTCGAACGGGGTGGCCCCAAATCGACGCGACCCGACCGATTCACTCTCTTTCTTACCGTCTTCTTGCGCCGGTCGACCGTTGTGCCCAAGGTGCCTGGAGTAGGGCGACCGGCAAGTAATGAGCTTCACTCATAAGGAGGTACACTCAGTATTCGGTCGGCCACGACACCGCCGTAACGAAGGAAACACAGTGCCCCCCCACACCCCGACAGCACCGTCCCAACCACGAGCCGATACCACCCTCGAGCTGGCGGAACTGCTCACCCACACCTCGCGCCGGCTCCGGCGGGGGTCCATCGTGCAGCTCGCCCCGTTGGGCCTCACCTATGCCCAGGCCCGGGTGCTCCGCCTCGTCGCCGCCCACGGACGGCCTCTGCGGATGGCCGACCTGGCCGCGCAGCTCGACGTCGTCCCCCGGTCGGTCACGACCATGGTCGACGCCCTGGAAACAGCCGGGTTGGTGCTGCGTCACGCCGATCCCGGCGACCGGCGATCGGTCCTGGTGATGCTCAGCGATGACGGTGGACTCCTGCTCGACCGCCTCGAGACGGCTCGGCGCGACAGCGCCGATGAGGTTTTCGGAGGCCTCGACGCCACCCAACGACACCAGCTCCTCGACCTGCTCGAGATCCTGTGCGAGCGGGGCTCGTGCGTGACCTGCTGTGGACCCCACTCGACGGCCGGGCCCCGATGAGCATGGGAATGGGTATGGGTGGGGGCGGACACGGTGGCATGGGCTTCGGCCTCATGCGGTCCCTGCGGCGCGACAGCTCGGTGATGCAGCAACAGCTCCCCAAGGGGATCGTGCGACGCATCGCCGGCTTTGCCCAGCCCTACCGCAAGGCGCTCGGGATATTCCTGGTGCTCATCATCGTCGACGCCGTCATCGGCGCCGCCAACCCGCTCATCTACCGATCGATCATCGACACCGGGATCGCGAAGCACCGACCCGACCTCATCGTCGAGCTCGCTCTCATCGTGGCGGGGCTGGCCGTCCTCGATGCGATCTTGTCGCTGTGGCAACGCTGGGTCTCGGCCCGTATCGGTGAGGGCCTCATCTTCGACATGCGGACCAGGGTTTTCGAGCACATCCAGAAGATGCCGATCGCCTTTTTCACACGGACCCAGACAGGCGCACTCGTGTCGAGGTTGAACAACGACGTGCTGGGGGCGCAGCAGGCGTTCACCGACACCTTCTCGTCGGTTGTGAGCAACGTGATCGGAGTGGCCATCACCCTGGCGGCCATGTTCTGGCTGTCTTGGCCGATCACGTTGGTAGCCCTGGCCCTGCTGCCGATCTTCCTGCTGCCGGCTCGCTTCGTCGGCCGGCGCCTCGCCGACATCACCCGTGAGTCCTACACACTCAATGCCCAGATGACCAACACCATGACCGAGCGCTTCAACGTGGCCGGGGCGCTGCTGGTCAAGCTCTTCGGACATTCCCGTGACGAGGTCAAGGGATTCGCGGAGAAGGCCGGGCGCGTCCGTGACATCGGCGTCACCCAGGCCATGTACACGCGGGTGTTCATGGCGGCCCTGCTCCTCACCGCGTCACTTGCAACTGCACTTGTCTACGGCTGGGGAGGTGTGCTCGCCGAGCGCGGCACGCTCATGATCGGCACCGTGGTGGCGCTCACGGCGTACCTGGCCCGCCTCTACGGTCCGCTCACCGCGCTGTCGAACGTGCAGCTTGACGTCATGACGGCTCTGGTCTCGTTCGACCGGGTGTTCGAGGTTCTCGACCTGCCGCCGATGATCGACGACAAGCCCGATGCCACGCCGATCCGGCGCGGGCCCGCCCTCATCGAGTTCGACCACGTCGACTTCGGCTACCCGAGCGCGGAGGAGGTGTCGCTGGCATCGTTGGAGTCCGTTGCCATCCTCGAGCGCACGGCGTCGCAACCCGTGCTCTTCGACGTGTCGTTCCGAGCCGAGCCCGGGCAACTCGTGGCGCTCGTGGGCCCCTCCGGCGCGGGGAAGACGACCATCAGCCATTTGGTGCCGCGGCTCTATGACGTCCGGGGTGGGGCGGTGCGCATCAACGGCGTGGATGTGCGCGACGCCACCCTGGAGTCGATCGGGGCGACCGTGGGTGTGGTCACCCAGGACGCGCATCTCTTCCACGAAACGATCCGCGGCAACCTCCGCTACGCCAAACCCGACGCCACCGATGTCGAGCTGACCGAGGCGCTGAACGCGGCGCAAATCCTGGCGCTCGTAGAGTCGCTTCCCGACGGACTCGACACCCTGGTCGGCGACCGCGGCTACCGGCTCTCGGGCGGCGAGAAACAGCGCATCGCCATCGCGCGCCTGCTGTTGAAGGCGCCGGACATCGTCGTCCTCGACGAAGCCACCGCCCATCTGGACTCTGAGTCCGAGGTCGCCGTCCAGCAAGCCCTCAAGACGGCCCTGGCCGGTCGGACCTCCCTCGTGATCGCCCATCGGCTCTCGACGGTGCGCGAGGCGGACAAGATCCTCGTCATCGAAGAGGGACGGATCGTGGAGGAGGGCCGCCACGAGGAACTCCTGGCATCGGGCGGGCTCTATGCCGAGCTCTACACGACCCAATTCGAGCCCCAGGCACACCCCGAGGGTGACACACAGGAGGAGGAGCTCGGCGTCGACTGAGGCGCCGCTAGGGATGGGGACGCTGATCAGCGATTCGCTCGTCAGGGACCGAGGTCAGGGATCGGGAACCGGGACCGGAGGCGCTGCGCCCGTATAGAGGGCCGAGGGACGGATGAGCCGGTTGTGGGCGGCCTGTTCGATGACATGCGCGGACCAACCGATGACACGACCCGCCGCGAAGGTGGGCGTGAACATCTCCCGTGGGAGCCCACAGGTGTGCATCACGACGCCGGCGTAGAACTCGACATTGGTGAAGAGCCTGCGGCCCGGCTTCATCTCGGCCAGCACGTCGACTGCAGTGCGTTCGACCTTGTTGGCGAGCTCCACCAGTGGTCCTCCGAGGGACCGGGACACGTCGCGGAGGAAGATCGAGCGGGGATCGTCGGTCTTGTAGACACGATGCCCGAACCCCATGACCCGGTCGCCGCGCTCCACCGCGCCGCGCAGCCAGCCATCGGCCCGCTCGGCGCAACCGATCTCATCGAGCATGTCCAGGGCACGACTGGGTGCTCCCCCGTGCAGCGGGCCTGACAAGGCCCCGACGGCCCCGCACACGGCCGCGGCCAGATCCGCTCCTGTCGAGGTGATGACGCGGGCGGTGAAGGTCGAGGCGTTGAACCCGTGGTCGATGGTGAGTATTTGGTACTGCTCGACGGCTCGGGCATACAGCGGTGGCGGCTCGCGCCCGGTCACCATCCACAGGTAGTTCGCCGCGCTGGAAAGGTCGGCCCGCGGTTCCACCACGGCGCGATCGTTGCCGAGGTTGTACGCGGCGGCCATGATCGTCGGCACCACCGAGCACAACCGCAGTGTCTGGGCCCGCAACTCGGCGCCGTCGATGTCATGGGTGGGGCGCCAGCCCAGCTCGGCACCGAGCAGCGAGATCGCCGTTCGGAGGACCTCGAAGGGCGAGCCCAGGGTGGCCACCTCGGGCAACATGTCCGCCAATCCGCCAGGCAGGGCGCGGAGCTCGGCCACCTCGGCGGCAAAGGCACGCGCCTGTCCGGTATCGGGGAACTCTCCTTCGAGGAGCAGGTACCAGACATCCTCGAACGATCGCCGGGCGGCGAGTTCCACCGCCGAGTACTGGCGGTAGTGGAAGAACCCTTCCTCGCCCCGGACGTCGCCGATCTCGGTCTCCGCTGCCACCACACCCTCGAGCCCGGCCGGGATCTCCGTCCCGTGCTCGTCGGCGGGACGCAGACGGGCCAACCCCATCAGATCGCGCAACGACACCACGCCCACGAGCTCGTGACCGTCCACCACCGGCAGGTGCCGGTAGTTGTGATGGGCGAGGCTGCTCCAGGCCGCACCGACTTCTTCGTCGGGCCCGAGGACATCGGGGTTCGCCGTCATCCACAACTCGACCGACTCCGACGGCGCCGTCGTCGCCGCCGCGGCAGCCCGCAGCAGGTCCCGTTCGGTCAAGATGCCCGACACCTTGCCCCGTTCGGTGACGATGATCGACCCGATGCCCGCTTCGCGCATGACCTGGGCGGCCAGGGCCAGGGAGGTCCCCGCTTCACAGGTCACGGCGGGGGACGACATGAGATCACAGACGACGGTCGGCATGGGCATGGCTCCATTTCCTCGGCGGCGCGCCCGGCGGAGCGGCTGGTTGACACGGGCTGGTCAACACCATCATCGTGCCCCGTTCTCCACGATGTGTAAATGTTGATCAACTCAATGTCACTGGGAAAGGGCCAGGCGATAGACCCGTGACACGGATGCTCGAGAGCGCCGATGCAGCTCGGCGGCTGGGTGTGAAGCTGCCGACCCTCTACGCCTACGTGAGCCGTGGGCTCCTCGTGTCGCACCCCGCCCCCGAGGGCAGACGGAGCCTGTTCGCGGCCGACGACGTCGAGGCCTTGGCCAAGCGCTCACGTGGTGGCCGGACCACCGAGACCAGGTTGGCCACCGTGACGACCTCCACCACCCAGCTGCGCGACGACGGCCCGGTCTACCGGGGCACCCCGGCCATCGAGCTCGCCACCACCCTCCCGTATGAACAGGCTGCCGAGCTGCTGTGGCGCGGCGATCCTCAAGGTGAGACGAGTGAGAGAGGTGAGGGCCGTTGGGAGCCATTTCCCTTGGAACCGCCGAGCGCCCTGACCGCGTCGGACCGCCTGCGCTGGGCTGTGGTCATGGCCGGGGCCGGTGACCGGTTGCGCTCCGACCTGCGCCGCGCCTCGGTCGTCGCAGTGGCACGCAGACTGGTGGCGACGATGGTCGCGGTCCTCCCCGGTCCCCGGGCGACTCCTCCTGTGCCCGCACTCGAGCTCGGCGCCAACCGATGGGAGAACACCGTGGCCGGCGTGCTGACGGCGCGCCTCGCCCCGGAGCCCGACACCGACCTGGTCCGAGCGGTCAACGCCGCGCTCATCCTTCTCGCCGACCACGAGCTGGCGACCTCCACCGTGGCGGTGCGGGTGGCGGCCTCGGCGCGGGCCGATCTCTACGACGCCTTGTTGGCCGGTCTCGGGGTGGTGGCTGGCCCGTTGCACGGGGGGGCATCCCAACTGGCCTACGGCCTGGTTCGAGACGCCGAGGAACTCGGCTCGGGGCGCGCCCTCGACGAGACACTGCGTTGGCAAACCCGGTTGCCGGGATTCGGTCACTCCGTCTATCGCGGCGACGACCCTCGCTTCACGGTGCTGAAGGGTTTGGTCGACGACCTGTTGTCACCGCAACGCCGACAGGTTCTGGACTCGTTGTTGGCATTGGCCGCCGACCGTGCCATCCCGGGCCCCAATGTCGATCTGGGGTTGGGTGCTCTGACACGCGCCTCGGGCATGGCCGAGGACGCCGGTCGCACCATCTTCACCATCGCCCGGGTGGCGGGGTGGACGGCCCACTACCTCGAGGAGCTCGAGGAACGACCCATCCGCTACCGGGCCCGGGCCGTCTACGCGTCTCGGCCCTGACCGTCGGTCCGACTGACCGGTTGCTCAGCCCGCCTGACGCGACGGCGCCCGCACTCCCGTGTCGGGCGGCGGGCACCGTACCTTCGATTGTCAGCGCCCTCGAACCATGTGGGCGGGACCCCCGTCTCGGCTTCAAACGCCGTGGTCTTTGCGACTGCGCCCTCGCACTTAAGCGAAGAGGGCGATCGTCGCCTGTGTGTCCGGGGAATCAGTCCCTGGGGGCGACCGAGGTCACCCCGCTACCCAGCACCGGAAAGGCGCTCTGTTAAGGCCCGACGTACCAGACGCCCCACCTCCTTCATCCCAGACGATCGATACCCTCATCGTGCGCTTACCGAGCCCAGCCGGGGTAGGGACCAAAGTCCCACTCTGGACGACACGGCACTGGACGATCTTGAGCCTGCCGGCGCTGACCCGGGGCGGTCACGTCGCGATCAGCCTGGCGATGTCGCCGTACATGAGCTGCTTGTGCTTGGCGACGACGTCGGGGTTCTTTCCCGCCAGCTCGGTGGCCAGCGCCACGGCCTTGGCCACGACATCGCCCTCGGGCCCACTGTCGGTCGCGATGCGCGCCGCCACAGCCGCCGGCGCGTCGTAGCGCTTGCCTGTGGTCACGGCCTCGTGGAGGGTGGTCCTCGGCAGTCGGGCCGCCACCACCGCGTGCATCGTGGGCGTGAGGGGCAGGCCGAGATCCACCTCGGGGAGACACCAGTAGCCGCGGTCGGATCGCATGATCATGAAGTCATGCGCGGTGGCCAGCATCGCGCCCGCCGCAAAGGCGTGGCCGTTCACCGCCGCCACGGTCACGGCCGGGAACATCAAGACGCGGACGAGGAGTCGATGGACCTCGTCCATGAACGAAGCAGGGTCCGGCGACGTGCCCAGCCAATCCAGGTCGAGCCCGTTGGAGTAGAACTTTCCCTCGCCCGTCGTTACCAATGCGGTGGGAAGCCCGGCCGTCTCGACCTCTTCGAGTGCTCCGTTGACCTCGCCCACGAAGTCCTCGTTGAGCCGATTCTCGCCGGAATGCAAGTGCAAGACCCAGACCGGGCCGACGTGTTCGAGCTCGATCATGACCTTCTCTTTCCGTCCGTATCTCGATTGCCGACCTGACGATACCGGCATCGTTGCGCGGCGAAATATCTCTGACTCATGATCGTCAATCGTGGCGAGGGAGATGTCTCGATTCCCACAGGGAACTATCAGGTCCTAGTCGCATCATGGTGGTCGTGGGCCGGACGGTGCGAGGAATCCTGACGGCGTCAGGGAAATCCCGCCCATCGCCCCCCGTGAGCCCGCTCGACGGTGCATACTCGTGACGGGGGGATCCGGCCTGTGAACAAAAACGAAAGCGGTTCAGGGTTCGTAACGCGGCACCACTTCCGATTCTGGCGGTGGGTGGCCTTTCACCCTCCCATGCGCGATCCCAGGTCCCGGGGGTGCGGCGAGCGGGCCGTGACCTGTCAGGAGTGCAACTCCGACCTCGGCACCATCAACGATCCCTTCGACGGGTTCTTCATGGCATGGCGTCATCGGAAGGTGGTCCGTCGGGGCGCAGCCTCGTAGCCGCGCTCGCGTAGTACGCGCTACCCACCGCCTCGGGGCGTTGGGTACGCTCCGGCGCATCACATCCCGAGACGTCGAGTCCCCCGACACCGAGGGCCCGCCAACGCTAGGGGCAGCGCCGGCCGAGACGGCGCGTCCCGTGCTGCGGGGGTGGCTCCATCTCGTCTCATTCTTCGTCACGCTGGTGGCGGGCCCGATCCTCGTGGCCCACGCCCACACCGACGGCGCACGTGCGGCGCTGACGGTCTACGTCGTTTCGTTGGCGGCTCTGTTCGGCGTGAGCGCCGCCTTCCACCGCATCCGCTGGTCACCGGTCGGGCGCCGGCGCATGCGGCGCGCCGATCACGCCACCATCTTCCTCGCCATCGCCGGCACCTACACCGCCGTGGCCGGCCTCACCGTGCACGGCTGGGCCCAGGTCCTCGTGTTGTGCCTGGTGTGGTTCGGCGGCGCCATCGGCATCACCGTCCGACAAGTCTGGTTGGACGCTCCGAAATGGGCGATCGCGGTGCCCTATGTGGTGGCGGGATGGTCCGCCCTGGCCATCATCCCGCAGCTCCTGCACGGACTCGGGGGTGTCGGCTTCGGGCTCATCCTCGCCGGTGGCGCGTGCTACACGATGGGTGCGGTCTGTTACGCCGTGAAGCGACCGAATCCCGTACCCGGCGTCTTCGGATACCACGAGGTGTTCCATGCCCTCACCGTGATGGGAGCCACACTGCACTTCATCGCCGTGGCCGGGTACGCCCTCCCTCGATCCTGACCCGACAGCACCAGGGGCGCGTCACGGAACAGGCGCAGGTTCCTCCTCTTTGGCGGGGGGCTCCCCCTCCACGGACTCGATGGAGTGCTGGTGCCACAACTGCGAGGGCCACCAGTTCCAGCGCCCGAGGAGCACCACCGTGGAGGGGACCAACAACGTGCGCACGAGGAACGTGTCGAGCAGGACGCCCACCGCCAGCCCAACCCCGATCTCTCTGACTTCGGTGCCGCCCGTGGCGGTGAGCACCGCGAACGTGCCCGCCAATATCAGACCCGCCGAGGTGACGGTGGTGCCCGTGGCCTGGACGGCCCGGCGCACGGCGTCGGGCAGCGAGCGGGTGTGAGCCTCTTCTCTGATCCGGCTCATGACGAGAATGTTGTAGTCCTCGCCCAGCGCCATGATGAAGATGAACATGAAGAAGGGCAACACGAAGTTGATGCCCGGCTGGCCCCCGATGATGACGAAGACGAGCACGGCCAGCCCGAGGGCGGCGAGATAGGAGAGCGCCACGCTCATGACCAGGTACAGCGGTGCGACAAGGCTCCGCAGCATGAGGGCGAGCAACAGCGCGAGGACGAGCATCACCACAGGGAGGATCTTGGCCAGGTCGTGGGCGGACACCGACGCCACGTCGCTGAGCGAGGGGGCTTCGCCGGCGACTCCGCTGTCGAGGGCACCTATGCGCTTCGCCACTGACGCCACCGCCGTGCGAACGCGGGGGATGGCGTTGAGCGCGGCACCGGTCTCAGGTCCACCGGCGGTCAACGAGGTGTCGTAGAGGATCGTCTTGCCGTCCGCGCTCACGAACTGTGCTGTGGCGCGGTAGGCCGCGTAAGCCGGAGCCGGGATCTTGGTCGTGGACCGGGGCGCGACCGGTAGCGATTGCGGGGGACCGAGGGTGGCGTAGATCTGGGCCAGCTGCGGGGGCGTGAACGCCGCTCCCCTCCCGATGGGTTCTAGCGCGCCGGCCACCGCGTTGAAGACCCCCGACGCCAGGAGGTCGCTCTCGGCCTGGGCCAGAACCGCGGGGTGCTGCCACACCGACGAGGGCATGGCGAAGACCACATTGGTGGGGTTGGACTGGGCCGAGGCGAAGTGGGTGGTCAGCGCCGCCTGGCCTCGCGCCGAGTCGCTGGTGGCGCTGACCGTCGGAGAGCCGAAGCCCACCGGCGAATAGTCGAGCACGGCTAGGGCGAGGCCCCCGAAGGCGGTGACACCGACGACGAGCGTGATCACGGGCCGGCCCACCACCCGGGATGCCACCGCTCCCCAGACGCCTCGCCGGGTCTGGCCCGGCGTGGGCACCAACGGCCAGAACACGGCCCGCCCCATCAGGGCGAGGAGCGCAGGGAGGAGGGTGAGATTGGCGATGAGCACGACACCGATGCCGATGGCGAGCCCCGGCCCGAGGCCCCTGTACAAGCCGAAGCTGGCGAGGAGCAGGCTCACCAGCGCGGCGATGACCGTGACCCCCGAGAACGTGATCGACTCGCCGACCCGCGTCACCGACACGATCACGGCGTCCTTCGGATCACGACCGGCTCGCAATTCCTCGCGCATGCGGAAGATGAGGAACAGCCCGTAGTCGGTGCCCGCCCCAAGCACGATGACCACGAGCAGCAGCTGGAGCAGGCTCGAGACCTGGACGCCGATGTGGGTCGCCTCTGCGATCAGCGGCCCCGCCACCACCAAGGCCAACGCGGCGGGGAGCAGTGTGACCAACGGCGCCAACAGCGCCCGGAACACCACCAGGAGGAGAGCGATGATGAAGAAGATCGCCAGGTCCTGCGTGACGCGCTGGGTATGCCCGGTGGCAGCCTGCTCGTCGACGAACGTGGGTATGTTGCCTGCCAGGTGGAAAGCTAGACCCGGCGGAGCCGGCGTGTCCGCCATGGCCTTGCGGATGGCGTCGACGGCATTGATGGCGTCGTCGCCTCCACTGAAGGGAGGCAGGTTCAGCTCCAGGTTGATCTTCCTGGCCTCACCGTCGGCCGAGGTGCCCTGGTCGTGCACGGCCTGGACGACACCGACATGGCCGACCGAGCTCTCCACCGCCGCGATGGCGCTCTGGTCCGCCGTGGTGAGGGGCCCGTCGTCTCGCACCGCGATGAGCAGGGCCGTGCCCTTGCTCTTGGGTTGGAACGTAGCGGCGAGCTCCGCGGCGTGTTCACTGGGGGCGTTGGCGGGGAGAAAGGCGCTGTTGTCGTTCTTGGCCACGCTCGACAACGACGGGAGGTGCTTGGCGGTGAGCGGCGCCCCGACCAGCCAGACCACCACGATCACCCACCGGAAGCGGACCACGAACCGCCCGAGGGATGCGAAGGGGTTCACGTCTGCTCCTTGAGGATGAAGGGGGAGATCAGGGGTTCAGGAAAGGAGCGGGCGATGGGGTGGGTGGCGGGTGAGGTGGGCCGCAGGGATCGACAGAGGGCGGTTCCAGGAGCAGATGGATCGCGCCCGCGCCGTCGGACTCTAGACCGTGCCACGCCGCCCATGACCGCGACCTGACGCCCATGTCGGAGAACGGGCGGGGCGAGGTATCGTCAGCGGCGGTCCGGGCGCTGGCCGGGGCGGAGGGGGCAAACCTCGTGGACGCGACGATGGCGTGGCTGGTCGACCGGGCCCAGATCCGTGAGCTCACGGCTCGGTACAACCGGTGTTTCGACGACGGCGACCCCGAGGGCTACGCGGCGACCTTCACCGAGGACGGGGCCATGGAGGTCGACGGCGGGCCCGTCACCACGGGGCACGCCGCGCTGGCCGAGATGGTCCGGCGCACCCCCTACGGCGTCGTCCATGTGACCGTGGACGCCATCATCGAGGTCGACGGTGACCGGGCCGTCCAGGATGTGACCCTGCTCGTGGTGGCACGACCCTCGGCCGAGGCGCCCACCGACAAGCGCCAGTCGCGCCTGCAGCGGACAGGTCGCTACCACGACCTGCTCGTCCGGACACCCGAAGGGTGGCGATTCGATCGCCGGACAGCGACGCTCGACGGAGGGCTGTGACCACCCTTCTCACCGACCACCTCCGCGCCATGGCAGCGGCCTATCCCGACCGGGTCGCCTACCAGCTGACCGACGGTGGCCAGATGACCTTCGCCCAATGGGAGGCCGAGTCCAACCGGTTGGCCCGGGCCCTGGTGGTGATGGGTGTCACCAAGGGCGATCGCATCTCGCTCTACCTGCGCGCCGAAGAGGCCCTGCGGTTCATGGTGGGCTACTCCGCCATCCACAAGTGCGGCGCGGTGGCGGTGCCCACCAACACGCGGCTCACCGACGGGGAGCTCGAACGCCTCCTCGGCCACGCCGAGGTGCGGGTGATCCTGACCGACACCGAGCTCGGTCCCCTGGCGGAGCGTTTGGCGCAGAGCATCGGGCCGCTCGACCACGTGATCGTGGCACCCTCGCCACCCGACGACCCGGCCACGCCCCCGTGGAGGTGGGCCGTCCCCGGTTCCGACGACGAGACCACCTTCCAGGTCGAGGTGACCGGCGACGACCTCGCCGACATCCTCTACACGTCGGGGACGACGGGACTTCCCAAGGGTGTCGCCATCCGTCATCGCAACGTGGCGCTCATCCCCGGCGCACCCCACCCCCACTACTCGGGTGAGTGTTGGCTGCATTCGAGCCCGTTGTTCACCTTCGCCGGCATCGGGTTCATCTACAACCCCATGCAGCTCGGACTGTTCGGTGTCTACCAGCCGAAGTTCGACGCCGGTCGGTGGCTCGAGGTCGTCGACGAGCTCCGACCCCAATTCGTGTTCCTGGTGCCGTCGATGGCCCAGCTCATCGTGGCCCACCCGCGTTTCGCCGAGGCCGAGCTCTCGTCCATCGCCATCTGCGCCATCGGCAGCGCCCCCCTCGCGCCCGCCACCCTGCGGGCCCTCCAGGAGCGGATGCCCGAGGCGTCGGTCTCCAACAGCTACGGCATGACCGAAGCGGGACCGGCCTTCTGCTCCATGCCCAAGGGAGAGGCCTTCAAGCGGATCGGGTCGGTCGGCCAACCCGTGGCACCACTCGAGGTGCGGATCGTCGACGACGACGGTGTCGACCTGCCTACCGGAGAAGTGGGCGAGGCCATCTTGCGGATGAAGGGCCGCGAGCGCGAGTACTACCGCAACGACGAGGCCACCGCCGGGACCTGGAAGGACGGCTGGCTCTACAGCGGGGACCTGGCCCGCCTCGACGAGGACGGCTACCTCTACATCGTGGGGAGGAAGAAGGACGTCATCATCCGTGGTGGCAACAACATCCACGCCATCGACGTCGAAGCCGTCTTGCTCGAGCATCCCCATGTCGTCGAGGTCGCCGTGGTGGGAGTCCCCCATCCGGTACTGGGTGAGGATGTGGCCGCCGTGGTCGTGCTCGTCCCCGGGGCAACGACCACGACCGACGACCTCAGAGAGCTCTGTGCCGGCGCCCTGGCGGACTACAAGGTGCCCCGGCGCATCGAGCTCGTCGACGAGCTCCCGCGCAACGCCACGGGAAAGGTCTTGAAGGCCCAGCTCCAACAACAGCTCGCCGCGTCGGCCGCGAAGTAGCCCGCCGCTCCCGGTTCAGGGTCGGAGAGCCGAGGGGTCGGAGGGCCGAGGGGTCGGAGGGCCGAGGGGTCGGAGGGCCGAGGGGTCGAAACGGCCCCAGGGGACAGGGGTCGTCGGAGTTGTATCGACACCTCGGGGACCGAACTTGAGGCATTTCTTCGGTTGCGGGAAATTAGCCTTCTGACCTGCAACAACGTGAGAGTCAGCGGCGACGCCGACGGACCCTTCGGACCGGCTGATGACCGGGTCGGGACGAGTCTCTTCACCCACAGGCCGAATCGGCCGAATTAAAGGTGTGAGCTGGCCCGACGACACCCCCGAGGACCACGGCGCCGATTTCGGGGCACGGCTCTGGGCCCGGGTGATGGATCCGATCAATCTCGCTGTCCCCCCGGTCATCGTGATCTTCTGCCTGATCAGGTCCTGGCACCTCATCGCGGACGTCCCTTACTGGGTCATCGCCGTGTTGATGGTCTCCGCCCTCGTCGTGAACTCGGTCAGCGTGGCTTTCTGCGGCGACGGGGCCACCCGATGGAAGCTGCACGCGCGCGTGGCGGTCGAAATGACAGTGATCGCCGTGATCATCTACGGCATCGGGTGGGGTGCCATCCTCGCCATCGGCTTCGTCTTCGGCGCCGTGGACGTCATGCGCGGTGCGGGATCAGCGGCGGCCCGACCCGCCATCGTCTGGACAGTGCTGTGCATCGCGCTGGGGCAGGGGGCCATAGCCATCGGCGCCGCCCCCACGCTCATCCACAAGCCCCTCGTCGACTCCTTGAGCGCGCTCGACGCGCTGGGCGCGGTCTTCACCATCTTGGTCCTGCAATGGTTCGCGGTGGCCCGGGAGTCGAGCGAAGGTCGATTCGAGGCTCTGGTGCACGAGGCCAGTGACATCATCGTCGTGGCCGACACCGAGGGACGTCTCACCTACGTGAGTCCCGCCTTCGAGCGGATCCTCGGCTCCTCCGCCGGCGAGTTCCGCTTTCGTTCCGCCGCCGAGATGATGCACCCCGACGACCTGACCGACATGCGGGGCCGGTCCCAGGAGATCCGACGTGCAGATCGCCACGGGATGCAGAGCGAGATCCGGCTCCGCCACTCCGACGGGAGCTGGCGTTGGTTCGAGGCCAAGGTGAGCAATCACCTCGAGAACCCCAAGGTGCGGGGCATCGTCGGCAACCTCCACGACATCACCGAGCGCAAGCGCGCCGAGGAGGCACTCCGTGACGCCCATGAGCGGTTCCGGTCCGCGTTCGAGAACGCTCCCATCGGAATGGTCATGGCCGATCTCGAGGGGAACATCACCAGGGCCAACCCCGCCTTCGGGCGGATCCTCGGACGAGACGTCGTCGACGTCTGCGGCCAGAACATCAACAGCTTCACCCATCCCGACGACCGGGAGCTCTCCAAGGACGAGGCTGACCGGCTCATCTCGAGCGACTCGGACGGATACCGACTCGAGAAGCGCTACATCCACGCTGACGGCCACGACGTGTGGGTGTCGATCAACCTGTCGTGCGTCAGCGACGAGCACCAACGCCCTGTCTATTTCATCGGACAGATCGAGGACGTCACCGAGGGCCGGGCGCTGCGCGAGCGCCTCGCCTTTGCCGCCATCCACGACTCGCTCACCACCCTCCCCAACCGGGAGCTGTTCATGGACCGGCTCGAGGTGGCGCTGCGGCGGCTCACCCGGAGCCACCATCAGGTGGCGGTGATCTTCCTCGACCTCGACCGGTTCAAGCTCGTCAACGACAGCCTCGGTCATGACGTCGGTGACCGCGTCCTACGGGCCGTGGCGCAGCGGTTGAACAGCGTGATGCGGACCACCGACACCCTGGCCCGGTTCGGCGGCGACGAGTTCACGGTGCTGTGCGACGAGGTCGACGGCGAAGCCGACGCCATCGGGGTGGCCCAGAGGTTGGTGAGCGCCATGGACCAGCCCTTGGCCCTCGAGAGCGGGGAAGTCTTCGCGTCGCTCAGCGTCGGCATCGCCCTGTCAGGTGACGGGAACGAGTCGGGGGCGGTCCTGCTGCGCAACGCGGACGTGGCCATGTACCGGGCCAAGGGGCGCGGGCCCTCGCGCATCGAGGTCTACAAAGAAGACGACGAGCAGAACGTCCTGTCTCGACTCCGGACCTCCAACGAGCTCCACCGGGCACTCGAGCGCAACGAGCTGGTCCTGCACTACCAACCCGTCGTCGACCTCCATACCGGGACGTTGGTGGGGATGGAGGCGCTGGTGCGGTGGCAGCACCCCACCCGGGGGTTGCTGGCCCCGCACGAGTTCATCGGGCTCGCCGAGGACAGCGGGCTCATCGTCTCGTTGGGAGCGTGGGTACTGAACGAAGCCTGCCGGCAGGTCTCGATATGGAATCGGCTCCGGGCCGAGGCCGATCAGGACGAGGCCCGGCTCAACATCTCGGTCAATGTCTCCGCCCTGCAGCTGGCCGACCCGGGCTTCGTCAACCAGGTGACCCGGGCGCTCGAGACATCGAAGATCAATCCCGACCGCCTGTGGCTGGAGATCACCGAGAGCACCCTCATGCGCGACGCCGATGACGCCGTCGAGGTGCTCCGGACATTGCGCGAGCTCGGGATCCATCTCGAGATCGACGACTTCGGCACGGGCTACTCGTCGCTGAGCTACCTGAAGCGGTTCCCCGTCGAGACCCTCAAGATCGACCGGAGCTTCGTCGAGGAACTCGACCAGCGGGCCGAGAACGTCGCGATCGTACGGGCCATCATCGGTCTCGGCGAGTCCCTCGGGCTGTCGATCGTCGCAGAGGGCGTCGAAACCTTCGCGCAGGTCGCCAAACTCAAGTCCCTCGGCTGCTTCTTGGCCCAGGGATACCTCTACGGCAGACCACTCGCCGCCGCCTCACTCGGCGCCTTCCCGACCGACGACCTCACCTCGTGGCAACTCCTCGTGCGGTCGGCCGCGTCATGACGAAAGTGGCGTCCTGATGCCAGTGGCGTCCTGATGCCAGTGGCGTCCTGACCCGGGCGTCGGTCACGACACCACCACCAGGCAGGCCACGAACGCCGCGTAGCCCGCCACGACGAGCCAGCCCGCGCTGCGACGAAGACCCCGATCGGCGAAGGCGAGCACGAGGGTCAACAGGGTGAGACCTCCGTAGGCGGCGGTGATGAAGACGGTCTGTCCCGACGGTCTCGTCAGTCCGAGGAAGGTGGCGGGGATCACGAGTCCCGCCACCACGTTCAAGGTGTTGCTGTTCAGTGCCGTGGAAAAGGCCGCCGCGCCGCGTCCCTTGGAGGCCAGATAGATCGCGGCGACGGCATTGGGCAGGCTCGTGACCGCGGCGAGGACGAGACCCCCGATGATCACACCGGGGACGTGGTCGTGACGGCCCAGGGCCGAGGCGCCCCGTTCCATGGCCACCGCCGAGCCCACCACGAGGGCGAGGGCGATCGCCGCCGCCACCATGTCGCGCCCCTTCGCCGGCGCGGGGCGGATGGCGACGACGAGCTCGAGCTCCTCCTCTTCGACCGCCGTGGACAGCCATGTCACCCATGACGGCGGAAGTCGAAGTCGTCGGAGGAGGCGGCGGCGTCCGGCCAGAACCGTGATGTAGGCCACGAGTACGACGAGGACGAGCACGAGACCGCCCACGGGGTCCACGACTCGGGTCACGGTGATCAGGCAGACCACCGCCATCCAGATGGCGACCGCCCCCCCGAGGACGACGACCTTGCGGTGGAGATGGAGGCGACCGGCCACCACCGCCCCCAGACCGAGCAGGGCGGCGAGGTTGAACACGTTCGAACCGATCACGACACCGGCTCCGACGGCACGTTCGTGACGGGTGAGCGCGGTCACCGCCGCGGTGATCTCGGGGGTGTCAGCCGCCAACGCGGCGAGGAGCCCGAGCGACGCCTCGGAGTACCCGAACCGCTCGCCCGTCATCTCGAGCTTGGAGACGAGGACCCAACTCGTGCCGAGACAGACAACCGCCCCGACCGCGAATGCAATCGTTGCCGCCTCGACCGTCATGTCGGCTCCTTGCACGAACAAGTGACATGCCGACCAGGCTTCCCGGCTCCCCGGGTCGAAACCTTACTGCCGGGACTCGGGCGGCCTCAGCGTCCCGCCGGTCCGAGGAGGAGGTCCGCCAGACGTTGGCGTTGGAAGCCTTGGGCCCCGAAGAGCAGATCGTCCTGCTTGGCCCGGCGATAGAGGAGATGGCAGTCGACGTCCCAGGTGAAGCCGACGCCACCGTGGACCTGGATGCACTCCGCGGTCACCGAGTCCGCCGCCTCGGCGACATAGCCCTTGCACATGGTCGCAGCGCGTTCGCGCTCGGGATCGTCCGCGTCCGAGGCCCACGCCGCGTAGTGGGTCCCTACCCGGGCCAGTTCGAGGTGATGGAGCATGTCGGCGGCCTTGTGCTTGATCACCTGGAAGGTGGCGATGGGCCGGTCGAACTGGACCCGGACCTTGGCGTACTCGACCGCCATTTCGAGGGCCCGTTCGGCCGTGCCCACCAGCTCCGCGCACAGGGCCACATTGATGTCGTCGAGGATCCGGCGCCAGAGCTGTCCGTGATCTCCGGGCGGGCCCACCCGACGGGCCCGGCGGCCGTCGAGCACGACACGGGAAAGCTTGCGGGTCACGTCGAGCGCCGGCACGGGGTCGCCCGCCGGCGCGTCGAGGAGGAAGGTGGCGAGACCGTCGGTGTCATGGGCGACGACCAAGGAGAAATCCGCGTTGGCGCCGTCGAGCACGAGAGGCTTGGTCCCCTCGAGCACCCACGGGGCACCCCCGGTTGCACCGCCGTCGTGCAGAGCGCGCGCCCGGATGGTCCCAAGCGGATCACCATGACCGGGCTCCTCCACCGCCACGGTGCCGCGTCGACGTCCCGACGCCAGGTCCTCGAGGACGTCGTCCACGCCGAGGCGGACCGCAGCCAGGGTTGCCGCCACCGCCGAGGAGGCGATGGGCCCGGGGAAGGGGAGCTTGCCCATCTCCTCTTGGAGGACCACGACGTCCACGAGACCGAGGCCCAGCCCGCCGTGGGACTCGGGGACGAGGACCCCCAGCCATCCGAGCCCCGCCATCGTCTCCCACAACGCCGGGGTGACCCCCACGGGATCGTCGATCATGGCCCGGACGTAGGTGGGCGGTGCCTCGGACGCCAGCGCGCTGCGCACCGCGGCGCGGAAGGCCTCCTGCTCGGCGGAAAAGGTGAAGTCCATGGTGACGTCGGGCGCGGCCCGGGGCCTAGGCCAGCCGCTCGATGACGGTGGCGTTGGCCTGGCCGCCGCCCTCGCACATCGTCTGGAACCCGTAGCGGCCACCGGTCGCCTGGAGCTCGTTGAGCAGTGTCGTCATGAGCCGGACCCCCGACGCCCCCAGGGGATGGCCGATGGCGATGGCCCCGCCGCGGGGGTTGAGTCGGTCGGGGTCCGGTGAGAAGGCACGGGCCCACATGAGCGCGATGGCGGCGAAGGCCTCGTTGCACTCCACGGCGTCGAAGTCGTCGACCTTCATCCCGGTCCGGTCGAGCAACTTGCGCGTGGCCGGCACCGGAGCCGACAAGACGATCGCGGCGTCCTCGGCCGCCACCGCGAAGGCGTGGAACCGGGCCAGGATCGGGAGCCCCAGCGCCTCGGCCACGGATCGCTCGGCGATGAGCATGGCCGCGGCGCCGTCGGTCATCTGCGAGGAGTTCCCGGCGGTGATGTCGGGCGCGGTGTCGGGGTCGAAGGACTGCGCGGGGGGGAGCGAGGCGAGGCGTTCCAAGGTGGTGTCTCTGCGGATGCCCTCGTCGGTACGGAGGAACTCGTCGGTGATGGTGCCCTCGTCGTCACGGATGGGGACGGCGATGGCTTCCTTGGCGAAGTGCCCCGAGTCCGTGGCCGCGGCGGCGCGCCGGTGGCTCTCGAGCGCGTACTCGTCCATGTCCTGGCGCGAGATCTTCCACTGTTCGGCGAGGAGCTGAGCGACACGGAACTGCATCCACAACCGGCCCTCGATGACGTCGAGGAACGACTTCGGGAACGGGCCCGTCCCGCCCCGGGCGTTCGAGGCGAGCGGTACCCGGCTCATCGACTCCACGCCACAGGCGATGGCGAGGTCGTAGTGGCCCGCCACCACACCCGCCGCCGCGAAGTGGACGGCTTGTTGGGATGACCCGCACTGGCGGTCGACGGTCGTGGCCGGTACCGATTGGGGCAGCCCGGCCGCCACCCAGGCGTTGCGAGCCACGTTGGTGGACTGCTCGCCCACCTGGCTGACACAGCCGCCGATGACGTCGTCGATCCGCTCGGGGTCGACCCCGGTGTGGTCGACGAGATGGGTGAGGGCGAAGGCGAGGAGGTCGACGGGATGCCAATTGGCCAAGGCCCCGCCCCGCTTGCCGAACACGGTCCGACAGGTGTCGACGATGACTGCTTCGCGCCCCGCGGCCATCGTCAGTCCTTCCCCATCGTGGTCATCGGCCCCTCCTGGCTGGTCGGCCAGTGTAGTAAGTTCACTGACGATGGTGTCAGGTCCGGTGTCCTCACGCCACCGGCGCGCGCCCGGGCCGGTGTGGTCGGCTCTCGGATGAGCGCGATCGACCTCGTCGAGGACGACGACCGGGCTGCACTGCGCAAGCTGGCCCGCGACGTGGCCGAGCGCGACATCGCCCCCCACGCGCCGGGGTGGGACGAGACCGAGGAATTCGCCGAGGCCTCGCTCGAGGCCCTGCGGCGCGCCGAGTTGTTCACCGTCACCGTGGGCGAGCAGTACGGGGGCATGGGCATGGGCGACGTGGAAGCCGCCATCGTCCTCGAGGAGATCGCCCGCGTGGACGTCTCGAGCGCGATCTTGTGCCAACTCGTCTTCAACGGCCCCCCGCGTGCCATCGAGCATCTCGGCAACGAAGCCCTGCGTTCCCGTTGGCTGCCTCAGGCCGCCGCGGGTGAGCTCTTCTGCATCGGCATCACCGAGCCCGATGCGGGCTCCGCGGCGACCACCATGCGGGCCCATCTCACCCCCGACGGCGACGGATATCGGCTCGACGCCTACAAGAACTACGTCACCGGGGGCCACAAGGCCGTGGCCTGTCTGGTCTGGTGCCGGTTCCCCGGCAGCGAGGCCGGCACGGGCAAGGGCATCGGCGCCGTGGTGGTCGACCTGGACCGCCACGGTGTGAGTGTCGCCGGGACCCATCGCAAGATGGGACTGCGGGGATGCACCGAGGCCGAGCTCGCCTTCGACGGTGTCCGGATCGATCCCGACGACGTCCTCGTGCCCGGCGACCCCGCCGACAACTCCGGGCTCAAGACGCTGCTCGCCCACATCAACCACGAACGGTGCGGCAACGCGGCCATGTGCGTCGGTGCGGCCCAGGGCGCGCTCGAGTACGCCATGGCGTATATGCGCGACCGGAAGGTCGGCACCAAACTGCTGTCGGAGCTCCAGGGGTTGCAGTGGAAGATCGCCGACATCGCCACCGAGCTCGAGGGGGCCCGGTTCCTCCTCCAGCGGGCGCTCGTCTTGGCCGGTCGCCACGGCACGCCGCCGCCCCTCGAGTCGGCCATGGCCAAGATCGCCTGCAATCTCGCCGCCAAACGGGTGTGTGACGAGGCCATCCAATTGCTGGGGGGCTACGGCTACAGCCGGGAGTACCCCGTCGAGCGCGCCTACCGCGACATCCGGGGCCTGTGCATCGGGGCGGGCACCGTCGAGATCCAGCGCAACTTCGTCGGCACCGCCCTGCTGGGCGGGCGCGTCCCCGCCGGCCCGTGGTGGAAGGCGCCGCTCCGATGAGCCCCGCCCTCGAGCCCACCGCCCTCAAGCCGGTGGCCATCTTGGGCGTGGGCGCCGCCGCGCCGTCGCTCCGACTGGCCGCCTCCGATGTCGGCGCGGCCTGGGGGTCTGGCGGCGGCCGGGGAACCGTGGCGCTGTGCGACGCCGACGAGGACACCCTCACCCTGGCATGGGGGGCCGTCCACGGCGCCCTCGAGGCGGCGGGGATCACGGCCCGAGAGGTGTCGGGGTTGTGGTGGGGGACGGCCCGACCGCCCTTCGCCGAGGGCCCCAGCCACGCCTTCCTCGCCGCCACCTTGGGGCTCGAC
>Ga0307372_10001082_pt1 | contig 47477 bp, 43 predicted proteins | sample OX1MG_FD_202533 | JGI IMG/M metagenome (GOLD analysis project Ga0307372, IMG submission 202533) | Soil microbial communities from Risofladan, Vaasa, Finland - OX-1 | ecosystem: Environmental > Terrestrial > Soil > Coastal area > Acid sulfate soil | place: Finland: Risofladan, Vaasa | collected...
TATTACTGTAGCGCGGGTCGATGACCCGCGTCTTTCGCCGCTCAGGCAAGCAGTGCTTGCCGCCGAGCGGCGCTACAAAGAACGGCGTCACTATATTTTGTAAACATCAGTAACTTTCGTTACGGGGCCCTAGGACGAGATCAAGCGTGCAAGTCTAAAGCAAAGGGGCATCAACATGAGATCAGCGGTTTTGACACCGCCAAAAGCGAAACCTCCGGAGGACCCTACCCCTCCGCCCGGAAAGGGTGACGACGGGTCCGGAGGATCTGGAGGTTCGGGTGGCCCGGGCAGAGGTGGGCGCCGGGAGCCGTCTAACTTCTCGCTTCCCCCGGGAGCGTATCGCATCGCGATCTGGATGGGAATTATTTCGATCTCGATGTTATTCGCGGCGCTGACCAGCGCCATGCTGGTGCGGGCAGAGATTTCGAGCGAATGGGTGCACACCAAAATTCCCTCGATCCTCTATTTCAATACCCTGGTGCTGGTCTTGAGCAGTCTCACCCTGGAGCTTTCACGAAGGTCCCTCAGCAAGGAAGCGGGAAAGAGATTCCTTGGATGGTTGTATGCCACAACGGCGCTCGGGATCGCTTTCATTGCCGGCCAATTTCTTGCTTGGCGCGAACTCGCCGCACGGGGAATCTACGTCACGACGAATCCAAGCAGTTCCTTCTTCTATGTGCTTACGGCAGCGCATGGAGTGCATCTGCTGGCAGGCATCCTCGCCCTTTTTTACCTTGTCTTCCGCTCTCGACAGATTATCCGGACGCCCCAAAAGCGCATTGCCGTGGAGGTGACGGCCATTTACTGGCACTTCATGGACGGCTTGTGGATCTACATCTTAATCCTGCTGAAGGTGAAGCTCTAAGAGCAAATTAGCCGAATCATTTGTTGCCACTACCACTGTGAAAAATTGGGTTTCGCGAGCCTCTTCGGCAACCGCAAGGCCGGGTATCTGGGCCGTCGCTGATCGGACTGCCAGGGACGTCCCGGCTAAGATGTTGCACCTATTGAGAGTTACAAAACATAGTGACAACTATTACTGTAGCGCGGGTCTATGGCCCGCGTCTTTCGCCGCTCATAGAGCGGCGTTACAAAGAACGGCGTCACTATATTTTGTAAACATCAGTAAGATGCCATAAAAGGTGGTAAAATGCTTCATTTGGTCGCTGGTGGTGGGGGCGTGTTAGCGAGTTTGATCATTCTATTGGGCCAAGCGTCTGGCTCCGCAGCGGATGCTGAGGCGCGCACCACTCAGGCCTTTCGGCATGGAATCCTGATCCTTACGATCCCGGCGGTGCTGTTTTTTACCGCGATCTGCTTGTTCGCCATTCGAAGGCTAAGCCGGGCTGTTGAGGGCGAGGAGGAATCAACCTCCGTTGAAGACGCCGACTCCGAAACAGGGCATTCCTAGGTTCAAGTTAGATGGGCTTAAGTCGGACAAGAGAACATCCTTGGCTTGATCGCTACGCGATATTCGCAGCCTTCTGTACGTTCCTCCTGGTCATCGCCGGGGCGCTGGTGACCTCCAATGGCGCAGGATTGTCGGTGCCGAGTTGGCCTACGTTTTTTGGCTCGTTTCACATCCCCCCTATGGTGGGAGGAATCAAGTACGAAGCGGGGCACCGGATCGTGGCAGGATTCGTCGGCCTGCTGACCGTGATACTGGCCCTCTGGATCTGGGCTCGGGACTGCCGTCCATGGCTGCGAAGGCTGGGCGGAATCGCGGTGCTCGCGCTGCTTGCCCAGGCGATTCTGGGTGGGATTGCCGTTCTTGTCGATTTGCCGGTGTCGATCTCGGTTGCGCACGCGTGCTTGGGTCAGGTATTCTTTTGCATTATCGTCAGCCTCGCGATTTTGGTGCGTCCAGGCTGGAACTGGGATGAACCGAGGCTGGAGGACACCTCCAAACCTTCGGCGAGGCAACTGGCGGTTTGGACGGTTGGGGCAATATTCTTGCAGGTCATGTTGGGCGCAGCCTTCCGCCACGGTGGAATGGGAATAGGTCCGCATCTGGCGGGCGCGGTGGTGGTCACCGTTGTGGTGGTCTGGCTGGTCAAAAGAATCCTGGCGGATTACGCACATCAGACTCGACTGGTGCGGTCTTCACTTGTGCTGGGCGGCCTGCTGGTTTTGCAGCTTGTTCTCGGCGTGGGCGCTTACATGGAGATGATAAAGTACGCGAGCTATCCTCAGCCCGAACCTCCAGCCATTACGGCTACTACGCTTCACGCGGCAGTCGGCGCGCTTGTGCTGGCTGCAGCTTTGGTGATGGCGCTTGAGGCGTATCGAGGCCTTTCCGGCTCTCCGGCGGCAAGTAAAGCGGAATTGAGAGTCACCACGTGAGCAAGGCAGCACAGAACATGAAGGAATTTCCTGCCTCCACGATCGTCCACAAAAAGCTGCGCGATGCGGCCCTCGCAAGGCTGCGGGACTATTGGGTGCTGACAAAACCCGAGGTCAATCTTCTGGTGGTCATGAGCACTTTGGCGGGATTTTACCTTGCCTGGCGCGGGCCCTTGAACTTTTCTCTGCTTCTCAACGCGCTGTTCGGAACGCTACTGGTGGCCAGTGGAACCGGAACCCTGAATCAATACATGGAACGCTCCTCCGATTGCTCCATGCGGCGAACCGCGCGCCGGCCTCTGCCCGCCGGGCGTCTTCATCCCGCGGAAGCCCTGATTTTTGGAATTTTGCTTTCCATCGGCGGCGGACTTCTCCTCTGGCTGGAAGTCAACGCGCTCGCAAGCATTCTGGCGCTTCTGACCCTTGCAACCTATTTGCTCATTTACACTCCACTCAAAAAGAAGACGGGCCTTTGCACGCTGATTGGCGCCTTTCCGGGCGCCATGCCGCCCTTGATTGGCTGGGCTGCGGCACGGGGCAGCCTCAACGCGGAATCCCTGGTTCTTTACGCCATCCTCTTCCTGTGGCAGTTCCCTCATTTCCTGGCCATTGCCTGGATGTACCGGGAAGATTACTCCCGAGCAGGACTCCGGATGTTGCCGCCTGACGATCTGGAAGGGCGGGTGACCAGCCGCCGCATTATGATTTTGCTGGGAGCCCTTGTGCTGGTAAGCATGATTCCGGCGTTGATGGGACAGGCAGGAATGATCTATTTGCTGGGGGCGGTGGCGCTGGGCGGGTTCTTTCTGCTGCACGGGGCGCGCTTGGCCAGGAGCCGTACGAACACGCTGGCAAGGCGCCTGGTGCTCGCATCGGTGATTTACCTCCCTCTGATTTTCAGCCTGATGATGCTCGACAAAGGCGCTCTCTAGCAAGTTGCTAATGAACGCCACCCGTCATCCTGAGCGCAGCGAAGGATCTGCTTTGTTCGTCTTCAGGAAGTCACATCAGACGCGTTGCGGAAAGTCCCCTGCGCAGCGAAAAGCAGATTCCTCGCTTCGCTCGGAATGACGGCCGAAGAGCCCAGGCGAACGCCGGAAGTGAATTGATGCTGTCCCACTTTCCCGCCATTGAAGCCTGTCTGAATGCCACGAGCGCTTTGCTGCTGTCCATGGGCTATGTTTTCATCCGCAGAAAGCAGATTCGTGCTCATAAGACCTGTATGCTGACGGCCTTTGGCACTTCCATGCTCTTTCTGGTTTTCTATTTGACAGACCACTATTTGCGCGGCATCGTCTACTTCCAGGGGCGTGGAGCCGTCCGGACCTTTTATCTTGCGCTTCTGGGTACGCATACGGTCCTGGCGGTGGTGATTGTTCCTCTGGCCTTGATGACGCTTTATCGCGCCTGGCGTGAACGCTTTGCGCTCCACAAGCGAATTGCGCGCTGGACGCTGCCAATCTGGCTGTACGTCTCCGTCACCGGGGTCATCGTCTACTGGATGCTTTATCACCTTTATCCTTCAGCCTGAAAACCAAGAGACAGAGATGGCCGGGTTTGAGAGTCTCAGTTGATCACAACACACCAAAGTCCTGAACGTCGCAATATCCGTTATTCATTTCGCTAAAGAAGAAATTTTGTGCTTCAATAAGGGGTTGTTTTGCTGAGGACCAGTGGGCTGGAAGCCAAGTGGTTCGAACGGTTTTTAATCCCTGAATAAACAGACTGAGGCGAAGAACAATGAGCAATGTACTGGATTGGACGCTGGTTTTCCATATATTGGGGATCGTGTTTTGGCTGGGCGGGCTCCTGGTTGCAACCCACCTATTGGCGGCGGATGCCGAGGCCGCTTCGGACGAGACCCATCAAGTCCTTGGCCGCCTGGAAGCGAATCTGTTTAATGGAATCATCCATCCGGGCGCCGCAATCGTGATCCTCTCCGGTTTTGTTATGATCATGACCAATCCGCGCTATTACCTCGATGCATCATGGTTGCGAGTGAAATTAGTTATGGCCGCCGCCTTAATCGTTCTGGATTGGATCACCTACCGCCGGATGCGGGCATTTAAAGCGGGCCGCATCAAACTCCAGCGCAAGCAGTGCATGGCCTTGCATGGGGGAATTGCGTTAGTTTTGATCGTGATTCTGATCTTGGTGCTGGTCCAGCCGTTTTAGGGTAAGCAGCCTTCTTAAGTTATTTCCGCAATAACGTTCGGGGCGTAACCATAGCAGACTGCTGAAAAAGGCTACCCGTCATGCTGAGCGAAGCGAGTGGTTTTTCAGCAGCAGGATTTTTAAGACCTAGGAGGATCTCTTGGCAGGAACGAAAATTATTGTCCGCAACAACGGCTCTCTGCGCATCGAGGGCGATTTTGAAATCTGCGATTCCGACGGCGGAGTCTTTGACCTTGCGGGGCGCACGACCATTGGGCTGTGCCGATGCGGGCATTCCGAAAATAAGCCCTTTTGCGACGGTAGCCACAAAAAAGCCGCCTTTCAATCCGAGATCAAGGCTCGGCAGCTACCCCCGCCGGTTCCCAAGCCAGCCTCCGCATAACGCGGCGTTCGCAACCGGGTTCCCATTCGGTCGCAGCTAAGCACCAGACGGAAGGTTTGCTTCCCCCTGCCGGGAGAGCGGCAGGATTACTGCGCGGGCGCTTGAGGGTGGTTTGCGGTTTTTTCCCAGGCGCGCAGAAGTTCCGCTACCGTCCAGGCTTGCGCGATGCAGCCGTGAGGTGTGAAGGGGGCATCACCATCGAAAATTTCGCTGGCGCTGCCGAGACCATGCGTTTGCAGTTGGTGGATCATGGGTTCGAGATAGCGCGCCGCAGCCGCCGGATCGTTCCAAACCCGTAAATGCGCTTGCACAAACGGCCCCAGCAGCCATCCCCATACCGTTCCCTGGTGGTAGGCCCCGTCACGCTGGCGCGCGTCTCCAGCATAAACGCCGCGGTATTGCGGATTGTCTGGAGCCAGGCTCCGCAAGCCGTGCGAGGTGAGCAAGCGGCGCGCGATGGCTTGAAGGATAGCGCGCTGCTGCTCCAGATCAAACGGGCTTACCGGCAACGACACCGCAAAAATCTGGTTGGGGCGTATCGAAGCGTCGTTACCCTCGGGGGCGTCCAGCACATCGAAACAGCATTCTGACGCAGTATTCCAGAAGCGCTCAAAACCTTTTAAGATTTGCTGAGCCGCCCGCTCCAGGTCTTCGGTTGGTTTTTTTAGTTCCGTCGCAAATTCCTTCATGGCCGTGAGAGCATTCAGCCACAGGGCGTTGACCTCCACAGGTTTCCCGATTCGCGGCGTCACCACCCAGTCTCCGACCTTGGCATCCATCCAGGTAAGCTGCACACCCGCTTCCCCGGCATAAAGCAGTCCGTCGGCGGGATCGACGTGAATGTTATAGCGTGTCCCCTGCCTGTACCAGCGGATGATCCCCTCCAGCGTGGGAAAGATGGAACGGAGAAATTCCGCATCGTGCGTCCCGGTCCAATATTCGCGCGCGGCCAGGAAATACCAGAGCGCTGCATCGACCGTGTTGTATTCAGGGTTCTGGCCCGTCTCAGGAAACCGGTTGGGCAGCATTCCCTGGTCTGCGAAATTAGCCCAGGCCAGCAGGACGCTCCGGGCGATTTCAGGCCGGCCAGTGGCCAGGGTCAGGCCGGGCAGAGCAATCATGGTGTCGCGGCCCCAGTCACCGAACCAGTGGTAGCCGGCAATCACCGTGCTGGCCTTGGAACCGCTGGCCAGCGGACGTTCCACAATGAACTGGTCCGCAGCCAGCGCAAGCTGCCCGGCCCCGGAAGGAATTTCGCAATGCGGGTGGGCGCTTTGAAACCGCGCAAGCAGCAAGCTTTCCCGCTCGATATGCGCCTGCCAGGTCGATTTCGAATCGAGATTCGCCTGCGGCTCCGTGCTGGCAACAATGGTTACCGATTCTCCCGGGCCAAGCTCCACTGTCAAGGTTCCCGCGTGGAGGCAATCCTCCTCGTGATCGAGTCCGCGGCAGCACTCGTTGGCCAGCTCGAAGCCGCGATACCACTCCTGGCTGGGATCGAAGCTGCCGGTGGCGCTGAGCAGACAAAAAGGCGTGGCGCCCTCGAAAGCTAGCACCCGCAAACCGTTTTCAACACGGGTGATGTCCATCCGCCAGTCTCCCGCTTGCGTCAGGCTGTAAAAGTCGCGGTAATTGACCAGCGCCTTGACCTGCAATTTCAAGCGGCGGCTGGCGGATTCCAATTGGTAACGAACGTATGTGGTGTTCGCACCCTGCTCCATCCAGATCGTCTTCGCCAAGCGCGCATCCGCGCAGGCATATCGCCAAACCGGGCTGGTTCCTTGGAGGTGAAAGTCCTCGATAAGCCGGTAACCGTCAGGATCGATTGCGCCGCCTCGCCAGCGATTGGTGGCGAGAGAATAAGTTTTCCCGTCGTAGTCGGCGATTTCGTCGAACTTCGACACAAGGAGAGTGCGTCCTAACGGCGGGCGCAAGGCGGCAATCAGCAATCCGTGAAACCGCCGGTTGAGATGTCCGCTCACCGTGCCAGAGGCAAACCCGCCGATGCCGTTCGTGATTAACCACTCGCGCGTTTCGGCGATAGCGAGATCGCCACAGATCTCCCGACCGAAACTCACGCAGGGAAAGTTGGAAATTTGAAGCCGTCCGTTCCTGATCGCATCCGCCACCTATCGTATCCCCCGGTGAAAAGGTCTCAGCATCCCGTGCCGCTCTGCTGGAGCAGTTTGGCCACCAGGCCCGTCCAGCCGGTCTGATGGCTGGCGCCGATGCCCGCGCCGTTGTCGCCATGAAAGTACTCGTAGAACAGGATAAGGTCGCGCCAGTGTGGGTCGGTTTGGAACACCGTGGTTCCTCCGTAAACAGGGCGGCGGCCGTTCGAATCCTGAAGGAAAATTTGGGACAAACGCCGGGATATTTGTGCGGCGACTTCCCAGAGCGTCAGCATCTTGCCCGACCCTGTGGGACACTCCACTTTGAGCTGATCCCCGAAATAATGATGGTATTTTTGCAGCGACTCGATGAGAAGGAAATTGACCGGAAACCACACCGGGCCCCGCCAATTCGAGTTGCCGCCAAACAGGCCGGTGGTGGATTCCGCGGGTTCGTAGTCCACCGAATGCGAGCTTCCGTCCAGACTCAGAACGTAGGGATGCTGCTGGTGATACCGTGAGAGAGCGCGAATCCCGAAGGGCGAGAAAAACTCGTTTTCATCCAGCATATACTTCAGCACGCGCAAGAGCTGCTGGCGAGTAGGAATCGAGAGGAGCCTGCGCACGCCGTGCTCTGAACTCTGGCTGGTGTCGATCAGGTTACAAGTATTGGGACGGTTGTCGATAAACCATTGCATCCTGCGCTTGAAACCGGGGAAACGATCCACGATTTCCGGCTCGAGCGTCTGGACGGCGAAGAGCGGAACCAAACCCACCATCGAGCGAACTCGCATGAAGAGATGACTCGCCTCCGGCAGGTGGAGAACGTCGTAATAGAAGCCGTCTTCCTCGTCCCAAAGCGCAATCCCTTTTCCGCCCCGGTTATTCATGGCGTCCGCAATATAAACGAAGTGCTCGAAAAACTTGCTCGCCACATCTTCATAGGCTGGATCCTCTTTAGCCAGCTCGAAGGCAATCACCAGCATGTTGAGGCAGAACATCGCCATCCAGCTTGTGCCGTCCGATTGCTCGATGGAACCGCCCATCGGCAAAGGCTTGGAACGATCGAAGATCCCAATGTTGTCGAGTCCGAGGAATCCCCCTTCGAAAACGTTGTTACCCTGCGGATCTTTTCGGTTCACCCACCAGGTGAAGTAAAGCAAAAGCTTATGAAAGACTTTTTCAAGAAAGTTGCGGTCCGCCTTGCCGGTGCGCTTTTTCTCGATCTTGTAGACTCGCCACGCCGCCCAGGCATGAACAGGAGGATTGACGTCGCCAAAGGACCACTCATACGCCGGGAGGTCGCCGTTCGGATGCATATACCACTCGCGCAGCAGCAAAATCAGTTGTTCTTTGGCAAAGTCCGGGTCAACTAGCGCCAAGGTGATCGAGTGGAAGGCAAGGTCCCAGGCGGCGTACCAGGGATACTCCCACTTGTCGGGCATGGAGATGACGTCGCTGTTGTAAAGATGAACCCATTGGTGATTCCGGCCGTTCCAGCGCTCCTCAGGCGGAGGAGGATAGGCAGGATCGCCTTCCAGCCAGGTCCGCACATCGTAGTGGTAAAACTGCTTGTTCCAGAGCATTCCTCCGAAGGCTTGCCGCATCACGTTCTTGCAGTCCGCTGAAAGACCGCCGGGAATGATCTTCCCGTAAAACTCCTCCGCCTCTGCGATCCGCTGGGCAAAGAGTTGGTCGAAGGAACCCTTCAGTATCCCGGGTTCGGGAGATTGATTGGTAAACCGCAATCGCAGCACAACGTTTTTGCCCGCGGGAATCGACAGGCGGTAATTCGCTGCGACCTTCGTCCCCCCGGTGGAGTTTACCGCGTCTCGCTTGCCGTGAATCACGGCGTCGTTGATGGCGTCTTTCACCCCGGCGGATGGATTCTCTCCTCCGAACACGCGCTCGAAGTTGGTTTCATTTTCGGTGAATAAAAGCTCCGGAGTCCCTTCAACGGCCAGCCACCGCTCGCCGTAGTAATCATGCATAACTTTCACGATACTGATGCCGCCGGGGCTATCTGCTTTGCTTGCTTTGGGCCGCTGGTCTCCGCGGCCCCACGACCAGCGGTTGCGGAACCAGAGCGTCGGAAGCAGGTGCAATTCCGCCGCTTCGGGGCCTCGATTCCAGGCGGTGATGCGGACCAGGATATCCTCTTCGGCGGCCTTCGCGTATTCGACGAACACATCGAAATAGCGGCTCTCGTCGAAAACGCCTGTGTCGATCAGCTCGTATTCGGGACTTTCTCTTCCTCGCCTGCGGTTTTCGTCCACCAAGCGCGAGTAAGGAAACTCCGCCTGGGGATACTTGTAGAGATATTTCATGTAGGAGTGCGTGGGCGTCGAATCCAAGTAAAAGTAATATTCCTTAACGTCTTCCCCGTGGTTGCCTTCATTCCCTGTCAGGCCGAACAGCCGCTCTTTCAGGATGGGATCGTGCCGGTTCCACAAAGCCAGGGCAAAACAGATGTATTGATGGCGGTCGCAAATCCCGGCAATGCCGTCCTCTCCCCAGCGAAAGGTGCGGCTGCGCGCGTGCTCGTGAGGAAAGTACTCCCAAGCCGTTCCGCCGGGACTGTAATCCTCGCGCACCGTCCCCCATTGCCGCTCGGCCAAGTACGGCCCCCAGCGCTTCCAGTGGCCTTCACGTTGACGCGATTCTTCAAGCCTTTGTTCTTCTGCTGTCATAACCAGACCGCTCCCTAGTAACCTTTGAGTCCACCAGCCAGAACACCAAGCCGCCGGTAGGGTTGCTGGTACCAGACCCTTTCCCGACTCCGGGCAGCAAACATCAATTATCGCATTTGTTTCAGAAGGATTGCTCGTAACAGTTTATTGCAAAGCCATGGCAACCTGCCGTAGTGGTTGCACAACTCCACCGCCTCGTCGACATGGGCGCAGATTAGCGCGGGCGGAAAAAACCCAATCCCTCTATTGAGAGTTACAAAATATAGTGACAACTCTTACTGTAGCGCGGGTCTGTGACCCGCGTCATTTGCCGCTCAGGCAAGCAGAGCTTGCCGCCGAGCGGCGCTACAAAGAACGGCGTCACTATATTTTGTAAACATCAGTAGTGGAGAGCGACGCCCGGACAGGCTGGCTCCGTCTAACTTGGTTTCCGGTTCGTTTTTTGGCGTCTTACGTATTTTCAACAACTTGGCTAGCTTCGTTTCAGGTTCGTTTTGGCTGTTTTTTCCACAGCGGTCTTTTGTTTTCAACAACTTCCTAGCTTCGTTTTGTAAAAAAAGAATTCTTTTTTTGCGAAATTTCGCTCACTTCCCTGCTCTTCACAAGCTAAGCTGCTTTGCGTCATATGGTTAGGACCACTCTGGGGGCCGGATCGGGCTGGAATTGCGGTAGGCATCGCTTCTCTTTTTCAGGCCGGAAAGAGTGCCCAACCCCCGGCCAGAAACACTGCAATAGCCTACACTATGTCGCGCGGAAAGTCAAGAAGGTTTTTGACCGATCTGTAGCGGCGGTCTATGACCACGGCTGTCCAAATTAGCGGCTGCAAAAAACCTAATTTGGACAAGCCTGGTCTGTACCGCCGGTCTTCACTATGCACAAAAAACCGGCGCTCAGGCATGCAGTGCTTGCCGCCGATCGCCGCTACAGCAAAGTGCCGCAGACCTCTAGAGCGACCAAACGCCCGCATACATCGCAAGAACCGCGATGTATGCGCCACCCGCGGAACCATAACCCGGCGAGCGACGGCGGCGACGGCGGGGCCGCGTCCGCTCGGGTGGCGGTCCGTTCAGCAGCCGAAGGGCATACTTCCGGTGATACCCCGTGTTGGCGCAGAATTCGTCCAAGATCACCTGCTTCAACTTCTGATCCGCCTGACGGTAACGTGCATAAATAGCCCGAAAATACTCCCATCGCGACCGATAGCTCATGGCAACCCTCCTCCAAGTCCCTGGAATCGGGTTACACCTCAAACGGCGCGACGGGTTACATTCTTAAATGTCTCGACGGCTCCTTCATCAGTTACATTTAACACGTCTCGATACGGCCTATTGCCAAGCCTGGCACTTACCTGTACACTATGTCAGTCAGGCGCCAGTAGCCCTTGGTCGCAAGACCAAGACAGATCCAGGGGAGGAGCTGTCCGAAGGGGTTAAGTGAGCGGAAGGTCCAGGGTTTAAGGACCGAGAGGAGGGGACGAGAGCTATTGACATGATCATATACTACATAGTAAACTAGGGGGTACCATGGTTGAACAAAGCCTCTTGAGCCCTACCCACAGACTGCTGAAAAAGGGAATGGCGGTCTGCCTCCTTTCACCTCACCCGCTGGTGCTAAGCGAATTCACAGCCTTGCTAGGCGGTTTCTCCCTCCAGGTAAAACCAACCCACTTCGATTCACCTGTCCCGTCGCAGGTTCGCGAGTTTGCTTTGCCTCAATGTCCGCTCTACATCGTGGACGCATGCACGACCACTCCGGCCGCCGTCCTGATATCGGAAATTATCGACAAGTACGTTGAGGCGCATGTCATGGCCTTGGGGGAAAGGTTCGATGAAACCAATGCTTTCCCTCTTCTCCGTGCGGGAGCGAAGGGGCTATTGACTTACGCCGAAGCCCGGACGGACCTCCCGCGGGCCATAGCGGCGTTATTTGACGGTAGTTTCTGGGTTCCGCGCGTGCTGCTGGCCCGTTTCGTCGATTCAATCCTTCCCAGTGCCCGCAACCGGCACATGATCACTAGCCCGACGGGTTTGAGCCGCCGTGAAAGGGAAGTCCTTCAGGCCGTACTGGAAAATCTCTCAAATAAAGAGATTGCGGGGCAATTGAACATTTCCGAGCGAACAGCCAAGTTCCACGTTTCAAATCTTCTGGCGAAGTTTGGCGTCCAGCGCCGAGCGGATTTGATCTTGATGTGCTTTAAGGGACCGTCTCTGGGTTCGGTTAATCAGCAACAGAGCGGCCTAATGGCCTAGCTTCGCGTTAACGCGATTTCGGTCAGCAGCTCGCCCCGAAGTGTGAAGTTCTGTGCTGTTGTTTCGGTCATAGGTGACGCCTTCATGCATTCAGGGGGCCAGGAGCGTCCGCATTGGTTTTTGGAACCCCACTTTTCGGTTGATAGGAGCCCGGCACGCTGCGAAAACTTATCGCGAGCCGGTTCCAGCCATTGATGGCAATAACGGCCAGGGTCAAATCGACAAGCTCTTTCTCGCTGAATTGCTTCCGGACCATTTCATAGACATCGTCGGGGGCATGACCGTGAGCGATTTCCGTCACGGCTTCAGTCCAGGCCAGGGCTGCCCGCTCGCGTTCACTGAAAAAGGGCGTTTCCCTCCAAACCACCGTGGCATAAAGCCGCTGTTCAGTCTCTCCCGCCGCCCGCGCGTCTTTTGTGTGCATATCCACGCAATACGCGCACCCGTTGATCTCGGAAGCTCGCAGCCTGACCAGCTCCAGCAGAGACGGATCGAGGCCGTTTCGCAGGACGTAAGCCTCCAGCCTGCCCATGGCGTCATAGGCTTCAGGCGCGATTTTCTTATAATCAATTCTCGGTTCCATTGGTTTCTCCTCTCTCTGAAATGACCTGCATCTCTTGTGGCCTTGCCCCTGATTCTAGAGATGCTCAGCGAGCGGGAAAGATCGCGATTTTTCTTTGTGAACAAATTCCCATTTTAATGTCGGCCCGTTTGATTTAGATTCAGGAGCGTTATGCCTGAGAGCACAAGTCCCGATAAGCTGCGTTTCGAGCGCCAGAGAGCAGTTCGACTGGAGTACTTTACCGTAACGTGGAACACGGCCGAGATCATCGTGTCGATCGTTGCAGGAATCATGGCGCAGAGCATCGCCTTGATTGCATTTGGGCTTGATAGCGTGATGGAAGTCGTTTCAGGCCTTGCCCTGCTCTGGAGGTTCAAGCAGCAGCGCATGGAAGAAGAAGAGGCTGACTCGCGCGCTGTCAAAATTGTCGGGATTACGTTCTTTCTCCTTAGCGTTTATGCCGGCGTCGAAGCCGTGCGTGACCTCTACTTACGTCACGCGCCTGAAACCAGCGTACCGGGTATGATTCTTGCGGTCGTCTCACTCATTATCATGCCCGTGCTGGCGATCGCCAAACGGCGTTTGGCGCGCTCGCTGGACAGCCGTGCCCTTTCCGCCGACAGTACGGAGACGCTTTTTTGTTCCTACTTTTCAGCAACTTTACTTGTTGGATTGGTGCTCAACGCCTGGCTGGGATGGTGGTGGGCCGACCCGCTATCTGCCTTGATTATGGTCGTGCTCATGATTCGGGAAGGCTTTGAAGCACTGGCGTAAACTGAAAATCCCGCGCTAGTTGGGGATGAATGCCCGGTCTTTCAATTGGGCATACGACCTGCGGCAGGCAGAAGACTCGACCAAACAAGCGGCTTTGCGGGGGGCCGAAATCAAGCCGATTCCAAGAGTTCCCGTTCATCTCAAAGCTGCCGTATTTTTCAGAAATAGTGGTGGATGCTGGAAACCACGAAAACAACCGCATTGCTAGAAAATATGGTAGGCCCGAACGGACTCGAACCGTTGACCTCTACCGTGTCAAGGTAGCGCTCTAACCAGACTGAGCTACGGGCCTGAGTTGAAGATGCGGCCAATCAAGCACCATCAATTTTACCATACCTGGTGCTTAACTCCCATCCGACCCGTTTAAGGGTCCACAACTCTTTTGCCAGCCTCTTGGCACCGGGGGGAAGAAGTCTTGCATCTCCACCGGAACCAGGCGAAGCCAGAGCCGGTCACGAAGCGGCTGCCGACTCATCGTTCGCTGCGCCGGGTGGCCGTGTTGCCGAACAAACCTTGCCACATTCGTATGTTAGAATGAAGCCTCTTTAGGATCTTTGCAGGGATGAGGACCACCCGGTTTCACGTGAGTTTACGCAGCAAGAATCGAACATGCGACGTGCATCTGCCGGCAAGGCCGCACCCATCATATTTTTGTGATTGGGCTGCTGCCCTGGGAAGGTAAATTATGGGACGCTTAACAGGCAAGGTTGCTATCGTTACCGGAGGAGGAGGCGACGGGATTGGCCAAGGCATTTCGCGGGTTCTCGCCCGCGAAGGAGCCCATGTTTCAATCATGGAAATCGACATCGCGGCGGCTGAAGCCGTGCGGGAACGGATCGTAGCCGCGGGAGGCGAGGCTTCCGTTGTGCGGGGTGACGTCAGCAGGTCCGAGGAGGTTCGCGCGGCTATCGAACAAGTGGTTCGAGAGCACGGCCGGATCGACGTCATGGTCAATAGTGCAGGAGTGGGATTAGCGCGGCCGGTGGCAGAAGCGAGCGAAGAGGAGTTCGATCGTCTCGCCTCCATCGACCTTCGCGGCCTATGGCTCTGCTGCAAATATGCTATTCCGCACATGCAACGGCAGCGGCGGGGTGCGATCATCAATATCGCTTCCGTGCACGCTCGCGCCACCATGCCGCTTTATGGCATTTACGCAGCGATGAAAGCTGGGGTTGTTGGACTGACGCGCGGCATCGCCGTGCAGTATGGGCCGGATGGAATCCGAGCTAACGCCGTGTGTCCCGGGCTGGTGGACGGAAAGCAGACAAGAGCTCTTGCCTCTCATTTTTCAACCGACGTGGAGATCTGGCTGGAAGACTTCGTACGCCGGCACCAGGCATTACCGGTCTTAATTCAACCCGAGGACATTGGGACTCTTGTGGCATTTTTGGCCAGCGAGGAGGCCCGTGCAATCACCGGGGCGGAAATCCCCGCGGATGCAGGCTCGTGGGCGCAATTAATCAGCCGAGATTAGGAACTCATGCGGATAACGGCGATCGAAAAGATCAAGGTCATTGTTCCTGCCAGGGCGGATACCGTCAACAGTCCTGAAGCCCGCGATCCCATGCACATGCTGGTGATGGAAGGAAAGCCGGCGTGGCAAGTCCAGTTCGACCAGATTTGGAAATACCTTTACCGCGTTAAAACCGACGAGGGCTTGGAAGGCTGGGGAGAAAGTTATCGGGGCGTGAATCCTCTGGTGGTTGACGGAAACATTGCTAGTTTGATTGGCAAGGACCCTCTGAAAACGAACTTGCGAGACCTGCCGATTGCCTGGTCGCGCGAGTACGACGGATTCGAGGCGGCGATTTTTGACCTGGTCGGGAAAAAGCTGGAGGTTCCTGCCTATCGATTGCTGGGAGGGGCCTATCGCGAGTGGGTCAATGTTGATTACTGGACCGGGCGGCGCTCGACCGCCGACGCTGTCCGGAAGGCCGTCGAAGCGCAGCGGAGCGGATTTAAGGGCATCAAGTTCAAGTGCAATCTTCAGGACGATGTGGTCGCCTGGGCGGAGAGAATCCGCAACGAATGCGGACCCCTGTTCCGCCTGGTTCTCGACGCGAACACACGATTTGAGCGGCCGGCGGAAGTCGTGCGCTTCAGCCGGCAACTGGAAGCGGCCGGAAACGTCGAATGCCTGGAGGATCCCGTGCCGCGCTGGAACTTGAGCTGGTACCGGCTCTTGCGCGAGAAAACGGCCATTCCCATCGCCCTCCACGTTGCGCTCCCTTACATGGAACTCGGCCAGATGATCCAGGATGCCATCCGGGCGATTCAGCTTGAGGCGGTGGATTATTTCAATTTCAACTGCGGCATCGCCAATTTCGTCCGCTTGGCGGACATCGCCGACGCCGCCGGAATTCCCTGCTGGCATGGCAGTGAAGTGGATCTGGGCATCTTGGAGGCGAGCTACGCTCACGCCTGCGCTGCGGCCCGCAACTGCGTTCTGCGGAGCGACATCTTCGGCGAACTGGTTCGCGAAGACGATCTGATCGTGGAGCCTCTGGAGATCCAGGACGGGCGCGTGCGGGTGCCCCAGAAACCGGGGCTCGGTGTCGAGGTGGATTTGAAGGCCGTCGAAAAATACCGAATCCCTTAAAGACCCTTGCCGGTGATCGAGAAGCAGGGGAAATCGGCCGGCGAAAAGGATAAAGCCAGTGATACTCTATACGCTCACCTCGGAAGAAGTGGCCAAGCTGGACCAAGATATCGTCGCTCTCATCCCGTTTGGGTCGGTGGAGCAGCACAGCCTGCATTTGCCGCTGGGGACCGACTCGATAATTGCGGAAGCGATTGCACGGCGCCTGGAGGCGAGGCTGCGCGAGCAAGTCCTCTTGCTGCCGGTCGTCTGGCTGGGGTGCTCAGTTCACCACTTGGACTTTTCGGGATCTTTGACCGCGGAAATCGACACCTTCATCAAGACGGGCGAAGAGATTGTCAGCAGCCTGGCTCACCACGGTTTTCGAAAATTCATCTTGCTGAACGGTCACGGCGGAAACACGAACAAATTGGACGTGCTGGCGGAGAAACTCCGCTACCGTCACAATTCTCGCCTCAAGGTCGTTGCCGTCACCTACTGGCACCTGATCCAAGAGGAAATTCAGGCGATTCGCGAAACGCCGCTCGGGGGAATGGGCCACGCCTGCGAGCTCGAGACGTCGCTAATGCTGGCGACTCATCCGGAGCTTGTCCGCAACGCCCGAATGGAAAAGGACGGCCCCGGCGAGCGTTCCATCTTCGAGCAGAAAGACATGTTCGCCGCGGGCAGCGTAACCGTGGTGAAAACGTTTAAGGAGATCACCCGGCACGGCGGCTTCGGCGATCCGACCAAAGCGTCCGCGGAAAAGGGCGAGAAGATCATGGAAGCGGTGCTTTTGAAACTGACACAAGTGGTGGAGGAAATTCGATCCGAGAAGCTGTAGCAAGCGCGTCGCCTCCCACCGCACCCAAAGGCAAACCCTTCAATCTACGGCATCAAGGGAAAATGGGTCGGGCTTCGGAGGCAGGGGAACCCCCAACTTCATCGCTCTACGGACTAGGCGTGTAGTTCTGACGTACTCGGACTACTCGGCCAGATCGAGCGGGTAACGCATTTCCGAAAGGAGGGATTCAACCGTTTGAAGGTCGTGTTTTTGTTTTGCTGCAGAAATGAGCGGTCCATACTTTTGCTTGAGTCTCGTTCTCTCTTTCCTGTCATGTCTCTCGGCCCGCCACAATTCATCGAGGATCATGCCTGGCCTCGGACCTCAGTGGAACACGGTCCAAAAACCTGAGAATGAAAGCGAGCCACAAACAGGTCGGCTTTGCCCGGGTGGTGGTTTGGATTCTTTCTAGTTGATCCATGGGTCGCTGTCCTTCTTCTTATCTTTTTCCTGCTTGCGCATATAGACCTCAAACTTGCTGCGCAGCCGGGATCGCCGCCAATCTCCATAACGAAGTTGAAAGCGCCCCGGGAGCCCTCCGCCCCGCAGGTAAAGAAAAGCAACCAGCATCCCGCCAAGATGGGCAAGGTGAGCGATGCCGGAGCCGGGTCCGCTGATCTCGCTGAAGAATTCGATGGCTCCAATGATCAGCACAAACCACTTGGCCTTGATGGGAATGACGAACCAGAGAAAGATGGGCCGGTCAGGAAACAGCAGGCCGAAGGCCAGCAATAATCCGTAAATGGCTCCCGAGGCCCCGATGGTGGCAGTTGGATAGGAAGGTCCAAACATCGAGGTGAGCACCACGTCGAAGACCCCTGCCCCCACCCCGGTGAGGAAATAGAAGTAGAGGAACTTGGGCCCGCCCCAAAGCATTTCCAGGTCTGACCCAAACATCCACAAGGCGAACATGTTGAACAGAATGTGGAAGAACCCGCCATGCAGGAAGAGATACGTAAACAGTTGCCACAAATAAAGACGATGAATGACATCGTAAGGCTGCAGGCTGAGCCAAATGTAAGGGGTGTACCATCCGAACAGCTTGGCCGGAAGGTACGTCAGCAGGAAAACGCCCGACGTGACAATCACCAGCGCTTTCACCATCCGCGTGAGCGGAGGCAAGAACGACATCACCTGTTGGCGGTAATAGGACATTATTTGAAGCCTATCACAAGAACCGGAAGAGGTGGAGGGTGAGAATGGGGTCCGATATTTTTCCGCTCACGGATTAGGTATGGTTGTTTGCGGACTTCTTCGACTTCGCCATGAAGTAAAGCAGGAGGGTAAGCCCGGCAAAAATGGTGAGCGCGACAGCATCGCTCTCGGCAAAGTGCGGGAACCAGCGTCTTCCGACGGCGACCGCGTCTTCCAAATGGAAACCGACCACCGTCGCAAGCGCCAGCCCGCCCAGCGAGCCGCCGGCAATCAAGCCGGAACTGAACAGCGCTCCGCTTCCCGTCTCAGATTCCGCTTCATCCCCGCGGCCAGTCCGCTCCACAACCCACTTGACCACGCCGCCGACAAAGATCGGGGTGGTCGTTGAAATGGGCAGGTAAAGGCCCACCGCGAAGGCCAGGGACGGGACGCCGCAGAGTTCTAAGACAATGACGGTAAAGGCGCCAAACAGCACCAGAGTCCAGGGCAGCTTGCGGGTCAGAATGCCGTTGATGACCACGCTCATCAGGGTGGCCTGGGGCGCGGGATAATCGGTGGAGCCGATTCCCATCACTTGCTGATAATCGATTTCCTTGCGGGTGGAGTCGTAGTAATAGCGGCCATCGGGGATTTTGGAGGACCCGATCACGCTATAGACCTGGTAGGTGTGGTCTTGATAGAGCGTCGTCCCCTGCGGTTTCATCGCAGCCGTGATCGCCACATCGGACAAATGCATGGGTTTGACGTAGGTGGCGCTGCGATTGAGCAACTGCATCGTCAGCCCGACCACGAAAACCGAAGTTATCACTCCGATCGCGTAACCCAGCTCCTGCCGGCTGGGTGTTCCTCCCACCAGGAATCCCGTCTTCAGGTCCTGCGTTGTGGCCCCGGCGCTGGCGCCGCCGATGGCAACGACAGCGCCGATGCTCAGCGCGATGGCGGAATACTCTCCGCCCGTCCAGCCAACCAGGAGAAAGATCAGGCAGGTTCCCATCAGGGTGGCGATCGTCATCCCCGAGACCGGATTTGAAGAACTTCCGATCAAGCCCACGATCCTGGCGGATACGGTGGCAAAGAAGAATCCGAAAAGGACCATCAACAAAGCGGAGACGAAGTTCCCATGAGCGTGAGGGTTGATGTGGAACGTCAAAAGCGCCCAGAGAAATCCCACCACCACCACCGCGCCTCCGGCAATCAAGGGCAGAGGAAGATCCCGGGCCGTGCGCTCGACTGAAATCGCCGCACCCAGTTTGCTCTCCTTGAGTTGCTTGAAGGTGGATCGAAAGGAGCTGATGATCGTCGGAAACGTTCGTATCAGCGTGATGATGCCCGCCATGGTAACCGCGCCGGCGCCGATATAGCGAATGTAGCTGCTCCAGATCTCGGTGGGAGTCATCTCGGCAATGCGGAGGGTGCCGGGATAGATTACCTGCGGTAGCTGCTCCCCGAAGAACTTGATGAGGGGAATTAACACCAGCCAGGAAAGAACTCCGCCGGCAACCATGGTTCCCGCTATGCGCGGGCCGATGATGTACCCAACTCCCAGGTATTCGGGCGTAATCTCGCCCGCCAAGGTGGCGCCGGGATACCAGGCCGGGTGCCACTCCGGCTGCGCCTTCCAGAAGCAGAGTCCGCCCGTCTCCCCCATCAAGAATTTGTAGGCGATGCCTAAAGCCGCTCCGCCGAAAACCTTGCCCGCCTGGATGCCGCCTCTTTCGCCGGTAATGAGGACATCGGCACAAGCTTTGCCCTCCGGAAAGATCAGATTGCCGTGTTCCTTGACCACCAGGGCGTTGCGCAGGGGAACGACAAAGAGAACGCCCAGCAGGCCGCCCGCCAGCGCCAGGGGAAAGATGCGCGAATAGTCCAGGGAATAACCAAGAAAAATCAGCGCGGGCAGAGTGAAGACGGTCCCCGCCGCGATGGATTCACCGGCAGAACCCACCGTCTGCACAATGTTGTTCTCAAGGATGGTGGATTTGCCCAGCCACTTGAAAATCGTGATGGAAATGACGGCGACGGGAATCGAGGCGCTTACCGTGAGTCCGGCGCGCAACGCAAGATAGACTGAAACGGCGCCGAAGATGATTCCCAGAAAAGCGCCCAGCACTACCGCCCGAAGGGTGAACTCCGGCATGATCACATTCGCCGGAACATACGGCTGGAAAGTGACTTTGTCATTCGATTGCTGAGCTATCGGTTCAGTTCCCATGTTTCACGTTTGGGAGGTTTCATGTGGGATAAGTTTGAAATCAGCCCCTGGTGCCGGAAGGTCAGCCGCCGAGCTTTGCCCGGGCAATTTCATTCACGCGCTTGCCATCAGCGTTTTTTCCTGCCAGCCTGGCCATGGCGGCCTTCATGACCTTGCCCAGCTCTTTCGCGCCGGTAGCGCCCGTTTCAGCAATCGCTACCTCGACCGCCGCCTCAACTTCTTCGTTGCTCGCGCCCGCCGGCAGGTAACCTTGAACAATCTTGCTTTCCGCTTCTTCCTTGCTGGCCAGATCTTCGCGTCCTCCCTTGCGAAATTGCTCGACGGAATCGTGCCGCTGCTTCAGCAAGGTGCGAAGCACGGCAACGGCCTCTTCATCCTCGAGAGGCTTTGAGAGTTCGATCTGTTTGTTTTTGAGAGCAGCCTTCATCATCCGCAGCACGGAGAGCCGGAGTGTCTCTCTGGCCTTCATCGCGGCCACAAGATCTTTTTCCACTTGTTCCACAATCGTCATGGGTAAATATCCTTTTTCGAAAACTCTCGCCGAATATACCACAAACCGAGCTTATCGCATCGACACTTCAAATTCTTGCTGACTTTTTCAACCGAAAGCGGGTGGAGGCCAAGCAAGGTTTCCCACACTTGAATTTATTGTGACGAGGTTAGCAGAGAGCTACGCAGGCACTGTCCCCCTGATGGAACCCACCCTTCACCCTCCGAGGGCTCAAAGGTCTGCCACGCAGCTTGACATGCTCAAGCGATGCTTTTTTATCGCTGGTCAATAGGGGTGTATTTCAGGCCGGTGGGACCAACATACTCCGCCAGAGGACGAATGAGCTTATTGCTGGCATATTGCTCAAGCACATGAGCCGTCCAGCCAGCGATCCGGCTGACGGCAAAAATCAGCGTATAAAGATCGACCGGAATACCGAGAACGTAATAGGCGGAGGCGGAATAGAAGTCAACATTGGCGTTGATTTTCTTTTCGCGAAGCATTAAGTCCTCGATGGCCTGCGAGATCTCGAACCACTTCGGCTGGCCTTTGCGGCGGCCCAGCTCTAGAGACATCTCGCGGAGAATTGTGGCCCGCGGATCCTTGGTGTGGTAAACGCGGTGGCCGAAACCCATGATCTTCTGACGCTGGGCCAGGAGCCCGCGAACATAATCCTCTGCCTTATCCAGGGTGCCAATCTCCAGCAACATGCGCATCACGCGTTCGTTCGCGCCGCCGTGCAGAGGCCCCTTGAGGGTGCCAATGGCGGAGGTGATGGCAGAGTGCATATCGGAAAGAGTTGAAGCCGTCACGCGCGCGGCGAAGGTGGACGCGTTGAAGCTATGATCGGCATGCAAGATGAGCGCGATGTCAAACCAGCGGGTTTCCTCCTCCTCCGACCGCTTCCCATTCAACATGTAGAGAAAATTCGCAGCATGGCTGAGGCTGGAATCGGGCGCCACAACTTCCTTACCCTCGCGCAGACGGGCGTAGGCTGCCACCATTGTCCCCATTTGAGCCGTTAACCGCAGAGCCTTTCGCTGGTTGGCCTCTTGGGACATGTCTTCGGATTCGGGATCATAAAGCGAAAGCGCCGAGACCGCCGTCCGAAGCGCTTCCATGGGATGCTGGGCAGGGGGCAGATTCTTCAGAAGATCGATGACCTGCGGAGGGACGGAAGCGTTTTCCGCAAATTGCTTCTTCAAGCGATCAAGTTCGGCGCGCTTGGGAAGCCGGCCATTCCAAAGCAGGTAAACGACCTCTTCAAAAGTGGCGTGCTCGGCAAGATCTTTGATGTCATAACCACAATAGATCAACTTGCCTTGCTGTCCGTCAATCGAACAGATTCGCGAAGTCGCAATAACAACATCTTGCAGGCCCACTTTCACTTCTGACATGGAAGTACTCCCTCTCTTAATGTCTCAGACATCCCCGTAGTCTAAGCGGACCGTCCATGATACACCGGACGATCAGTACAAAACAAGAACCCTTTGGGAATGTCTAACATCGGAGGATTTTAAGGCTATTTGCAGTCTACTTAGACTAGCTATCGGTCTGGGTTCTTCTGCCCTCCAGGATTTGCATTCCCTGCTTGCGCTCGCTATCCTGCTGGTAGTTTAAGGCTAATGGCGTGGATTGCTATGAATAGTGCACATGTTCCGGTTGGGATGGCTATCGTCGGCGTCACGGTTGGTTTCTTCGGTTTAAGGTACTTCACCAGACAGAAAGGCGGCTTATTCCGCTTCTGGGGTTGGATCGGGCTTGGGATCTTATTTCTTGCCGAGCTTTCTCTCCTGTTGGGAGTCCAATGGGTCTCCATTTATTTTACGCCGATGTGCTGGACGGCTTACCTGTTGATTATCGATGCGGCGGTCTCAAGCCTGAAAGGTTGGTCGCGGCTTGCGAATGCACCCCGCGGATTCTTCATTCTGGCGCTCACCTCAATTCCTCTCTGGCTGATTTTTGAAGCCTACAACCTGAGGATGCAAAACTGGACTTACGTGGGATTGCCCGCAAACGCCGTGTTGCGCAACGTGGGATACGCCTGGTCATTTGCCACCATCTGGCCGGCGATCTTCGAGACCGCGGACTTTGTTGAAGCCCTTGGCTGTTTTAATAAACCCGTTACCCGCCACCGGCCGTTCACCCTGGGCAGCCGAAGGAGCTTGGCTTTCCTGGGGCTTCTATTCCTTGTCGTTCCTGTCCTGGTTCCTTCCCACCTCGGCCGGTACTTGTTCTGTCTGGTTTGGGTGGGTTTTGTGTTGCTGCTCGATCCCCTGAATTATCGCGGGGGCGGGCGTTCGTTGTTGCGCGAATGGGAAGAAGGGAGAGCTTCGACGTTCCGGAGCTTTTTCGTTTCCGGGCTGATCTGCGGTGTTCTCTGGGAGTTCTGGAACTACTGGGCTGCGGCCAGGTGGCTCTATATATTTCCCATCCTGCAAGGGTGGAAGATCTTCGAGATGCCCTTGCCGGGGTACTTTGGTTTCCCTGCTTTTGCCTTGGAGTGTTTTGTGATGTACGAATCCCTGAAAGTCGTCGCGAGCCGGCTTTCTTCGGTTCCAGCAGGGAAAGGGAATACCTGAACAATCCCATCCCGCAACAGCATCCGAGATGGAGAGGTTTGAAGCCGAGACTCGAAGGATGAGCGAAAAATGACAAACGCGCTTTGGCTCCTGCTGCGAAGGAATACGCTGCGGTTTTTGGCAGCAGCGATGCTGGGAACTGTGTTGGCGGCCCCGGCGCAGCCTCAAAACGCGGAGAGTGAAGAACTACAGACAGCCCGGCAGGGTCTCAACCTCCTCATGAACGGGAACCCTGACGCCGCCACGCGAGTGTTCCAAAAAATCCAGACGGAAGATTCCAATTCGCCGCTCGGCTATCTATTGGATGCGGACGCCACTTGGTGGAAAATTTACCTGACTACGGGCAATTTGATTGATCCCGATGTTTTTGATGTTGGCTCCAGCACCACCTCGCCTAACGATTCGCACTTCGAAGATCTCGTCAACGTGGCGATTTCCAAGGCGCGGGCGAATATCAATGCCAAGCGCAATGTTGCCAGAAATTACCTGTATGAAGGGATGGCTTACGGGCTTCGTGCTCGCTTTGCGGGGATGCGTGACCAAGCCCTGGCCGCTGCTGGAGCCGGCAACCAGATGCGTTCACTTTTGATCACGGCACTCGAAAAGGACAAGTATCTCCGTGACGCCTACCTGGGGTTGGGGCTCTACGATTATTTCGTGGATACCCTCCCAACGTTCGCTAGGATTTTCCGATGGTTCCTAGGCTTGCCCGGTGGCAGCCGGGTTAAGGGACTCCAGGAGATGGAATACGCCGCGAAATATGGAGAGTTGACCAGCGGCGAGGCCAAATTCTACCTGGCGAAGGACTATTCCCGCTCAAGCGAAAAGCAGTATGCCAAATCCCTTGAGCTTTTTCGGGAGCTTGAGCATGAATATCCCCGCAACGAACTGTGGAAGCTTCAGATCGGCAGCCTCGAAATCCGTACCGGACACTCAAAGGAAGGCGAAGCCCTTTACCGGCAGGCCTTAGACGAAACGCATGGGAAGCAATCCGAGATTGAGCAGGCTTTTCACCGAGCGGCCAAGAAGGCGCTGGAACGGCGGCATCCTGAGGAGAAATTTGAATGATGGCCCGCGATTGCACCAGCAGTCCGGGGCGGCCGTTTATTGCTTCAGTTGCAGTTCAAGTGAAGAAGTTTGTTCGTGCGCGTGGTAGGAACTTCGGACCAGCGGCCCTGCCTCAACGTGCCGGATTCCCCGGCGCAACCCCTCTTGTCTGAGAGCTGCGAATTCCTCTGGCGTGTAGAAGCGTGCCACCGGCAACTGGTCTCCGGAAGGCCGCAAGTATTGTCCGATAGTTACGATATCGACGCCTGCGGCGCCAAGATCGCTGAGGACTGCCAGAAGTTCGTCCCAGGATTCTCCCAGGCCCACCATCAGCCCCGACTTGGTCGGAATCGCAGGTTCCAGTTCTCGCGACCGCTCGAGAAGGTGCAACGATCGCTCATAGCGCGATCCTCTTCTGGCTACGGAATAGAGCCGCGGGACGGTCTCGATATTGTGGTTCAGGATGTCGGGCCGGGCTTCCAGAACGTTGCGGAGAGCTTCCTCAGAGCCGCGAAAGTCCGGAATCAAGACTTCCACCTTGCATTGCTTGATCCGCTCGCGCAGGGCCTTGATGGTGCTGGCGAAAATGATCGACCCGCCATCCTTCAGGTCGTCCCGGTCGACTGAAGTGACCACAATGTACTGGAGTCCCATGCTTTCGGCGGCGCGAGCCACCCGTTCCGGTTCCGCCCAGTCCACCTGGCCCGCAGGACGTCCCTTCGGCACGGCACAGAAGCCGCATCGCCGCGTACAAAGTTCGCCCAGGATCATGAACGTGGCGGTCCGATGCGCCCAGCACTCCGCGACATTGGGACACCGAGCGCTCTCGCAAACCGTGTGAAGTTCGAGACCCCGCATCAGCCCCTTTAGCTCGAAATAATTGTCGCCGGAAGGAAGCCGGACTTTCAGCCACGACGGCCGCCGCTCAGGCCGTGTCCCCACACGAATTTGAACCAAGTCTGCCATCTTCAAACCTTTATTTTAGCCTGAGCCCGAAGCTGGGGCAACCGGAGCCTTCGCTTGAGGCGCGGATGCGCCCTAAGGAGATTGCCCAAATCTCATTTGATTTCGAAAAGCGCCCCAGCCCCCGGCGCAAGCCAATTCATCTCACCCTGGAACGCTTCCGCCTTCCCTGTGTAGGGAGAAATTTGAAACAGATGCTTGCCGGGTTGCTTTAAGTGGATCAAGTACCGAAAGGAATGCGCAAGATCCTTATTGACAATCATCAGGAACGGGCGCCCGTCGGAGTCCTGGAACTCACCGATGAGGTAGGTGGGTTGGACAGGAGGATCCTGGTAGGTGCTGGCCAGCACTTCCTTGACGAGCGAGCTTTGGGCCAGGGGCTTTGCCCCTTCAGGGACAGGTGCGGAGTGATAGACGCCCGTGCTGTGGAGGCGAGCGAGCCACGGGGCAAGTTCCCCGATCTCGCTGTTGAGGCGCCGCAGTTTATACCAGGTGGGCGTCCGGTGTCCAAACTGGTCAATCGGCGCGAGCCGGTAGTTTCCACCTGTAGGAGCAAAGTAGGTGAAATACTCGATGCCGCGTCCACCGTAAGCGATGGTGCTGTACGCTTCAAGATGCAAAGTTGCGTCGGTCGGCTCCATGTAGGTGAAATGGCTGTTGGAAAGGATCACATTCCAAAACGGGATTCCCGCCTTAAGCGACAAGCGCCGAATCGTTCCCAGATTGGTGTAAAAGCGGTCGAGCATCTTGCCGTTGAAGAGCGAATAGTTGTCGTAACTGAGAAAGGAAGGGTGAACCTCATCGATCAGCTTTTGCACGTAGGCCTCGTAGGTGGGGGCGCCAAGCTGTGCCGCGTTCGCGTAATCGGGCAGCAGATTGATGTAGGTCCACCGACTGGGCATGATCTGCCTCATCTGCGACGTCACTTGGCCGAGGCCGGGCATCAGGGAGGCGTTCGGCTCGTCGATAAGGAAAAAGCCCAGGGCCGCGGGGTTGTTTCCGACGTCGTGCACCAGCGCCGTGATGTTCTTTCGGATCTCTTGTTCGGCTGGCATGTGCGTCCAATGGTAGTGGTTGGCGCGGGGATCGGTCACAAAGCAGGTGAGCCCGGCGGCATTGACCTTGTCGAGTTGGTCGGGAGAGCAAAAGCCGGAGATATTGAGTCCTGCCTGCTTCATCCAATAAAGCTGGTTGGGATCAGTGGGGGTTCCGCCCCAGGCCATCAGAGCGAATTCCCGGGGAGAAACCGGGGGAGGCTGGTGGAAATCCTGCGCGCTGGCGGCCGCCATAGCGCCTGCTAGCAGGAATATGCTAAAGACCAGTCCGAGTCGCTTCATCATGGACATCCTCATCGGCTTCTGTGCTGCGAAACAAGAAACAAACAAGCTTCGTATTATATCTTTTCTTCTATTGGCAGGGGTCACAACCGTCCAGAAGTGAACAGGCCGAACCGCGGGCGGCCTGATTTCGTTGACAAGCCACTGCGCCTATTCAATCGAAGCGCACGGAGAGAATGCCCTTCTTCAATCGCATTGCTAGGCTCTGGGTGTTGACCCCGAACCCGAAGAACACGCGGCCTTCGAGCGCTGATAGAAGTAACCCCTTGGGTCACATGGTTTAGCTTCTCGATATCTTGCGAAACGCAGTAATTTAGGGCACTATGACACTCAGGAAGAGGAACCTATGATTTTCCACGTCACGCTCGATCAGGCGGAGGATGGCTGGATTGTAGCCGAGTGCCCAGCGCTTCCCGGCTGCGTTTCCCAAGGGAAAGACGAAAAAGAAGCTCTCGAAAACATCAAGGAAGCCATTACCGCCTGGCTATGGGCCGAAGACCAGAAGGCCGCCTCAAAGCTCGGGAAAGAGCCAGGTCGCCAGCAAATCGTCGTAGCCGTTTAGCCGGATGGGCAAACTCGCCAACATTTCCGGCAAAGAAGCTGTAAAGACCTTCCAGAAAGCGGGCTGGCATGAGGGCCAATCTTTCTATCCCTCAGCACAAAGAACTTTCAGTCGGAACACTTCGCGCGCTGATCCGTCACGCCGGTTTAACTGTTGATGAATTCATGGCCTTGCTTTAACGACTGGTCGCGAGTTGATGTCTATTTCTAGATCCCCGCAGGTCTACCCCGTCCTTATTACCGGCATAACGTTTGGTGAGCGGGTACGGCTCGGAGTTCCGCTAAACACGGTCGCAAATTGCATCACTTTGAAAAAATGCGGACCCGTGTGTGCAAACTCATCGAATATAGGAAAGTTGTGGGCAACCCGTAGATTAAAGTGAACGGGATGGGCTTAAAAGTCCGCGGGAGTTTCGGCCAGCGCCGAAACTCCCGAACCCTAATCCTCGAAATGGCCGCTGACTCCGTGGAAGCCGCGAAACGCCTGCTTGATGCCCCAGCGGATCACGCGAGAGCCGTTATAGCAGTGGGAAAGAATGTAATTACACGTGGACAGGCAGTGCGTGGAGCAGGTTTTTTTCATCTCGTCGAGTTGCTTGACCTCGAACTTGTGATCGCCTACGGCGCCCCAATCATAAGTGGCCGAGTACATGGGGAAGCAGGGCGCCAGGGTGCCATCCGGGCGGATGATCAGGTTATTCTGCCCGGCGCGGCACGGCCAGGGCTTGACGTCTCCCCGCATTAATTTCTTCATGCCGATCATGTGTTGCTGGGGGTTCGCCATCTTGTACCCGTGGCGGCTCTTCTCGATCAGGTAATCCAGCAGGGCGTCAACCTTGGGAAAGTCTTCCGGCATCAGGTAGGTGGTGTTCTCATCCATATGCTTAAAGTGGCTCTGCTCAAGCATCGGCGCTTCGTTGATGTGATAATCGGTAGCCAGGCCGTTGGCGCGCGCGATCTCCGTCAGTTCCTTGACGTCGTCCTGGTTGATGTGGGTGATGTTGATGTTCATCATCACCGTGTACCCGTAATGCCGCTGCCTCTTCACAAGGTAATCGAAATAAGGCTGGATGCGGTTGAGGGCTTTGGGGAGTCCGGGCTTTTCCTCGACGCAATCGATAGCCAGGTTGAAAATCCCCACACCCGCATCCCCCAAGCGGTCGATCACCTCCGGCCGCATCAGCCGACCGTTGGTCGGCAGGTAAACATAGAAGCCTTTCTTGGCGGCATAGTCAACGACCTTATGGATGAATCCCGGACGCAACAGAGGCTCTCCCCCCATCAACGCCAGGACGCGGCAGCCAATCGAGTGCAGCCAGTCGATCGAGCGACGGGCGACGTCTTCATCCATGCCTTTGACATTGTTGTTGAACGACCAGCAGTAATGGCAGTCGACGTTGCACTTAAACTCGGTAAACAGATAAGCAATGATCGGCCGGAGTTCGGAGGTGCGGAACCTGGACTTAACAAAGGGCAGCGCCCAGCACTTGAAGGCCCGCATCGTATTGATTTTGTGATACTGCTTTTCGGTAAGATCCTCACCCTCGGGAAGCGGGCATTGCGGATAGACGGGCTCTGGCAAAGTCAGGCCCCCAGTCGCGCCGGATTGCGGGGAATGAGCCTCCATGCCGGGCGGAACGGCCGCGCTCTTTGGCGGCTTCATCAGCAAGTCATGCAGTTGCACATCCACGCGGTAATGAGGCGCGTTTGTCGTGGCCTGCTCGTACTTTTCTGCTTCTCCCATCGAATCTCCTTTCACGTTTGCTGTTAAGTGAGAGAAAATTGGTTCGGTGGGCGCCTGCATGCAAGCACCTTCCGAAAATGCAACATTAGTGCTCTATTGTAAGCAAATCATGCGGGTTTTCCAAGCCTGCGAATATTAAATTTTTCACAAGTTCAGAATATATGCCCTTAAGAATCAGGCCTTTGGGGCTCTTTAGCTATATCATCCCTTCGAAAACGCGACCGCCTCCAGGTTTAGAAAATTGCTCCTGCTATGCTTCTGCCTCGTCTGTTTGGCTTCTCGCGAGGCGCCCGTGCAGCTTGGAACCGACTTCGACCACATCCAATAAAGAATCGGATGCAATTCTAACATAATTAGTTGCGGAGAATTTTGCTCCGCGGAGACTCCTCGTAGAGCGTAAGATCACTGGAATGGAAGTTTAGAGTGATCGCAACGTTCCGATCGGTTTATGTTCAGTTCTTCCATGGTGCCGGCAAATCGAGGTGACCTGAGGTTTCACGACTCTAATTCAAGGACAGCGAGGGTATAGGTCTGGAGGTGCGGAACGGTAAAGCGGGCTCGACCGCTCTCCATTTTACACATTACAGTTTCCCTTTTGTTTCCGTCCGGCGTTAGCAACACGGCCTGCCGGATTTGTTTCCCGCTCGGCAACTCCACGTCTACTTCCACGTTACTTACGGTTGATCCCTGCTGGGCCGCATAGTTCAGCAGGTGCACCAGCCGCCTGTCTTTCTGTTTTTGTTCCATCAGCTCTGCCACCACGGTCAGCGTCTGGGCCGCCTGAACTTCCAGCGAGAGGTTGTCTGCCGCCGCCCAGCGCACCGCGGCAATCAGCTCTTTCCAGTTGAGAGGCAGCCTCCAGTGCTGGCTGCTCATCCGCGCTGCGGGCGGCTTCTCAATCGCCGGTTTGATCGCGGCAAGGTAGCTCACACGGCCTTTCCCTATGCGGTTCCGTACCGGAGCGATCATCAAATCCGCCTCCCGGCTTCCCGAACCTCGCCAAGCCGGCGCCTTCACCCGGAAGAGGTCCTTCAACCCGAAATCCGGCCGCCGCAACCGCGACGTCGTATACAACGAGGTCTGCTCGGTTGCCACCAGCCCGCCGCCCTGCTCGATATATTTGCGGATCAGTCCCATCTGTTCGTCATCCAGACACTCCTGGTCAGCCAGCACCAGCACCCGGTACTTGGAGAGGTTTTTCAGGTTCTCGTCAAAAATAATATCGAACGGGACTTGGGCCTGAATGAGCGCTTGCGTCGCCAGCATGAAGCTTACTGCCGGACGGTCGTTGTTGAACCCCATCGTCGCGTAGGAGTACAGCACCCCCACGTCGGGGACGTTCTCAACATCCCGGAAGTATTCAAAGTTCTGATGGTAGAAGTTTATACAATCGCGTTCGTCCGCAGGCAGATCCACTGCGTCCAATAAACCTCCAACCATTCCCAGGCTTTGGCGGTTGAAGACCATGGACTCCGCCATCGCCAGCTTGCCGCCTTCGCCTGCACCGTAATGCCCACTGCTCGCCGTGTACGTCAAGATTTGCGTGTCCAGGATGCTTCCCATCTTGTAGGTGCGGATTTTCGAAACGAGGATCCCTTCCGGAGTGACGGTAGCGTCATCGCCTTCTTCGGTCCAACTGATGTCAATATGAGGATAAAGCCCGGGGTAGTTCACTCCCTGGTCCCAGATGGTGTTGGTGCCGGACATGCCTGAACTGGGATTGTTGTCCGTAACCACCGCCGGGTTTAGACCTCGAATCAGCTGCGCCATTTCTGCGTAATACCGGTTCAATTGATGACAACGAAAGTGCGTCCACAACTGGAACAAGGGATCGTCAACCACCCGGAGAGGCCAGTCAACCTTGGGCGGCAGCACGTACTTCATATTCGAGAAGCCCAGCCGTTTCTTCAGTTCCTCCGCCGAGTGCTTGTTTTGCAGATACTCCCGAAAGTCCTGGATCGCCAGCGGGTGCTGAAAAATCTCCGGCCGCGCCTGCAAGCTGGTGTTGTCGAAGTGAATCAGGTCGGCTTTCAAGTCTTCGACTCCGAGGCGCACCACGCGCTTGATGTATTCCACATAGCCGGGATGCATAAAGTACACGCGCTTGCGGAAAGTCTGGTCGCCGTAAATCACCGGCCTGCCAAAATAATCAGGAACAAACCATTGCTCTGCGTCGGGTTCTTCCAGTAGGAAGGTTTCGTAGGCGATGGTGCTACCCACGTACAGCCCCACCCTCATGCCGTACTTGTGGAACAGGGCGGTTAGTTTTCGAGCAAGATCGATATGTTCCTTTTCCGCCTGCAACCCGAACCCTTTGAAAAAATCAATAATCGCAACGGTGACCCCGAGGTTCTTGAGCTTGCTCACCGTTTCCTCGCTGTGCTCCCTGCGATAGTCGGCTTCCTGCCAGGTAGGTGCTCCGCCGGTCCGCCGCTGGAAAATCGGCATATCGTCCCAACTACCCACAGCCACGAAGGGCGAGTTCTTAAGCCAGGCCCGAGGAGAACCGGAAACTGTTTCAGCCGCAGCCAACACGCTCGGAATCTGGGTAACCGATAGACCCGCAGCTACCCCGCGCATAAAATCCCTGCGATTCATCTTTTGCTCCTTTCGCCTCTCAATCTTCGCTCTGCATTGTGCCGAAACCCATGGCCGCCAAAGCATGGCCATCTTGTGTTCCACGCGACCTCAAAAACTTCAGGAAGTCCTGAGCCTTAATTTTGTCGCAAGCCCCCGCGGGCCTTTCGGTTGCGAACGGGACGCGAGGCGCCTGCTTACCCCCGGATTCTTCACGAAGGCGTTAACGCTTCGCGCCATAGCCAAGGTACAGCGGAGCGAAGGTTCTCTCCGGGAAGAAAAGAGAAAGTGTATACCATATCATCGTGAATTAGGCTGTAACCGCTTTCTTCGAGCACTCGCTGTACCCTTTCAATTTCCATGGCTTTGTTTTCATTCCAATTTTCTGACATTTGCCGCAGCCTCCGGGCGGGACCTTGCTTTAATGAGAGTTGCAAAATAGAGTGACAACCCCCGCTTGTGTTTTCAAGAGCGCGGAAGTATCCTCCTGCGTTTATGTTTTAAGTTGTTGGAGTTGTCGTCCGGGGCGCGGGGGATGAGACTGAAATTGTCGTACCCGAGCTCCACACCTACGATTTGGTTGTGCTTTACCCTGGCGAGGAGTTTAACGTTTCATCCGCCTTGCGTTGATCGTGTCCGGACGATTCGTCAAGTTGTTTGTGTTTCGATGCCGCTTGAAGTACTTTACGATTGTCCATTGTAAATGCCATCCCCTGGGGAACGAAAATGCCTTGTTCTTGTAATGCTGCCGATGAGGTGGTAATGATGGAAAAACTCCATTCCCGTTCTGCCTTTAATCGCCGCGACTTCCTTCGGCGAGGGGCTCTGCTTGCTCCGGTAGGCGCCCGGGTCGAAAGGGTTCGAATCGCGAACCGCCTGAGCGAAACCAAGTTGCTGGTTCATTTATATCATTATGGGCTTGCGCCGCGACGCCTTCTGGCAGCGGCCGGACGCGCGTTGAAAAGGCCCGAGGGAGGAATTGATTGACGGAAGAAAGTGCAAACTTGAATCAAAAGAATTCCGTGATCGTAACGGCGGTCAGCCTGCATCCCATTCGAACGCCGCGGCTCTCGGGCGACGCTTCTCAGCATGTTTTGATCCGCCTGGCAACGGACTCCGGGCTGGTCGGCGTGGGGGAATACGCTGACATTACGGACCTGCCCCTGACGATGCCCGATCTTGGGGACCTCCAGAAGAGCCTGTCCAATGTGCTCTGCGGACAGAACGCCATGGAGCTGGCTCGGCTGGACCATCTTCTCAGCCTCTTGTTTACCGGGCGCGGAGATGTTGGAGTCTACACCGGCAGTCTCCGGGCCGGTATCGAGATGGCCTTGCACGACCTTGCGGGAAAAGCCTTGGGCGTTCCCGTTTACGTATTGTTCGGGGGCCCGGTGCGCACTCGAATCAAGGTGTGTTTCCCCATCTTCCGGAACCTTAATGAGCAACACATGGAGCAGAATCTCGCTTTGGTGGAGCGGTTGCTGGCGGAGGGCTTCGATAATTTCAGAATCTATATCGGCGGGAATCCCGACTTTGACGAGCGATTCCTCGCTCGGCTGCGGGAGCAAATCGGGGATCGGATCACGATGCAGGCTTTCGACCTCAGCAACCACGTCCATCCTTGCGAGGCCGTCCGTCTGATCAATCGGATGAGGAAGTACTATGAACCTCAATACGTGGAGAGCGTCGCGCCCGTCTACGATCTGCAGGGCATGGCGGAAGTGCGGGCCAAGCTGGATCTTCCGGTCAGCGAACATGTGGGTAATGCCCGGCAGGCGATTGCCCTGTGGGAGGCGCGGGCCGTCGACATTATCAACGTGGCCAACAGCGCGCATGGCGGCATGAGGGAATCGCTCAAGGTGTTCGCGGTGGCGGAAACGCTGGGTCTCCGGACGATCCTCAGCACCACCCAGGAGACTTCGCTCGGCACGGCGGCGGAGGCTCACGTGGGCGCGGCGGTTGTCAATGTTCACTATCCCACGGTGGCCATCGGCCCCATACTCTACACGGAAGACCCCGCGCGAAACAAGATCCAGTACGCCGCGGGCTACATGATCGTTCCCGATGGTCCGGGTTTGGGCATCGAGATTGACTGGGAGAAGGTTGAAGCTTTGCGGTACGAAATCGGCTGGCGAGATTACGGGATCGATCATTCCATGCCCGATATTCACGACCGAAAGTGGAAAGTGGATTTGGCCACGGGTTTGAAAGGAGTGAGGAAGAAATAAAATGTGGCAACCCAAAAAAACCAATCTTCTGGAGCTCCTTGCTCCTCATCCGCCGCGCACCAACTTTCACGTGATTGCGGTTGACCAGGAGTACACGGTTCGCGTGGCCAAGACCGTCGGCCGTTTCCCGTGGCATTTTCATCCTCACGGGGATGAGGGCTGGTTTATTTTTGAGGGCCGATTGCGAATCGATACCGAAGCTGGGTCCATTGAACTCGAGCGTGGTGATTTCACTGTCATCCCGCGAGGAACGCGCCACTCTCCGGAGGCTTTGGTGCCGAACACCGTCGTCCTCATCTTTAACAAGCGCCAGCTTGGCATGGTTCTTGATGAGCCGGAAGCGGATCTTGGGGGGTTTCAGGAAAGTGACGTCGAGTAATTTGCCATGCTGACGAACAAAACAGCCCTGATTACAGGAGGCGGTTCCGGGATTGGCCGGGCCACGGCGATCGAGTTTGCCAGGCACGGGGCCTTCTCAATCATCCTGGATCGAAATGCCGAAGCAGCCGCTAGGGTCGTCCAGGAAATTGAGCAGGCGGGGGGGAAAGCCGCCGCGGTATCGGCCGACGTAGCCTCTTCAGAACAGTTGTCAGCGGCTTTCGATGAGATTCGCCGGCAGATTTCCGAACTCCATGTCTTGGTGAACTCTGCCGGAATCTATGTGTTTAAGAACGCGACGACGGCGGATGAAGCTGATTGGGACAGGTGTTTGGGCATTGATTTGAAAGGCGCGTGGCTCTGTGCAAAACACGCTTTGCCCTTGATGATCGCTTCCGGCGGCGGTTCGATCATCAATATCGCTTCCACTCACGCGGTGCGCGCCCAGGGGAATGCTTTCCCTTACGGAGTCGCCAAAGGCGGAATGCTCTCTCTCTCCCAGAACCTGGCAGTGGATTTCGGCCGCAAAGGCGTCCGCGTCAACTCCATCTGCCCCGGCCTGGTTTTCTCACCGCTCACCCTGGATTATTTGGAAGAGAACAATAAGCTTTCGGCCGATCAGCTTATTGCTCTTCAGCCTTTACCGGTCAAGATTTATCCGGAAGATATTGCCAACGCAGCACTGTTCTTAGCCTCCGATATGGCCCGTTGCATTACGGGCGCCAACTTATTGGTCGATGCGGGTCGCACGATTTACCTCAGCATTCAAAATGCCGGCTAGAGTATGGTACTGTCTGAACTGAAAAAACGCACGGCGGGCAGCCAGCGGATTGTGTTGATGCTGCTGTTTGCGGCTACCGCCGTCAATTACCTGGATCGGCAAACGCTTTCCATCATCGCGCCGATCCTCCACCATCAAATCGGCCTTACCACCATCGATTACTCGCGCGTCGTCTTCATCTTTTTACTTGGTTACATGATCAGCCAGTCTCTGGCAGGCAAGGTCATTGACGTGATCGGCACGCGGCTTGGCCTGTTTCTCTGCGTAGCGGTGTGGTCAGTGGTGAGCATGCTTCACGGACTTATTGTGGGGGTCATCAGCCTGGCTGTGCTGCGGCTCTTGCTGGGTCTGGCGGAAGCGGGCAACTGGCCGGGAGGGGTGAAGGCCGTCAGCGAAAACTTCCCTCCCGAGCGGCGCGCTTTTGCGGTGGGGGTGTTCAACAGCGGATCGACGTTCGGAGCCATCATCGCGCCTCCTATTGTGGCGGCGGTGGCGGGGATGTGGAGCTGGCAGCTCATGTTTGTCGCCATTGGCCTTACGGGAGTTGTTTGGGTGGTTGCCTGGCACATGCTTTATAGACCTCCGCACGTTATACCCTTCCAGGCTGCCGTTGCCGCTGATCCCGCCCCGCGGCGTCCCTTCCGTCAGCTTTTCTCCGAGAGGGCCGTATGGGGGTTAATGATCGGGCGCTTCTTTGCGGACCCGATCTGGTGGTTCTATGCCTTCTGGTTGCCCGAGTATCTGGCTCAACGCCGGGGCTTCAGTCTCATGCAGATTGGGACCACTGCCTGGATTCCTTTTTTGTTTGCCGGGATCGGCGGCTGGCTGGGTGGACATGCCTCGGACGTTCTGGTGCGGCACGGAAGACCGCCCGTAACCGCGCGGAAAATTGTGATGGTCGTAAGCGCCATTTTGATGTTTTCGGGCATTCCGGCGTTCGAGGTTCAGAGCAGCGTGTGGGCAATCGTGTGGATCAGCGTGGTTCTTTTTGGCTATACGAGCTGGGCAAGCAATATCCTGAGCCTGCCGGCGGATCTGTTCCCGAGCGAAGAAGTGGCTCAAGTTACCGGGATTGGCGGCACGACGGCAGCTTTTGGAGGAATGCTCTTTACCTTGGCGACAGGGTGGCTGGCCCAGAATGTTTCCTATGGGGCGGTGTTTGTGGTAAGTACCGGTATGATTATCTGCTCCGCCATCGTGATTGTCGTGATCGTGCCTCGTTATCGTTATGCCTCTCTTGTCCCCGATTCTTATCGTGGCTGAGGTCTTGTCGAACCAATATCTCCTTAGTCCGCTTGGCAGACGGACATTGCCCCTCGACGGACGTAAGCAGCGCATTAATTAGCTCCGGGCTCTTTTTCTTATCCAGCCAGGTTTGCCTTGTAAAGCCTCTTAGCGATTTGCAGCGGGTGACAATTGTCACGTGGGGCTTCTTGCAGATCACAAGGGTGTGTGATCTGGAGCATTGCCGAACCGGTCGAACCCCTCGATATTTAAAGGTGGGAAGGTTTGATCTGCCGCGAGGTCTCAATAATATTGCGGGATAGACGCTGGCACAGAAGGCAAGCCCTTATGAGGGTGCTTGACGAGATTTGAATGAGAGGAAGTTAAGAACCGTTGAGAAGCTGTGAGAGGAGGCAATTATGGCGAGTTTTCTTATGACCCCAGTTCTCTCTACAGCCGGTGGACGAACTTCTGGGCTACCGGCCAAGGATCCACGAAGCACCGCGGATATCTTAAACGAGTTTGTGGTCGTTCTGTTTCTGACCGCAGGGCCCGCGCTGGGAGCAGTTATATTTCTGACCTGGCTCGGGGGACTCGTGTGGGGCGTCCTGACGTCACTCCTTTAGCACCCGGGGCGGGAATCACAGAACATCTTGCGAGAGAGTAGCACTTTTGCTCGCAGGCATTGGGCCACCGGGGAATGCAGTCTAAGAGCAATATTGTTCACTTTACAATTTCGATGTTTCCTGAGATTTCGATGCGAACATTCAAACAAGCCGCTCATCTTGCGCTTCACCCCGCGCGGGTTGCGGCGCCCTCGACTTGAGACGACCCGTTCCTGCAAGATCTCCGCCAGGCACAGCATCCCCGGCCGCAGGGCCGAGATCACCTTCTGCGCGAGGTGACTTCCCCCGTGGCATAGCCGGCCATCCGTGTCCCAAACAGCACGTGGGTACCGTTCTCCACCAGCGAGACGAAGCGCATCTGTGGGTAGGCGCTCGCGCCACGGCTGGCCCCGGGGCGGCCGAAGGCCTGCTCGTTTTCTTTTTCGTCGGCCGCGTCCAGGGTGCTGCCATCCAGGGTCACCAAACACCAGCGCCGGTCCCAGCAGCCAGACCAAACCTTCCAACAAACAGCGCAGCACCTCGCGACAGGACACTTGCATGAACAGCGAGGGCGATGACATAGTAGACCATCACGTGCGCAGGCAGCTCGCGCTGCCGGTGGCTCGCCCGGCCTTGGGCCGCCAGCACTGCGTTCACCTGACGCAGGGGAAACGTCTTGGTCAAAACGCCGAGACTCATGTAATCGGTAACTCGGGTACCCTTTGGAAGTTCAGCACTTGTACGGGCCATCTGCGGTCCTCATCTCCTATTCATGAGAGATGCATACCGCAAATCCATCTAAGTGAACAGTATTGAGGTTAAGGAGGTGTTCGATATGCGGAAAGACAAGCAGAACCGGCGAGAATTTTTATCCGAGGTGGCACTGGGTGTTGGAGGTCTGGGCGCCAGCGTGCTATTGATGGACGGTTATGCTAAGAAACCCGAAAGAGAAGAAGGAAACAAGCTCTATACCTATGACCTGACCTATACCCTGAAGCTGGATCCCAGCAATGAAAAACAGTGCCGGCATGTCTATGACCACACTTACCTCCTCTCTTCCTTGCAGGGCCTCGTGAACCGCGAGGACCCTCGCCTTTACATTTTTCTGATGGGCGCCGAGTCGGCGGGGAAGGATGCTTTTTGGTTGCAGCGTTTGCCGGCCAGCACACCGACGCTTGACCAGTATTGGCTTCGTTACTTGGCCGAGGAAGACGGGTGGCTGGCGAATACCCGGGTGCAAAAAGTGGCAGACCTGGGATCTTTGATGAGGATATTTCAAAATGAGGTGAGCGGACTTGTCGTTTATGACGAGAAAGTTCCTTCGACCTCGTGCGTCGCATCAACGGTGGCGGGCGTTGAAAATCTGTTGTGCGTTCGTTATGACAGCAGCCCGGACTCGCTGTACCAATGGTTAACAAGCGATTCCAGCGGTCCCAAACTGCCGGTAAAGGTCTGGCTGGTTAACCGGGATGGAAGCAGTTTATTTACGGGCCGGGGAACGATCCCCGATTCCAGCACGCCCTCCACGGGGAGCGCGAAATGCGACGCCTACATTTGGGCAAAAGAGAAATACCTCGATACCAGCAAATGTAACCCGCGTGAGATGGCTTATTATGTGGACGCTTTTTGGCTGCAGAAGCCGCAAGGCTATGTCCCGGATCACATGTTGTCAAATCACGATTACTTCATTGCGCGAAAGGGATTCTTTTTTGACCTTTCCCCATGGGGAGATGAAGCGCCGAATGACGATCCCCACCAACCGGTCGGCACCGATCAGAAGACTCTTCAAGTAATTTTGCGCTCCGCGTGGAACCAATCGAAAGGGAGCGCAATGGTTTACATTGGGGGATTCCCTCCGTTTAACAGGAAATATTCCATGATGGCGGGCGGGAAGCACGAGCCCGTAGCGACCGAGTGGCGCTATGCGGCCATCATTTCCTGTTTTGACGGTTATATGGTGGCTGATACTCCGGGTAACATAGGGGATATGGCCAACGCTTCGGTTTACCAACACTACCCGCTGCAAGATTCCTACCCGCAACAATTACCCACGATCGACGACCTGAAGGCGAAAGGGTATATCACGGCTGAGGGGAAGGTGGCGCCAAAGTTTTACGCCGCTCCTTATGTCGGTGACTATGACTCGACGGCCTGGATCTATCAACGGATTCCGGATATGTGGAGTGATCCTGCAAGAGGCTCGATCCCTCTGGGGTGGGCCTTCAATCCCAACCTTTCTGATCGTTTCGGACCGGGAATGGCTTATGTGAGAAAGAATAAATCGGCGAACGATTTCTTTGTCGCGGGGGATTCGGGCGCAGGATACCTGAATCCGATGTATTTGGTGAAGCCGAGAAAGTGGTCGAACCTTCCTTCCGGCCTTGATGTATGGACCAGGCATTGCCAGAAGTATTTCAAACTGTGGGATCTTTCCATTACAGGCTTCATCATTGAAGGAGAGGCGCCGCCTACCTCGGGCAAGGTGCTGGATGCTTATACAAACTTTTCGCAGAATGGAGTCGGTCTCCAGTACGTGAAAGGCTGGGGCGTCCACAAAGGAATGTCACACATTTATGTTGAAGAGGGCATTCAATACCATACTCCGGAGGAATCGGCCGCGCGCCTGCTGCGTCTGGTGAAAACCAAACGGCCGGATTTCCTTTATTTTCGGACAATTCTCATGACCCCCAGCGAGCACAAGAAGTTATTCGACGCTGTTAAGAGTTCGCCAAAAGGCAAAGACGTGGAGTTTGTAGACCCCTACACGCTGTTTTTGCTGATCAAGACGGCGGCGACGGCGAAATAGGATGCGAGGCGGGCACTTAAAGCATTCGTGAAGGTTCTCCCAACCCATGCAACCCATGTATAACAGCGCCGAGAACGATTCGAAAGAAACCTTCGTTGGGCAAGGCGAAAGAAAAACTTAAGACCCGCATCGAAAGGTACTTGCGGGAGGTAAACGAAGAGTCGGTCTCCTTCCGGTGGAAGCACAAACTCGAAACGCTTTCGGTCGTCTAACCCCAATGCTGTTCACTTCGCGAGAACTGGAGAACAACTCGGCTGTAGCGCCAGCGTTCTCACCGGTGTCTTTCGGCGCTGAGGACAGTGCCGCTACAGAAAATCGGAGTCCACACGCGATGTTTTCACGTTAACTGAACAGTATTGAGTCTAAGAGATCAACCATCGGGCGCGACGTTTGACCAACGAAGATCCGAGAAGCCACGTTGCAGTGCTGGAGAGATAACCCGCCTGAGGAAATTTCCCTAAAAACCCTGCCCTACGCTAAGTCACTTTCTTGTCGGAGTCCTTGGGCTCTTCCGTAACTCCGCGCATTGCTCCCTTGAATTCACGAATCCCTTTTCCCAGGCCTCGGCCGAGTTCCGGCAATTTACCAGGTCCAAAAATGATCAGTACGATGACCAGAATGAAAAAAAGGTGGGTTGGTTCTAAAAGTCCTTCCATTACAATACCTCCCAGCGCCGAATTCTCTTCGCGCCACTGGGTTCATTATAGCGCCGTGCGCTGCAGAACCGAAGTGAAGAAAATTTCTTCTTCCAAGCCTTCCTCCCTGTCTCAATCGTCCGCCACGGGGAAACCGGCTGCAAGCCAGTTTCGCCAGCCGCCATCCATGGAGATGACGCTGGTGTAACCCATCTTTTGCAGGCTCTCGGCAGCTAATGCCGAGCGAAAACCGCCGCCACAATACAGGACCAGAGTAGCGTTCCTGTCAGGGATCGTCCGCTCAATATCGCGCTCGATTATTCCCTTTCCGATATGGATCGAGCAGGGCAAGCGTCCGGAAGCCCACTCACTTTCTTCACGGACATCGATGAGGTAGAACTTCTTGTCCGAGTCCAGCCACTGCTTCACCTGATGGATATCAACCTGCCGGATTCGACTCTTGGCCTCATCAACAAGCTTTAAGAATGAAGGCGAATGTTTCATTCAGCACCTCTTTTTTAATAGCCCCAAATTAACGTGGGCGCACCTTTCTGTAAAATGTTGCAATACCAACGTCTTGAAGAAGGCAACTTATTCTAGCGCGAGTTCGTTCGCAAGGGTTCTCCTTCCTGCGGCTAGGACTTGCTTGCGTTAGTCTGCCTTACGCCGACCTTCTGCTCAGGTAATAGTAAAGGACAGGCGTCACCAGCAGTGAAAGCACGATGGCGATCAGGATGCCGCCGATAACCGCGATGGCCAGCGGCTGAAGCATCTGCGATCCCGCGCCGATCGCCAGCGCCAGGGGAAGGAATCCGAGCGCCGCTGCCAGGGCCGTCATCACGATGGGGCGCAACCGCCGCCGCCCCGCCTGGATAATCGCCTCTCTGGCGCTGAAGCCCGCCGCGCGAAACTTGCCCTCAGCATCCAGAATCAGGATGCCGTTCTTCGCCACAATTCCGATCACCATGATCAGCCCCATGAATGAAGCCAGATTGAAGGTCGAGCCGGTAACGAACAGGGCGAACAGCACGCCTGCGGTGGACAGGGCAGCGGAGGCGAGAATGGCAATGGGCGCGGAAAAGTTTTTGAACTCAAAAAGCAGGACCAGGAAGACAAAGAGCACCGCCAGAAACAGAACCATCACCAGGTCGCGGAATGATTTCTGTTGAGTCTGGTAGAGGCCGCCGTATTCCACCCGGATCGACGAGGGAAGGTGCAGGCCCGCCATCGCCTGCTTGACGGCGGCGATTCCATGGCCCAGATCCAATCCCTCCAGGCGCGCCGTGACGGCGACGTATCGCTGCTCGTGGTCCTGCAGGATTTCCGTCTGGCCGGGCAGTTCGGTCATCGAGGCCAGCGTTCCCAGGCTGGCCAGTTGCCCGGTGGGGCTGATCAGCAGCGTATTGTTCATCGAGCTAAGCGACGAGCGGGCCGTTTGGGGAAAGCGAATGCGAAGCGTGTAAGGCCGGTCGTTCACCACCGCCGGCTGCGCCGCCGGGACGCCGTCCAGCATGGCATCGGCCTCCGTCACCACATCCTGAGGCGTGAAGCCTGCGTGGGCCGCCTTGGCCATGTTCACCTGGTAAACGATGGCCGGGCCGCTGGTGGTCGAATCAATGCCGTTGTCGATATCCACAACGGGATGCCTGCCTCCCACCCGGATGTTGCCGATGGCGTCCGCCACCTTGGGCGCCCAGGAAGTCAGCAGTTGGGCGTCGGGAGAAAACAGTTCGATAAAGACCGGCTGCGGAGCGCTGGTCAGGTCGCCGATCATGTCCTGAAGTTTTTGGACGAAATCCACACTCACAGCCGGTTCTTGCTGTGCAACCTTGGCGCGGATTTCGTTCATGATCGCCCAGACGTCGCGGCTGCGGTCCGTCTTGAGCTTCACGGCAATATCGCCGGTATTCGCTTCCGTCACAGCGGCCAGGCCCAACTGGAGCCCGGTGCGGCGGGAGGTATTCGCAACTTCGGGAATCGAATGCACGATCTGTAGAATATGGTCCAGCATGCGGTTCGATTCATCGAGTGAGCTGCCGGGCGGCGTCACATAATCCAGGATAAAACTTCCTTCGTCCATCGGCGGCAGCAGGTCGGAACCGATATGGCGGTAGCAGAAAAACGAGACCACAATGAGAACCGCGGCGAGAATCGCCAGCAGCCACGGGCGCTCCAGAGCGCGGCGAAACCAGCGGTCGTAAAAACCAATGATCCGGCTGATCGTTCTTCCCATCGAGCGCTCTTCATGCGCCATCATCCGCCGCATGTCGATTTGCTCGGGCGTAAGTTCAGCGGAGGCTTCTCGAAGATCATCTTCCTCCGGCTCGGATGAGACACCCGGAGAACTCGCGTCGCTCTCGTTCCCGCCCGTCAAGTCCGCCTCGGGTTTGGGTTTTGGGCGCAGCAGGTAAAGGCACAGATTGGGAGTCCAGGTAAGCGCCAGCGTGAGTGACGCAAAGAGCGCCACGCCCACAGTGACGGCAAGGGCGCGAAAGAAAACGCCCGTCACTCCGGTGATGGCAATCAAAGGCACAAAGACGACGATGGGCGTCAGCGTCGAGCCGATCAACGGCACGGTGAGTTCATTCAGCGTGTGCGCGACCGCCTCAAACCTGCCTTCGCCTGCTTCACGGCGCAGAACCACATTCTCCACCACCACGATGGCGTCATCGATAATCAACCCCACCGCGGCCGCCAGGCCTCCCAGCGACATCAGGTTGAAGCTCTCGCCCAGCACTTTCAGCGCAATGAAGGTCATCAGAATGCTGATCGGGATCACCATGCCGGCGATGAACGACGATCCCCAGTCCCGCAGGAAGAGCACCAGCACCGCAGACGCCAGAATGATTCCGATCAGGATGGCATCCCGCACGCTCTTGATCGATTCCCCCACAATCCACGACTGGTCGTAAAAATTGCTGACCTTCACTCCCGGCGGCAGCGTCTTCTCAATCCGCTGCATTTCCGCCTTCACTTCGGTAGCCACGCGCATCGTGTTGCTGGAGCGCTGCCGGTTCACATTGATCAGCACGGCGGGCTGCCGGTTCGCCGTCACGATGGTGTAGTTGGGCGCAATCCCTGAAGAGACGTTTGCCACGTCGCGGACGTAAATAGGATTGCCGCCGGCATCCTTCTTGACGTAGATATTGGCGATTTCCGGCAGATTCTGGACCTGGCCGCTGATCAGGTCGAGGTACAGCTTGTGATCGCGCGTCAGCAGGCCCGGTGACTGGATCAGGTTGGAGCGGTCAACCGCGCTCAAAAGATCGGAGACGGTCACGTGGGTCACCAGCAGCTTGGCCGGATCGGGAGTGATGTGGAATTCCGGCACCTGCATGCCCTGGATAACAATGTTTCCGACGCCCAACAGGCTGTTCAGCCGGGGTTTGATGCCGTACGTCGCCAGTTCCCACAGCTCGGTCTGCGGCACCGTCTTTGAGGTCAGGCTGTAGCCCATGATGGGAAAGCTGGAAAATTCCAGGCGGTTTGTTTCAATCCGGGCCGTCGCCGGCAGGTCGGGCCGCACCCGGGCGACCGCAGCATTCACGCGTTCGAGCGTCCGGAACATATCCACATTCCAGTTGAAAAACAGGTCGACTTCCGCAGACCCGCGGCTGGTGATCGATTTCACGTCCTCGATGCCCAGCACGCCGCCCACGGCTTCTTCAATCGGCCGCGTGATGGTGACCATCATCTGGTCGATGGGCATCACGCCGTTGTCGACGGCAATGATGACGCGGGGGAAATTCGTGGTCGGGAAAACTGCAATGGGGATAGTGAAACCGAGATAGCCGCCCACCAGCGCCAGGGCAACGATCAGGAAAATGATCGGCTTGGAATCCCGCGCGAACCAGTAGGCGGAAGCATCCTTATCGCGCGGGCCGAAAGAGGCCGGAAGATCGGAATTTGCCTTTGTGCGATTATCCATCTAGAGCCTAATACTTCACCTTGGTGCCATCCGGCAGCCCGTAAGCTCCCTGGCCCACGACAAGTTCTCCCTCCTTGAGGCCTTGGGTGATCTGCACCCGGTCCCCTTGCTCGATGCCGGTTTGAACTTTTGTCTGATGAGCATGACTGTCGGAGTCAATGACCATCACGAATGGACCGTGATCGGACTCTGACAGGAGGGCGGACTGGGGAATGACCAGCACGTTCGGCACTTTCTTCGCGATGACGGTCACATTCACAGTGGCGCCCGGCTTAAGTTGATCCCCTGGGTTCGGGGCCTGGACCCACACCTGGACCGTCGTGCTGTTCGGATCGAGCGCCGGACTCACCACCGTAACTTTTCCCGGAACCGGCTTGCTTTCACCCGGCACGGAAATCTCCGCAGGGTCGCCCACCTTCAGCAGCGCGGCCTCGGATGCGGGAATATGGGCGCGCGCAACAACCTGGGACAGATTCATCACCGTCATCAGCGGCGTGCCGGAAGCAGCCATCTCGCCCTGGTAGAGCGGCCGGTCGGTGACAACACCGTCGATCGGACTTCGAATCTCGGAATAGGCAAGCTGCGCCTGCGCATTCTCGTCCCTTCCTTTTGCCGCCGCCAGTTGTCCATGGGCCGCTTTCAACTGCGCTTTCAATCCCACGGAATGCAACTTATCGAGCTGTTGTTCGGCGGTCTGCAATTGCGTCTGTGCCTGGGTCAGTCCAACCTCCGCCTGATTCAGTTGCTTCCCTGCGAGCGCGCCTTGTTGATAGAGCTTCTTGCTGCTTTCGTACAACTGCTGGGCAGCGTTGAACGATGCTTTCGCGCTCTTCACGGCAGCCTGGGCCTTCTGAACCTGCTCGGGAAGGTTCGAGGCAGAAGTGCTCTCGTAATTTGCTTCGGCTTGTTCATAGGCGCCTTTATTTTCAGCAACCGCTGCGGCCAAGTCACGGTTTTCCAGCACAGCAAGCAGTTGTCCAGCCCGCACATGGTCTCCGCGGTTAACATAAAACTTCCGGACCGGGGCGCTGATCTTGGGCACAATCGTCGCCTGATGAAGGGGGTAAAGTACGGCTTCTGCGGTGACCTCCTGTTCGATTTCCGACCGGCTGACATGAATCGCCTGGACGCTGACCAGGGGCTCGGTTTCCGGCGATCCCTTGCTGGAGCAGCCTGCCATGACCAGCACGATGCTCAGTACAAAGAGCATCGGTATCTCGCATTTATCGAAAGTGCGAAGAGGCTTCCTTGACGCAAGGGTGGTATTGCGCCGACTCAAATGTCCGGAGGCTCCGGAGGACTTTTCATTGCTGGTGATGGGCGTCCTCCGGGGCAAACCCGTTGGTTCCTTGGGCATGGATTAGAAGCTCCCTGTGAGCGTCTCAAGGTTGGCGATGGCCACCCGATAGCGTGCCAGGCCGTTCGCGTAAGTGTCGCGGGACTGAGTCAGAGTATTCTGAGCGTTAAGGACGTCCAGCACGGTTGCCTCGCCGGCCTTGTAACGGAGCATATTCAACCTTAAGCTCTCCGCCGCAAGATCGGCGGAATTGCGCAACGTGCTCACTTCGGATCGAGCCGTTCGAGCCTCATTATAATAGGAATAAAGACTCCCCAACAGTTGGCGTTGGGCATAGCTGAGTTCGACGTGTGCTTCCTGCCTCTGGTATTTAGCCTGGCGCAGCCTGCTCCTCATGGCGCCCCAATCCCACACTGGCACGTTGAGCGTCGCCGTCACAAAGAAGCCGAGGTTGGGAAGCCTTCCAGCCTCCGGGAACGCGCTGGTTCGGCTCTGAAGCGCCAGGGCATTTGCTTCGATGCCGTAATCGGCATCAAAGGAGAGCGTCGGCAAGAAAGCTGCTCGTGCGATGGAGACTCCAAATTTCGCCTGGCGCAGAGCGGCCATCGCGGCACGGAGCTCCGGATTGTTCTGCCGCGCCATTTCCCCGGCTTCCACGAGTGTGGGTAACGGCGGAGGAGAATCCAGATCATCCACCACATTGAAGTTCTGATTAAAATTTGGGAACAGCAGCACGGCCAAGTTGAGACGTGCATTCTCCATGGCCAATTGCGCCTCCTGAAATGCCTGCTGCTGCTGGTTGTATTGGATTTGAAAGGTGATCACGTCGCTGTGGGCCGCCTCGCCGCCCTTCTCCAATTCCTGGCTCACCTTGAGAGCGCGCGCGGCCTGGTCGAGGCTTTGCTGCGCCGTGGCGTACTGCCGCTCAGCCACCACAAGCCCATAATAGCCTTGCGTGACGGTTACGTTCAGCCCGCGGCTGGCAATCTCCTCTTGCGCTCGCGCCATGTCTTCTGCCGCACTTGCAGCGTGGTAGGGGGCAAGCGTAAAGGTGTTTGCGGAAAGACTCTCCCGGAAAACGCCCCAGGCACGATAGACGTGAACACCGTCATTCGTGACGTATCGGCCGGAGGGAAGTACACCGTTGCCCTGAGTTGTCAGATCCTGCATGGTGTAGTCCGCTGAAGGCAGGAGCGAGGCTCTGGATTGCACCACGTTCTCCCGCGCCATTTTCGCGGCTGTTACCGCGGCCTGGAATTGAGGGCTATACTTTCGCGCGCGCTGGAGCGCATCCTGAAGCGTGAGAGTCAGCGGCGCATCCTCGTTAAGGTTGGATGCGGCGGACTTCGACGACTGGGCAAGACGGGCCATCGAAGCCCCGGCTGAACCAGCCAACCCGCCGGACTGTCCCGCAGCCGCGAGGCCCGTTAAACAAACCATCACGATCAATTGGACTCCCAGTTTCAATCGGTCAAACCTATTTCGGTCGCTTGGCACGGTCACCTCCGGATGTTGGTTTCTCGTCCTCCTGTCCGTTCAATACCGATCCGGGAAAGCAGTCGGCGGTCGCGCGAAAACCAGGCGTGCCGATCGGCATCGAAACAACCGGGGGAAAAGTTCGAAAGGCAATCTTACACTTCGAGGCGCGCCCCGGTGCGGATAACCCTCGCTGGCTTGCGTTCGCCTGGCGTCTTGACCGCCCGCATCTTTCAGCCCTTCCTCACAATATCCGACCCTGTTGGAACGATACCTGAATTCTGAATTAATTTTTGTTTAGCTTGCAACCAAGAAGAGCGGTTGTTGGGAGGATTTTTCGAACAGCGTGACGCGCTCGGCAAACGGGGGCGGGTATTTTCCGCCTTTCCGGCGAGCGGCCTAATCTTGCAACTGGTGGCAACTCCCGCAGTTCGTGGTGGCTTTTGATGCGCGGTGGCAATTCATGCACCAGGCCATGGAAAGCGGTGTCTCACGCCACAAGCGGTCGCGCTGGGCCACAGGTCCGTGGCAGGATTCGCATTTTACACCGGCGTCAAGATGCGTTTTGTGGCTGAAGAAAACGAAACTCGGAATTTCATACACCCGGACCCAGGGAATCGGCCTTTTCTGCCGCGCGTAGTCGCTCAGTTTCTGGATTGCCGGACGGTCTGCATCGATGGTGCTGTGGCAGGCCATACACCTTGAAGCTTGCGGCAGGGTCATCGCTTCACCGGGGGCCGGCA
>Ga0307372_10001083_pt1 | contig 47471 bp, 44 predicted proteins | sample OX1MG_FD_202533 | JGI IMG/M metagenome (GOLD analysis project Ga0307372, IMG submission 202533) | Soil microbial communities from Risofladan, Vaasa, Finland - OX-1 | ecosystem: Environmental > Terrestrial > Soil > Coastal area > Acid sulfate soil | place: Finland: Risofladan, Vaasa | collected...
CAGAGATCGATAAATTTATGACGAGTCACGGTTATAAATCGTACAAAGTCATTGATCGTACTCACCACTGGATACCATCGTATTTTGAATACGTCGTACAGTTCTATAAATCGCCAACACCAGGGACCTGATTTATTGCCCTAGAGAACAGTCACTCGCTGACAATCTAGACCTCATCATTTCACCCGCATGCCCGGCTGTGCACCAGTGTGGGGCTCGAGCAACCAGATATCTTTGCCGCCGGGGCCGGCTGCCAGCACCATGCCTTCGGAGATGCCGAATTTCATCTTGCGCGGCGCCAGGTTCGCGACCATCACCGTGAGTTTGCCTTCCAGTTGTTCCGGCGTGTAAGCGGACTTGACGCCGGCGAACACGTTGCGGGTCTCGCCGCCGAGATCCAGCGTCAGGCGCAGGAGCTTGTCGGCGCCCTCGATGTGCTCGGCCTTGACGATGCACGCGATGCGCAGGTCCAGCTTGGCGAAATCGTCATAGCTGATTTCCGGGAAGATAGGTTCCATGTTGGCGATAACCTTTGTAGCGGTTTTGATCAAGTTTTCCTTAGAGGCATCCACGATGGCTTTTGTATTAGCGGGTTCAATGCGGATGACGAGGTGAGTATATTGATTGATCCGATGCCAATCAGGCAGTTGTGTAGATAGGTCCGCCCACGTAAGCGGATCGATGTTCAAAAATTTCTCGACTTTTTCAGCGGTGTCTGGTAGCACAGGTTTGAGTGCTACAGTCAGCAATTTGAAGGCCTCAATGGCCACACTACAGGTATTATGGAGCTCACCCAGACGTTTTGACTTGGCAAGTTCCCAGGGTTTTTGTTGATCCCAAAAGGCATTTATTTCATCGGCTGCCTTCATGATTTGCGAGACCGCAGCACTGAATTGTCTTGCTTCATACAATTTATGGGTAGCGGCAAGGTTTTTCTTTATTTCCTGTAACAAGGGATGTTTCTGTGGAACTTCTTGTAAATCACCGCCACCGGGTACTTTCACCGCCCCCTTAAAATATTCATGGATGAATCCAGCGGAACGACTGGCAATATTGATGTATTTGCCCACCAAATCAGAATTCACCCGCTGGATGAAGTCATCCATGTTCAGGTCGATGTCTTCCACGCCGGAGCCGAGCTTGGCGGCGAAGTAGTAGCGCAGGTATTCCGGATTCAGATGGTCCAGATAAGTGCGCGCCTTGATGAAGGTGCCGCGGGATTTGGACATTTTCTGGCCGTTCACCGTTAGGAAGCCGTGGGCATACACCGCCGTGGGCGTGCGGAAGGCGGCGCCCGAGAGCATCGCCGGCCAGAACAGGGTGTGGAAGTAAGTGATGTCCTTACCGATGAAGTGGTAGAGCTCGTGCTTGCTGTCCTTGCCCCAGTAATCGTCGAATTTCAGATCCTTGCGCTGGTCGCATAAGTTTTTGAAGCTCGCCATGTAGCCGATGGGCGCATCCAGCCACACGTAGAAATACTTGCCGGGTGCGTCGGGGATCTCGAAACCGAAGTACGGCGCGTCGCGAGAGATATCCCAGTCCTGCAGGCCGGCCTTGAACCATTCGTCCAGCTTGCGGGTGACGGCTTCGTGCAGGTGGCCGGCGCGCGTCCATTTATGCAGCATGTCCTTGAAATCGCCGAGCTTGAAGAAATAGTGCTCAGATTCCTTCTCCACCGGCCGGGTGCCGGAGATCACCGATACCGGATTCTTAAGGTCCGCGGGCGAATAGGTGGAACCGCAGTGCTCGCAGGCATCACCGTACTGGTCCGGCGTGCCGCAGCGTGGGCAGGTGCCCTTGATGAAGCGGTCCGGCAGGAACATCTTGGCCTGTTCGTCGTAGAACTGGCGGATGGTGCGCACCGCTATATGGCCGGCGTCTTTGAGGCGCTCATATATAAGTGTCGCCAGTTCACGGTTTTCCGGTGAATGAGTGGTGTGGTAGTTGTCCACGCCGATATGAAAGTCGGCGAAGTCGAGCTTGTGCTCCACCAGGGTGCGCGTTACCAGCTCTCCCGGTGTGATGCCCAGTTCGCGGGCCTTGAGCATAATGGGCGTGCCGTGGGCGTCGTCGGCACACACGAAGATGCACTGGTTACCGCGCAGGCGCTGGAAACGAACCCAGATATCCGTCTGGATGTATTCCAACATGTGCCCCAAGTGGATCGGGCCGTTGGCATAGGGCAGGGCGCTGGTGACCAGGATGTGTCGTTTTGTGCTCATCTGCTTGCGTATTTAATTGAAATTATACGATGGCAGCGCTCGCTGCGTGCCGGGTGAAAGTATGCCATAGACGGCGTTACTCCTGCCGGGCACAGCGAGTCAGGTGCCGGTCAATGCTAAAATGCAGCGTCATTTGCGATACAACATCCATGAACGACGTCTCCCGCGAACAGATCGAAGCCGCGTTGCGTGGCTGGAAAGAACCTTATCTCGGCACCGATCTGGTGTCGGCTAACGTAGTGCGTGGGATCGGGGTCAAGGACGGCTATGTCACGTTAGAACTGGAACTCGGCTTTCCCGCGGACGGCTATACGAAAGAACTGGGCAACACGCTATGCGCGTTTCTCGAAGCACTGCCGGGCGTGAGTAAGGCGGATGTGCGGGTCAAGATACGCATCCTCTCCCACGCAGTGCAGCACAACCTGAAACCGCTTGCCGGCGTGAAGAACATCATCGCCGTGGCCTCCGGCAAGGGCGGAGTGGGTAAATCAACCGTGGCGGTGAATCTGGCGCTGGCAGTCAGTCGGGACGGCGCGCGCGTCGGCATCCTGGATGCGGATATCTATGGTCCAAGCCAGCCGCGCATGCTGGGGCTCACGGGCCGGCCTTCCACCAAGGACGGCAAGCGCATCGTACCCATGGTGGGTCACGGCGTGCAGTGCATGTCCGTGGGCTTCCTGGTGGATCAGGAAACGCCCATGGTGTGGCGTGGCCCGATGGTGACCCAGGCGCTCATGCAGTTGATTGGCGATACCGATTGGGATGAACTGGATTATCTGGTCGTGGATATGCCGCCGGGCACCGGCGACATCCAGTTGACTCTGTCGCAGCGCGTGCCGGTCTCCGGCGCCGTGATCGTCACCACACCCCAGGAGATCGCTTTACTGGACGCCCGCAAGGGATTGAAGATGTTCCAGAAAGTGGAAGTGGGCATCCTTGGCATCGTGGAAAACATGAGCACCCATGTATGTTCGAAGTGCGGCCACGAAGAACATATCTTCGGCGAGGGCGGCGGTGAGCGTATGGCCGCGCAGTATGGCGTACGCTTTCTGGGCAACCTGCCCTTGGATGGTTCCATCCGCGAACAGACCGATGGCGGCAAGCCAAGTGTGGCTGCAGAACCCAATGGCCCGATCGCGCAGCGTTACCGGGATATCGCGCGCCGCGCTACTGCGCAACTGGCGCTGACGGGCAAGGATTATGCGGGTGCGTTTCCCAAGATCGTCATAGAAGAATGATTGGCGCTGTTGGCGCCACCTTGTTTTCTCTCCCCATGCGGGAGAGACTAAAGTGAGGAGGGGCGGAAGTGGGGGATTGTGAAAAGGTTTTCTGCCAATTAACCCGATGGTGAAATCTGTATGAGCATCAAATCCGACAAATGGATCCGGCGCATGGCCGAGCAGCACAAGATGATCGAACCCTTCGAACCGCGGCAGGTGCGTGCCAACGGCGGCGGTAAGATTGTGTCCTACGGCACTTCCAGCTACGGTTATGATGTGCGCTGCGCCGATGATTTCAAGATCTTCACCAACATCAACTCCACCATCGTGGATCCCAAGAATTTCGACGAGCGTAGCTTCGTGGATTTCAAGGGGTCGTGCTGCGTGATTCCGCCCAACTCCTTCGCGCTGGCGCGTACCGTGGAGTACTTCCGCATCCCCCGCGATGTACTCACCATCTGCCTTGGCAAATCTACCTACGCACGTTGCGGCATCATCGTCAATGTCACTCCGCTGGAGCCGGAATGGGAAGGCCATGTAACCCTGGAATTTTCCAACACCACGCCACTGCCCGCGAAAATCTATGCCAACGAAGGTGTGGCCCAGATGCTGTTCCTGGAATCGGATGAGCCCTGCGAAACAAGTTACAAGGATCGTGGCGGGAAGTACCAGGGACAGAAGGGCGTTACCTTACCGAAGACGTAGGAACAAAAAAATATCTTTATCTGGTGCGTTAATAAGATTTTGTCGTCTTATCTAATGCGCTCTGGTACCGTGATTTTCCAGTAACTCATACCCATGAGGATATTGGGAAACGTGCAATATGGACAACGCATATTGCGTCGATAGTAAAGCAGTGTGCGGATCTGATGGGGTTGTTCATTGGTTTGTTTGGATTCGCTATACTCATCCAAACTACTTAAAGTTATCCTTATCGAAATGGATTTCCGTCAACACCAGGCTGACGGTAGCCTTGCCCGGCTCGGTCTGCTCCATCTGCACCGGCAGATAATCCAATTTCGGCGCCAGCCAGAAAGTGGTGACGCGGTCCTTGTGTGGATCCCGGCGTGTGATCATCACGGTCTCGAAGGTGCCGGCGGGCGTTTTCAGATCAGTATTGTCCCGGCGCAGCAAGTGATAGACCTTGATCTCATTGTGGTTCAGCACCGGATAATCCTCCACACCCCAGCCCGCTTGCAGGTCCATGGAGATAGCCAGTTGCGCCAGCAGGCGATCATAAGTACCTGACTTGATTGGCAGCGTATGCTGTTTGCCACCATCCTCACTGTGCGCCACGTTTTTATCCCATTCGAATTGGATATTATCCTTTTTGTCTTTGTCATTGCCGGTATGCTCGTAGGCATATTGGAGAGATTGAAGTTTGCCGTTTACCAGCTTGAAGCGGCTTGTTTCCGTGACGGTGTCATTCACAAACAGGGCTGCCAGTCCAGTAGCCTTGCTGACGGATGTATAGGTATAGGTACCATCCTTGTTCTGGATAAGAGAGAAATTGGCGGAACCGATGCGGAAATCATTGCGGCCGATTGAATAGGTAGCATGATATAAGGGGACACTCACTTTTGCATCTTGTGCAATGCAATCGGCGCTGAATATTAATGCTGCCATTGAGATACCCAATAACAATCGTTGTTTCTTCATTACATTCAATACTCCTGTGCCGGCAACATGACTGGCGAATGCAAGCTTTGGCCATCCAATATCACATCCTTATCATCAAGTCGCAGACGCCCACGTGCAAACCAGCCTATGACCTCGGGGTAGAGCCGGTGTTCCTGACGCTGCACCCGTATGCGCAGCGAGGCTTCGGTATCGCCCGGCTGCACCCGCACTTTAACTTGAGCAATCACCGGGCCACCATCCAGTGTCTGCGTGACAAAGTGCACGCTGCAGCCGTGCTCCTGTTCCCCAGCCTCGAGCACCCGCCGATGGGTATGCAACCCCCGGTATTTTGGCAGCAGGGAAGGGTGGATGTTCAATAAAAGGCCGTGAAATTGGTGCACAAAACTATCACTGAGGATGCGCATGAAGCCGGCCAGCACCACCAGGCCCGGCTTGTACCGGTCAATAAGTTTGATAAGCATGGCATCGTACTGTTCCCGATCCGCATAGCCCGCTGGCAGACAGATTCCCGATGCCACGCCAGCACTGCGTGCACGCATGAGGGCACGAGCCTGGGGACGATCGCTAATGACAGTTTTCACCGTTACTGGCAACGTACCGTTAGCACAGCTATCCAGAATTGCCTGCAAGTTGGTGCCTTCACCGGAAGCCAGCACCACGATGGGCAAGTTGCTGTGCGCGGTGTGCGCCGGCATCAGCGGGTGACGACGCCTTCGTGGCCGCTTTCCACCTGACCGATACGCCAAGCCTGCTCGCCAAGGTCATTGAGGAAATTGAGCGTGCGCTGGGAATCCGCCGGGCTCACGCACACCACCATGCCGATGCCCATATTGAAGGTGCGGTACATTTCCTTCTCTGAGATGTTGCCGTGCTGTTGCAACCATTCGAAGATTACGGGATGTGTCCAGGATTTCGTGTCCAGAGTGACACCCAACCCCGCCGGTATCACCCGTGGGATATTTTCCAGCAGACCGCCGCCGGTGATATGCGCCAGTGCGTGCACCGGCACGCTATCGATCATCTTCAACAGCGGTTGCACATAGATACGCGTCGGTTCCAGTAGATGATCGATGAGTGCGCGTTCATCGATGCGTTGCTTGTAGGATGCAGCTCTAATCGATAGCACCTTACGGATCAGCGAGTAGCCGTTGGAATGCGGACCTGAAGACGCCAGGCCGATGAGCACATCGCCTTCCGCGACCTGGCTGCCATCGATAATCTTGCTTTTTTCCACCACACCCACGGCGAAGCCGGCCAGGTCGTAATCCTTGCCTCTGTACATGTCGGGCAGTTCCGCGGTTTCGCCGCCCACCAGCGCGCAACCCGCAAGTTCGCAACCGCGGGCGATTCCACTGATGACGATGGTGGCGGTATTCACATCCAGTTTTCCGGTGCCAAAATAATCCAGGAAGAACAGCGGCTCGGCACCGGACACCACGATGTCATTCACACACATGGCCACCAGATCGATGCCGACGGTCTCGTGCCGACCGCTATCGATGGCGAGACGCAGTTTGGTGCCGACGCCATCGGCGCCGGATACCAGCACCGGTTGCCGATAGCCTTGGGGGATCTCCACTAGCGCGCTGAATCCGCCGATCCCGCCTAGCACTTCTGTGCGCCGGCTACGCTTGGCAGCAGGCGTGATGCGCTCCACCAGGGCATCACCTGCGTCGATGTCCACGCCGGCGTCGCGGTAGGTTAGGGGTTTCTTTGTAGTCATGGATGTACCTGGAGGCATCTCTATATATACGCCAAGGCAGCATCACTCGCCGGACAGTGCCTCAAGCCTGTATATTCTACACGCACGGGCCGCGCAGCAATGGCGCGCGCGGCCATTTGGATTGGAGGATGCGTGAGAACAATGCGCGCTTGGATTATCGGTGTGTTGGCCGCTTGCCTGCTTTGCGTGGGCTACATGGCACATGCTGCGGTGATGCCGGGGCTTTACGAAGCCAGTGTTTCAGTGCCCGATCAATCCGCTGCCACACGCAATCAAGGCTTGCAGCAGGCATTGGCGGCAGTGCTGGTAAAGATTACCGGCGATCGCGCTGCACCCAGGCTGCCCGTGCTGGCGGATATCCTCAAGGATCCCAGCCAGTTCCTTCAGCAATACCGCTATCAGCAGACCTCCACTGACGGCAGCGCGGCGTCTACGCCCACAGTCATGTTTGACCTGACACGTACAGGTACGCCGGCGATCGCGCCTACTAATCTGATGTTGTGGGCCAAGTTCGATCCCGAAGTACTGGATCATGCGGTCCGCGCCGCCAACGAACCACTATGGGGACAGGAGCGACCGGTGACACTTGTGTGGCTGGCTATCGAGAATGGATCCAGCAAGACTATATTGTCCGCGACCAACGATGCTGCCGTCATGCAGGCCATGATCAGCGCTGCTGATGAGCGTGGAATAGCGTTGATCTTCCCACGCATGGATGCGCAGGATCAACGGTCCATCGGATTTCCCGATATATCCAGCGATGATGTCGCTCGCATTCAGCAGGCTTCGCAAGTATACAAAGCAGACGCCATCCTGGTGGGCACAGTGTATATGACCACGCCGGGACAATATGCGGCCCGTTGGCAACTTACGGCCAGCGCAGGTTCTCAGGCCTGGACAGCAACACCCGACGCACTCACCGCTGTGACGACTGGCGGCATCCAGACTACCGCGGATCATTTTGCCCAATGGTATGCGGTGGCGGCCGGGGCCACCGGCATCAGCGGTGTGAGCGTGAGTGTCACGGGCATCTATAACGTGGATGCTTACGCCAAAGTACTGGCCTATCTGAGCGGGCTCACCGCAGTCAAGGGCGTGCAGGTAACGCGAGTGGATTACGGTACTGTGTATTTCAGTCTGGATACACATGGCTCGCTCGAGAATCTTCAACAAGCCGCACTGCTGGGTGGCCTACTCAAACCGGTCACGCAGGCCCCGGGAATCGTGACGGGAGCCGCGTTAGTACCAGCAGCGGCGTTGAAATTTAAATATATGCCGTGAACGGGCGCTGGATACCAAATGCCATCAGTATCGCGCGTATAGCGCTGGTGATACCGGTTGCCTGGAGTATCATCCATGGCGAGGATAAAACGGCGCTCGCGCTCATCATCATCGCCGGCATCAGTGATGCGCTCGATGGCTTATTGGCCAAAAGATTCGGATGGACCACGGAGCTGGGCACGATACTCGACCCGTTGGCAGACAAGCTATTCATGGCCGGCAGCTTCATCGCTGCCGTGTGGGTGGGATTGATACCGTTATGGATAACCGTGATCGTGATCGCGCGTGATGCCATCATCGTAGGCGGCGCATTTGTATATCGTTGGCACGTTGGCGATTTCAAACCACAGCCGAGCGTGCTCAGCAAGGTGAATTCTTTTCTGCAAATATTGCTGGTACTGGCAGTGGTAGCCCAGCATTACATTTATTTACCCAAGGGCACGGTGCTGGCACTGGTGGTTGCTGTCGCCATCACAACGGTCAGCAGTGGTGCCGATTATTTCATACGCTGGGGACGACGTTTAGCACGTGCACCTAGGAGGAAAACGGCATGAATGTCACTCAGAGAATCTGGATCATCGTGATATTGGTTGCCACCGCGGCCTTCATTTATTACCTGCGGCCCATCCTTACTCCCTTCCTGGCCAGTTTTATCCTTGCGTATCTTGGCAGCCCACTGGTGGGCAGGCTTGAGCGCTGGAAGCTGAACCGCACGCTCGCGGTGTTGCTTGTCTTTGTGCTAACACTCATCGTGCTGACACTCATTCTGATCCTGGTTATCCCCATGGTGGTGCGCGAGATAGCAGCACTCTTGACGCATATGCCGCAGCTCATCGCTTGGTTCCAAACTAATGTTATGCCATGGCTCACTGCCCATCTGGGTGTACACCCAGAGTCGCTGGACCCGGCCAAACTTTTGGACCTGGTCGGTTCCAATTTTGTATCGGCCGGCAAGATTCTTGGCCAAGTTCTGATTTCCGTATCAAGCTCCAGCGGCGCGGTTTTCGAAATCGTCATCAACCTCATCCTGATTCCCGTGGTCACCTTCTACCTGTTGCGTGACTGGAACCGCATGATTGAGCGTATCGCAGCGCTGATACCGCGTGCTGCGGCACCCACGATTGAGCGTCTGGTGTGCGAATGTGATGTGGTGTTGGGGGCATTTCTGCGTGGTCAGTTGCTGGTGATGGTATGCCTGGCGGTGTTCTACAGCTTGGTGCTGTCGATCATTGGCCTTAACAATGCCGCCGCCATCGGCGTGGTCGCCGGCATGCTCAGTTTCGTGCCTTACCTCGGTGTCATAACCGGTGTGGCTCTGGCATTGATCACGGCCTTGCTGCAGGGCCAGGGCTGGTTGCTGCCGCTGGAAGTTGTGATCGTATTCACTGTCGGCCAGCTGTTGTCGGACTTGGTACTGACTCCACGGCTGGTGGGCGAACGCATTGGTCTGCATCCGGTGCTGGTGATTTTCGCGATCCTGGTGGGCGGGGCGCTGTTCGGCTTTGCCGGCATACTTCTGGCATTGCCGGTGGCCGCTGCCTGCACGGTGTTGGTGCGCTACGCGCGCGAGCGCTATGTGGAGAGCCGTCTGTACCAAGAGGGCGGCGACGCACCATGACCGACCTATCCAGCCAATTGCCATTGCCCATCAGCTTGGAGGCAGGTGCCACCTTCGAGAATTTTTACCCGGCTGCGAACCGCGCGGCAGTGGATGCATTGATGCATCTTGCGCGCGCGGGAGGCGAGCGCTCTATGTTCTTGTGGGGTGGTGATGGCCGTGGCAAGTCGCATCTTCTGCAGGCAGCCTGCCGCTTGGCGGATATGTCCGCGCGCCACGCGATCTATCTGCCCATGGCTCAGGCGGTCTTGTTAGACCCGCAGGTAGTGGAAAATCTGGACAGCTATGCGCTGGTCGCTGTAGATGACGTTCACAGGGTTGCCGGCATCGAACCCTGGCAGCGGGCCTTGTTGGTGCTGTTCGACGCGCTTGCTGAGAAAGGCGGCATTTTCGTGGCCACGGCGCGCAACGCACCCAATGCCATCAAACGTCTGTTGCCGGATCTGGCTTCACGTCTCGCTTGGGGGCCGGTATTCCAGCTGGAGCCGCTCACGGATGAAGAGAAGGTCATCGCCCTCAAGCAGCGCGCATTCCGGCGCGGTTTCGAGTTGCCTGATGAGAGCGTGCATTTCCTGCTCAAACGCCAGCAACGCGATATGCACACCCTGTGCACGACACTGGATGCGCTAGACACCGCTTCGCTGGTGGCACAGCGCAAGCTCACCCTGCCGTTCGTAAAATCGCTGCTGGCTAAAAAGTCCTGAATATTCCCTGGTGATGCAGGTTAGCGGTTGAACGTCAGGTGTGTCGCCAGCGCGCACGCAGCGCCGCACTCGCTGCGATGAACAACAGCATACTTAGGAGTACTTCGACGGCTGCGTATCCAGCGTTACTTTTGCTGGTAAGCACCACGGTGATACCCTGCGCGAAATAACCAATTGCCAAGAATCCGCACCAGGCGTAACCACCCTTGCGGTCACGCCACAAAAAATAACCCACGGGTGCCAGGGGTAACAGAGTTAGCATCAGCCACAGGATGCGCTGTTGTGCATCGGCGTATGTCAGCAAACCGAGCCACACGAACAGCCAAATTACAAGCAAGCCTGTGGTGGCGAGCGTGAGCGCACGACCGGATAATCGGAAATTCATTTCGACCAAAGTTTATCAGCCACCTGCGCCACGCGCGCACCGAGTTTCTGGCAGAGTTGCTGCTCCATGTCGCTGAGTGCACGGTCGCTATCGATACCGGCGTGATGACTTGGCCCATAGGGCGTGCCCCCAGCTGTGGTTTCCATGAGTTCGCGTTCCGTATAGGGTGTACCCACGATCAGCATGCCGTGGTGCAGTAACGGCAACATCATGGATAGAAGTGTGGATTCCTGACCGCCATGCAACGAACTGGTTGAAGTAAAGACGCCGGCTGGTTTACCGGCCAGCGTGCCGGATAACCACAGGCTGCCGGTACCATCAAAAAAGTATTTGAGCGGTGCTGCCATGTTGCCGAAGCGCGTGGGGCTGCCGACGACCAGTCCCGCACATTCCTTGAGATCGTCATGGATCGCATAGGGCGGGCCGGATTCCGGTATACCGTCTTCCACGGCCTCGCACACAGCGGATACCGCGGGTACCGTACGCAGGCGTGCGCGTATGCCTTGCATGCTTTCCACGCCACGGCATACCTGTTGTGCCATCTTTGCTGTGGCACCATAGCGGCTGTAATAGAGCACCAGGATTTCCATGGGCTAAAGAATCTCCAGGACTGCTGCGGGTGGACGGCCGATACAGGCACTGCCGTTTGCGAACACTACCGGACGCTGGATCAGGATCGGGTGTGCGTGCATGGCTGCGATCAGTTGTGTACGCGTCAATTCAAGATCATCCCGATGCAGCGTGCGGTATTCGTCTTCGTTGGTGCGCATCAATTCGCGCGGTTGGATGCGCAAAAGCGCGAGTGTACACTCGATTTCATGCATCTCGGGAGGAGTGCTCATATAGTCAATGATCCTGATTTCCATGTGGCGTGTTTGCAACAGTCCGAGAGTTTCCCTGGATTTCGAGCAGTGTGGGTTATGCCAGATTGTGACTTTTTGCATACGTATAATTTAGCGCCGACAATACTTGTAGCCACATCACTATAAACCAGATGCGGGTGCTTGACGGTTCCATGACTCGTTGTTAGCTTGATTAACAGAGTATTGAGTTCCATCATAACCCGCCGCTTCAAGTGCATCACAAAATTCCAATAGTCCCATGGCTTACCGCATTAGCCGTCGTACTGGCGCTGTGTGCATGCGCAGGCGCGCCTGTGCAGGATATGAGCAATGCCCGACAGGCTATCGCGGCTGCCCAGCAGGCGGGCGCGGCACGCACTGCCGCCAATGAACTGGCTGAAGCTCATCGGCTGTTGAAACTCGCACAGGCTGAGCTCGACCAGGGGGATTACAGCACCGCGCGCCAGTATGCCATTCGTGCCCGCACTGCAGCGGAAAAAGCCCTGCGTATGAGTCAGGCAAATCCCACCCCCCCCTAGATTTTCCCGTAATTTCCTTATGTTAAGGATCATAGTTCGCTTGACCCGGAGCTTGCAGCGCGTTATCCTTTTGCAACAGAATTTCAAACCCGTCAAACGGGTCTTTGTTCCCTATACGATTTTTTTCATTATCGTTGTCTAAACAACTAAGGTTGGAGATGTATACATGATCAAGAATTACACCAAACACTTGGCCGTGGTGATGCTGACCGCTGGCATCGCCGTCGGTTGTGCCACCCACAAAGTTCCAGCGGTTGTTGCTCCGCCACCGACAGGCCCAAATGCGGCAACTACCCAGGCGATCGCAGACGCCCAGGCAGTGATTAACGGTGCCCAGGCGCCGTGTACTGACACCGGCGATGCTTCGCAATTGCTCGCCCAGGCACAGACAGCAGGTCAGGCCGGTGACAATGCCAAGGCCCAGCAACTTGCTACCCAGGCCAAGCAGGATGCGGAAACCGCAATCAACGACTGCTACATGAGCCATGCCAAGGATCTGCTTGTCCAGGCACAGGGTTTCACCAACATGAACTCTGATCAGCAGAACCGCCTCAACCAGGGCCAGACAGACATCAACAACAACCAGGGCAAGCCCGCCTATGATGTGCTTTCCGCGCTGGTAGCCGAGCTGCAGGCCGCCAAGAGCACCTATACCGTGATGCGTGGTGATAGTCTGTGGCGCATCGCTGGCAAATCCGATGTGTACGGCAACCCACTGGAATGGCCATTGATCTTCAAGAACAATGCTGACTCCATCAAGCATGCGGATCTGATCTATCCGAAGCAGGATTTCAACGTGGTGAGCAACCCGCTGAAAACTGATGTGGATTCCGCCACTTGGTATGCACAGCATCGCGGCCCTTGGCAGCATCACAAGGCCGACAAGCGTGACCGGCGCTGGTTGAGCGGCGACCTGAAAATGCCGGAAGCAACCCCGGCACCCAGTGCTGCAACGCACTGAGTCCATTCGTCAGGCGAAAGACATTTAGTGTTTGATTCTTAAAGGGCCCTTCGGGGCCCTTTCCTTTTAGCTCGATATAACGTTGATGACAATTTGCAAGCATTGCTTCATCTATGGTCGCGTGCACGGTGTATTTTTTCGCGCCAGCACTGCGCGCCGCGCCGCTGAACTCAAGCTGACCGGCTATGCCAAAAATTTGCCGGATGGGCGTGTGGAGGTGCTCGTCTGCGGAGAACCCGCAGCAGTGGATGCGCTATGTGACTGGTTGCGGGAAGGTCCGCCGACAGCTCGGGTCACAAAGGTGGTGATACGCGAAGCGGAGTGTGCAGCAATACCAAAAGAATTTGCTGTTGATTGAAAGTTACTATCTGAAATACAGATTTCCACTTTCCAGTCTAGTTCACCAAATGAAACAGCTTTAGTTCCAGCTCCAAGTCCTGGTGAGTGCCTTGAGCACTCTGTCAGAGTAATCGATGCCGACGGTGGCACCGTTATAACGCTGCAAGGCTTCACGGATGTCCCCATGGGAGCGTTCCAGATAGTACTTGAGGATGGTGCAACCAAGCCTTAGGTTGGTGGTCTCATGAAACAGGTTGCCATTCGGCTGGCCGCTTAATTTTAGCCAAAACGGCATGATCTGCATGAGCCCCTGGGCGCCGGCATGGGATACGGCAAAACGGTCAAATTTGCTTTCCACCTGGATGATGGATAATACCAATTGCGGCGAAACTCCGGCGCGCGTTGCTTCTGCATGAATCAACTCCAGCAGCGTCAGACGTTTGTATGGGTCGGAGATGGTCGCTGCCAAACGGTTGGACATGCTCATGAGCCAGACCTGGGCATCGTACTTGTCCTTGAAACTGCTGTTATCAGCAGCAGCTTTCTTTACCAGTGCGAGCAGCTCAGGGCTGGGAGGAATGAATGTTTTCGTGAGTGCCGGTGCATTCACCAGCAGGCTTGCGAGCAATAACATCAAAGGCAGGGCGCGCTGCATCAGGCCAGTTGGGAAGAAGTCTGTACATGTGCTTTCAGGAACGTGAGGAGTTCGCCGCGCGGCAGGTCGTGGTTGTCTGCGTCACGGCGTCCCTTGTATTCCACGGTGCCGGCATCCAGTCCACGTTCCGAAAGCACCACGCGGTGCGGTATGCCGATGAGTTCGGCATCGGCGAACATGGGACCGGGACGCATTGGCCGGTCGTCCATAAGCACTTCAAAACCGGCACGTGTGAGTTCCTGATAAATCATTTCGGATTCACTTTGAAGTTTTGCCGACTTGTGCATATTAAGCGGCAGTAAGGCGATATGGAACGGTGCGATGACGTCCGGCCAGATGATCCCGCGGGCATCGTTGTTCTGTTCGATGGCAGCCGCCACCACCCTGGTTACGCCGATGCCGTAGCAACCCATTATGAGGGTGACATCACGGCCCTGTTCATCCAGTACGGTGGCCTTCAGTTTCTCGCTGTACAGGCTCCCCAATTGAAAGATATGGCCTACTTCGATGCCGCGAGCGATCCCGAGCTTGCCTTTGCCGTCGGGGCTTGGATCACCGGCTACCACATTGCGTAGATCGGCCACTTCGGGCAATTTTACGTCGCGTTCCCAGTTGGCGCCGGTGTAGTGCTGGTCATCCATATTCGCGCCGCACACGAAATCTGAAAGTACTGCGGCGCTTCTGTCCACGATCATGGGAATCTTTAAACCCACTGGACCAATGGAGCCTGGATCGCAGCCGACGGCGTCGCGTACTTTTTCTGGGCTCGCGAAGGTTAGCGGCTGTTTTATCTGTGGCAAGCGCTGCGCTTTCGCAATATTCAGTTCATGATCACCACGCAGGATGAGCGCCAGCACGCCGCTGTCCTGCGCTTCGACGATCAATGTTTTCACGCCCTGTTCAGGTTTGAAACCCATGTGTTTTTGTAGATCATCGATGGTGCGCATCTTGGGCGTGTCCACGCGCTTCAGTGGCTGTGCCGGCGCTGGACGTTTGGCCTGGGTCACGGCCTCGGCAAGTTCCAGATTGGCCGCGTAACCGCCCGCATCGGAAAAAGCAATAGCATCCTCACCGGATTCCGCCAGTACATGGAATTCATGTGAGAAACTGCCGCCGATGGCGCCGCTATCGGCACGCACCGGGCGGAACTCGAGGCCGCAGCGTGTAAAGATGCGTGAATAAGCCGTATACATGGCGTCGTAGGTTTCCTGCAGCGACGCCTGTGAAGTATGGAATGAGTAGGCGTCCTTCATGAGGAATTCGCGTGCGCGCATAACTCCGAAACGCGGACGGATCTCGTCACGGAATTTGGTCTGAATCTGGTAGAGCGTCAGCGGCAGCTGCTTATAGGAGCGGATCTCTCGCCGTACCAAGTCGGTGATGACTTCCTCGTGGGTGGGCCCGAAACAGAATTCGCGGTCATGGCGGTCTTTAAAGCGCAGCAGCTCCGGACCATACTTCGCCCAACGGCCGGATTCCTGCCACAGCTCGGCCGGCTGTACGGCTGGCATCAGCATCTCCAGGGCGCCCGTGCGGTTCATCTCCTCACGCACGATGATTTCCACCTTGTGCAGGGTGCGCAGGCCCAGCGGCAGCCAGGTATACAGGCCGGCAGCCAGCTTGCGGATGAGCCCGGCCCTCAGCATCAGCTGATGGCTCACGGTATCCGCATCGGCGGGGGTCTCCTTGACGGTGAACAGGGGGAAACGGGATGTGCGCATGATTGACTGGGGGCCGCAGGTTGCTAGGCTGCTATTTTAGCGGTCGTGGTTGAGTCCAGTATAGCCATAGGCTGATCAAAGCCACTAATTTCCACCGGCCATGTCCAGTTGATTTCAGGGCTGGCTGCGGTTAGCGTGATGCCGCCACAGGGGTATATCTACATGGTCACAGTGCTGTATGACACGGGTATCAATCCTTCGTTGATCAGGGCGCGGCGTGTCGCGATCCTGGGTTTCGGTTCCCAGGGGCGCGCGCAGGCGATGAATCTCAAGGACTCAGGTGTGAATGTGAGTGTCGGTTTACGTCCTGGTTCGGCATCGCGTGCTGCGGCAGAAACCGCTGGACTGCGCGTAGTGGAGCCCGCTGCCGCAGTCGCCAAGGCCGATATCGTGGTGCTGCTGATCCCCGATGAGAACCAGGCGAGGGTGTATGCGGAGATCATAGCGCCAGGCCTCAGGAAGAATGGCGCACTGATTTTTGCCCACGGATACAACATCCACTACCAGCGCATAACCCCACGCGCTGATCTCGATGTGATGCTGGTTTCTCCCAGCGGCATCGGCGAGCAGGTGCGCGCGGAATATCAGGCGGATCGTGGTGTGCCGGCGCTCATCGCCGTACATCAGGATACCAGCGGCAATGCACGTTCGCTGGCCTTATCCTATGCATGGGCTCAAGGGCATGGCCGTGCCGGCATCATAGAATCCAGTTTCCGCGAGGAAACCGAGACCGATCTGTTCGCCGAACAGGCGGTGTTGTGCGGTGGATTAACACACCTGATCGTGGCGGCGTTCGATACGCTGGTAGAATCGGGTTATGCACCGGAAGTCGCCTACTTCTCATGCTTATATGAAGTGAAGCTCATCGCTGACATCATAAACCGCAAAGGGATCGCCAGCATGCGCGAATCCATTTCCACGACCGCCGAGTTCGGAGATTACACCCGTGGTCCGCGCGTCATCGGGCCGACGTCGCGTGCTGCCATGAAAGAGGTGTTGACGGAGATCCAGAGCGGTCAGTTTGCCACCGAACTTGAGCATGAAATCGCAGCCGGCATGCCGAGCGTGAAAATTGCCCGCGTACGGGCTCGTACACAGCTCATCGAAACCGTAGGCAAGGCATTGCGTAAACACCTGAAAGGTTCAAGCTGATAGGGATGAATGTAGGCTGGTCGCCCAACGCGGCCTGTCATGGCATCATAGTGCCCCTTGAATCGAGACCATGATATGCAACCACCCGTGAATCCGGATCCGGATGTTGATACCGAAGTCGGCGTAGACGAACAGGTCGGCGAGGTGGACGATGCGGGCGTCGAGGGGCCGCGACGCCGCGGCATCTATCTATTGCCGAACCTGTTCACCACCGCCGGGCTTTTCGCGGGTTTCTATGCGATTGTCGCCGCCATGGCCGGGCATTTCCAGCCCGCAGCCATCGCCGTATTCGTGGCCATGATCATGGATGGACTCGATGGCCGTATTGCCCGGCTCACGCATACCGAAAGCGCCTTCGGCAAAGAATACGACAGTCTCTCGGATATGGTGTCCTTCGGACTGGCCCCGGCATTGGTGATGTACGAATGGGCTTTCAAGGACATGGCCAACTTCGGCTTTGTATGGGGCAAGATCGGCTGGCTCGGCGCCTTTTTCTATGCCATCGCCGCAGCCCTACGTCTGGCGCGATTCAATGTGCGTGCGGGTGTGGTGGATAAACGCTACTTCCAGGGCCTGCCGAGTCCGGCGGCTGCTGGCATCATTGCGGGCATGGTATGGTTGGGCGTGGATCTGAGCATCCCCGGCCCCGCGCTGATGATTCCTGCGTATGTGCTTACCGTGGTGGCAGGCGCACTGATGGTGAGTAGCATCGGCTTTTACAGCTTCAAGGATTTCAACCTGCACGGCCGTGTACCGTTTACCACTATCCTGATCATCCCAATCGCGATCATCGTGATTTCGTTCAGCCCACCGGATGTCCTGTTCATCGTCTTTTTCGCGTATGCCTGTTCGGGGCCTGTCATGGCTCTGTGGCGTTTGCGACGCCGTCTGGCACACCGAAAATCACATTGAGCCGTCATGGATGCGCGTCGCGCTCAATATCTGTACGATCTTGGCATCACCGTATGGCAGCGGCGTGATCTGCTGAACGATACAGCCTCATCGCAGTCGAACATAGCCGAAGTGTCACCTGATGATCGTGATCAATCCATCGCTTCCATGGACTGGCCGGCCCTGGAGCAGGCAGTCAAGATCTGTACCGCCTGCGGCCTGCGCGCCGGCTGCACCCAGACGGTATTCGGTGTCGGCAACCGGCAGGCCGAATGGTTGGTGATTGGCGAAGCACCCGGGGCCGATGAGGACAAGCAGGGCGAACCCTTCGTAGGCCGTGCCGGCCAATTACTTAATTCCATGCTCGCAGCCATCGGTTTGAAGCGCGAGCAGGTGTACATCGCCAATATCCTCAAGTGCCGGCCGCCCGGGAATCGCGACCCCAAACCGGAGGAAGCCGCGCTTTGCCGTGCATTTCTGGAGCGACAGATTGCCCTGATCCAGCCGAAACTGATCCTCGCGGTGGGCCGCATCGCCGCCCAGAATCTGCTCGCGACCGACACTCCCATCGCGCGACTCCGCGGCCACGTGCACCAACTGCATGGTATCCCGGTGGTGGTGACCTATCACCCGGCCTATCTGCTGCGTTCGCCGGGCGAGAAGCACAAAGCCTGGACCGATCTGCAGTTTGCGGTACGCACCTTCAAAGGCGGACACACATGAGCGCGGTGGTTGCCATCACCGATACACCGTTATACCGCCCGATGCGCGAGGCTGACGTGCCCGTGGTCCTCGCAATCGAGAAACGCGCTTATCACTATCACTGGAGCGAGGGCATTTTCCGCGATTGCCTGCGGGTAGGGTATGGGTGTTGGGTGATGGAATTGGGCGGCAGCATCGGCGGGTACGGGATCCTCTCTCTGGTGGTGGGCGAGGCACATCTGCTGAATATTTGCGTAGCACCCGAATGGCAAAAACAAGGTTATGGGCGGCTGTTGCTGGAGCATTTTATCGAGCTGGCGCGCGAGCGCGGCGCCTACCAGATGCTTCTGGAAGTACGGCCTTCCAATAAAGCGGCTGTGCGCTTGTATCGCGCGCGTGGTTTTAGGGAGACCGGTCAGCGCAAAAATTATTATCCTGGCGAACATGGCCGGGAGGATGCGTTGATACTGGGGTTGGCGTTGTGAAGAGTGGCGCTGTAATCGGGTAAAATACCTGCTTTCCCGTGAGTCCCGTATCCATGTACGACCAGGAAATCGGCCGGCGGCGCACTTTTGCTATCATCTCGCACCCGGATGCCGGCAAGACCACGCTTACTGAGAAGCTGCTGCTGTTCGGCGGCGCCATCCAGTTTGCCGGTGCAGTGAAAGGGCGCAAAGCGGCGCGTCATGCCACCTCCGACTGGATGCAACTTGAGCAACAGCGCGGTATTTCCATCACTTCTTCGGTGATGCAGTTCCCGTACCGCGAACGCATTGTCAATCTACTGGATACCCCCGGCCACGAGGATTTTTCCGAAGATACTTACCGCACGCTCACGGCGGTGGATTCGGCACTCATGGTGATCGACTGCGCCAAGGGCGTGGAAGAGCGCACCATCAAGCTTATGGAGGTGTGCCGCTTGCGCGATACACCCATCATGACCTTTATCAACAAACTTGACCGGGACGGCCGCGACCCGACCTTGCTGCTGGATGAAGTGGAGTCGGTCCTCAATATCCGTTGTGCACCCATGACCTGGCCGCTGGGTATGGGCCGCGATCTCAAGGGCATTTACCATTTCGCTGAGGACAGTATCCATATCTATGCCGGCGATAAGACCGGTCGTCTCGGTGAGGTGCGCATCATCAAGGGCTTGCGCAGCCGTGAAGCCGACGAATTGCTTGGCAGCGATGCAGCCAAGTTTCGCGCCGAAGTGGAATTGGTGCACGTCGCCTCGCATCAGTTTGACCAGCAAGAATATCTGGCAGGACAACTGACGCCGGTATTTTTTGGTTCCGCCATCAACAACTTCGGCGTGCGCGAACTGCTGGATGCCTTTATAGAATATGCGCCGCCGCCGCGTCCGCGGGCCACGACCACACGCACGGTGACGCCGCTCGAAGAGAAGCTGTCCGGCTTCGTATTCAAGATACAGGCCAACATGGATCCCCAGCATCATGACCGCATCGCCTTCGTGCGTCTGTGTTCCGGACGCTACCAGCCGGGCATGCGCGTGCAGCACGTGCGCATCGGCCGTGAGATCAAGATTCCCGATGCGCTGACCTTCATGGCGGCAGAACGCGAGCGCGTAAAGGCTGCCTATGCCGGCGATATCATCGGCATCCACAACCACGGCACCGTAGCCATCGGCGACACCTTCAGCCAGGGCGAGGATCTGCAGTTCACCGGTATCCCGAATTTTGCGCCGGAACTGTTCCGCCGCGTACTGCTCAAGGACCCGTTGAAAGCCAAGGCACTCAACAAGGGTCTGGCGCAATTATGCGAGGAGGGCGCCACCCAGCTTTTCAAGCCAATGCGCAACAACGATCTGATCCTGGGCGCCGTCGGTATGCTGCAGTTTGACGTGGTGGCTTACCGCCTGCAGACCGAATACAGCGTAGAGTGCAAGTTCGAGAGCGTGCCAGTAGCGACCGCCCGTTGGCTGGAGTGTGACGACAAGAAGAAACTGGAGGAATTCCGTAACAAGGCGTTCGACAACCTGGCGCTGGATCACGCCGGCAGCCTGGTGTATGTGGCGCCCACCCAGATAAATCTACAACTCACCCGCGAGCGCTGGCCGAATATCCGTTTCCGCGAGACCCGCGAGCATGTCGTGGAACCCAGTGAAGCCTGAGTGATAGAGCGGCTGTCATGGCCGCGTCATCGCATACCTGCTAGCCTGTATCGTTCGCCCCCGGGAGCTGGTGCATGCAGTTACCGAAAAGCCGCAAGGTGTGGAGTTGGGCCCTGTATTACTGGGGCAACCACGCGTTCGCCACTTCCGTCATGACGCTGTTCTTCCCGATCTTCTTCAAAGGTTACTGGAGCAACGGTGCCGATGTGACCGTCAGTACCTTTCGTCTGGGCCTGGCCAACTCTGTCGCGAGTTTGATCGTGGCTTTGTCGGCACCGGTGCTTGGCGCAATCGCCGACCGCGGTAGCCGCAAGAAACAGTTCCTGATCTTCTTCGCCTTCATGGGTGCGGTGATGGTGTTCGCACTGCATTTCGTGGCCAAGGGCGCCTGGCAATGGGCCGTGGTGTTTTACGTTCTGGCTTCTATCGGCTATTTCTGGGGTAATGTCTTCGGCGATTCCATGCTGGTGAACGTAGCTGAAAAGAACAAGCTGGACATGACTTCGGCCATCGGCTATGGCATGGGTTATCTGGGCGGCGGGATATTTCTGGTACTGGGTGTACTCATGAGCCTCAAGCCCCAGTGGTTTGGCCTGGCGGATGCCACCGCAGCGGTGCGCTGGATCCTGGTGTTCACGGCCATCTGGTGGGCGTTGTTCGCGCTACCGCTGTTGTTCTTCGTCCCAGAGCCGCGCAAACTACCGGTACGCATCAGTCTCATCAAGTCCGCACGCGAAGGTTTTGGCCAGTTCATCTCCACCTTCCAACATGTACGCGCCTATAAACCGGTATTCATGTTCCTGATCGCCTACTGGGTCTATATCGATGGCGTGAATACCATCATCCAGATGGCCGTGGATTACGGTAAGGCCATCGGTTTCAGTACCACCGACCTGATTCTGGCGGTGCTGCTGGTGCAGTTTGTGGGTGTGCCCTCGGCCATCTTTTTCGGGCGACTGGGCGAGCGCATCGGTCCGAAGATCGCCATATTTATCGGCTTGGCCGTATACGTGCTGGTATCCGTGTTTGCCGCGTTCATGCAGTACTCCTGGGAATTCTTTGTGCTCGCCGGTTTGGTGGGGCTGGTGCAGGGCGGGGTACAGCTGCTGAGCCGTTCCTATTTCGCCCGGCTGGTGCCACCGGAGCGCTCCGGTGAATTCTTCGGCTTCTACAACATGCTGGGAGAATTCGCCGCCATCATCGGGCCATTCCTGATCGGTATCGTGAGTTATACGACCGGCAGCCCACGACTATCCATATTGTCGGTGATCCTCCTATTTGTGATAGGCGCGGTGCTGTTATCAAGGGTGGATACCCGCGTGGGTTCGGGCCCGCCGGCGGCTGGAGCCGCCGGTTGAGGCGCTGGCAGACTCATCGCGCCAATAGGCCCCTTAGAGGGCTCTGCGATTCTCCGCCAGTCGTGGCACAATCTATGTTTCGGCGGCGGCGTTCTTGCCGCAACCAATACCCTCGGGAGGGGACTATGAAGCGCTGGTCTGTGTATTTGATTCCCATGTTTCTGGCCGTGTTCCTGCCTGCCTGCAGCTCCTCGGGCCCAACGTATGCGCTCGTCGGCGTGCCAGGGCAGTTCTCCTATATCGATAGCGCCAACATATTGATCAGTAACGGTCAGTGCAGCTACGTCATCTACCGCGGTGATGGTACCAACCCATCCGAAGTTGTGGAGCCCTGCGCCCTGGTTGCGGACAAGAAGGATGCCCTCGGCAATCCGCATGGAAAAATCGAGATCGGATTCAACACCCCAAAAGGCGCGCAGATTCTGACGCTCACCGAAGCTGGCACTAATGGCGAATTCGCCCAGAACGTGCCGGACATCGGCGTGTATCTGCCGAGCAACTGGAATATCCAGACACCCGCGGAGAACCTGGTGCTCAAGGCCAGCGCACAGGGTACTGTGTACGCAAACCTACTGGTTGCCATCGGCGGTGTGCGTTGCTCGCTGACAGTCGTACCGGTCGCCACCAATGCGCCGGTCAACATGCCTTGCGGGTTGATGTCCTGGAGCGATAGCTCGGTATCCATTAGCATACCGGGTGCGATTGTTTCTTCGGTTTACACCCAGCGTTCCTGGCCGCTGCATTTCACGGTCGATGCAACCGGCAATAACTGGAACCTGGTGTCGCCGCCGCCTGGGTTCCCTGTGACTTACACCTTATCGAGCAATAATGCGACTCAGTGATGCTGAAACAGCACTGATATGTCGGAGTACATGTGTAATGTTTGCGCAGTGACCCCACGGCGGATATAGCGCATGGCTAAAACCATTAGTGTGTTCTTTGCAATCAGTCTGTTCGTTATGGGCATGCAGACGGCTAGCGCCGCGTCGCCGGATACCTGGGCCATTTCATCCAAGGTCGCTTGCAAGGGCCTGACCGTCAGTTGGACACCGACGCTTGCCAACCTGCAACTGTTGGTGGGGCAACACTGGCATCCGGCGCCGGGGCCGATGCCCGGGCATGGCATCCTGCTGCTGTTCACGACCTCTTGTTCGCAATCCCATATCGGCAATAAAGCAACGGGAGCTTTCACCATCGGCGTGGTGATCGTGCCGGCGGAAAATCCTGAGGACACTCACGGTATAAAACTGACCAATGGACACGGCTGGGCAGTGATTGCGGATGTGCTAGGGCCGGAATCGAGCCCGGTCATGCAATTGTTCAAGCACTATGGGTTTGCAGTGACGGACGCCAAAGTTACACTCAGGATGCACGGGGGCGCGAAAGATATTGAACCCAGCGCGAGCATCGTGACGCCGGAAGGGCACATGGAGGTGCATGCGCAGGTATCCGGGCCAGCCAAGCGCTTCGATATCGTCAGCGCACTGGCTGGCAATGATCCTGCAATCTTTTCGCTCTTCACCGGAACTGAATCCGCATCCAGACAGGAACAGGGGACCGCCATGGTCACTGCTGGAGGCGAGACTTGGGTTTCACGCCTGGGGCTTGAAGCCAAACCGACGAAAGTCATGTTTGATCAGGATTTCATCTGGTCGTTCCGGTTTTCGGATCAACCGTACTGAATCTGGGTAATTACGCTATTCAAACAACCAAAATTACCATCGCAATCCGCTGAAGTATCTATCATGTTAAAGCTATAAAGGCGGTTTGCTCCCGCATCGAATGTCTTAACCCACGCTATCCTTTCTCAGCCTGCCCTGCCGTTAGAACTGATGAGTTGCGACTTGTATTTAACATAGACGAGTCATGAAACAAATCGTGTGATGCTAAATATCGCTCTTCAGCCTGTGTAGGGGTTACGACAATAGTACCTAGCTGTACGGCCACACCGTTGTTTTCGCACCCCGAACCGATTCCACCCGAAGCGCACGCGATTTGCATTGGGATATGCCCCCAATTGTATATATCAGCATCATGCCGTTGAATGACTAATGCCGCTGCGACAACACCCGATACCAGGAATGAAACAATGGCATACATGCGAAACGTGGATTTCATACGACCTCTCCTAAATGTTATGTAAAAGCAGCCCTTAAGCCACTATCAGTCAAGAGTGCCAAAAAATGCAGATTGGCTGTTGTATTGCTTTATGAAAGAAAACTCCTTGGGACATACGATCCTGGATGCATTCCAACAAACCTGATGATGCTTCAATAATTACCGGTCCGATAGTGTATCGCGGGTAAAAGTGTTGCCTGGTTAGTAACCATCGGTCGTGGAAAAGTTCCAATTATCCGATTGTCCTTAAATATAATTAAGAATCGAATGTCGGGGTATTCTGAATTGAGACTGGAGTTGTTGTGTAACCAGAACCAATGCACAAAATCTTATGATTACTAGGGCTGGAATGCTTGTACCAGACGTCTGAATTCGTCGGGGCTGCCGGTTTCCGCATAGCGCAGGTTTATATATAGTGTGATGATAGTTTTCACATGTTCCGCCAGATCCGGGCGCTTGCGGATAATACGCTTGGCGTAGTTCAAGGGCCCTTCATTGGTCCGGCGTGCCAGCCCGACCAGGGTGAGTTTGTGGCAGAACCGCCGGTAATCGCGCACGACGGTGGAGGGCGGCGGCGCGCGATTGCGCCACCACAGCAGAAACCATACGAGTCCGAGTATCCCGCCGATCATCACCAGCAGCACCAGCGCCAGCTCCAGCCAGTTGCTGTAATCCAGACCGATGTGTGCGAATAGGCGCTGCTGCAGTTCCGGGCCGTAGGCCAGTACCCACTGGTTCCAACCATTGTTGATGGCGTCCCAGGTATTGCGCACATTCGCGAGCCAGGGATGGGTGTCGAAGAGGTAACCGGGTATTTCACTGCCGGGCAGGGCGGCGGCCAAACCATCATCCACGCGTGCCGGATCGACGGCAGCGGTGGGATCCACCCGCACCCAGCCGCGGTTCGCCAGCCAGACTTCCGCCCAGGCATGGGCATCTTCCTGGCGCACCACATAGTAACCATCCAGAGGATTCCGCAGACCACCCTGATAGCCAATTACCACATGCGCGGGGATTCCGGCCGCGCGCATCAGGAACACGAAGGCGCTAGCGTAGTGTTCGCAGAAACCGCTGCGGGTGTCGAATAGGAAAGAGTCGATGCGATCCGGTCCCGTGGTTGTTCCTGGCTGCAAGGTGTAGTGGAATGGCTGGACATGAAACATGTTCAGCGCATCCTGTACCACTTGCTGGGGGGAGCTTGCGGAATCTTCCCATTGCTGTGCAAGTTGGCGCGCACGCGGATCAATATCCTCAGGCAATTGCAGTTCACGGTGCTTAATCGATGCTGACATCTTTGCGCCATAACCATAATTTGTATATGAGGTGACGGTATAAAGTTTCCGTTCCGTAACCTCATGGAGCGTGGTCAGTTCATAATCGCTGCTTAGCAGCACGTTCTTGGGAACCAGTACTGGTAGGTCCAGGGCATATAGCACATGCAGATCGTTGGGCTCCAGAATCATCTGATAATGGACTGGTGTACCCCGGGTGGAGAGCGTCTCAGTGTTGTTCAACAATTGTTTCCCGGGCGTCCAGCTCTCGCCGTCATAGTCATGCAGCACCAATGCGCGCCAATAAAGCTGCGAGCGCGGTGGCGGGACACCCAGGAACTTGACCCGGAAAGCGATGGCATCGGACCTGGCCAGCCGGCTCAAGCTGCCCGGCGACATGTGTGTAGACAGGCCGGTGATGCCGGAATGCTGTGACAGCGCCAACCCCCATAAGGGGCCGGGGATGCGCGGGAATAGCAGGAACATCACCATGGCGATCGGCAAGGTCAGCAGCAGCATACGTGCAGCGGTCTTCATCGAAGATGTCACGCTGCGCTCCACATCCGGATGGGCGATATTCAGCAGCGCTGCGATCGCCAGCCACACGGCGGGGATCATATAGATGGCCAGGGGTATGCTCTGGTCGTAAAGAAAATTGGCAATGCCAATGAACAGCGTGATTGCCAGCACCAGGAAGTAATCGCGCAGGCCCCTAGCTTCCATGAGTTTCAATGCCGCCAGCAGGATGAGCAGGGCGGTACCGGCTTCCGGTCCATTGAGGGTGTGGTAGGTGGCGAATACACCGACGAATGCCAACAATCCGAAGCCGATACGGGTGACACCGCTGAATAGCGGCCAGCCCTGGTACGCCGCTGCCAGCCGCCAGAGTGCGATGATCGCTGCGGCAATCACGATCCATGGGGCGAGGTGCAGCGCATGCGGCAGGGCCATGACCAGCAGAGCGGCGAGTACCCACAGCAGTCGTGTGCGCTCCTGCTGCGTCTCGTAATTCGCCTGCATGACAGCATTCATCGGGCTTCCTCATCCGTGGCGAATAAAGCCAGGGCTGCCAGGCAATCGTCGCGATGGGCTTCACCGCCGGAGATGGGGATGGTGCTGCCGGGCAGACGCAGACCATAGACCAGGTTCTCGGCGTGGGCCTGCAGCACCCAGCGGCACAGCACCGACAGACGCTGTTCCTGATCGAGACCCGTGAGCATGGCCCAATCCAGCCAGCGATTTTCCTGACCGCTGCCGCTGAACTGTTTGGTGAGCAGTTTCTGCTCGCGCGCTGAGGATTTCCAGGCGATGTGCCGTGGTGAATCGCCAGGGCGATAAGTGCGCAGGCCACTGAAATCTTCCTCGCCCACATCCGTCTGCGGACCGCCGCCGCGACCTTCCGAAGCTTGTGGCAATGGTAGAGCTGATTCCGCCGGCTTGGGATACACCAGCACCCGCAGGTTCATGTACACCCAGCACCATGCGCGGCACAGCCCGAATGGATATGTGGTCTCCACCACCAGCCGTTCCATCTTAAGCCAGCCGCGTTTGTGCGCGGTTATCGGCACCGACACCTTGCCGTGTTCTGCGGGAGCTATGTCACCAGTGACCAACGTGTCGCTGGCATCGGCGCTGAGGCTGATGGCGATGCGCGGATTGCGCCCCGGGTTGGTGATGTGGAACTGAAAGCGTGCAGTCTCATCCACGAACACCGGCAGTGCGCGCCCCGCGCCGATCTCCAATCCCGTGAGATTGGCATGGCAGGAGTACATGGTCACGAAACCAAGACCGATGAGCACGAACGTGAGCATGAAGCCCATGCTGTTGGAATAGTTTATGGATCCCAGCAGCATCACCATGACCGTGAAGCCGTAAATAATGCCCTGGCGGGTCGGCAGGATATAGACGCGGTGACGATCCAGAGTGACTGAATCACCATCCGGGCCCTGGCGCCGGCGTGCCCAACCCTGAGCACGCTGATTTATGAATTCACGTGCACTAAAGAGCATGGCTAGAGCACGATGCTCACGACAAGAGTGCAGCCGTGCTCAGGATTGACCTGACTTAGGTTCAGTGGAATCGCTGGATTCTGGATTTCTTTAACTGGCGTTGTCATGCGAATCCTGAATCGATAGATACATACAGGAATGCTTCAAGCGGAAGGCAACACTTGAGACGCGATACTGTCTTTCAGTTATGGAATCGGTACGGCTTCAAGCAACTCTTTGGCGATGGCCGTCGAGGTGGTGCTCTCGTGGGTGGATTTAAGACGCAGGCGATGCGCCACCACACCCGGCAATACCGCCTGTAAATCCTCGGGAATCACCATAGTGCGTCCCATGAGCAGAGCCCAGGCCTGGGAAGCATGCTTAAGCGCTATGGTGGCGCGTGGTGAAAGACCATTTTCATAATGCGGCGATTCGCGGGTGTATCGCACCAAGGCCTGCAGGTAATCCAGCAAGGCATCGGAGACCTGCAGGTTGAAGGCAGCCGTCCGTAGCGCCATCAGTTCCGGTGCACTCAGAATTGGTTGCACATCATGCAGTAGTTCGCGCCGGTCTCGGCCCTTGAGCAGACCGCGTTCCGCCTGCTCGCCGGGATAACCCAAGCCAATGCGCATCAGAAAACGGTCAAGTTGCGATTCCGGCAACGGGAACGTGCCCACCTGATGCAGTGGGTTCTGGGTGGCGATCACGAAGAACGGCTGCGGCAAGGGACGCGTGATACCGTCCACTGTGACCTGGCGTTCTTCCATGGCCTCCAGCAGCGCGCTCTGGGCTTTGGGGGTCGCACGGTTTACTTCATCGGTCAGCACCAGATTTGCGAAAATTGGTCCCGGATGGAATCGGAACGCACCGGTTTGCTGTTCGAAGATGGATGCGCCGATAATGTCTGCTGGTAGCAGATCGCTAGTGAACTGGATGCGCTGGAACGACAACCCCAGCAAGCGTGCCAGGGTCTGAGCCAGTGTGGTTTTGCCTACGCCAGGGATATCCTCGATCAGCAGGTGCCCGCCGGTGATCAGGCAAACCAGTGACAGGCGGATCGGTGCTTCCTTACCGAGGATGATGCGATTCGCCGCGGCAATGACGGCACTGACCTTGCGCACCATGCCGGGGATCGATATTTCGCGGATTGGAATCGGCTGCTCATTGGACATAAGGTATCTCCATATGATTTACCTTATGCTAAATTCCCTGGGTCGTCCATATCGTAGACTAGTAAAACTCGCAAAATTTGGAGGTTGGCGTGAAGATTCTACAGATATTGTTAGTGAACGTAATATCGGCAATGCTGCTCGCGGGCTGCCAGGGCGGCAGCAACGCTGCATACGTAGCCAACCAAACACTTATGCGGACCGATACGGCTTTTTCTGCGATATCGGCACAGCAGGGGTTTGTGGCTGCATTCAAACAATATGCCTGCAGCGATTCCTTGCTGTTGCCCCAAGACCATGCCGCCATCGAGGGCAAGGCTGCGATCCTGGAGAATCTGCACGGCATACCGGCCGGCAGCATGCTCACCTGGAGCCCCCAGGCTGCAGATGTATCTGGTGATCTGGGGTATAGCTGGGGAATCTATACGCTCACTGGCAAAAACAGCGTTGGCCAGACTACAGCTGCCTACGGGAAATATCTGTCCGTGTGGAAGCGGCAGGCAGGCGACTGGCGGCTAGCGGTGATGATGGTCAACAGCACGCCCGGACCTGCGGGCGGCTGAGATTTAAAAAGCCAGGTTCTATTTCATAGAATCGGTGCGAAAAGTCTGGCCACGTTCATGATCAGGCGGCGCACGGCGCTGGCTTTTTCGTATTCCTCGCGCGTGACCGGCAGCGACTGGGCGAAATCTTCCTTCAGCATGCTTTCCACTGATGCTGCGAACCGCTTGTCGACCGTAAGCACGGTTATCTCAAAATTCAGACGCAACGAACGGTTATCCAGGTTGGCGCTGCCCACAGAAGCCGCATCCTCATTGATGAGCATGACTTTCTCATGAATGAACCCCGGCTGGTAACGATAGACCTTGATACCGGCACATACCGCCTCATAAGCGTACAAGGATGAAGCGTTGAAAACGATATTATGGTCGGGTCGGCTTGGGATCAGCACGCGCACCTCCACACCGCGTAATACCGCGAGTTTGAGTGCAGTGAACACCGCCTCATCCGGCACGAAATAGGGCGTTGTGATCCACAGGCGCGTGTGCGCCGAATTGATCGCCTGCACAAAGAAATATTTGCAGGTCTCGCGCTCGTCCGCCGGGCCACTTGGTACCACCTGGCAGTGCATGTTGCGGCGACGCAATGTGGGCTGCCAGTGCAATTCCGGCACCTGGCCAGTGGCCCAGAACCAGTCCTCCACGAACGTCAGTTGGATACCAGCGACCGCCAGTCCGCTCACCTCGATGTGTGTATCCCGCCACGGGCTGAGTGGAGGTTTGAGCCCCAGATACTCATCACCTGCATTGTGGCCGCCCACAAACGCATGTTCACCATCAACCACCACAATTTTCCGGTGATTGCGGAAGTTGAGCTGATAACGGTTGACCAGCCTGCGCCGGCGGGTCAAAAATTCCTGGACCTTGATACCTGCGGTGCGTAATTCATCGAGGTAGCTTCCTGGCAGATCGTGACAACCAATGCCGTCATACAGGAAATATACTTTCAACCCAGTCCGTGCCTTGGAGATCAATGCATCCTTCAAGCGGCGTCCGATGCCGTCGTCATGCACGATAAAGAATTGCACGATCACATAGTTTTTGGCTGCCGCGATCGTGGCGAGGATGGCGGCAAAGGTTGCCTCGCCATTGATCAATAACCGCACTTCATTGCTGCGCGTAAACGGAAGCCCGGTGAGTTTGGCCAGCGTCTGGATACCGGCAAGCATATGGCCAATCTGAGCTTCGGCTTCGACACGCGCCCTTTTGCTTTGTTGAAACGCACGCGCGTGGGCATAGAACTGGCGGTTGCGTGCCCGGCGAGCAGCCACGTAACCCTCGTACTTGGTGCGGCCAAAGATCAGATAAGGAACAAGCGCCAGATACGGCATGAATATCAGCGACACCGCCCAGGCGATTGCGCCCTGTGGCGTGCGCGCTGTGAGCGCCGCGTGCGCGGCCGCCACCATCCCCGTGATGTATATCAGGGCGATCCCAAAAATGATGGCAGCGCGCAGGATTTCGGTATGCATTTCAGTTACGCTCGAAACCGGTCAGCCGAGGCGGCGGATGTTTGCCATCTGGCTTTCCAGTTCGCAGATGGCGTTTGCAACTTCTGATGCTCGAGTACGTTCCTTGGTTACCAATTCTGCGGGCGCCTTACCCGTAAATGCTTCATTGCCCAGCTTGGCTTCAAGCCGCTGTAATTCGACTCGTAGTTTGGCAAGTTGCTTTTCCAGTCGCGCGAGTTCCGTCGGCACGTCAATCAATCCAGCCAGCGGAATCATCAGTGTCGCCTGTTCCAGAATCGCAGATGCTGAAAGCGGTGGTACTTCACCTGACGCCAGTAAGCGGAGATCGGACAACCTTGCAAGGGACTTGAGAAGTGAAGTGTTGCGCCCCCAGAACCCTGGATCACTACCTTTGTCTGCTACCTGCAGGGGTATTTCCAGCGATGGTGGCAAGTTGTGTTCGCTGCGTATGTTGCGAATTCGAATAACCGCGCCGATCACGCGCTCGATATCACCGGTAGTTTTACTAGGTATGCGCAACTCTTGTTTGTAAGTGGGATATTCCTGTAAAGAGACTGAAGCGTCCTCACCGTCCTTGAGCCCAAGCTTGGGTGCTACTTGATGCCAGAGTTCTTCAGTGATGAACGGGATGATGGGATGCAGCGCCCGCAGTAGTGTCTCCAGTGCATACAGCAGGGTATGACGTGTGGAATTTGCAGTTTTGTGGTCGGAGCCGTTAAGCGCTGGCTTTGACAATTCGATGAACCAGTCACAGAAATCATTCCAGGTAAATTCGTAGAGTTCCTGTGCGATGAGATCAAATCGGTATGTTTGAAAGTGACCCTCGATGACATACAACAGGTGTTGAAGCTTGCTTAATATCCACTTCTCAGCTTCAGTCCGAGGCGTAAGTTCGTTCGGTGCCTGAAAACCCTCAGTATTCATAAGTACAAAACGGGTCGCATTCCACAGCTTGGTACAGAAATTACGGTAACCCTCGCAGCGCTTCAGGTCGAAGTTTATGGTGCGGCTGTAGCTGGCGAGGGCCGCAAAGGTGAAGCGCAGGGCATCAGCGCCTACAGCCGGAATGCCATCCGGATAGTCATGGCGGATGCGCATTGCCACTTTCTCGCGTACCCGTGGAATCAGCAGACTTTCGGTGGATTTTTTGACCAGGGCATCCAAACCGATGCCATCCATCAGGTCCAGTGGATCGATGGTATTGCCCTTGGACTTGGACATCTTCTGGCCTTCCGAATCCCGCACAATGGCGTTGATGTAGACCTCGTTGAACGGCACGCGCTGGGTGAAGTACTGGGTCGCCATGACCATGCGGGCCACCCAGAAGAAGATGATGTCGAAACCGGTCACCAGCACCGAGGAAGGCAGAAATCTCTGGTCCCTCGACCAATCGGCGACAATCCCGCCACGCTCATTTTTTACTGGACCTGTGGACGGCCAGCCGAGTGTGGAAAACGGCCATAGCGCAGAGCTGAACCAGGTGTCCAGTACATCTTCGTCCTGCCTGAACTTCCCCACTGGCTTTATTGCTCCATGTTGAACGGCATCGGTTTCATCCTCGCCTACGAAGATATTGCCAGCTTCGTCATACCAGGCGGGGATGCGGTGGCCCCACCAAAGTTGACGGCTCACACACCAATCCTGGATGTTCTCCAGCCACTGTGTGTAAGTCGTCGACCAATTATCCGGTACGAATTTGATGGCGCCGGAACGCACGGCTTTCAATGCCGGTTCAGTGATGGCTTTACGTCCACCTGCACCAGGTTTGCCGTCCACACGGATATCACTGGTGAGATCCAGGAACCACTGGTCTGTGAGCATGGGTTCGATGACGGCGTCGGAGCGCTGACTTATAGGCACCGTGAGTTTATATTTGCGAGTCTCGACCATAAGATTCTGTTGTGTGAGATCGGCGATGATGCGTTTGCGCGCTGCGAAGCGCTCCAGGCCGCGATAAGCAGCGGGTGCGGTATCGTTGACCTTCGCGTCCAAGGTGAAGATCGTCAACACCGGTAGTCGGTGACGTTGGCCGATCTTGTAGTCATTGAAATCATGACCCGGGGTTATTTTCACCGCGCCAGTGCCGAATTCCTTGTCCACGTATTCATCGCCGATCACCGGGATTTCACGTTCTGATAGCGGCAGCTTGAGTTTCTTGCCGATGAGTTTCTTGTATCGTTTATCCTGTGGATGTACCGCCACCGCCACGTCACCCAGCATGGTCTCCGGTCGCGTAGTGGCAACCACCAGGCCTTCGCCGCCATCAACTTCCGGATAGCGTATGAACCACAGATGACCGTCGCGTTCCTCATTGTTGACTTCCAGGTCGGAGACGGCGGTCTGCAGTGCTGGATCCCAATGCACCAGGCGCTTGCCGCGGTACAGCAAGCCTGCACGGTACCAGTCGATGAATACACGCCGCACGGCGGCGGACAGGCCTGTATCCATGGTGAAACGTTCCCGGGACCAGTCGATCGAAGCGCCGAGACGACGCATCTGTTTGGTGATGACAGAACCGGATTCACCCTTCCATTGCCATACGCGCTTTATGAATTTTTCACGCCCCAGGTCATGGCGGGTCTTGTCGTCCGCCGCCAACTGGTTTTCGACGATCTTCTGGGTGGCGATGCCGGCATGATCGGTGCCACCCTGCCACAACACACATTCGCCGCGCATGCGGTGGTAGCGGATGAGGGTATCCATGAGCGTCATTTGGAAGGCATGACCCATATGCAGTGTGCCGGTGACATTTGGCGGCGGTAGCAGGATGCAGTAGGGCTTGCGGCCATCTTCGCGCGGAGCGAAATAGCCGTGCCGTTCCCAGGCGTCATACCAGAGCCGTTCGATGGCCTGCGGGTCGTAGGTCTTTTCCATATTCTTATACATGAACAATGCGGAGCGCCGCGCGGGCGCGGCGAGTGGGGGATTATATCAGCGGCAACAGGCGCGACCGGCTGTCAACTGTCGTGGCCATTTTCATTGAGCGCGGCCGCGACGATCGCGGGGATTTCCTTGCGCAACTTTTCCCATACTTTTTCCATGAGCAGGCCCTGCACCTCTGAAGTGGCATCACGCAGTAGCTGGTCGGTGAGTGCTGCGATGCGCTCCGTGAGCATCTCGCTCAGGAGCTCCTTATGGATGGCGATTGCTGCTGGTTTTCGCGGCTCCGGTGTGGCTGCTGGAGCTTTAGGAGGTACGGGATTGCCATCACCGGGTGTCACTACGTCTTCCAGCACTGGTATATCCAGTGCCGGTGGTGTGTCGAACGGTCGGATCGGCGACATGGCGTTACTCAGAGCTTGTGGGTTTCCAGAGGATAGCCCCGATCCTTGTAGAAGCGGTAGCGCTCCCGGCTCTGGGCGCAACCGATTGTTTAACCCAGATCAACGCCGCCCGTAACCCGCGCACACGCCGATTGAACCTGTCCCAGATATCTAAATTTAGCCTTACGATCCAGCGCGTGCGTGGGCAATCAGGCCGGACACATAGCGCATGGGCGTGAGGTCCCGGGCTTGACTGGATGCGCCCGCGATCAGTTTGGAAGCTTCGGCGAGATCGGCCTTGCGCTGCTCGCGGCCGGCGGCATCCGCCGGCTGGGTAATGGCACTGACGTACAGCGCGTAGGCGTAATCGTGGCGGAAGGTGGTGCCTTGGGCGCCGGCTTTGCGCTGCTGCCGGTAGTAATCCAGCGCGGGTTGCAGAACCTGGCGGGCTTCATCGTTGTGGCCCTGCAGGGCGATGACATGGGCGAGGAGGGTGCGGGCCTCCGATTCGTCCTTTTTCGGGTCGGTTTGCAGGACCGCACCCGGCACAACCGTCAGCCACTGGCGCGCAAAAGATTCCGCCTGGGAGTAGCGGCCAAGCTGCACGGAGGCACGCGCAGCGACGCTGTAGCCGGCTTCCAATATCTGGCTCTTCAAGCGGGTGGTATTGAAGTCGGTCGCCGCTACCTCGATGGTCTTGGCCTGGGTGAGTGACGTAGAGGCATCGGTCAATGCAGACTCTGGAATGCCCTCGTCCAGTTTTAATTGCCCGGCGAGCGACCGCTGGCTCAACGCTTGGCCCAAGAGCAGGCGCGCCGGAGAATGGGGCGGCAGTTGCTGAGCGTACGCCTGCAGGGCGCGCAGGCAAGCCTGCAATGATTGTTCCGCACCCACGGAGTCGCCGCTTTTCGCCTGGTACTCGAACAGCTTGAGCCAGATGTAAAAGTTCGCCGCGTCCAGGCCTTTGGGGCTGCGGGGATCCTGCGACAACGCCTGCGCCGACTGCAGGGTAACGATGGCCTTGGACACCTCACCTCGCTCGTATTGGAATACCGCGACCTGGAGCAAAGCCTGCGCCCACCGGCTCCAGGCATCGAGGCTTGAAGGGTCGAAGCGCACCCAATTCTGGGCTGCCTGCACGGCCTGGTTGGCGTACGCTGCCGCCGCGGTGGTGTCATGCCGATCATTGGCAAGTTTTGCAAGCCGGCCAGCGGCAAAAAAACGATCTTCCAGTGCGTGCAGGTCGCCGGGGCGCTGCGCCAGGATCTTCTCGGTCATGGCGAACACCTGCTGCTCCAGCGTTTGCGCCGCGCCTGCGCGGCCGAGCGTCTGTAATGCGCCCGCCTTGGTGTCGGTGGTATCGGCCCAGGAGGCCGCGGCATTCAGATCCGACAGATTGAGCGCGCCCAGACCATCGAGGACCTTGAGGGCTTCATCGCAGGTCGCCAAACTTTGCTGCGCTGGCTGATTGAGACAGACAATGTTCAAGGTGTCCGCGTACAGCTGCCGCACCTGGCGGGGCGGATTTGCACCATAGACTAATGGCCGCAGCAGGGCTGCGGCCTGGTTAAATGGCGCCGAACTGCCGCTGCCACTCACCGTGTTTGCAAAATTTTGGCTATACAGGATCAGGGCCAGGCCATAGGTCACCGCTTCGCCATGGTCGCCCGCGGCGCGCAGCTTTTCGAAAACCGCCTGGGCTTCGCCAAAGCTCCGGTTCGCGGCGTGCAGGTGCCCGCCCGCGCTCTGCGCCGAACCCAGACGCACCAGCGCCATCGCCCGGTTAATTTGCGTTTGCCTGGTCACCAGGTCCGGGGGCAGGCTGTCGTAATAGTCAACGGTTTTCTGCGCGAGCTTGCCCAGGGTCTCCAGTCGCCCGGTGGGCGCCAGTTCGTTGTAGAAATCCTCGATCAGGAAGCTCACCAGGTTTTCGGCATTGGTGCGCGAGGCCTGGACCTCGGCCTTGGCGGCGCGCGCCCGCTGCAGGCTGTACCAGCCGAACAGCGCGCCGGCGATGGCCACCAGCATCAGCGTCGCGCACACGCCGGCCACCAGGCGGGTGCGCCGCAGCGCCCGCTGGGTGGCGGCTTCGCGCTCGCGCTGGGCGGCGAGCGCGCGCTCCGCCTGTTCGCGGGCTTCGCGCTCGCGGCGCAGGTTGCGGCTCGCGAGCACCACGCCGCACAGCACATCATGGGTCAGTTCCACGCGGCGCATGTCGAGGCGGTCTTCGATCCGCAGCAGGCGGCGGTTCACCAGGGTGGCCAGGGTCTCGGGTGCGGCGCCCGCCTCGGTGAGCGCCTTGCGTACGCGCTCTTCCGCTAGGCTTTCGCGATAACCGGATTCAGTCAGCAGTTCGTCTTCGATGATGCGGCGCACGCCTTCGGGCTGGTCGGCGAGCGCGCGTTCGTAGAATTCGGAGAGGATGGTGTCGCGTGAGCCCGCCAGCAGGTCGGTGGAGATCTCCTGGCGACCTTGGGTTTGGCGGATGGTGTTGAGCTCGCGGCACACCAGGCTCAAGAGCGAGGGTTCGATCTCGGCGTTGGCGAGTTCCGAGCCGCCCGCGACGAAGCGCACGATGGCTTCGGCAACCTCTTGTGACACCAGCTTGCCGCCGGGTTTGACCACGGCGCTCAAGGCCTGCGCGCCGTTCATGCGCGCCAGCCGCATGCGGTTCTGGGTGATGGAGGGCATGCTGCCCTTGAGGCTTTCCAGGTGCGCCAGGTAATCCTCGCGCAGCGCGATCAATACCCGGTAATCGGCGCGCGCGAAGTCAAAATCCTCGGCGGCGCTGTCATCCTTTTCCATGCGCGCTTCGAGCGCTGCGGGCGCGCGGTTTTCCACCAGGTCGGCCAGTTCTTCGAGGAATTGCTGGGCGCGTAGTTTGCCGGCGTCATCCGCCTGGCCGAGGGTGAAGATTTCCTCGAACTGGTCGAAGATCAGCAGCGGCAGCAGCGGGTGGCCGTCTTTGTCGCGCAACAGGTCCTCGCGATGGTGCAGGAACTCCCACAGCGATTCGCCCTGGAGCGCGCTGCCGGGCCGGGCCCAGTGCCCGGCCGCCTCGGTGGCGCGGAAGATCGCGTGCTTGATCTGTTCGGAGGGCGTGGGCGAGCCAGCGGCGTAGTCGATGCGCACGTACACCGGGCAATAGCCTTCGTTCCGCAGCCGCGGCACCAGGCCGGCGCGCAGCAGCGACGTCTTGCCGAGCCCCGATTGGCCGAACAGCACCGTCAGGATGGTGCGCTGCACCCGGCGGGCGAGCTCGGCGGCCTCCGCGTCGCGGCCGTGGAAATAGGCGCGCGTCTCCTCGGTGTAGGAGAACAGGCCGAGCCACGGGTTTTCGGGATCGAGCGTGACCGTGGGGTCGCTCGCGGCCACAGGCTCGTTCATGCGCCTCTCCCGTCGAACAGCGCCTGCAGACGCTGCAGGAATTCCGGCGTTGGCTCGCCGCCGGCCAATTGCAGCATGTGCACGGCCTTGAATTGGTCCGGCACCAGGGCGGAGGCTTCAGGCGTGTCGTCGATGCACACCGGCAGGATGAACAGCGCACCGCCCGCCATATTGCGCGTGCGGTCCACGGCATAACTCCATTCGCGGCGGAAGTAGGCTTCGTGCCTGCGCTGCGTATTCGCCGAGATCACCGGCACGAAGAAACTGCAACGCCCGATGTTGGCGCGGATCTTGCGGTCGTAATCGTCACCGCTTTCCAGGCGTTCGAGATCGAACCAGGTGGTCAATCCAGCGGCGTCCATGCCGGCCTTCAGCCGCTGCACGGCAGGCAGGTCCTCGCGCGCGTAACTGATGAAGATGGCGTTCTCCGGCATTTCGCGCGCGGGCGGCAGGAAGCGCTGCGGCGCGCTGCCGCCCGGCGGCGCCTGCGCCGGGCGTTGGCGCGCACTCCAGCGCCGGTGCAGTTCGGCGACAAAGGATTCTGCGCCCCCGTAAACCCGGGTGCGCACGCTCACCTGCTGCAGGAACGCCACCAGCCGCTCGTCCTTGGCCGTATGGTCGTCGGCGAAAATTTCGGTGACGTCGCGCGGGTCGGACAGGCGCTTGCGCTTGGTCATGCGCAGGAACAGCCGCGCCAGCCAGTTGGAGAAGTCACTGCCGATCAACAGCAGGTGATTGTGTTCGAGTTCATGGAAAAGCTTCTCGGGAGTCAGGTGTTCGGACTGCAGGGCGCAGATGAACTCCAGCATGTCCTCGTCGGACAGCACGTAGGTCGGCGAGGCCGAGAGACGCCCCAACAGGTGGTAGACCACGGTGCGCTGCAGGTCGGTGCGTTCGGAGGGCAGATCGGCCACGCGGTTGGGTGCGTAGGCGATGACCTCGGCGCCGGGCTGACCGCCGTAGCGTTCCAGGTTGACCGCGGTTTCCAGCAGCGGGTCGAAGGTGGTGGTGACGAACAGGTTGAAATCGGTGATCTGCGCCAATTGCCGTAACGCATGGGGCGGTTCCACGTGGACTTCGCGCATGATCGAGCGCAGGCGCGTGTAGGCTTCCTCGCGCCGGCCATGCTGGCCGAGGTGGGAGCAGACCACGTCGTTGAGCGTGAGCGGCTGGGGCAGGGTGGTCGGGTCCACGGTCAGGTGCTTCGCCAGTTTCTCGGCCAGCCACACGTACAGTGGGCGCAAACCGTGCTCGGTTTGCACGCGCAGCAGATCGGGCCCGATGATCGGGATGACCCGGTGCTCTTCTATATAGTTAAGCAGGTCATCCCAAGCGTCTTCGTCGAAGGCCTGTGTGGGATCTGTCGTGGCGGGCAACGTCGTCATGGCAAACAGTACCTTCTGCAGCGTGCGAAGTTTACCCTAACAACTGCTGATTGGCGCGCGGGCGGTAGGGGATTACCGACACCGGAGGTAACCGTGTCTTACAGTGCCGGAATTTCAGTTGCCGGCGGGGTATCGAAAGGGCGGATGGGCGACATGGCGTTGCTCAGAGTTTGTGGGTTTCCAGAGGATAGCCCCGATCCTTATAGAAGCGGAAGCGCTCTCGTCCCTGGGCGCGGATTTCATGGTTTGCATCCAGTACTTCTGCGACCCGCTCAAAGCGGCTGAAGAAGCGCGGTATATCCGGGCTGAGGTTAATGAGCAGATGGAAATTTGTGGCCGGCTCCTGTCCAAAACCCAGGTGTACCGGAGCTTGAGTATCTTCCCCGGCGAGGCAATGTGGCAGAAAACTGCGGTCGCGGAAGGTCCACATGAGATTATCCAGGTGCTGTGCCTCGGCTTCGGAAGCCAGGTGTACGAAACTGCGGTGCCCCAGCCCAAAGGCCTTCTCCGCAAGTTTACAGGTGAACAGCGCACGTCCGCGCGGAGCGTTGTCGGGAAGCACATAGAAATCAATTTGCGTCATAACCCTCTCATCCTTACCTTCAGGGCTGCGCTTCCCTGCTTCGCCCGAAAGTCCAGGGTGGCTATCCATGCCCACCCGTTCGGCGACCGAAACAATGTTTCGGCTGTTCACCTCACCCCGCGAGGGGAGAGGGGACATGAAGTGCGTAACTTTGCCTACGCACGGTCCAGTAAATATTGCACCAGCAGTGGCACTGGCCGGCCAGTGGCGCCTTTTTCTGCGTTACTCTTCCAAGCGGTACCGGCGATATCCAGATGCGCCCAGCGCATTTCTTTGGTAAATCGTGAAAGATAGCAGGCTGCTGTGATAGCACCACCCTCACGTCCCCCTACATTGGCGAAATCCGCGAAGTTGCTCTTCAGTCCTTCTTGGTAATCATCGTACATAGGTAACTGCCAGGCGCGGTCGGTGGATTTCTCGCCGGCGTTCCAAAGTTCCTTGATCAAGCTGTCGTCATTGCCGAATACACCGGACACCACATGGCCGAGTGCGATCACACAGGCACCTGTGAGCGTAGCGATGTCTACGATGGCAGCGGGTTTGAAGCGCTGCGCATAGGTGAGTGCGTCACAAAGGATCAGGCGACCTTCCGCGTCGGTATTGAGTATTTCTACCGTTTGACCGGACATGGTTTTGACGATGTCCGACGGTTTAACAGCATTGCCGTCCGGCAGGTTTTCGGAACTTGGCACTATGCCTACCAGATTTATCTTCAGGTCCAGTTGCATGACTGCCTTAAGAGTGCCGAATACACTGGCGGCACCGCACATATCGAATTTCATTTCGTCCATGGCGGCGGATGGCTTGATCGAGATTCCACCGGAATCGAAGGTAATGCCCTTGCCGACGAGCACTTGAGGCTGTGCGTTTCTGGGGCCGCCGTGGTATTCCATGATAATGAGTTTTGCCGGCTGGCGACTGCCGCGAGATACCGCCAGCAGTGCACCCATGCCGAGTTTTTTCATGTGTGCTTCTTCGAGCACTGTGACCTTCAGTTTTCCGCCCTTGCCGAGTTTGCGCGCTTCATTCGCCAGGTAGGCGGGCGTGCAAATATTCGGTGGCAGGTTACCCAGATTTTTTGCCAGCACCACGCCGGCGGCGATGGCATTGCCATCGCGCAGTCCGTGTTCCCCGGTAGTCAATTCTCCCCGGCTAGCGACCAGCAAGACCAGTTTCTGCAGCGTGGGTTTGTGGTTGTCCTTCTTACCCTTGCATTGGTCAAAACGGTAGTTGGCCTCCGCAGTCGCTTCCACCGCATGCCGAACACGTTGATAGGCATCCGTGTCGCTTACCGCAAGCAGCGGTAGCGTACTGGCGGCTTCCTTGGCGCCGTTGTCGCTGAGTACCCGGGCTGCTTGGTAGGTGACTTTGCGATAGGCCTGCAGGTTGAAGTCCTTTTCCTTGCCGAGACCCATCAAGAGCAATTGGCCGGCGCTTAGCCCCGGTACCTTGAACAACAGCAGGTGCTGGCCGCTGCGGCCTTCGAGAGCGCCGTCCTTGACGAGCTTGCTGAGATAGCCATGGCTGGCCTTATCCAGCGTCTGGGCTGCCGGCGCCAGTTTGCCACCGGCAAATATCCCTGCCACCAGGCAAGCGGTATGCAACTGTTCGGGCTTGATATCATTTATCGAAAATTGCATGTAGTTCTCTCTTTGCAGCTGTCATGGCAGGTTAGCCTGTGCTTAAAAATCCATAGCGGAAACTGTTACTCTTGGCATAGGCTGGTTGAGGCTATGACTGCGTTTGTTGTGTATCTAAATGTGTTCGTGCGCCGGTGCAGGTACCCGATGGCGCAACCGTGAATAATGTGAGCGTTAGTTTACCGCATCACGCACAATACCGGCATACCGGGAGTTACTTTGACACGCATCGTTGATCGTTATCTCATCCGCGAAACCATGCTCACTTGGGCTGCGGTGACCGGGATCCTGATGCTGATTTTGCTCAGCAACCGCTTCGCATTGCTGCTGGGTGACGCAGCCGCCGGCCGACTGCCGCGGGATACGGTATTTGAGTTGCTGGGGCTTGCCTCGGTCAGTTATTTCATCGTAGTCATCCCTGTGTCGTTATTCATGGCGGTGATGCTGGCATTGGGACGGCTGTACCGTGACAGTGAGATGACCACGCTCATGGCGTGCGGCGTGGGCCCCGGGCAGATCTACCGGCCACTCATGGCCATCGCCGTGGTGCTCGCCATTATTCTTGCAGCTCTATCCTTGGAAGTTGCGCCATGGGCGGTGCGACTCACCACCATCATTAGGACCTACGGCCAGCATACCGCGCAGGTCAGCAGCTTCGAGTCAGGGCGCTTCAAGGTGGATCAGAACGGGCGTGGCGTACTGTATGCGGCAGGAGTAAGCGCAGACGGGCATGAATTGCAGAATGTGTTTATTGAAGGACCTGATGGAAAACGTCAAGATGTAATTTCTGCCAAAAGCGGTACCCGCCAGGTGAATGACTATAGTGGTGCTGGCACACTGTTGCTGCATGATGGTTATCGTTACGATGGCATACCGGGCCAGGCGGATTTCCGTATTGTGCAGTTCGCCGAGCATGGCATACGTATTCCACCTTCCGTGCCAAACCTCAGCCCCGAGGGCTATGAAGCGATGCCTACACGCGCTCTGCTTAAGGCATCCAATTTAGCCTCAGCTTCGGAGTTACAGTGGCGTTTGTCGGTACCGCTGGCCGCACTCCTGCTCACATTTCTAGCTGTGCCATTGGCACGCACTTCGCCACGTCAGGGTCGCTACGGCAAATTATTTGCCGCAATCCTGACGTATGTGATCTATTCAAATCTGGTGGGTATAGCTCGGGTATGGTTGGAAAAAAATTTCCTACCCAGAAGTATTGGTATCTGGTGGGTGCCATTGCTGTTGTTGCTGGTGACACTTGCGCTTCTTTATCAACAGTATGGTTGGCGCGGCCTGTTTTTCCCGCAACGGGGTGCTGCACATGCGGGTGATTGACCGCCATATCGCGACACAGGTGATCCTCAGCACCCTGCTGGTGCTGTTGGTGCTCACGGCACTAGCCAGCCTTATCACTTTTGTGGGGGAGTTTAATCATGTAGGGCAGGGCCAGTATTCGCTAATGGATGCGGGGGTGTACACCCTGCTATACATTCCTTCGCAGGCGTACAGCATGTTTGTGGTGGCGGCGCTGCTGGGCGCCATGCTGGGACTCGGCGATCTAGCCAGCCACAACGAACTCATGGTGATGCGCACTGCCGGCCTGTCGGTCATGCGTTTGGGAATTTCTGCCATGGCCGGTGGTCTCGTGCTGCTAGGGTTATGCGTAGTACTGGGGGAAGCCATCGCCCCGTCAGCGCAGCGCTATGCGGATAACCGGCGTTCGCAGTTGATATATAACCAAATCAATCTACTGGGTAATGGCGGAATTTGGGCCAAGGATGGTGAACAATTTCTGAATGTCAAACAGATGACCAAACGCAACAGTGCTCAAGGGATTTATATCTACCGTGTTGACAGTGAACATCATCTGCTGAGCATGGCCGAGGCTGCTTCTGCAGTATTCAGCAATGGCACATGGGCACTCAAAGATCTGCATGAGACAAGACTGTCTCCTGCAGGAGCCACCACGCGGAACCTACCGAATCTAGAATGGCACACTTATCTTGGGCCGGAGCTATTGAGTCTGTTCGTGGTGGATAGCGACAGTCTATCGGCCCATGGGCTCTATCGATATATCGAATACCTGCGCAGTAACGGCATCGATGCCAACCGTTATATCATCGCATTCTGGGCGCGGATCGCACAACCCCTATCACTGCTAGTAATGCTGGTATTGGCCTTGCCTTTCGTTTTTGGGCCATTGCACTCCGCGACCACCGGTCAAAGGCTGGTGACCGGCATGCTCATCGGAATCGGTTTCTCTGTGTTCAACAGCATCTTCACACAGAGTGGCGTGGTATTCGGCCTGAATCCAATACTCACGGCATGGCTACCAACACTGTTGCTGGCCATAATCAGCGGCATCGCCGTCAGCCGCATCCGCTGATAGAGCTGAACCAGCACAGTACAGCCAGTGATTAATTGCCGTTATGGACGCCTTTGAGTGCCTCGCTGATACGTGCTGCATATTGTTGGGTGGTCTCGAGCTTGTCGGCATGCAATGCCTGTTCCGCCAGAGTCAGTGCGTGTTGCAGCTTGGCATGTTCCAATGATTTCTGCGCAACGTCATTCATTGCGCCATTGCCCATGCCATTGCATGGATTGCCTGCATCGGCATCGAATTGCTTGCCTTTCGGGCCCACCAGACAGTTGATCACATGATGAAAATGCATGATTGCAGTGGCTGTGTCAGCCGCATTTGCCGCCATTTTCGCATGTGTGGCGGCGGTTGCGATTTCCTGGTTGGCATTGCCCGCAGCAAAACCGGCCATAGGCATAAGCAATAACATGAGGGCTGTAAGACCAAGGTATATAGTTTTCATGATCATATTTATTTCCTCCGGATGGACATTCGATAGTGGTGGTATGCGCAATCGTTCTGAAATGGGCCCAGTGTGGAAGCAGGCTTATAACGCTAAATACTACCCGCAAATCATACTCGCTGAACAGGTTGGCTCTATCCGGCAACCGGGGGGGGGATGGGTGCGCAGTGGTTACGCCGGTTCTTGTGTAAGCGGCGAACGCAGTACCACCAGCCGTGTGCCCGAGAAATGGTCGTGCCAGGCGAGTCGATTCCGATCGAAGGCCGGCCAGGCAAAAGCCGCGAACGAAAGCATGAAAATGCCGATGGCTGAGACCGAATTCATGCTTATGTATGCTTGACCGCTGGAATTGATGAGAAACTCACAGCCCAGGAGCACCAGCAGCCAGGGAATCAGCATGCTCAGGTAGCGGATTAGCGCTCGGCGCCAACCCAATGGCATGCCATCCATACACACAGCTCGCAGTTTCCAGGCGCGCATACCGATGGTCTGTCCTCCGTGGGTCCAAAAGCCACCGAAGAAAGCAAAGCCCACGGCCAGCAGCCCCAACTGATAGAGCAATTTCACACCGCCATGGTGGGCATAAAAGGATTCAAAAGCCCGGCCATGCATGAATGGCATGATGAGGAAAGTGGCCAGAATCCAGATGGCGAGCAGGATGATCGCGTCGTAGAAACCCGATGCCAGACGCCGGAACAGTCCCGGTGATACCAATGGCGTTGGATACGAAGTTGGCTCAGGTATGTGCGGTACGCTCATGACAGAGGACATACCCTCAAGCTGGCGCTCCCTACCGGATTCGAACCGGTGTTTAAGCCTTGAGAGGGCTCCGTCCTAGGCCTCTAGACGAAGGGAGCTTGGATTTAAAGGGAGTGGTATTATACGGACGCTCCGAATTAGCTCAAGCACGCCATCAAGAAGCGCATCGCAAACGATCACACGTGTCTCTTCAGGAAAACTCCACACTGTCTCCCAATATCATCGCCCGCGCCGACCACAACATCTCACGGGCCCAAATATCCGAAAATGCACTCAAGGTGCTGTATCGCCTGAAAAGTGCTGGCTATGCGGCTTATATGGTGGGTGGCGGCGTACGCGATCTGCTGCTGGGCCGTGAACCCAAGGATTTTGATGTCGCTACCGATGCGCGTCCGGAGCAGGTGCATACGCTGTTTCGCAATTGCCGCATAATCGGACGGCGCTTCCGGCTCGCGCATGTGCAATTCGGCCGCGAGATCATCGAAGTCGCCACTTTCCGCGCCAACCAGGTTCCGGACCACGACCAGGTTGAAGTTCACAACGATGCCAGCCGTATCCTGCGCGATAATACCTACGGCACGCTCGAACAAGACGCCTTTCGACGTGATTTCACCGTCAATGCCCTGTATTACGACATTCGCGATTTTTCCCTCAGGGATTATGTCGATGGCCTGGCGGATTTGCGTACGGGTACATTAAGGCTCATCGGTGACCCGCACACACGTTATTGCGAGGATCCGGTACGCATGCTGCGGGCCGTGCGGTTTGCCGCTAAACTCGGTTTCCGCATCCATCCGGATACGGCGGCACCGATTGCATCACTGTCAGCACTGCTGGATGACATTCCGCCGGCACGCTTGTTCGAGGAAATCCTGAAATTGTTCCTGTATGGCTTCGGCCTGCAATCCTTCGAAAATTTGCGGCATTACGATTTGTTCGCCCGTCTGTTCGCGCGCACCGATGCGATATTGGATACCGAGGAGCAGGGCTTCCCGCATACCTTTATCGCCCAGGCACTCGCGAGCACCGATGCGCGTGTGAATGCCGACAAACCGGTTACGCCGGCGTTTCTGTTTGCGGCGCTGTTGTGGGAACCGGTGCGGCAGCAGGCAATGGCGCTGGAAGCGTCGGGGCTGCACCCGGGTGAGGCCATTCGGCGGGCCGCTGACGAAATTATCCCGCAGCAGATCAGTCGTGTGTCGCTGCCGCGCCGCTTCGCAACACCCATGATTGAGATTTACCAGCTGCAGCCACGCTTTGCACAACGCGATGGTAAGCGCCCGCTACGGCTGCTGGCGCATCCGCGGTTCCGCGCTGCCTATGATTTCATGGTATTGCGCGCGGCCGCTGGCGAAGTGGATCCGGAGCTGGCCCGCTGGTGGACTGAGATCCAGAACACCGATGCTGCCGGCCAAAGTGGCATGCTGAGCGCCGCACCGTCCACAGGTCGACGACGTAACCGGCGCCGGCGCCGCCGTGAGACATCACCGTCAGCGTGACACCTTGAGTGCCGGAGCTTCGGCATATATCGGCCTCGGAAGTAATCTGGACGGACCTTCCGGGCAGATGCAGCGTGCCTTTGCCGAACTGGACGTTTTGCCCCGCACCCGTCTGTTGGCGCGCTCACATCTTTATATGAGCCGGCCACTCGGCCCGCAGGATCAGCCGGATTACCTCAATGCGGTGGCGATGTTGAGCACTGAGCTTACGCCATTGGAGTTGCTGCAAGCATTGCGCGGACTGGAAGAAGACCATGGCCGCCGCCGTAATCAGGAAAGTCGCTGGGGCGCACGCAGCCTGGATCTGGATATCCTTATTTATGGCGATATGCGCCTGGTTACATCGGAATTGACACTGCCGCATCCGCAGATGCATGTGCGCAGTTTTGTCCTGTATCCTCTGGCAGAATTGGCGCCGAACCTGATGATTCCTGGCCATGGACGGGTGCTAGACCTGCGCGACCGCTGTCATACACCGGTCATTGAGCCATACGAGGATGCTGCGAATGAGTGAAAAGCAACCCCGCTATCTGGTAGTGGAAGGTCCCATCGGAGTAGGCAAGACCAGCCTCGCACAGCGCCTGGCGCAAACCTTCGGCGGCGAACCATTGCTGGAACACGCCGAAGAAAACCCGTTCCTGGAGCGCTTTTACCGGGATCCCAGGAATGCTGCGTTACCGACACAGTTGTCATTCTTGTTCCAGCGCGCACGTCAGTTGCAGCAGCTGCGTCAAGGTGACATCTTCACCCCACTGCGAGTGGCAGATTTCATGCTGGAGAAAGACCGCTTATTTGCGCAACTCAATCTCGATGATGACGAATTCGGGCTCTATAGACAGGTATACCAACATCTGACCGTGGATGCACCGTTGCCGGATCTGGTGATATACCTGCAAGCGCCGGTAGAAGTACTCATGCGCCGCGTCGTGCATCGCGGCGTCAGTTATGAGCAGTTCATCCGGCGGGATTATCTGGAGCACGTCGCTGAAGCCTATGCACATTTCTTTCATTATTATAATGCATCACCATTGCTCATTGTGAACGCCGCTGAGATCAATCCGGTGGACAGCAATGAAGATTACGCGCTGTTGATCAAAGAAATCAGCTGCGTCAAAAGCGGCCGTCACTACTTCAATCCCGGCAAGGGCCGGCAGTTCGTCGCCTGAGAAAACGCCCCGAGCTCTAACGTGGCGTTATACTTTCATACTGAATAAATAAAAATAAACTGTCGATTTATCCGGGAGATTCTAACCTTGTCCAAGTTCAGATCATGCTGACGTTACACGGCATCATAGAATTGCGTGATTACGTCAAGCATTGGCGCATCACCGGTCAGAAAATTGCCTTGGTGCCGACCATGGGTAATCTGCACGCCGGACACCTGCGCCTGGTGGAACGCGCGCGAGATGCTGCCGAGCATGTGGTGGTCAGTATTTTTGTAAATCCGCTGCAATTCGGTCCCAATGAGGATTT
>Ga0307372_10001084_pt1 | contig 47440 bp, 50 predicted proteins | sample OX1MG_FD_202533 | JGI IMG/M metagenome (GOLD analysis project Ga0307372, IMG submission 202533) | Soil microbial communities from Risofladan, Vaasa, Finland - OX-1 | ecosystem: Environmental > Terrestrial > Soil > Coastal area > Acid sulfate soil | place: Finland: Risofladan, Vaasa | collected...
CGGAATGGTCGGCCCTCAAGAAGATAGAGAAGGGAGCCGCCCTCGAATCGGTCTGCCGCCATTGGGAGAATTCGCCCGACCTTCGGGTCAGGCCCGCTGCCGCGCAAAAATGGTTCAGTCATTGGGTCCGAGCGGGAATCGTCGTCATCGGGAGGTAAGAGCATGGTCAAAAAATTCGTCGCCGCAATTTTTACGGCCTTCGTGATCGGCGCGGCTCTGGCCGCCCATTGGCTTGGAGCCCGCTACGCGGCCAAGTCCGTCATGTCCGTCCCGGTCAGGGAATATTCCACCTTCACGTATCCGGAGGATCCGGCCGTCCATAGCGCCCGCTTCGGCTGGTACGACGGCCGCCGGCTTAAGCTGAGCACCCGCGACGGCCTGCATTTCGACTTCGTCTTCGAGCCGGATCATCCCGGGACCGCCCGAGTAAAGTTTAAGGACGTCGACATGGCCCTGATGCAGCCTCGCCTGCCGGCATGGGTCAAGAGCGATCCCGCCTTGGAACGCATCGCTCTGACGGATCGAGAATGGAACCGGCAGCAGGTGAGCTTCGAGCCCCGCGGTCCCCATGTCGAAATAGAAGGCGGCGATGGATGGGAGCGCGCGCACATCTATTCGGCGGATTTGGCCAGGAACTGCCTCAACGCCGGGCTCTGGGAGATCCTGCTCTACTCAAAGGAAAAGGGCCGCAAGACGCTTTATTATCACGGCTGGTTCACCTTCCCCCTGGGCTGGTACGCGAGGATTTTCGAGCGCGAAAATGGGTTGCGCTACTGGCGCCACTGGTATTACTTGGAGCATTGGGATAATCCCGCGGGCTTGAAAATGGATTTGGCGAAATTGCGCCGCGTCGTCCGGGAGATTCCCGTCCGAGCGGCGTTTAATCCGGACGGGCCGATTCTGGTGGAAGGGGAACAAATCTGCAAGCGCAAGAACATGACTCCCGAAAAACTCGCGACCTGGGGCGATTTCATCCGCGAAAGTTCCCGCGTACGCTTCGCGGCGTTTTTGCCGCCGGGGCGGTATTACGTCAGCCATCCCTGGGGCAATGAGTACTGGAGGCTGGCTCGTTTCCTCGGCGCGGACTTGCGCGAGATTCAATCTCCCGCGATGGAGGAACCCATGAATGAAGTCGTTCTCAAGTTTCAAGATACGAAAGGGAATGACAGTCGGTTCATCATCAGCGGTTTTTCCTTGCGGCGCCTGCCTCGCTTGAAGCCGCAAGACTATCCGAAGGGCTTGTATATGCCGATGGGCATCGGCGTGCCGCCCTTTCATCAAAGCTATGAGGATTTGGAAAATAATCCTCCGGATAAAAGCCCCTACTTTTGCGTATGGCTTGACGCAAAAAATCGTTGGATTAATCACCACGAGGGCGGGATTGACGGTCCCGTGCTGTTCGTCGACAAGAACAATCCCAAGCTACTCCACGTCTATCTCCTCTCCTACGAACGGCACTCATTAATCGCTCACTACAGAATTTATCTCCCATCTAACGCGGAGGCCTTATGAACGAGTCTTGGGCGGTCTTGCCAAAGGACGAGCATAATCAAAAGCTGGTTTCCAACGCGCACCCTAGCGACTGGGTAAACCCCAAGCCGGCGGACCGTTATCATCTCGTAGTCATCGGCGGCGGCACGGCCGGCCTAGTCAGCGCAGCGGGCGCGGCAGGCCTAGGCGCAAAGGTCGCCTTGGTGGAGAGGCACCTCCTGGGAGGCGACTGCCTGAACGTCGGCTGCGTGCCGTCGAAGGCTCTGATTCGCGCGTCTCGCGCCGCGGCGGATGTTCATGACGCGGCAGACTTTGGAATTTCAGTTCCTTCAAGCTGGGCGGTCGACTTTCCGAAAATCATGGAGCGCCTGCGCCGCTTGCGCGCGGGCTTAAGCCCCAATGACTCGGCGGATCGCTTTAAGAGCCTGGGCGTGGACGTATTTCTGGGCGAGGGTAAATTTATCGGCTCGAACGCGCTCGAAGTGGGGGGCGCGCGGCTTAATTTTTCAAAAGCCGTCATCGCCACCGGCGCGCGCGCGGCGAAGCTGCCCATTCCTGGATTGTGGGAAGCGGGCGCGCTGACGAATGAGACCGTGTTTTCCTTGACCGCGCTGCCCAAGCGTCTCATCGTCATCGGCGCCGGCCCCATCGGCTGCGAGCTTTCGCAGGCGTTCGCGCGATTCGGATCAAAAGTCATATTGTTGGAGTCCTCGGCGCAAATTCTTGGCCGGGAAGACGCGGAGGCGGCCCGGGTTGTCGAGACCTCGCTCAAAAAAGACGGAGTCAAAATCATCGTCTCCTGCGAGATTCTAGGCGCAGAGAAGCGCGGAGAGGAAAGAATTATGAGGCTTGAACGCGGCGGGAAAATCGCCGAGTTGGCGGCCGATGCGATTATGGTCGGCATGGGCCGCGCCCCGAACGTCGAAGGGCTGGGCCTCGAGGCCGCCGGCGTGGAGTACGACAAGCGCGGGGGCGTTAAAGTCGACGAGAGGCTCCGCACGACGAATTCCCGCGTCTTCGCGGCCGGGGACGTCTGTTCACCCTATAAATTCACGCACGCGGCCGATGCCATGGCGCGCATCGCGATTCAAAACGCCTTGTTCGCCGGAAGAAAAAAAATGAGCGCGCTTGTGATTCCTTGGTGTACCTACACCGATCCGGAAATCGCCCACGTCGGCCTATATGAGCGGGACGCCAAGGCCAAAGGGATTCCAGTCCAAACGCTCGTCCAGGAGCTTAAGGACGTGGACCGGGCCGTTCTAGACGGACAGGCGGAGGGCTTTGTTAAAATCCATCTTAAGGCAGGCACGGACGAGATTCTCGGCGCGACCATCGTGGCCGCGCACGCCGGAGAGATGATTGGGGAGTTGTCGCTGGCCATGACCGCAAAAATAGGCTTTAAAGCCATCGGCTCCACCATTCATCCATACCCGACCCAGGCCGAAGCAATCAAAAAAACCGCGGACGCGTACAATCGCAGCCGTTTGACACCGACGGTGAAACGACTCCTTGCGCTCTGGTTGGGGCGGCCCTAGAGCGCACATGCCTAATCCCATCGAACGCTTGTTCTGGAAGGCCGCCATCCGTCTGCGCTGGCTTCTCTCATCGCGCACGGCCGCGGGGGTTGACATAGGGAGTCCGATCCCGAACTTTGTATTGTCCGATGCGGCGGGGCGGCGGTTTAGCCTTTTCTCCGTTTTTCCGGACAAGGCAGCGGTGCTGTGGCTGACGAATCTCTGCTCCAGCTGCCAGGAGCGCATCCCTCTTCTTGAGCAAATCTATTCGGCCAAAAAAGGGGAATTGCAAATATTCGCCATCTCCACTCTTGGAGAAGACCGGCAAACCCCGGAGGCCATAGCGGCCAATCATCACGTGAGCTTTCCGTTGCTTTTGGATCCCAAAGACTGGGTCGGAAAAACTCTGGGGCTTGAGCATCCCGCCGGAGCCTGCCCCATGTATAATCTCCTTATCCTGGACCGCACGGGCCGCGTGCGCCTGCGGCACCATCTTTCGGCCATCGCCGACGATCGGTTCAAGGGCGAGCTGCGTTCGATTTTGGAGGCCGAGTGAAGGCGCCGGATTTGAGTTCGGCGTTGGAAAAATACCGTAGGCACGCCGCGGGCTATGACGGCAGCGCCCACCGGACCGAAGGCTTGCGCCGCCGGGCCATCGAGGCTCTGCGTCTCACTACGGGAGAGACTGTCGTCGATGTCGGCTGCGGGACGGGCTTGAGTTTCCCGGGCCTGCAAAGCCGCATCGGACCAAGCGGAACGCTCATCGGCATCAAACCCTGCGTCGAGATGATGGCTCTGGCCCGGCGCCGCGTCGCCTCTTACGGATGGAAGAATGTGATTTTATTGGAAGCTTCGGCCGAACGGGCCAATTGGAGCGATCCGGCTAATGCCTATCTTCAAAATAAAGAAGATGAATCTTCATGTCGAGCTTTCATCTAGTGTAGTGATTCATATGTCCCTTTACATTTCGCCCCGTCGAAGGATGATCTCACTCGTCGAGATCGAATGTAAAGAAGCGTTGGACGCACTACACTAGTAAGTACAATTTTGAGACAATTTGTTACAAACCATAGCCGGCCATCTTCCATTAAAATTTATCCGCCCGCAGCCAAGTTGCATTCGCTCTAAAGATGAAAAAATTATATTTTATGCTTAAGTTATAATTACTTTTCGCCTCCGTAGCTCAATGGATAGAGCATCCGCCTTCTAAGCGGACGATCGAGGTTCGATTCCTCGCGGGGGCAGTCCGGAACGGAAGGCAGGAGGAGAAACTATCATGACCGCAAAAACGACGTTCGCCGTGCTGGCCGCCGGGCTCTTGCTCGCCGCGCCGCAAGCCTTTGCCGACATGTCCCCGAAGCAGATTTACCAGAAAGACGCCTCGGCCGTGGTGCTCATTATGGCCGCGGACTCCAACGGGAAGGGGGAACTCGGCAGCGGCAGCATCATCGATAAGGACGGCCACGTGCTCACCAACGCGCACGTGATCACGAACAAGGAAACGGGTGGAATCTACGGCGACATCGAGGTCTACTTCAAGCCCGCGCATCTCACCGGCGACCCCCAGACCGATCTGGTCAATCCCGTGCGGGCCAAGGCGCTGGCCTCGGATCAAAAGCTCGACTTGGCGCTCTTGTCCTTGTCCCGCGCGCCGAAAAATCTCGACGTCATGCCGCTCGGCGATTCGGCCGCGGTGGGCATGGGCGATCCGGTCGTGGCCATCGGGCATCCCGAGGAGGGCGGACTCTGGACCATGACCGGCGGCATCGTGAGCACCATCATGGCGAATTTGGACGGCGTGGACGGCAAGAACGTCTTTCAGACCGACGCGTCCATCAACCGGGGCAACTCGGGCGGCCCGCTCATCGACCGCGCGCAGGGCGCCATGATCGGAGTCAACACCGCCATGGCCCGCAAGGCCCCCGACGGCCTGGCGATTACCAGCGTGAATTTCGCCATAGAGTCGAGCGTGGTCCGGCGCTGGCTCGCGAGCGTGGGCGAACAGCTCCCGCAGGAGGACGAAATCGCGGCGACGGCGGCCGAGCCGGTCGCTAACGTCAAGGAGCCGGAGCAGGTTGCGGCGGTCCGCGGCTCCCGCGAAATCACCATGCCGGCTAGGCCGGCGGCCCCCGAAGCCGCCGCGCCCCAAGCCTCGCCGGAAACCGCACCAACATCAGCCAAGCCACGAGCGCTGGCCCGAGCCCGCGCCGCGGAAAAACCCGCGATCCTGACTCCCAAGAAGCCCTATAGCATCAAGGCTCTTCTGGCCAAGAAGATCGCCCGGATGGAGAAGATGGGAAAGGAGATGCAGGGGGAGATCAACAACGGACCAAACATGAACGGAAGCTTCCAGGAGCTCGATCAGGATTCCAAGAACAAGATTCCAAACAGCTTGCCTTAGAGCGGCAAGTGCGCGCCGGTGCCTCGGCGCTCAAAAGATAAGGAAGCTGGCGACAATGAGCACCGCGCCCCAGAGCATCTTCTCGGGCTCCTGGTTTTTCTTGCCGTAAGCAAGGAAGTAGAAGCCGAACACGCTCAGAATCAGGGAAAATCCTGATTTCAGGATTAGCCCTGTCGTGATGTGGAACCCGAGCCCCGGCCCGCCCGCGGCAGACGTCTTCCTGCTTAGAAGCTGATTTAACCCTGGCGGCATATCGCTCCAAGACCAACGTTCATGGGCAGGATTGCGCCGGAGCGCAAATCCAAGGGCCTCCCCCAGGGCAACAAAAGGGATGGCTTCCAGGAAAGAAACGGCACGAGGGCATCCCTCCAGGAGGGCATCCACCACCACCGCCACCGCCGCCACCACCGCCACCGCCGCCACCACCGCCGCCACCACCCGCCCCGCTGCCGAAGCAGACGGCGCCGCACTGTGCGCACCAAGCCTGCATCTTCCAATTAGGCGGGCTGGCGGCATCATGACTGACTTGACATAGCCCGTATTGCCAGGAAACGCTTTGAGTATGCGAAAGCACGCAGAAAGAATGCGCGCCGATAGATTGCCAGCCGCAGGGACTTCCGCCGCACCCTCCGCAGCTCGCGGAATAATCGCTCAGCGCGCCCACGGAGAGGGGTTGCCAACTTGCCACGCCGTTGGCGTCCGACGTAAGCACATGGCCCGCGACCTGGGTGCCGTCGGCGATCCGGACATTCCCGACGACGTCCAGTTTTGCTTGCGGCTGGGCTGTCCCGATGCCCACATTGCCGCTGTCCCGCGCCAAAATCGTCTGTTGCGTGGTGATCATGTTCGTGTAAACCCCGGTGGGCGCGGGATAATAGGTGTCGAGCGTAATGTCTTCCGGGCTCACGACCAGGGCCATCAGGCACAGGCACGCGCCCACGACCAGCCAGCGCGCCGCGCGCGACGTCAATTTCGCTTCGAAGCGGATGTTCAAGTTGGCCATGAAGCGTCGAGCCTATTCTTCCTCAATGCGGCTGTCCCAGTAGGCGTTGTCCACGAATTTCTGCCAGGGACGCTTGACCTTGAAGGGCGCGCGCAGCGCGAAGGTCAGGCCCTGGCGGAACTTGGGCTTGGAGATGCGCACTTTTAGCTTCATGCCCGCCTCCGTCGGCAGGCGGTTGCCCTTTCTCAGATTGCAGGGGATGCAGGAGGTGACCACGTTGGCCCAATTCGTCAACCCGCCGCGCGAGCGCGGCACCACGTGATCCAGATTCAATTCCGACGGAGGGAAATGCCGGCCGCAATAGCAGCAACGGTGGCCGTAGTGCGCGTAGATGTTGCGGCGCGTGAAGGGAACCTCGGAGCGGGGAACCTTGTCGAAGAACTTGAGCGCGATGACGTCCGGCACGGCTACCCTGAGCGTCGCGGTATGCACGAAACCCCGCGGATCGTCCTTCATCATCTTGGATAAATCGATCCAATCTCGAAACTCGCACGTGCCGAACTCTTCGTCGACCACGAAGGCCCGATCCAAGTAAAGCAGGGTCAGCGCCCGCTCCCAGGTGGTCACCTGGATGGCGTAGAAATTGCGGTTGAGGATGAGGACTTCGCTGTTCATGGCTGGGAAGGCCTTACCCTGTAAGTTTAACAGGAAAGCGCAGGAATTCAAGGCCTTTTTTCTTGGGCCGCCGGGCCAATTTGATACAATTCGCGCAATTACGATGCTCAAAGACATCAAGCGCCTGACGAAAGAAACCTTTATATACGGGTTTTCAACCATCGGCGGGCGTCTGCTCAATTTTCTGCTCCTTCCTATATATACCCACGCCCTGACCCCGGCGGACTACGGCGTCGTGGCCACCATGTTCTCCTATTTGGCCTTTTCCAATGTGATCTACGGCTACGGCATGGATTTCGCCTTCATGCGCTACGCCAAGCCCAAAGAGCCCGGCGATCCCTGCTTTTCGACCGCCTTTTACTCGCACTTGCTGACCTCGGTGGCGCTCTCCTCGTTCATTTACTGCTTCGCCGCCAAGTTGACCGTCTGGGGCGGCATGCCGGCGAATCTCTCCGTCATCACCCGCTACGCCGCGCTTATTCTGGCCTTCGACACCCTGTGTTTGGTGCCCTTCGCGGACTTGCGGCTCTCGCACAAGCCCAAGACCTACGCGGGCACCAAGATTTTTAACGTGGTCCTCAACCTCGCGCTCAACTACATCTTCCTGGTCCGCATGGGCTGGGGCGTGCCGGGCGTCTTTCTGGCCAGCGCGATAACCTCGGCCTCAACTTTTCTTCTGGTTTCGCCTTGGCTCTTGCGCCGCCTGCGTTTGGCCTTCGAGCGCAAGCTTCTGCCGCATCTGCTGCGCTTTAGCCTGCCGCTGGTCCCGGCGGGCTTGGCCGCGATGGCGGTGCAGGTCATCGACCGGCCCATCCTGCAATTTTTAACCAACTCGGCCACGGTCGGGCTTTACCAAGCCAACTACCGCCTGGGCTCGGTCATGATGCTGTGCGTGTCGATGTTCGACGCGGCGTGGCGGCCTTTCTTCCTAGAAAAAGCCGAGGCGGAAAAGAACAAGGCCCTGTTCGCCCGCGTGATGACCTACTTTATCGTGGTCGCGTCCTTCCTGTGGCTGGCGCTGACGTTCTTCACCGGACCCATAGTGTCCTATCCGATTTACCACGGAAAGGCGCTCATCCACTCGACCTATTGGGTGGGATTGCCCTTGGTCCCCATCGTCGCCTTGGGCTACATCTTCAACGGCGTCTACATAAACCTGCTGGCACCCGTCACCTTGGCGCGCAAGACCGACCGCGTGGCCTATGCCACGGCCATCGGCGCCGCCGTCAACATCGTCGCTATTTTCGCCTGGACGCCGCGCTGGGGCATGATAGGCACCGCCTGGGCGACCCTGGCCGCCTACGTCGCCATGGCCGCGGCGCTCTACGTCATGGCCAGCAAGATTTACCCTATCGACTACGAGTTGGGGCGCGTCGCGCGGGTGGGAGGAGCCTTGGCCGTCATCGTGATCGCCGCCAAGGCCCTCAAAGTAGGGGTCGTCGCCGGATCGCTCTGGCTCAAGCTGGGACTCATGGCCGCGTTTCCCATCCTGCTTCTGGCGAGCGGCTTCTTGAGCGCCGACGAGAAGGCCGGGTTGCGCCGGCGCGCGGCCACCTAGAAAAAACCCGCGCCGCTACTTGGAATTGCCGTCGAAGTCCGCTTGTCCGTCCGGCATCGACTTCGGAAGGCGAAGCGCCGCGCCGTCATTGGCCGGCCCATTGACTTGAAAACCCATCACGGGATGAAGCTCGACGCCGTTGGGCGCCACGCCGTCCTGGTCGTGGACGAAATCAAAGAAGCCCGCGCCCCAGATGGTCGCGCGGACGTTCAAGCGCAGCATGGGTTGGGGATAGGCTCCGGGAGCGCCGAAGGATTGGTCGAACCGGGAGCGCACGGCCGCCAACTGCGCGGCGTAAGGGGACGCCTGCGCGCCGGCGTTGTTTGGATCGGGAATTTCCGCGATCATGGTGGCGCCGGTGTCCGGGTCCCGCAGAATGACGTGGTAGTCGCCGTCGCCCTCATGCCGCGCGCCGACCAAAATGACGTTGTCGAGCCGCCAGACCTGCAGTTCCGCCGGCGCGCGCCCGGAAGGCTCGGTTTTCTCGGAGGTGATGGGCGAAGGCAGCGAGGTCAAATTCCCGATGGTCGTGTCCTCCGGCGTCATGTTGACCTGGTCCGCCTGAGTATCCGAGAGCGTTTTAACGTCCCAGCGCCAGTGATCGCTGTCCGCATGGACGCCGCCCGCGTTCGCAGCGGCGGGAGAAGCTGCGCGCGCTCCCCAAGGCAGGAAAAGCGTCGCGACCGTCAATGCCGCCGCTATTTTTCCGCTTCCAGTCACTTCGCCATTCCCGCAGCGGCGGCGTGGAACCGCGTCATCCAGTGGGACAGCGTGTCCTTCCCAGCGGGCTCGATGAGCTGCCTCACGAAATCCGGAGCCGGCGACATGGGCGAAAGCCCCTGGCTTTGCTCGTCAATTTGCCGAGCGAAACCGCGCACGATGAATTCCGCGGAGGCGTCGCCCGAGACGCGCACGTAGTCGCCCGCGATATTCTGGGACTCCGCCAAGAACGCCCGGGCCTCGGCCACGTTCATCGGAGCGCCCGGCGGCGGCAGGGAGGCCATCGCCTTGCGGTAACGCGCGTCAAGGCGGGAAAAAATCTGCGGAACCTGCGCGGCCGAAGCCTGGGCCGGGATGCCCGGCCCGACAAAGAAGCTCATGATCCGAAAAATCTCATAGCGAAGCCAGACGGTGAAATAGCCCACCCAGAACCGGGCGACCTCGAGGGGCCCGGCTCCGTGCCGCCTCAGATAGGCGGCGGCTTGCGAAGGGGAGGAATAACCTTTCCCCTGCTCGGCTTGAATGGGCTCTGGCAAAGACGGCAGGGCCGCGAGCAAAGAGGGCCTGGCCGCGAAGGAGGCGAAAACGTTTTTGGGAACGGCCGAAAGAGCAATGCGCGCGGCAAAGCCGCGGTGGCCAAGAGCGAAGGCCGCGCGCGGCGAGGCGAGACGCGAGCCGGACGGCGCCGCCGACGCCTCGTCTTGGACGCGCTCGATGTCGCTCTTCAACTCGGCTAAATTTTCAATGGGCCGCCCGGCTTCCTTAAGCAGGGCCTGCCACTCATCCAGCGCGCCCGGCTGCGGCGCCTGGGCCCAGTCCGATTCGCCGTTTTTGCCCACGCCCAGAATTCCTTCAAGAGTCTTCTTGCCCGCGGAGGAAGAATCCGCCGCGGCTTTGTAGGCCTCGTCGGCCAGTTGGGGCAGCGCGGTCTTGGCGCGATTGACGGCGCTCTTCAAGATGGCCGAGACCAGCGCGCGCCCGGCCGCGGGCCGCAAAAGCTTTTCCTGCGTGGAAGCGGACTCCCTGGTCTTGTCCACCGCGGCTTGGTAAAGCGCCGGCGCCTGCTCCGGCGCGACGCTCGCGGCCTGGGAGACCAGATACGCGATGCGCTCCTTGGCGTCCGCCTCGCGCCCCGCGACTTGGGCCGAGCCCGCGCCGCCGATGCCGGACCGCCTGTTTCTTTCCGCTTCGAAAACCCGGTTCAAGACGCCCAAAACCGCGCCGGGACCCGCGCCCGAGGCCTGCGCTCCTGAAATTTCAGTCGCGGCTCGGCTCAAACCCTCTTCGGCTTGAACAGGCGGCGCGGCCTGACCCAGGGGAGCGCGCGCAGATTGAGAAGCCCGCGGCATTGATTGAGCTTGGCTCGCGGCGGGAGTTTTAGTTTGCGCGGCCGATTCCGGCGGCGCCGCAGATGGCTCAACGGCGGGCGCTGCCAAAGCACCCTGGGATTGAACCGTCTGCGCGGGAGCGACGGACGGAGCCGCGGGCGAGACCGCTTGGGAGGCCGGCGCGACCTGCGGTTCGACCTGTGCCGGAGCAGGCTTTACCGCGGAAGGAATTTGAGGAACAAGGCCGCCATGCTGGCCGAGCGGATTGGTCAAGTTCTGGCCGTTCATGTCGAGACCCGGATTGAGAATGTTGCCGCCGAGCTGAGTCTGGCCGGCGGGAACCTGGATGGAAGGGGCGCCGGAGGCCCCGGCGTCCGAGGCGCTGTCGGTCTGGGAAAAGACCGGCATGGCCGCGACCAAGAGGACGGCTAAAGTTTTAAGCATCGCGCAAAATTCCCTCTCTGATTATACTTAGTTCCCGGGCCCATGATAAAATAGACGCGATGAGACTTCGCCGCCAGGGCCTTTGGACCTATCTGGGATTAGGCGTCGCGCTGGCCTTTCCGGCCGGCGTCCGCGCCGCCGCGCCGCGCCTGAGCCTGTGGAGCCCGGCGTTCAAAAGCGCGGGGACCATCCCGCGCAAATACACCTGCGTGGGCAAGGACGTGGCGCCGCCTCTGGCCTGGAGCGGCGTTCCCGCCAAGGCCGGCTCCCTGGCTCTCGTGGTGGACGACCCCGACGCCCCGTCGGGGACATGGACGCATTGGCTGGTTTACAACTTGCCCGCGTCCCTGCGCGGCCTGCCCGAAGGGAAAAAGTTGCCCGCGTCCGCCAAAGAGGGGCGCAATAGCTTCGAAGTCGTCGGCTACGGCGGCCCCTGCCCGCCGGTCGGGCGCGCGCACCGCTACCGCTTTCGCCTCTACGCGCTGAGCAAGAAGATTTTGCTGCCGCCGGGAGCGGGAGAAAAAGACCTCTTCGCCGCGATGAAGGGGCACGTCCTGGCCTCGGCCGGGATACGGGCGACTTTCGGACGGCCCTAGCGGGCGCCCCAAGCGGCCAAAACTTTCCTCACCTGCGCCTGATCCGGAAATGTCTCCAGGCTCCGACGCAAATCGTCCGCCGCTTGCGCCTTAAGCCCTTGCGTCCAATGCACGCGGGCCAAGCCCAAATAGGCGAAGTAAAACCGCGGGTTTAGGCGCAGCGCCGCCTCGTACTGCGGCTCGGCCAAATCCGGCCGCCCCAGCGCCATGTAGACGTTGCCCAAATCGTAGCGGGTCTGGGGATATTCGTCGCTGAGCGCGATGGCCCGGGAAAAATCAGCGATGGCTTCCTGATATCGCCCTTGATCGGAGAGCGCCGCGGCCAGGTTGCTCCAGTGCTTGGCGCTGCGCGGCTCGTAGGCGAGGATGTAGCGGGAATAGACTTCCTGGCTCTCGAATTTTAAATTCCGCCGAAAAGTCATGACGCCGTAAACCGCCGCCAGCGCGGCCAGAAAAGCAGCCGCGGTTTTATCCACCCCAGGCCGTCTCCCGCGCCGCCACGAACCCGCCACGGCCAGGGCCACGCCGATGGAAGGCAGATAAAACCAGTGCTCCCAGAACAAGGCGTCGATGACGGCCACCAAATTGCTCATAGGCGCGTAGGCGACGAAGAACCACAAAACTCCCGCCGCGGCCAAGGGCTTTGTTTTAATCCAGCGCAGGCACAGAACTCCCAGAAAAATCAGCAGGGCGAGCGAGCCCAGGACCGGCGCGGACCAGAACGAAGTATAGACGACCCAGGAGCGCTCGGGATGCAGGCCCGTGGGCCAGGCTAAAAGCCTGATCCCGTAAGCCAGCGCGGTCCACAGGGTGTAGAGCCGGTAGGTCCAATGCTCCGTGAAGACGTTGGGGTGCGCGTAGAAATCCGTGGTCCCGCCGAAATCAAGAAGCGTCAAGCGCAGCCAGATGTAGGCGCCGGCCAGAATCCACTGCGGACCATGCCGCAGCGCGTTTTGCCGCCAAGTCCGTGGCGGACGTCTGCCCAAGCGCAGCGCGGCCCAGTCAACGACGGCCAGCAATGGCGCGACGATGATGGCCGCTTCCTTCGAGCCGATGGCCAGGGCGGCCGCGCCCAAAGCGGCCCAGAACCTGTCTTTCAAAAAAAGCAGGCAGGCGGAGAGCGCCCAAAAGACATAGAGCGGCGTGGCCAAGCCGTTGGCCGTGGCCACGTCCTCGACCTGGATGGGGTGAAGCGCCCACGCGAGCGCCAAGAGCGCCGAAACATGCGCGGGAACGGAGTCCTCGGTTAATTCCCGAAGAAGAAGATAGACCAGCACGGCGTTGGCCGCGTGGTAGAGCACGCCGACGGCGTGAAAGGCCCAGGGCGCGGCCCCAAAAATCTGCATGAGGAAAAAATAATGGAGCGACTGCACGGGCCGGTAAAAATTGGAGGCTAGGCCCGAGCCCGCCTGAATGTTTTGGGTCAGAATATCCGGCAGAAAGCGCCAGTGGAGGAGATATTGGTTGCGGGTGATGAAGGCCTCGTCGTCGCCGTACAAGAATGGGTTGAAGAAGGCCCGAGCGTAAGCCAGCAGCACGCAGAGGGGGAGGACAAAAAAGGGCCAGCGCCGGGAGGCGGGGGCGGAACTTTCCGGCGCCGAGATGCGGGCCTTCATTCGGGGCAAATGATTCCGCGGGCCTTGGCCGCCAACGCGAAATCCTCTGGCAGGGGCGCGCGCAGCCGCAGGATTTCGCCGCCCACCGGGTGGCGCAGTTCCAAGGCCCAGGAATGGAGCATCTGCCGCGCGCCGCCCAAGGCTTCAAGGTCCTCGTCCGCGATTTGGCCGCGCGTCATTTTAAGATAGGCACGTCCGCCATCTTGATAAAGCTTGTCGCCCAGGACCGGGTATCCGAGCCAGCTCAAATGCGCGCGGATTTGGTGCAGGCGGCCGGTCTTAGGCTCGGCCGACACCAGCGAAGCCGCTTCGCCCAAGGCCAGTCGGCGAAAGCGCGTCACGGCCGCGACGCCGCCCGCGCGAACCTCTTGGCGCACCCATATCTCGCCGCCCGCGCGGGAGAGCGGCGCTTCGGCGAGTTTCTCCCGCCAAGGCACGCGGCCCCGGGCCAGCGCCAAGTAGCGCTTTTTAACGCCGCGCGAGACGAACTGATCCGTCAAATTCTTCGCGGCCTGCTTGGTCTTGGCCAGGACCAGAAGCCCGCTGGTCTCCCGATCGAGGCGATGGACCAAGTGCGGCCGCGCGCCGCTAAAATGGGCGGCCAGGATTTCCGTGACGCTGTCGCGCCTGACCTTGTCGGTGGGATGGCTCAACAACCGGCCGGGCTTGTTGACGGCCAGCAGGCACTCGTCCTCGTAGACCACCGGCAGGCTCTGGAAGCGCGCCGGGGGGTCTTCGCGCCGGGCAAAGCGCACGAGAACCTCGTCCTGCGCGCGGACACGGTCCGCGGGCTTGAGCGCGCGCCCGCCGCGAAAAACTTGGCCCCGCTCCATCCACTCTTGAATCTCCCCGCGCGAGCGCCGCTTCATCTTGGCGCGCAGAAAAACGTCCGCGCGCCAGCCGGCGTGCTCGGCCCCGGCGCGGTAGGAGACGTCCACCCAGGCGGCTTCGGTCATGGGCCTTATTGTACACCATCAACTCCGACGTCCGCCTGAAGCGCGGCGGCCGAGCCGGGAATGGACGCCCCCGAGGGTAAAGCGGTAAACTTCGGACATGGCAAGGAAGGCTCGGCTTAAAAAAGATCACACCGCGACGCGCGTCCTAAGCGGGCAGGGGCCTTGGACCAGTTGGGAGGCGATTTACCGGGGCGTCAAGCCGGAGGAATTGCCCTGGAACGCGGGTAAGCCCGATTCCGAACTGGTGCGCCTAGTCAAATATGAAATCCTGAAGCCCGGTCGAGCCGCCGACATCGGCACGGGACCGGGCCACGACGCGATTTACCTGGCGCAGCGCGGATTTCGCGTGCTGGCCGTCGACATCGCGCCCGCCGCCGTCAAGCTCGCGCGCGCCAACGCCAAAAAGGCCAAGGCGGCCTCGGCCATCGAATTTCTCGCGGGAGACATCCTGAAACTCTTCCTGCCTCCGGCCTCGTTCGGCTTCGTCAACGATCGAGGCTGCTTTCACGTCCTCGACTCCTATGGCCGCAAAGCCTACCTGCGCCGCGTCGCGCGCGCTTTGGCGCCCGGCGGGCTGCTGCTCCTTAGAACCTTCAGCGACCAGGAGCCGCCGGGGCCCGGCCCGCGACGCTTCACGAAGCGGGAGCTTAAGGATTTCTTTGAGTCCAAGTTTGAATTTCTGGAACTCAAGCCCGGCATTTTCGCGGGCCCGCGAAAACCCAAGGCCTACGTCTGTCTCCTCCGCAAGCGGGGCTAATGTATAATCTAGCGCTGGAGAGGTGGCCGAGCGGTCGAAGGCGGCGGTCTTGAAAACCGCTAGGGGTTTAACCGCCCCTCGTGGGTTCGAATCCCACCCTCTCCGTGCCCTGGGCCCTTGGGCCTATTAAGAGGAACCCGGAAGCCCCTGTTCAGCGCCTATCCATGCCGGATATACTTTTGCATCGCACCATGATTGAAACCAAGCGGCGCGCCGGATTATTTCTCTCGCTTCTTGGCCTTTCTCTTTTCGTCGCCGCTTCGTCCTGGGCTCAAATGGACGGCGCTTCGGACGGTATAGATGCGGACGCGCTCGACAGCCTGGCGCCTTCCGCCCCGCTGCTGGATTTCAATCAACTCCCGAACCTTTCGGAACTTTCGTCCGGCCTGAAAGACGGCGCCTGGGCCGAACCACTGAGCGAGGCCCAAGAGTCACTGCCGCGCTATGCGCCCGCCGCGCCCGAAGCCGAAAACGAGTTCGCGCTCACTTTAGGCGGCTCTTCCATCCGGGTCATCAAGGACGCCAATGCGTTCGTCTCGGAGAGCCTCAAGGTCATCAACGGAGCGAAAAAGTCGCTGGACGTGGAGATGTTCATCGTCCAGAATCAGCAGTTGGTCGACGCATTGGCCGCGCGCGCCAGAGAGATTCCCGTCCGCGTCGTGCTCGATCCGTTCCCGGGCTGGTCGCCGCGGCGCATCCTGCTTAAAATCAAGCTCATCCACGAACTCCGCCGAGCCGGCGCCCAGGTCGTGTTCTACCCCGTCAGCGAGCTGCATGGGGCGCTTTTCAAAATCGACCATGCGAAAATCCTCATCGCAGATAAGACCCGCGCCGTGGCGGGGGGAACCAACTGGATGAAGGACCCCGGAGAAAACCACGACTATAATCTGGCGCTGCGGGGCGACGTGGTCGACGCCTTGAATAAGATTTTTGCGCAGGCCTGGGCGCTCTCCAACGGCCTGCCGCCGCCCCAGATAGCGCCGCCGGCCATGGATCCGGGCACCGGCATCGAGGCGCTCCTGACCGACGCGGATCACGAGGAGGCGCTTCAGGCCCTCCTCTACCACATCTCCCGCGCCAAGCGCATCAGAGCCGAGGAGTACATCATCAACGACCCGCGCATCATCAGCGCGCTCATCGCCGCCCACAAGCGCGGCGCGGACATCCAGATTCTTCTGGACGACAGCGATCTGGGCGGGGTCAACGCCAAGACCGTGCAGACCTTCCTGCGCGCCGGCGTCCCCGCGCGCTTCTTCCATGATCCTGACGGGAAAGAAAAACGCCTGCACGCCAAGGCCGCCGTCTTCGACGGCAGCCTGGTCATCCTCGGCTCGACCAACTGGAGCCGCCATGCGCTCCGCGTCAACCACGAAGTCGCGCTCATGTTTCGCAACGCCCAAGTCGCGGCCCAGTTGGAGTCCGATTTCGCCGCCGACTGGGATGACCGCTCGCGCATCCCCACGCGCGCCCACGGCCTGCGGGAACTTCTCATCCTCGTCACCGCCGCCGTCGGACGCATCGTCGCCTAGCCTCGCGCAACAAATCGGAAATTCCGCTGCGGCACAATAGCTCCATGAACATCATTTCTCTTTCCGCCGTTCCCAATTTCACGCAAGCCGCGTCCGTTCCGGCCGGCAACGCGTCGCTGATTCTTCTTCTGGGAGTTCTCGCCTTAGCCGCGGTGGCCGTCGCGGCGCTGACTTCGCGCAAGGCCGCGGTCTTCAACCCCGTGGAGTTCTGCGGCCCGAAGGACAAGTCCGGCTCGCTCGGTTAAGGCGCGCCGGCTCCGTCCCAAGACTGGGTATCGAGCCAGAAGTTGATCGGACCGTCGGTCTCGGACTCCACGTCCATGGGCGCGCCGAATTCTCCCGTTTGGAGGGAAAACCCCTTGTCGCGCAGGATTTTGCCGAAAAGATCGTAGATCGGCTTGGCCGTCTGCGGCGGGGCGGCCTGGGAGAAGTCCGGGCGGCGGCCCTTGCGGCAATCCGCATAGAGCGTGAACTGCGAGATGAGCAGAATATCCGCCTTCAGATCCGAGGCCGAGCGGTCAAAGCGCCCCGCCTCATCCGGGAAAACGCGCAGGACGGCGATTTTCTCCGCCAACTTTTCCGCGACGGCCGCGTCGTCTTGCGGACCCACGCCCAGGTAAATCAGCAGACCCCGGCCGATGCGGCGGGTTTCTCCGCCGGGAAGCTTCACGGATGCGCGCGTGACGCGTTGGACCAGGGCTCTCATCTTCCTTATATACTAAGATTTGAGCCGTCCGGCTTGCCATGAGGCTTTTCATCGCGGTTCCCATCTCGGAAGAGGCCCGCAGCGCGCTCTCCCAAATCCAAACTGCCTTGGCCCAGCGCCTGTCCGGCTGGCGCTGGAGCAAACCCGAGAATCTCCACCTGACGCTGGCTTTCCTGGGGGAAACAAAGCCGGAGAAAATCCCGCTCGTTGAAGACATTATCCGGCGGACCTGCGCGTCCATGCCCGCGTTCGGCATCGGTTTTGGCGGCTTCGGCGCCTTTCCTTCCGCCCACGATCCGCGCGTGATTTACCTCGGTTGTTCGCGGGGAGAAAAAGAACTTTCCGCGCTGGCCAAAAATCTGCTTCCGGATCTTTTGAGTGCGGGCGTCCTGCCAGACGCTGAAAAAGGCAGGGCTTTTCGCGCCCACTTGACCTTGGCCCGCCGCCTGCCGACCTTGGCTCGGCAGAAAGCCGCGGCGGACTTAAAATCGCTCATCGCGGCGCAACCCGACCTCACGGCAACCGCCTCGCCCGCCGCCGACGTCGTCTTATATGAAAGCCGCCCCTCCGCTGGTGGCTCCGAATACCGGCCGCTTTTTCGGCTGGCCCTTGACAAGCAGCCGTAATTTGTTTATAATTAAACTGTTATGGAAGAAACTAATCCGGCGCCGCGCCGCGCCGTCAAGCCCTCGGTGCTGGCTTGGGCGCGCGTCATGCGGCTTTACAACGCCGTCTCCCGCCTGGGCGCGGCGCAGCTCGCGCAAGAAGGCTTGAGCGGCCCGCGCTTCGACGTCCTCGCACAGTTGGGAGTCTTGGGCGGCGCCTGCGCCGCGCAGGACGCCTTGGTGCGCCGCCTCATGGTCACCAAAGGCAACGTCTCGACGCTCATCCACAAAATGGTCCAAGACGGCCTCATCTCGCGCAGGGAAGACCCGGCGAATCGCCGCCGCAACCGCCTGGCCCTGACCCCGAAGGGGGAAGCCCTGCGGCGCAGGGCCGTGCCCCGCCACGAGGATTGGCTCGACGATCTTTTCTCCGTCTTGAGCCTCCGCGAGCAGAAGGCGCTCGAGGCCCTGCTGACCAAGCTTTTGTCCGGAATTAAAAAACATAGCGAACTTCAATCCGTAAAAAGGAGAAAATCATGAAATACCTAGTCTTGCTGGGCCGGGCGTTGTTTTCCGCCATCTTCCTTATCGCGGCGCCCAATCACTTCCGCGCGGGCACCATCGCCTACGCGGCCGCGCAGGGCGTGCCCCTGGCGTCCTTGGCGGTGCCGCTCTCGGGCCTCATCGCGATCGCGGGAGGATTGAGCATCCTCACGGGCTTCAAGGCCAAATGGGGCGCTTGGCTCATCGTGCTCTTCCTGGTCCCCGTGACGCTGATGATGCACAAATTCTGGGGACTCTCAAATCCCCAGGCCGCCATGATGAACCAAATCATGTTCATGAAGAACATGTCCATGCTGGGAGGAGCGCTGCTGATCTCGTATTTCGGTTCTGGGCCGCTGAGCTTGAAGGCGTAGGCGGAAAAGAATCAATCGGGCGAAGAAAACCCGAGGAGGCCGTGCCATGAACGCGAAGAATCAAGAAGGAGTCATCGACGTGCGCAGAAAAGACGGGCGATTTCTGACCCGGACCGAATGGCTCAAGTCCTACCATTCCTTCAGCTTCGGGCCGCACTACGACCCTGACAACGTCGGGCACGGCCTCCTCATCGTCAACAACGACGACGTCATCCGCGCTGGTACCGGGTTCATGACCCACCCGCACCGAGACATGGAAATTGTCACCTGGGTCTTAGATGGAGAGATCGAGCACAAGGACTCCGAAGGGCACAAAGGCATCATCTACCCGGGCTTGGCGCAGCGCATGAGCGCCGGCACGGGCATCTGGCACTCGGAAATAAATCCGAGCAAAACCAAGAACGTGCGGCTGGTGCAGATGTGGGTCCTGCCCGACACGGAATCGATTAATCCGGGCTATGAGCAGTTAGATGTCTCGGCGCAGTTGGGCAAAGGGGGGCTCATACCCGTGGCCTCTGGGCGGGGGCACGACGCCGCCATTTCCATCCGGCAGAAAAACGCGGTCTTGTGGGTGGGACGCCTGAAGCCCGGCGAAACGGTCAAGGTTCCCGACGCGCGCACGACGCATCTCTACATTGCCAAGGGCGCGGCGGACTTGGAAGGCGCGGGAACTCTGCGCGAAGGCGACGCCGCCAGGCTCTTGGGCGCGGGCTCGCCGAAGCTCATCGTGGATGGCCGGGCCGGCGCCGAAGTGCTGATTTGGGAGAGCCGCTAGCCTTTCAAGTCCTCGATAAGGAACTGCCGCTGGCCGTTGGGCGGGACGAAAAGCTGGGGAGATTGCTCGCGGTTGTCACGCCGGGCTTGGTCCTCCACGTTCGGCGCCAGGTAGTCGTAGAGCTCCTGGACCGTGATGCCGTCCGCGTTCCCGGCCGCGGCGCCGTTTAAGCCCTTCAGAAAGTAGTACGTGAAGAGCCCGTGCCCCTGTCCCGGCGCGGCGCCCGTGATTTCGTTTTGGCCCGCGGCGGTGAACACGACGAGACGCCTCATCGCGCCCAAGGCGGAATCCACGCGCGTGACCAAGGGCCGCGTCCCCGAGGCGATGACGGAACGGCCGCCTTCACCCGAAAAGCAGGAATCGAGCACGACGTAAATCTGCTGGGCGGGCAGGGCGTTTAGGTCCTTGTAGAGCTTCTTCAAGGGATACCCCGTCTGCGCGAGATACTTCGCGTCCCCATCCCAGGGCATCAGGTAGGCCTCGCCGCTCTGCGGATCGGGCGCGCCGTGCCCGGCGAAATAGAAGAAGACCCGGGAGTTCTTATCGACATTTTCAGGCAACCAAGACTCCAGATATTTGCTCATGGCCGAAAGCCCGGCTTGGCTATCCTTTAATAGGATGATGTTCCGCGCGGGATAGCCCAGGTGCAAAAGGTGGTCGTCCATCGCCTGGGCGTCGCGATCGGCAAAGGGGGCCGCGGGCAGGGAGGAATAATTCTCCACGCCGACGACCAGAGCGTAGCTGTCGGCATTTTCGGGCGCTTGGTAATCGGGAACGTCCACGTCGGAATGATACGCCGGCGCCGCTGAAGCCGCAGCGGGCCCGGAGGACGCCGCGATAATTGCGGCCGGCTCGTTAATCACCGGGCCGCCGTAGGGTTCGTAGGCGCCGTCGGAATAAACGTAAATCGTCAGCGGCGAGGCCGGGTTCTGCCACCACCAGTAGCCGTTGTCATAGTACACCCAGCGCTGCCACAGCGGATCGTACCACCACCAGCGGCCGTACTGCCTGCGGGTCCAGTAGTAGGTCGAGCCCGAGTAAAAGCCGTACCAGCGCACCCCGGCCGCGTCGCGGTAGAGGCAGTAGCGCACGCCGCCGTCGTTGTGCCAGTAGTAGCGGCCGCGCCGCATCTGGGAAGTCCGCTGGGCCGCGACGCGCTGCCTAAACACCGGATTGTTGAAAGCGACGATTCGCGGAGAGGGCGGCTGATGGAAGGGCTGCGCGGAAATCTTGACGCCGTCCCAGTCGCGGCGCGGCGGCGGGATAAAGCGCCTATCCTTTATAAGGCGGCCCGCGTTTCGGACCGTGTGCGGGCGCGGGAAATCCCGCGCGGGCTTGAAAGCCGGACGGACGATTTGCCCGGGGCGCAATCGCCTGGAATTATTCTTGCGCGCCTGTTGTCCCGGACGGCTTACGCGTCGGCTCCACCAATGCCGCCGCGGCGCGGCTTTGGCTTTGCGATTTTCCTTGGCGCGGCGCTTGACCCGCGTAGGCCGGCGCGTCTCTTGAGAGTCGTGGTGGAATTCGTCGTGCCCGCCGTCGCGTCCCTGCGCCGCGGATATCCGCGGCATCGCGACCGCGGTTAAAATCATGAGGCACAGCGGCAGAAAAATATTTTTCAAGATCGACTTGACAGTTTTCATGCGATTATTTTAGATTATTGGCGGCGTTATGATTCGCGCTCTTAATCTTACCAAACGGTTCGCTTCTCTCGCCGCAGTCGACAAGATAAGCTTTGAAATCCCCAAGGGCCAAGTCGTCGGCTTTTTAGGCCCCAACGGCGCGGGCAAGACCACGACGATGCGCCTCTTGACCGCGTACCTGCCCGCGAGCGAGGGCCGCTGCGAGGTCATGGGCCACGACGTATCCGAAGAACCCTTGGCCGTGCGCCGCTGCGTCGGGTATCTCCCGGAAAACAACCCGCTTTACGAGGACTTCGAGGTCACCGACACACTGCACTACATCGGCACGCTGCGCGGCCTCACGGACGCCGCGCAGCGCATGGATAGGGTCAAGGCGGTCATCAAGTCCTGCGGCTTGAAGAGCGCGGTGGGCAAAAAGGTGGGGGAGCTTTCCAAGGGCTACCGCCAGCGCTTGGGTTTGGCCGGCGCCATCATCCACGATCCGGACGTGCTGATTTTAGACGAGCCCACCTCGGGCCTCGATCCCAACCAGGTTCTGGAGGTGCGCGAACTCATCAAGGACCTTAAAAAGGAAAAGACCCTGCTGCTCTCGACCCACATTCTTTCCGAGGTCACCGCCACCTGCGACCGCATCATCATCATCAGCGCGGGGAAAATTGCCGCTGACGGCACCGCGGCCGAGCTCTCGGGAAATCTGCAGAACAAGAACCGGCTCTATCTCGAGATGAAGGGCCCGGCGCAGGCCATTTTCGAGGCGCTCTCGAATCTCCCCGGCGCCGCGCGGGTTTATCCGGAGCGAGACGGAGGCGGCAAAGAGGGCCTCATCGTCGAGTCCGAGGCCGCGACCGACCTGCGCGAGGCCGCTTTCAACTTAGCCGCGGAGAAGCGTTGGCCTATCCTGGCCATGGACCAGAAAACTTTGAGCTTGGAGGAAGTCTTCCGCAAGCTGACCCAGGAGCAGCCGCAATGAACGAGTCCGCGCCTTTCGTTCAGTTCTATGCCGTCAAGGCTTTGGCCGCGCGAGGATTCAAGACCTACGTGGAGTCACCCTCGGCCTACGTGGTGCTCTTCGTTTTCTACCTGCTGACCGGATACCTCTTCACGCTGCCGCTGTTTTTGACCGGGCAGGCCTCCATCATCGGCATGAATGATTTCGTGCCGCTGCTACTGACATTTCTCGTTCCCGCCCTGGCCATGGGGCTCCTGGCGGAGGAGATGCGTTCAGGCACGTTCGAGACTTTGGCGACCTTGCCGCTGGAGGATTGGGACATCACTCTGGGGAAATACCTGGGATTCGCCGCCTTCTACCTTTTGGCCGTGGCGGGACTCCTGTTCTACCCCATCGTCCTTTCCTTCATGGTCCAGCCGCCCTCGCACCTGGACTGGGGGCAGACCATCGGCATCCTGTGCTCGTTCTCCTGCCTGGGGCTCATGTATGGCGCCATCGGTCTCTACGCTTCGTCCCTGCACAAAAACCAAATCGTCGCGTTGGTCACGGCGTTTCTCATCGCCTTCGCGCTCTTTCTCTTCGGCAAGCTCGACAACTTCTTCTCCGGGCCCCTGGCCACCGTGGTCGATTTCATCGGCTCGGACTCCCACATCATGGCCATGTCCAAGGGCGTCTTCGATACGCGCGATCTGATCTATTTTGCCGGCGTGATTTTCGGCTTCCTGTATCTCACGGCGCAGAGGCTCTCGAGCAGGCGATTTTAAATGAACCGGACCAGAAAACTCGCGTTCTCCTGGACGGGCACGGCGCTGGTGCTGGCCATCCTAGCCGCAGTCAACGTCGCGGCTCACTTCGTTTACGGACGGCTGGATTTCTCCGCCGGCCGCATCTACACGCTCTCTTCCGGCACGAAGAACATCTTGGACCAACTCAAGGACGACATGGTGGTCAAGGTGTACTATTCGCCGCACCTGCCCGCGCCCTACGGACCCAACGGGTTCTACATCCACGATTTATTGGAAGAGTACCGCAGCGCCTCGCACGGCCGCATGAAGCTGGAATTCATCGACCCCGATTCGAGCGAGAAGGCCAAGCAGGAAGCCGAGGACGCGGGCGTCGAGCCCGTGCAAATAAACGTCTTGTCCAAGGACCAGTTCTCGGTCAAGCAGATTTTCATGGGCGCGGTGTTCCTCTATCAAGGAAAGGCCGCGGTCATTCCCGTCTTCCAGGACATGTCCAATCTGGAGTACGATTTGAGCCAGCGCATTAATAAGCTGACGCAGGCAAAAACCAAAACCCTTGGCTTCGTGACCGGACACGGGGAGAAGTCGCCGACGGACCCGGCGGTGGCTCCAATATTCCAATCCGTCTCTGACGAGGCCACTCTGCGGACCGTGTCCTTGGACAAGCCCATCGACCCCAAATTCGACGCCTTGTGGATTCTGGGGCCGCGCGACGCCTACAAGCCCGCGGAGATCGAGCGCCTGAAGGCCTGGGTCAACTCCGGGCGGCCGCTGGGAATCATGATCGATCGAAGCAACGTCAACATTCAGAGCTTTCAGGCTTCGCCGATTTCGACGGGGCTCTCGGCCCTGCTCGCGACGTGGGGCGCGAACGTGAGCCAGAACTTCGTGGCCGACCAGCAGGCCGAAAAAATCCAATTGCAGGCGCGCATGGGCATGTTCATCCTGCCCGTCATCCGGGATTATCCTTTTATTCCCGTAGTCAATCATATCGACGACAAGAGCCCGATTACCCGCGGCATCGAGGTGCTCACCTTCCCGTTCGTCCATGCCGTCGTGTTCAAGTCTCCGGAAGGCTCGGGATTGGCTTACGAATCCCTGGCGGACTCGACGCCCAACAGCTGGCTTGAGCCCGGCTATTTCATCAACCCGGACTTGAACGCCGCGCAGCTTCCCAAAGGCCACGCGGGACCATTCTCGCTGGCTGGCCTCATCACCGGAGACTTCTCCAAAGCCGCGCCCAGCTCCGCCCAAGCCGTCGCGGGAGAGCCCAACCGCGCGGCGCCCGGCCAGGTGCTCGTGGTGGGAACCTCCTATCAGCTCGATTCCCAGCTTTCTGACAAGGCATCCAACCAAGCCTTTATCCTGAACCTTCTTGATTGGTCGATGCAGAACAAGAACCTGCTCTCCATCCGCGCCAAGGCCGTGAGCTATAGGCCCTTGCGCGCGTTCCCCACGGCGGAACGCGAATTGCTGAAGTACTTCCTGGTGTTTTTTCCGACCCTGCTTCTCATCGTCATAGCGTTTTTCGTCTACCGCCGACAAAAGCTCGTGCGCCGCTTCCTGCCGCTGGCCTATGGGGAGCCCCAAAATGCTTAAGCGCTTGGGAATCCTGGCCGCGATTTTGCTGGCTCTGTGCCTGGTCATCGCCTATTTCTTTTCCCATTCCTGGGCGCCGGCCGGCAAGGCGCCGCTGGCCAAAATCGGAAACAGCATTGACGTCATCGACATCTCCGGCCCCACGGGACGCATCGCCCTGCGCAAAAACGGCTCCGCGTGGGTCATGACTTCTCCGGTCGACGACTTGGCCGACCCGGAAGCCTGCGGCGAACTCATCAAGAGCCTCTCGGGCCTGACGGTGGGGGAATCCGTGGCCGAAAACCCCGCGTCCTATTCCGAATACGACATCCAGGACGCCAGCGCGACGCGCGTGACATTGTCCGCAGGTAAGCCGTCCAAAACGGTTTTCGACGCCTATTTCGGCAAGACCGCGATCGGGTTCAACTCCATTTACCTGCGCTGGCCCCGTCAAAAACCTGTTTATCTGGCCGAAGGCTTGAGCCGCTACATGGTGAGCAAGACCGCCTCCGATTACCGCGACCGCGAGGTGTTCTCCGTGCCCCAGGATTCCGCGGCCACGGTCAGCGTCAACCTGGGCCGCGCGCTCTACACCGTGGAGAAGTCGAGCTCGGGATGGGCCTTCAAGGTCTCCAAGCGCACGCCCCAAGAAGCGTCCGATTTGGTGGACGATCTCTACAGCCTGCGCATCGCGAATTTTCCGCCGCTGCAAACGCCCAAGTCCGAGATGGGATTTCCCCGGCCGCTCATAAGCGTCGATCTTAGCGGTGGAGGGAAAAAAGAAGTTCTCGTCGTTGGCCACCCGGTCAAGCCGGCGATGAAGAAGCAGCCGCCCGCCTACGACTACGCGCAAGTCTCCGGCCGGGACTCCGCCTTCTACCTCAACGTCTATGACGTCAACGCGTTGCTGCGGCGCTTGGCCGCGCCCAAGCCGGCCCGGCATCGCGCCGCGAAAAAAAATCGCGGCTGATTTGCTTGCGCCGCCGGCCTCAGCTATAGGACAATAGCCTCGCGCCCATGCTCGTCCATCCCGACATAAACCCCGTCGCCTTTCGCGTCGGTCCTCTCGAAGTCCATTGGTACGGCCTCATGTATCTCGCGGGCTTCTTGGGTTGCTGGAAGCTGGGCCTGATTCGCGCCGCCAAACCCCACGTGCGCTGGCCGGCCGAGCGCGTGGCCGACTTGATGTCCTACGCCGTGGCCGGCGTGGTGCTGGGCGGGCGCCTGGGCTACATGATTTTCTATGCCTACGCGCCCGACGGGCGCTGGCTGGAATGGCGCGATCCGCTCATGGTGTTCCGCGTCTGGGACGGGGGGATGTCCTTCCACGGCGGACTCTTGGGCGTCATCGTCGCGATGCTGCTCTTCGCGCGGCGCCAGAAGATTTCCTTCTGGGAAGTGGCCGACTTCGCCGCGATTTTGACGCCTTTGGGGCTCTTCTTCGGCCGCGTCGGCAATTTTATCAACGGCGAACTTTGGGGCAAGCCCACCAATTTGCCCTGGGGCATGGTCTTCCAGAACGCGCCCGACCGGCTGCCGCGCCACCCCAGCCAACTCTACGAGGCGGGCTTGGAGGGCTTGGCGCTTCTGGCCATCCTGTGGTGGTTCGGCTCCAAGCCGCGGCCGCGCATGGCCGCCAGCGGGCTCTTTCTGCTGGGCTACGGAGTGTTCCGCTTCCTCATCGAGTTTGTCCGCGTGCCCGATCCGCAGTTCGGCTACTTAGCCTGGGGCTGGGTGACGATGGGGCAAATCCTCTGTGTGCCCATGATCATCTTCGGCGCGCTTTTCCTGGCGCTGGCCTACCGACGCAGGGAACCAATAAGCCGCGGCTAGATCTGCTGGTTCTGGGCTTGCGGAGTCGGCGCGATTGTTTCGGACTCCACCGTCAACGCGGACTCAACCGGCGCGGAAGAAACCGCGACTGGTTTGGAAGGCTTGGCACGCTTAGGCGCGGCCTTTTTCTTCGCGGCGGGTTTGGCCGCCTTTTTTGCCGGCACCTTCGTTTTGGCGAGCTTGTCCGCCTTGGCGCGCGCGGCCTCGGCTTCCTTGCGCGCGGCCTTGAAGGCCTTCTTAGCCTGCTTGGCGGCTTTCCTGGCTTTCTTAAAGCGTATCTTGGCTTGATGCGCCGTTTCCTTGGCCGACTTGGCCCTGGCTTCGGCGCCTCGGGCCTTGGTCTCGGCTAAAGCCGCCTGCGCGGCGGCCGTCTGGGCGGCGTTCTGCACGGTTGTCTCGTTCATGGAAATACCTCTCGGGAAAATCGATTGGAGGACTTGGTCATTGTACGATAAATTTTTGAGCGGCGTCTTGACCACTAACGAAGGGCAACATTGGCGGCGGGAGAAAAAAACGGAGCCGCACCGGTCGGCATCACGCTTAGTCCGCCCACGACAAACGTAGTCCAGGTCCCGTTCTCATAGCTCGCGACGCGGACGCTTCCCATCTGGGCGAATTCGCTGTCCTTGCGATCTTTGGGATAAAGCTTGTCGAACCGAGCGAGCTGTGCATCGCTTTGATAATCCCAGAAGCCCATGCCCTTGGGCATGGACCAATCGGTCAGCCCGTAATCCATGGCGGCGACGACATTACCGCCGCCGTGCGGAAACAGCGCCTCGGCCACGGCTTTGACGAATCTCTCCCCGGCCTTGCCCAGGCCCGTCAGGCAGGAATCGAAATGAATTTGAGCTCCGGGCGCGAAAATGGAGTCAATCCCTTTGATGCGGGACGCAACGCGGCGCCAATCGTCCGCCCCGGTCGCGCAGTCGAAATACGGATTGGCGCGGGCGGAGAGTCGGCGCATACTCTTGATGTCACCCTCATACAAATCAGAATAGTACAGCCCGTAGGAAACGGCATCCGGAGACTCCGCCGTCTGCATCCAGGCCTGGCACGCGCTCCCGTTCATGGCTTCTTCATCCGGAGGGAACCAACTGCCTCCGGGATGTCCGTGGGAACTAATGTTCAGCACCGCGACTTGGGCGTGTTCCTTGGCGGCCACCTTGACCAGTGCCCTGAGCAAATCCTCCAAATCACTGAACTCGATGGTCACCGCGCCGTCCGCGTCCTGACGCGCGAACGCGGAATCCGGACCATAACCTGACCCGATGAAATCGGCCCAATAGTGGCCGGCGCCGTAAGGATGACGCCGATTGTCGTAACGATGAAAATTTCCCATCACCGTGTCGACCGCATCGACGACTAAAAGCCGGCCTGCCGCCGTGGGCGCCGGCGCGACCATGGGAGCGGAGACGCGGCGTCGGACGTCGAACTGGCCTAAGAGATCCGAACCGTTGTCCCAATTGAGGGATTGCGCCGCGACGGGCGCGAACTCGGCGCCAAGAACGCACAGCGCCGCCGCCCAAACGAACCCCATTCTTGTTATGCCGCGCATAAGATGCTGCTACTGTAACATCCGTTCATCCCGGGCGCAGGGGCCCTTGAGGGCAATCCGAGCGGTCTTTGGACTTGCTTCAATATGGGTCCTTCGGGCTACGCGCCAAGCCGCGCGAGTATGGTAGGATTGCCCTAGAACATGGCTGGGAAATCGGCGGTTCGAGCCGCGTTTTGGACGCTGGCGGCGGCGACGGCGCTGGCGACATTCCCCGCGGCCGCCAATGCCGAAAAAACCACTGGCCGCGCCGAGGTTTCCCACCGCGGCATTCTCTACGCGATCGTCACTGAATGCCTGGACGCTCCATCAAAAGCCGGTTTGGCTGGCTACTGCGCGAAGTGCCCCGCGCCGCTGGAAAATTTTCTTGGCCGATGCGATCCTCATTTCTCCGCGTGGGAAGACCCGGTCGCCGTCTGCCGCAAGACCGCGCGGGTTTGGGCTAAGACCCCGCGTTTCGCCGCCATTAGGGACATCAAGATGTGCGGCTGCCGGGATAAAAATTTCATTCACGGCCTCGCTCTCCCGCGGGCCAAAGTGACCGGAGTGGAGGACGTTCGACGCCTGCCCAAAGGCATCTGGCGATTCGCCTGGAACGCCGCGGTTCGAAGAATCGGCGATGAAAATTCCGTCGCGCTGGTGGTCAACCCGCCTGGACGACGGACGCAGGACCAACTCCACATCCACTTGGTCCGCCTTGCTCCCGGCGCGCGCAAGCGCCTAGAGGATTTTGATCCCGAGCACCTGGACAATTTGGACGATGTCTGGATTGCGGTCGAGGAAAACGCTGAAAATAAGAAAATTGCTTTTGACGCTTACGGCCTCGCCATCATCCGTGATCTGAAAAGAGGTTATTGGTTTGCCGTCATCCCCGAAAGCGCCGGCAGCCCTGAGGCCCTTTTCTCTCAATACGACTGCAGTAAGTAAGACATGAACTGGCCACTAGCCGCGTCCGCGTTCGGGCTGATTTTCTTGGCGGAGCTTCCCGACAAGACCTCTGCGGCGATCCTGGTGATGGCCGGCCGCGCGCGGCCCTTGGCCGTCTACCTGGGCGCCTGCGCGGCCTTCGCCGTACAAAGCGCCGTCGCCGTGCTCTTCGGCGGCTTCTTAAGCCTGCTTCCCGACAAAGCCATCCATCTGGCCGCAGGCCTGGGTTTTTTGGCGATGGCGGTCTTCTTATGGCTTAAGAAAGAAGACGACGATGAGAATGCCGCCGAATCGAGAAAAACCTCCGGCTTTCTCAACACGGCGGGCGCGGCCTTCGTCCTCATCTTTCTGGCCGACTGGGGCGATTTGACCCAGCTGGCCACGGCGGCGCTAGCGGCGAAATCCCGCGCGCCATGGACCGTTTTCGGCGCGGCGACCGCGGCCCTTTGGGCCGCAAGCGGCCTGACAGTCCTGGTCGGGCACTACAGCCGCCGCATATTGCGGCCGCGGGCGATTCAAAAAGCCGCCGCGCTCGCCTTTTTTGCCGCCGCGGTTTTTCTCATGGCCCGCGCTTGACCCGCAAAGATGTAAAATCAGCGCCGTGACCGATAACGCTTCTATCTCGGCGCTTATTCGGCTCTACAATCTGCGGCCGCATCCCGAAGGAGGATATTTCAGGGAAACCTACCGCGCTGGAAAGGCGCTTCCCCGGGCCGCTTTGGGAAGCGCCTTTGGCGGCGCGCGCAGCTGCTCCACCGCCGTCTATTTCCTGCTCGCGCAAGGAGAATTCTCTCGGCTGCACCGCATCAAGTCCGATGAAGTATGGCATTTCTATCTGGGGGGACCGCTATCCATCGCCCAAATTTCTCCCGAGGGCGCGATTGAAACCGTTATTCTCGGACGCGACGCCGAGGCCGGCCAAACATTGCAGCACGCGGTGCCCGCCGGCTGGTGGTTCGGCGCCTATCCCGCCCCGGGCAGCGGCTATTCCCTGGTCGGCTGCACCGTTTCGCCCGGCTTCGATTTTGCCGATTTGGAATTGGGCCGGCGTGCGGATCTCTTGGGACTCTTTCCGCACGCCAAGGCAATCATCGAGCGCCTGACGGACTAAAACAGGTAAAATACACGAAAGCAACCGCATGATCTCCCTTGACCGGCCGCTATGCGTCTTCGACTTGGAAGCCACAGGCATAGATGTCCTGCAGGACCGCATCGTAGACGTCTGCGTCCTCCGGCTTGAGCCGGGCGGGGGAGAAACCAAGTTCTCCTCGCTGGTCAATCCCGGCGCGCCCATTCCCAAGGAAGCGACGGCCGTCCACGGCATCACCGACGCGATGGTCGCCAACGCGCCGCGCTTCAAGGACTTGGTCCCGCGCCTTCTGGAAATTTTCGAAGGCGCCGATCTCTCGGGATTTAACGCCGCCAAGTACGACATCCCGCTTTTATCCGCCGAGTTCAAGCGCGCGGGCGGGGACTGGCCCGCCCCCGGCCGGCGCGTCATCGACGCCTACGTCATTTTCGCGCGCCAAGAGCGCCGGGATTTGACCGCCGCCTATAAATTCTACTGCGGCAAAACCTTGGAAGGCGCGCACCGCGCCGAGGCGGACACCCTGGCGACAGCCGAAATCCTCCAGGCCCAGGTGGAGCGCTACGCCGACTTGCCCAGGGATTCGGCGGGCTTGGGCGCTTGGTGCGCCCAGACCTATCCCGACCGCGTGGACGCCGAGGGCAAATTCGTCTGGAAGGCCGGCGAGGCCGCCTTCGCCTTCGGCAACAAGCACCGGGGCAAGACCCTGAAGGACGTGGCCATCGCGGACCCCAGCTACTTATCCTGGATGATCGAGAAGGGAAACTTCAGCCCCGAGGTCGCCGCCCTATGCCGCCAGGCGCTCTCGGGCAAATTCCCGGCGAAAAAAGGTTGAGCACGTTTCACTTGAAGGATGCCGCGGCTTTGACGCCAAAAACATCGAAGATCCGTTGGTTTTTAGCGTTTTTCCCCTTAGCAGCGCTGTGCGCCGGCTGCGGGCGAAAACCATTCCTTTATAGGCCCAACGCGGCGCTTTGGGCCGAGCACGGCTCCCAGACGCCGCTCTTTCTAGTGACGGCGGCTGTTTCACCCCTGCGGGATTTGACCGTCCGCTCGGCAGCCGACCCCGCGGCGCCGGCGCATGAAAGATCGTTCAACCTTACCCAATCTTCCGTCGGATCCTGGCCGGAACTGTCGCCTCAAGTCTTGGGCCGCGCCTTGACCCAGGAGTTGGCCGCGGACGGGCTGGTATCCTCCGCCGTGTCATTGGAAGACCCCGAGCACGACGGAGAGTTCGCGGCCTTGGGCGCGGGGGCGCGGCTCTACGTGAGCGGCGCCATCGAGCGCGCCGATGTGGAAATTTCACCCGACAAAGAAAACACGCTGCATCTAACGCTGGCCTTAAGCATTTTTGCGCGCGCCGCCAAGAGAGACGCCTTTACTCGGAGAATTCTAGACAAGGACTACCAAGAGCAGGCGACGCTTGATTCGAGCCGCGCTCCCGATGCGAACGGGAATGCCGAAGCTAACGCGGCTTTAAACCGCCTTTTTGCGCGCGCGGCCAGGGACGCGGCCATGACGCTCAAAAACCCCGCGCTTCAGGCAAAGCTCGGCTGGAACGCGGACGCGGGCTCCTCCATTCCGCCGGCGCCTTTGGGCGGATCCGGCGTTTCGCCGTGACCACGCCGCGCACGCGGCTTAAATCCCTCGGCAAGGCCATCGAGCGGGAGGGGAAAAACCTTCTGCGCCGCACGCTCATCCGCGCTTTGCCCAAGCCGCGGGTGCCCCGCCGGCCAACCGCCCAGGATCCGGCGCGCATTTTGGCCGTGCGCCATGACGCGCGTCTGGGAAACCTTCTTCTTTTGACTCCGGCCCTGCGTCTCTTGAAGCGCGCTTTCCCAGAGGCGCGCCTAGACGCTCTTATCTCCGGCCGTTACGGCGAGGCCTTGGCCTTCAACCAAGACGCCGATCGCGTTCTGACGCCGGCGGCATTGCCCGGCCTTTTTCTCAAGGGCGGCTACGATTTGGCTTTCGACTTCTCGCCTCAGCACGCGTTCTCCCTATCCTCCGCGGCCTGGACCGCGCTCTCGCGATCCGAGATGTGCGTGGGCTTCGACCGCGGCGACGCGGCCGCATTTTTAAATCTTCTTGTCCCCGTGCCGCAAGCGCAGGCCCATGAAACGGCCAACCTCTGCGCTCTGGTGCGGGCCGCCGCTCCCTGGGCCCCGATTCCGACGGCAGAAGAGTTGCGCCCGCGCTGGATATTCGGCCCGAGCGAACAAGAAAAAGGCGCCGAGCTTTGGCGCCGCTTGGGTTTGGACGGAAAGAGCCTCGTCTTTTTCCTGGGCGGCCGCGCGGAAAAGCAGCTGCCTGCGGCGTGGTTTTTGGAGTTGGCCTGCCGCGCGGCCAAGACCGGGCGCAAGGTCGTCTTAGCGGGGGGCCCGGCCGAAGCGAAGCTTCTCTCCGCCGCTAAAATTCCCGAAAACGTCTTGGCCGCCCCCGAGATGGCGCTGCGAATTTTTGCCGCCTTTTTGTCTTGCGCGCGCGCGGTCGTGACCGCGGACACCGGCCCCATGCACCTGGCCGCGGCCCTGGGCCGCCCGAGCCTGGAAATTTTCACCCACACCGAACCTTGGCGCTTCGGCTACGGCTGGCTGCCCGGCTGCCGCGTTCTTGAAACCCCGGGCCGCGCGCCATCCATAAACGAAGCCTGGAACGCCTTGCAGGGCGTTCTGGGATAATTCCCGGATGCCCTTAGCGCGTCGTCCAAGAGCGGTTTTTGAGAGTCAGCGCCGCGTAGGGAAAAATCCAGAACAGCGTGAAAATGGAATAATTTTTCATAGGCTTATCGCACATCTTCGGAAGGCGCTTTGTGCGTTTTTATTCGTAGCGCAAGGCTTCGATGGGCGAGAGCAGCGACGCCTTCCTCGCCGGCCAAAACCCGAAAACGATGCCGACGCCAGCTGAAAAAACAAAGGCCATAATCACGGCCTGAGGCTGCACGATGGCGGCCCATCCAGCGAACTTGGAGAGACCCAGGGAAAACGCGACACCAATGGTAATGCCAATGACGCCTCCCAAAGTCGATAGCACGGCGGATTCGAGCAAGAACTGGATCAAAATCGCGCGCCGGGCCGCGCCCACGGCCTTCCGGAGGCCGATTTCGCGCGTGCGCTCGCTGACCGAGACCAGCATGATGTTCATGATGCCGATGCCGCCCACCAGAAGCGCTATGGCGGCCACGATGCCCAAAAGCAGAGTGAATGTCTTGGTCGTGCCGGTCAGGGCGGCTTGGATGTCGGCCATGTTGCGCACGGTGAAGTCGTCCGCCTGGAAGGAGGCCAGATGGTGGCGTTCGCGCAAAAACGACTCGACGCGGCTCATGACGTCATCAATGGAGTTCGGGCTGTCGCACTCGAGCGAAATCGTGCTTAGATACCGCCCGCGGCTCCCGCCGCCGCCCCACGCCGTCAGTCCCAGGCGCATCATGGCGGTCTTCAAGGGAACGACGATGACGTCGTCTTGATCATGCCAGCCGCTGGAGCCCTTGGGCGGCAGGATGCCGATAACGGTGAAAGCCACGCGGTTTAACTTCACGGTCTTGCCCACGGGATTTTTGTTTCCGAAAAGGGCGTTGACCACCGTCTGCCCCAAAACGGCCACGCGGGCCATGGAATCATTTTCGGCGGAAGTGAAAAAACGTCCGTAATAAGGAACGTCGTCGTACATCCCCGCGTAAGAGGGCAAATCTCCTTGCACCTGGGTCGAGGTGTTTTTATCCTGGTAGACGGCTTGGACGCTGCCGCGCAGTTCTCCATCGACCGCGACGATATTGGGGCTGACCTGGGAAAGATCGTCTAAATCCTGCAGGGTCAGGCGCGAATAGCTGCCGGTGCCGCCGTGGAAGGCCGCCTGCGAAAATGGCCAAACCATCACCAAATTGGATCCAAGCCTCGAAATCCTCGCCTCGATGGCTTGTTGCGCGCCCTTGCCGATGGCCAGCATGGCGATGACGGCCGCCACGCCGATTAGAATGCCCAGCATGGACAGGGCGCTCCTGACCTTGTTGGCGGTGACCGCGCGCAGGGCCGAGGCCCAGTACTCTCCCATCTCCACCCAATTGAGGCCGCCGTGCTGAAGCTTGATTTGAGCGGGAAGCGCGGTTTTTGGAGAAGCTAAAGCGGCGGAGCCGCCGCCCGATGGAGAAACGTCCTCCGCGGAGTCTTCGCCGCTGGTTTTATCCGAGGTAATCTCTCCGTCCTTGATGTGGATAATCCTGCGGGCGTGCGCCGCGATGTCGAGCTCGTGGGTCACCATGATGACCGTGATGCCCGCCCGGTTCATGAGCTTCAACTGCCTTAGAATATCCTCGGCCTGATCCGAGGCCAAGTTGCCCGTGGGCTCGTCGGCGAAAATCACGCGGGGGGAATTGACCAGGGCCCGCGCGACGGCGACTCTTTGCTGTTGGCCGCCGGAAAGCTCATTGGGCTTATGCGCCATCCGATCGGAAAGGCCGACGGTTGCCAAAAGCTCCCGTCCGCGCGCTTCACGGTTGGGCGAACCGGCATAAATCATGGGAAGGATGACGTTGTCCATCGCCGAAGTGCGGGCCAACAAATTGAACATCTGGAAAATAAAACCGATGGTTCTGGAACGCAGCGCGGCTCCTTCATCATCGGTTAGACGGGATACGTCTCGGCCGAAAAGAAAATATTTTCCCGAGGTGGGCCTGTCCAAAAGCCCCAATATCTGCATCAAGGTGGATTTGCCCGAGCCCGAAGGGCCCATGATGGCGACAAACTCGCCCTCCTCGATGTTCAGGTTGATGCCCTTAAGAACCACCAGCTTGTCCCCGCCGACCTGATAGGCGCGGGTAATGTTCTTAAGCTCGATGAAGGGCATGGCTGCTCTCTATCAGCTTCCCTTTTTCTTGGCGCCGCCCGCCAACGGGCTCGACGCCGCCTGCTGCGGCACGTAGCGCTCCTGCCGAACGATGATCGTATCGCCTTCATTAAGGCCGGAAACGATCTCGTCGTTGCTGGCGCCCTCGATGCCGATGACGACCTTTTGCGGCGCCGGCTTGCCATCCGGGCCTGGGACAAAAACCCGGGACTCCCCGTTCTTTTGAGACACGGCGACGGCGGGCACCAGAAGGGCGTCCGTTTTCTTTTGCAGGATAAAATCGATGTTGGCCGTCATCTGCGATCGGAAAAAGGCCGGCGCTCCGCCCGCCGGATCGATTTTCACGTTATAGGTGATGACGTTGTTGTTGTCGACGCCTTCGCGCAGGATATCAAATACTTTAGCTTGGACGACGCGGTTGGGATAGGCGTCCAAAGTGATTTGCGCCGACATGCCGTCTTTGATGCGGCCGATGTCCGTTTCATCCACCTGCGCGTAAACGATAAGCTTATCGGAAAGCGCGTAAATAACCGTGGTCGGATCGACCATCTGGCCCACGACCACGTTGCGCAGGATGATGCGCCCGTTCAGCGGGCTGATGATGGGAATGGGCAGATAGGTGTCTTCCCATTTCTTATAGACCGCAGGACCCTGGGCGCGCGCCGCATCCAGGATGGCGACGCGATCCGTCGAACTCATCTCCGCCAGGACCTGACCCGCCTTGACCGCGTCTCCTTCATCGACCCCGAGGCTCTCGATGCGCCCGGAAACCGAAGGCTTGATTTCGACCCGATTTAACGGCGCCACGTAGCCGGTCGCCTCGATAATCTCCTCGATGGGACCGCGAGAAACCTTAAGATAGGTCACCTGCTCGTTCCCATCCTTGGATTTTCCATGGTAATAAGCCCAAATTCCGGCGCCGCCCGCGATGACAATGAGCAGCATCCAAATCCAACGGACGCGTTTTTCGTGCATGCTATTCTCCTACCGGGCCCGGTCGGGCACAGTGCCTGGCGCTTTTAAGGAAATGCTTTAGCGCCATGGCAAGCCCTTGCCCACGGCGTTGTTCCACTGGGCTTCCGAGAGGGCGGCGTTCAATTCGGAGCCCAGATATCCCTGCTTGAAATTAATTAAATCGGAGACCGAGAGGATCCACGTTTCAAAGGGCATGATGCCCGCGTTATAGCGGATGGTCGACTCGGTGTAGCGCTGCTGGGCTGCGGCGAACAAATCCCGGTTGGCCGCGACCAAGTCCGCGTCCTCGTTCAAGGAAGTCCAGTCCTGCTCCAAAAGACTGCGCGTGGAATCCCGGGAAGCTCGAAGATTCTCCTCGGCCTGGGCTAAACTCTCCTTGGCCGCCGAGATTTGATAATAGGCCGCGGTGGGTCCGCTGCCGAAGATGGGCAGGCTCAAGCTCGCGCCCCAACTCCAATGCGGGTTATGGGGAAACTCGGTGTTTCCATTGTAGAAGCGCGACGCGGTCGCGGAAAAATCAGGCCACAAAGACACCTCGGAAGTTTCCAAACCCGCCCTGGAAAGGATCACCGCCGCTTCGGCCACGGCCACCTGGGGCGTCTGAGCGACTAGAGAGGGGAAATCCGGGAGGGGAAGCTTGGAATAATCAAGCGTGCCGGTGACCTCAATGTCGGAAAACTGATCCTGGCCCAACTGATTGTTGAGTTCCATCTTGGCGGCCCGGATATTGAGCAAGTCGTTCGAGACCGTCACCTGAGCCTGCAGGTATTGCGCCTGGGAAGTCATCATGTCGCCCTTAGATTCCTGGCCCGACTTATACTCCAAGGACACCATTTGCGCGTTGGTCTTCTGGATGTCCTCAATCTGGCCGTCCACCGCTACGCGCTGCTCGTTGTAGATGAGCTTGATGAAGGCTTCGGCCAGCGTGAGCCGCACCTGCGCCGAGACTTGGGCGAGATTGGCCTTGGCCTGCATCTCCTGGGCTTTGCTCGTGCTCATGGAAGCGTAGTCCTGCGCGTTGAAAAGATCCAGGCTCGCGTTGGCGCTTTCCTCCCAGTTGTCCGCGTTGGTGTAGTGGCCCAACGAGTTCAAAGTATCGGAATTGGAGTAACTATTGCTCAAGCTCACATGCGGCATGAGGCCGTTGAAGCTGTTCCGATATTGCAGGAGGCTCGCCTGCACTCCGCGCTCCGCGGCCAGGAGCGCGGGATTTTGGCGCCGCGCGATCTCCATGCACCGTCCCCAAGTCAAGACGGTCCCCGTTGAAGCGTTCTGGGCCCGCGCCGAAGTCAAGCCGAGCAGGAACGCCCCAACTGTCAGAAGGGCGTTTCTCACCGCGGATCCGCTTATTGGTTCTGCCCGTTCGATTGGATAGGAGTGGCCGCGTTAGCCGTCATGGAAAGTCGCCGCGCGTCCCATTGGGCCGTCATGGCGGCGAACTTTTTCTGCTGATCCGGAGTCAGGATGCTCCCGAGATTCTGTCTGAAGGACGTGCGAATGCCTTCGAACTGCGAAAGCATCTGCTCGTGGAGTTCCGTCACCTGGCCGCGGTTGGAATTCAAGATAGCCCGAAGTTTTTCCTGCTGTTCGGAAGTCAAGCCCAGCCGGCGGCTCAAGTCCGCCAGCATGCGGCTGGTGTTAGGACCGTGCTGCCAGAACTGGTGCATGGACCTTTTCTCGTAGCGCACGCCCGCGGCGGCCCCCAACAGAAGTCCAATGACGAACACGGCGGCGGTCGGGAATCCTGTTCGTTTCATTATTGTTCCTCGACGGCGACGAGATTTTGGCCGTTGGCCGGGTCTAGAGGAATGACCATCTCGGCCACGCCCTTGTTTTTCGCGCCGATGAGCAGTTGAGAGTCCAAAGGGACCATCAAGGCCGGCGCGCTCCAGTGCAAAGCCAAAATGAAGGCGGCCAAGGCGAAACCCAGGGACGGAACTACCCACCAGAGGTTTCGCCACGCTCTCGCTCGCCCCGCGGCCCAGGACGCCAACTCATTTTCCGGTATGGCGTCCTGGACTGCTCGCCCTCCGGGCTTGACCGCAGGAATTTTCCCCATCACGGCGCGGGTAAAAGCCTCTATTTGAGCGGGAGCGGGAGCCTCCACGGGGTGAAAAAACCTCTTAAACAGAGCGGCGCGACACTCATAATCCTGTCGGCAGGCGACGCACGAAGCCAAATGGACCGAAAGCTCGCCCTTAAGCGGCTCGCCTAATTCCGAGTCCCTTAGCTCATCGAAAAGTTCGAGAAAATTCTCGTGTTTCATGGCCGTGCTTTTTAGACGTCGCTTAATTCCATAAAGTGTCGTGCGATTTCATCAAGTTCGACGCGGGCGCGTTTTAACCGCCCCTTCACAGCGTCAACGGAACATTCCAAAGTCTTTGCCATTTCCGCATAGCTCAAGCCTTGCGTTTCCTTGAGAACCAGGACCATCCGGTGCTCGGGGGAAAGCCGCTCAAGCACGCACCGCACGAGATACCGATTCTCGAAGGCCGCGCTCGAATCCGGTTCTGAAACCCTCAGCCGCGGCGGGGCGTCGCCCGATTCGTCCGCGTCGGTCAGCGCATCCAAGGATTCCGTCTTGCGCCTAGCTTCTTTGCGCAGGACGTCCAGGCAGTGGTTGGACGCGATGCGGTAAATCCAGGTGGAAAAGGAGGAGTCGCTCTTGAACTCGGGCAGGAAACGATACGCTTTAATGAAAATCTCCTGCGCCGCGTCCTCGGACTCGCTGCGGTCGGACAATAAGGAGAGGCAGAGGCCTCGGACGCGGGGATAGTGGCTCTTGACCAATTCCGCGTAGGATTGGGAATCCCCGGAACGGACCTTCTTGATAATTTCCGAATCGGTGATACGCCCCCCTTACACACCCAAACCGGCCGTTTGCATCCGTCGGAGTCAGTATATATAATCTCCTTGGCCGTGACTACCATGCGGGGTGCTCTCATTTTCGCGCTTTGCTGCGCATGCGGAACGGCGACAGTTCGGGCCGGGACGGCGCCCGCCCCAAAGTCTGATTCCGCGCAGCTTTTAGCCGAGGCCCGCACGGCTTATCTCGCGAATCAATACCCTCAAGCCGTGGACTTCCTCAAACAAGCCGCGCAAGCCGGCAGCGCGCAAGCCGCCTTCAAATTGGGCGTCATTTATGAGCACGGGCATCACGTCGCCCGCGATTACAATGAAGCCGCCCAATGGTACCTGCAGGCCGCGCAAAAACACTACGACGACGCCGCCAACAACCTGGGCTTTCTTTACTACACCGGAATCGGCGGAAAACAGGATTACGCCCAGGCCTTGAAGTGGTTCACCCAAGGCGCCCAGGAGGGCGACGACGAGGCCGCGGCGAACCTCGCGGGCATGTACTACCACGGCAAGGGCGTGGCCCGCAATTATAAGGAAGCCGCGAAGTGGTACGCGGCCGCAGCGCAGCAGGGCAACCCCTACGCGGAGAACAACCTCGGCTACCTCTATCAGCACGGCTTGGGCGTGCGCCAGGATTACAAGAAGGCGTATTACTGGTTCAACAAAGCAAGCGCGCAGAACAGCCCTTTCGCCCAGCGCAACTTGGCCGTCATGCTGGAAAGCGGCTGGGGAGTCAACAAGGACTACCGCGCGGCGTCCGACTGGTATGAAAAAGCCGCGCGGCAGGGCAGCCTTTTCGCGCAAAGAAAGCTGGGCCAGATGTATGAGTCCGGGCGGGGAGTCCCCAAGGACTTGATCAAGGCCTACTCCTGGTACTGGCGCGCCGCTCAAAATGGAAGCTCGCGCGCGAAAGCCGACTTGCAACGGCTGGATAAAATTCTGACCCCGGCCCAAATCGAGCAGGCCAAGAAGGACGCCGCGAGCGCCGCGGCTCCAAAAACTCCGGCCAAGCCGAAGAATCCATGAATGCCGGGAACGGAATGAACGAAACAGGCTCCGTTTCCTTCCGTTTCCTTCCGTTTTTTTCGTTGCTCCTATGCGCGGCGTGCGCGACGCCGGCGACCGTCTTCGTGAGCCCGCGATACAACTCCGCCTCAATTCGCACGGTGGCGGTCCTCGGGTTCACCGACTATCCCGGGGCGTCCGGCTCGGGCCAGATGGTTTCGCAGATTTTCGAGCCTTATCTGTTGCCCCTGGGCTACAACGTCATCGAGCGCCAGCAGGTTCAAAGCGTGCTCCAGGAGCAGTCCTTTGATCTCTCGGGCGCCGTGGACATGGCCACGGCCCAGCAGGTGGGCAAGCTCCTGGGCGCCGACGCCCTTGTCATGGGGAGCCTCACCTACTTCACCGACACCAATCAGCAGACGGTCCTGGTGGACATGCCCCAGGAGCACGCGCGCCCCATTTTCGGGCCGACGGGCAAGGGAAGCGTGGGCATCGTGGGCATGAACACTTGGCAGACCAACAACATCGTGCCGCAGATGGAGACCACGCCCGCCGAGGTGGGAATCTCGGTCCGCATGGTCAGCGTGGAAACCGGCTCAATCCTATGGACCGGGACCGTCTCAAGCACCGGTTCGGATCTTAACGCCGCGGCGCAAAACGCCTCCCAAAGCTTGGTCGCGGCCCTGGCCAAAAAACTCCACATCCCGCAGCCTGCGCAGTAAAGCCGCGGCGGGCCCTTCCAGATATTATTCCGCGGGTAATTCGCCCAACGCGCGCAGGGCTTCCTGCAGCCTCTCGCCGTGCTTGCGGCTTTCCAGCTTGGACATCACCGAGTAGAAACAGGGGACCACGAAGAGGGTCAGGTTGACCGACACGATGATGCCGCCGATGACCGCGATGGCCATGGGCCGGATGATTTCCGACCCCGGCCCCCAGGCCATCGCTTCAGGGATGGCTCCGGCCAAAGTCGCGGCGGTGGTCATCAGAATCGGCCTTAGGCGGATGGGGCAGGCTTCAAGAAGAGCTTGGCGCAATCCCATGCCTGCATTGCGGCGCTCATTGGTAAAATCCACGAGCAGAATCGAATTTTTCTTCACGATGCCCATCAAGAGCAGGATGCCGATGAGGCTGTAGATATTGAGCGACGTGTTGGTGATGTAGAGCGCCCAAAGCGCGCCGGCCACACTGAAGGGAAGCGCGGTCAGAATGGTGAGGGGGTGGATGAAGCTGTTGAACTGGCTGGCCAGCACGATGTAGGCCGCGAAAATACCCAGGATAAGCGCGAAAAGCAGGTTGCGGAAGGATTGCTCGAACGCCTGGGAACTGCCCGACATTACCACGTGGTAGCCCTCGCCCCTGGGAATGACCTGGGCGGCGATTTTCTGGATGGCGGCGATGACGTCGGATTCGGATTCGCCCTGCTTGAAATTTCCGAAGATGCCGATGCCGCGCTCGCGGTTGTAGCGGGTGACGGTGAGCATCGTATCCCCCTGCTTCATGGTCACCAAGTCCTTCAAGGGAATCATCTCGCCCTGGACGTTGCGGACCCAAATTTTCTTGATGTCCGCGGCGGTCCGGTTCTGATCCGCGATCAGCTTGACCTGGATATCGTCGCGGTGGCCGGCCGAATCGGTGTATTTGTTGGGCAGAAGCTTCATGCCGCCGACCAAGGCTGAAATCGTGTCCGTGATGGTGGTCACGGGCACGCCCATGCGCGCGGCTTTGGCGCGATCGGGATAAATCTCGGTCTCCGGCATGTCCGGGTTGTAGTCGGTGTCCAAATCCGCCATCAAACCCGAGGCCTTGAGCCGCTTAAAAATCTCCTGAGAGTAAGCCACCAGCTTGCCCCACTCCGGGCCCTGCACCTCGAATTCGATGGGGTATCCGCGCTGGGCGCTAAATCCCGCCTGCGAGAAGTCCAGCATCGCGACGCGTTGGACGCCCGGCACCTTGGCCAGCTGCCCGCGCAGATATTCCATGAATTCCTGCTGGGTCGGCCGGTGAGTGAAGGGAGCGACGACTGGCCTCTTGGAAGGATCCTTCATGACCACGAAAAGGATGCCTTGGTTGACCAGACCGCCTCCGAAGCCGCCCACGGCCTGATAGTAGCCATGCACTTCCGGCCTCGAGTCCATGACCTTTTCGGCCTGGGTGAACACGCCGTCCGTGTACTCAAGCGACGAGCCCATCTTGGTGTAGAGCGTCACCAGGAATTGGCTTTGATCCTGCGGCGGAACGAATTCCTTGCGCAGATACTTGGCGATGCCGTAGGAGGCCACGGTGAGCAGGAACGCCGTGATGATGACCGTCCAGTGCCAATCGAGGCACCATGACAATGCCTTTTTATAGTGCACGGCCAAGCGCTCCATGCCATGGTTCATCCAGCGCGTGACGAAGTTCTCGCGCCCCACGGACAGAAACTGCGAGCAGCGCATGGGCGCCAGCGTCAAGGCTTCCAAAAGAGAGAGCAGAATCGCCACGGACATCGCCACGCCGAACTGGAAGAAAAACTTGCCCACGATGCCGTTCATGAAAACCACGGGCAGAAAAATCGCCAGGATCGCCAGGGACGCCGCGACGGCGGCGGTGGTGATTTCCCGGGCGCCCACGATGGCCGCCTGAACCCGGGGCATGCCGTGCTCGTTGTAGCGCGCGATGTTCTCCAGCATCATGATGGCGTCATCGACGATGATGCCGATGGACAAGGACAACGCCAGCAGCGTGAAGCTGTTCAAGGTGAAACCGAACGCGTTGAGGAAGATGAACGAGCCGATGACGGAAACGGGGATGGCCATGACCACGTTGAACGCCGAGGACCACGAACCCAAGAACAGATAGCAGACCAGGGAGGTAAAGAGCACGGCCAGGATCAGAGTGAAAACGAGATCGTTGATGGAGGCCTTGATGAATTTCGTCGTGTCGACGACCACCTGCATGCGCATGCCTTTGGGCAGCAGCGGTTGAAGCTCCTTGATTTTTTTCTTGACCGCGGCGGCGATGGCGACGGCGTTGGTGCCGTGCTGCTTGATGACGCCGACGCCGATGGTGGGGAAAATGCCGTCGTAGCGGGAGATGCGGCGCAGATCATCCGTGCCCTCTTCGCACTTGGCCACCTCGCCCAGATTCATCCTCTTCCATACCTCGCCCAGGCCTTGGCGGGTCGGGATGATGAGTTGGTCGCATTCCTGGGCGTTCTTGAACTGAGAGTGAACGCGGATGTAAGTTTCCTTCGGTCCGTCGTCCTGATATCCCGTGGGAGCCAGCTCGTGCTCGGTATTGACCGCGTTGATGATGTCCTGCACGGTGATCTCGCGTTTGGTCATCGCGGTATTGTCCGCCCAGATGCGCATCTGCGGATCGACATAACCGCCCAGGAATGCGTTGCCCACGCCGGCCACAGTCGTAATCTGGTCCTTCAAGTGGTCGCGCACGAAGAGCGCGATATCCCGCAGGCTCACGGCGCCGTTTTTAGGATCGGCCTGGGAAAATGGGCTGACTGCCGCCCTGCTGCTGCCGTAGACCGCCGCCCACATGATGGGCTGATCCTCCGGGTTGGTCTTGGTGATGACCGGCGGATCGATGGTCTGGGGGAGATTCTTCTGGGCCTCGGTGACGTAGGTCTGCACCTCTTCCAGCGCCGTGTTTATGTTCTGATTGAGATCCAACTGGATGATGACCTGGGTCTGGCCTTCCTGGGAGACGGACTGCACCAACTGCACTCCGTCGACGCTCATCACCGCGTCCTCGATGGGATCGGCGACCGCCGATTCCATGACGTCGGGAGACGCCCCGGCCCAGGTGACGGTGACCGTGATGACCGGGAAGTCCACGTCCGGAAGCTGGCTCACGCCCATGCGGGTGTAGCTGATGGCGCCGAAGACGATGAGCCCAATCATCAGCATCCAAGCGAAGACGGGATTCTTGATGGAGATGTCGGAAAGCTTCATCAGGATCCTCCCGCCGCCGGCACGTCTCCTGCCGCCACTTCAAGCTCGATGAGTCCGAAGGCCGCCTGCTGCTGGGCCGCGTTGGATTGGACTTCGGTATTGGCCAGGCTGGTCAGGCTGCTCATGACGTCAAGGTTGGTGACCAAATTCTGCTCGAAGTCATTCTTCTCCGCGGCGAAGCTTTTCTTGGCGGCCGAAACGGCGTCCGTGAAAGCCTTGGCCGAAGCGATGGCCCAGCGCAGGTTCCTGTAAGAAGCTCGGACGTTTTCATCCGAAGTGCGCATCGCCAAAGATAGGCCGCCCTCGGCGCTTTTTTCCTGCGCGCGGGCTTGGCGGACCTGCGCGGAGATCACGCCGCCGGTAAAGAGCGGAACGGAGAGGCTCAGCATCCCGTCGTAATGGACGTTCTTTGAAAACGCCGACTGGATGAGATAGTAATTGCCCGTCGCGGTGATAGTGGGCCAGCGCTGGCGGCTGATGATTTTTGTCTGCAGCTGAGCGGCCTCATAGGCGTCCCGCGCCGCCGCGACGTCCGCACGGCGCTCTCCATCCGCCAGCCATTCCTTCAGTTCGCCCAAACTCGGTTCCGGCAGTTCCGCCGGAGCCATATCCTGATCGGAATCGGTCAAGAATTTGAGCATCTCCTGCCCGGCGCTTTCGCTTTGGTGCGCCTGCTCCAGTTGGGCCTTGGCCAACTCCAGCACCGATTGGGCCGAAAGCAGATCGCTTCTCTTGGCGCGGCCGATTTGCACCCAGCGCCGGAGAAAATCGACTTGGTCCTGCCCCGCCTTGACGATCTCCTCGTCGATCTTCATTTGATCCCGCGCCTGCAGAAGACTGACGTAGGCCTGGCCCACGTCCTGGTAAAGAAGCTGTTCCGCGCGCTTTTCCGTCAAAGCGGTCGATTGGTACTCACGCCGGCCCTGCTTGAAGGCGAGGAATTCCCGAAATCCGGAGAACAACAGCTGATTCAAGGTGATTGCCGCATGCGGCTGATTGGTTAAATTGACTCCCGCGATGGCGACGCCGGGCGATTCCTCCCAAAGATTGGAGGCCGTGCCGGTGATTTGCGGCATGATATCGCCGATAAGCTCGTCGACTCGGGCCAGGGCCTGCTTGGTCGCCTGCTTGTCCTGCGCGATGGTTTCCATATGCGCCAAGGACATGGCGTAGGCTTGAGAGAGCGTTATAGCTTGAGCGGATGGATCGGAGCTGTCCCCTTGAGCCCATGCGGCCGAGAGTGGGAGCAACAAAACGCACAGAGCAGCCATACGATATTCCGCCGCGGGCGAAGGGCGTCTCACCCTTTTCCACCCATGCCGCTGAGGAAAAAGCGGACCACCTCCGCGGATTTGCCCGCAAGAGGATAATTGGCCTTGCGCGCCGCGCGCAACATCATCGCGCTGCGGCAGAGGCCGAAGAGCGCGGTCGAGGCGAAAGGAATGGAGCCGGACTTGAAGAGGCCGTCGGAACGGCAAATAAGGAGGATCTTGGAGACTTGGTTGTAGTTTCGCCGGAATTTATCGGTCAATTTTTCGCCGCAGCGCTGCGTGCAGGCGGGGAAAGCTCCGGAACTGAAATTGGCGACGAAGTCGTGGTAGCGATCGAAATGCGTCAGAATGACGCGCGTCGTTTCATCCAGAAGCGCGCGGCCGCGCCGGCCCGAGGCCACAACTTTTTCCAGCTCGTCGCCCAGGCGGTCGACCATGTCGGCGAACACCGCGGAGAACAGATCGCTCTTGTTCTTGTAGTGCAGGAAAAGCGTGCCCTTGGCCACGCCGGCCGAGCGCGCGACCTCATCAAGAGAAATATTCTGGAAGCCGTGCTTGACCAGCAGGCGGCAGGCGGAGGCAAGGATGCGCCGCTTTTTCGCTTCCAGCAACTCGGGAGCCTTCATGTCTTGGTAATTTCGCCCGTTCACGGCGAATGACTGACCGGTTGTTCAGTTTAGCATATATCCGATAATCCCGGTCAAGCCCGGCGCGCCCGACGCCTCCCGCCCTGGCCCAGTAATTCCCTTCGCGCGGTTTTTATTGTAAGATGTCCCGCGAGAGCCCGTAGCTCAGCTGGTAGAGCACGTGCCTTTTAAGCATGTGGCCGTGGGTTCGAGTCCCACCGGGCTCACCATCGCCCCCATCGTCTAACGGTTAGGACGCGGCCCTTTCAAGGCTGAAACAGGAGTTCGATTCTCCTTGGGGGCACGTTTATTTTGACAGGATGGCGGGCGCGGCCGGATCGAAAACCTTGTAGGCCGCGAGCTTCAACCGGTCGTTGACCAAGAACCATGCCAGGGCGTAGCCCCAAACGCCCAAGGCCCATCCCCGGCCGATGGGCGCCATGGAATTTCCCGCGGGGATGCGCGTGAGAAAAGGCTCCTGCTGGATATCAGCGCCCATGGCAAAACGAGTCCGACGCTCCGGCTTTGAGCGGGCTCTCAGCGGTCGGCAACGACCGACGCCGAGGAATAGCGGGAGGCCAGCGCGGCGTAGCCGGACAGGCCGCGGACCGCGCCGAAATCAGACTCCACCTTCGACAAAACCAAATAGCGCCGCAGTTCCGCCTGCGACGGCGCGGTTTCAAGGCTCCACTTGAGCTGCTCCAGGGACTGCGCCGTCCTCCCCAGCACCGCGTCCGCCTCGGCCAACTGGTAGTGCGCCTCGGCGTCGAAAGGCATCAAGGAAACCGCTTGCTTGAAATCGGCCGCGGCGAGCGCGGTCAACCCCAAATTCCGATGGCAGAGCCCGATCTGCCCTTGGACGAGCGCCGCCCGATTGTTCCCCAAAACTTCCATTCGCGAATCAAGCCCGAGCGCCTCCTGATAGGACTTAAGCGCCTCGGCGTAATGCGCGGCGCCAAAAGCCCGGTCTCCGGACGCGATGCGGGACAGCACCGCGCGGGCATCGGGACTCAAGGACGGCAGGGGCAAAGGGACCGCGGCCGTTCGATTGCTGATGGAGTCATGCAGGGCGCCGTCTCCGTTCTGATCCGTCTGCGTTCCGCCGGCTTGGCTTAAAAGCGGGGAAAGCACCGAATCATCGGCCATCGAGGAAAAAAGGGCGCTCGATTGAATGAACTTGATCAAATCCGCCCGGCGTCCCGCCTCCTGGGCGCGCTTCAAGCTCAACCGCAAGTTCGCCTTGGCCTTTTCTATGTCCTGGGTCAAAAAGCGCAGGCGCGCGGCGTAGAGGGGAATGAGAAAATTATCCGGAGAGGATTCTATGCCTCTTTCGAACGCGGCGAAAGCTTCGGCGTTTTTTCCTAAGTTTTCATAGGAGAGCGCCTGGGTGAAGTAAAACTCGTAGGGCTTGGCCACGCTGCGCAGCCGCGGGTCCAGAGCGAGAACTTTTTTATAGGCCGCTATCGTCTCCTGAGCGTCCTTCTTATTGGCGGCTTCCGGGTTGCCGCCGGCGAAGCCCTTCTGGTAGAAGGCGTAGCCCAGCAGGAAATACGCGGCGCTGTTGTGGGGCTCGGCCCGGACTGTTTTTTTAAAATCGACAGCGGCCTGCGCGTAATCTTTGGCGTCCAAGGCGGCCATGCCGCGCTTGAAGGCGGGAACCGCGGCCTGGGCGGCCGCGACACCCGAAGCAACGATAACGAAAGCCAACGCGACCACGAGCATCCTATCGGTTTTTCCGTTCACGACATGAGTGTAGCCGGATTGGATGCCCCTGCCAAGTCCTGGGAGTCCCAAGCGGACTTAGGCCCTAAGGCCCATGCAGGGCTTAAGCAGGCCGCCAACGGCGTAAAGCGGACGGCCTACAGGCAGGCCGAAGCCATGCCGGCGCAAAAGCCCAGCGCGAACAAGACGCCGAAGAACAGCGCCAGCATCGCGGTCGGATTCACTCCCGCGTTCCACCGGCTAGTGCAACACTCGTAGCGTGAGACTCTCACGCGGTAAGCTGTATTCTTCGTGTTGGATGACACGAGGAGAACGAGATGGCTTACAAGCGCGTGACGGCGGAAGAACGA
>Ga0307372_10001087_pt1 | contig 47378 bp, 37 predicted proteins | sample OX1MG_FD_202533 | JGI IMG/M metagenome (GOLD analysis project Ga0307372, IMG submission 202533) | Soil microbial communities from Risofladan, Vaasa, Finland - OX-1 | ecosystem: Environmental > Terrestrial > Soil > Coastal area > Acid sulfate soil | place: Finland: Risofladan, Vaasa | collected...
TACCTACGACGCCGAAATCCGTGTCCGCCGCCTGGCGGCCGGTTAAAATCAGATCGTAGTCACCGATTTTCCTAGTGGCTTCGGCAAGTACAAAAGCTGTCGAATAGGAATCAGCCCCTTCGAACGCCGGGTCGCACAACAACACCCCCTCATCCGCCCCCATAGCAAGACACTGCTTTATGGCTTCGCGCGCCGAATCGGGCCCCATGCTAAGTATAGTGATCTTGCAGTCGCCGATTTCATCCCGAATCCGCAATGCGGCCTCGGTTGCTTGTGCGTCGAACGGACTGACCACTAACGGCGTGCCATCGGCTACAACGGCTTTCTTCGCACTTTCATCTATTCTAAAACCACTAGCCGCGGATTCGGGATCCATAATCTGTTTTATACACACGATAATATGCACGAGAACACAGGCTCCTCACACCAGCCGTTCGAACACAGATTTCCGGTACCGTAGACCACATTGCCGATATAGCTTCGTGTGCAGGCGTCCGCACTGCTTCACCACCAACTTATAGGCGGGTCCTCCACCCCCAGGAGATACCTCCCGATGCGCTGTCTTCGGTAATCCACCGGATCGTGGAGGGTGAACGTCCGAGCGTTGCGCCAGTACATGTCAAAACCGCTTTGCGGCGCGTCGACTGCCGCCCGAGCGCCCGATATTTGAAAGATGCGGCTCGTCACATCGAGCGCGCTCTCAGTCGCGAAGACCTTCGCTCGATACACTGCCACCGCCGCCTCCGCACGAAGCTCGGGGTGTCTGGCCGCCTCCTCGAGCATCCGAGCCGCCCGATAAAGAAGCAGACGCGACGCCTCTACCTGCACGCTGAGGTCGGCAACTCGATTCTGTATGTATGGGTCGTCGACCCCGCGCTCGTATGCGGTCTCTCCCCAGGGTCGCGTCTTTGTCTTGACATAATCGAGACACGCTTCGAGCGCGCCGGCTCCAATTCCGACGTATACCGCCGTCCAACCAAGTTGGAAGTAGGGCCCAAACAGCAACAGTTTGTAGTAGTCTCCCGGTTCTCCAACTACATTGCTCAATGGAACGAACACGTTCTCATAACAGGTGGTTCCGCTGGTCGTCCCACGTTGCCCGAGCGGCATCCAATCCTTTAGGACCGACACTCCAGCATCGTCGCACCGGATCATGCACGGCAGCATGCCCTCCTCCAACGACTTTCCTTCGACGCAGGCCCATACTTGGAACCAGGTCGCCCCCCCGGAATTCGTGGAAAAAAATTTCTGACCGTTGACGACGTACCCTCCCTTCACCTTTGTGGCGCGCGTCTTTATGTCATGAACCGTCTTCCCCGCGCGCTCGCTCGCCCATACTCCATGTATCGAGCCGTTTCGGACAACGTCGGTGCAAAATCTACTTTGCTGTTCCTGGCTGCCCAACACATATATCACCTCCAGCGAGGCATTGTGATTGTGAAACGCCTGCCCGGTGGAGGAGCATCCTTTACTGAGTTCTTCAACAACTGCAATCTCAAGAAGAAAATTACTGCTTAAGCCGGCACCATATCCGCCATATGCCTTTTGTACACTTAGCCCAAGTAGCCCAGCCGCGTGCATGTCTTGGAAGTTTTCAATCGGAAAGCTGGCCTCCTTGTCGTGCTGCAACGCCCGCGGCCCCACTTTCGTCCGACGTAACTCTCGAAACTGCGCTAACACCTTCTCGTGTTCGTCCAAGTCGAAATTCATCCCGGCCATACGACGCTAACCTCCTTTTGAGTGCCGCCTCTTTCCCACAAGTCCGCCCGACTCCGTGATCGGCGCGCTATCTATTCCAGGCCGCCTTGATAGCCGAGTTGGCATCGCCGATCAAAATGGCAATGTCGGGAAATGGCAGGCCGCAAGTGTAATTCGCAAACGTTCCATCCGGCGTCAGCCGTACCTGGGCTTGATACTCCTCGGTACATTTCATATAGGCCGCTGCCGCGGTGTGGTCCACCGACGGTCCAAGCTCGACGTGAACGCCGGGACACTCCACCTGTTCACACTCGCCCGGCGGAACGAATGGTCGAACCTCGTTTAATCTGTTCTGATGTATAACGTCCCCGTGCTTAAAGGCCGGCTTCGCGTCGTGATATCTATTCTGCCGCTGCTGAGGCGTTTGCACCGTGTAGCTCTTCACGTCTTGAGCGAAGCCCTGCGTCGGAAATGCCGGCGTGCGCGCGATCGCACACCATACAACAATATTTGTCGTCCGTTTGATCATTGTGGCACACCTCTTTATAGTTTCATCCGATGCAATCGGGAGGACACCTTACGCTGTGCTAATCCCGACTCTGCTTGCACAAGTCATTTATCACTCGACAACCACCTCGACTGGCACGATTCCGTCGAAGTGCTTCCGTTGAAAGTTCCAGCCGGTTTGCGGCTGCTTGCGACCCGCCGCGTCCGTTGCGCGGGCCATGATTTTGTATTGTCCCGGGGCAGTCACCGCCCATAAGTATGACCATCGGACCCACAACCATTTGTCGTGAGACTCCTCCAGATGAGCCTCGCGCCAGGTCTGCCCCCCATCGACGCTGACTTCCACGCCGGTAATTGCTCCGCGACCACTCCATGCCAAACCGCGAACGACATGAGATCCCCGCAGTAATGGAGAATCTTCGTCTCGTGGAGTCGTGACGATGGACTTTACCCCAAGGGCCGTCACCATTTCCTTGTGTGGATCGGTCGGCGCATTCGCATATACAAAGTATTCCGTTTGATAGTAACAAGGAGGGATGTGGTCCAGTACCTCAATTTTCTGGATCCATTTTACCCACCAATTCCCGGACCAGCCCGGCACAATCAGGCGGACGGGCGCTCCGTGAACGTGTTGCAGATATTCTCCGTTGTGTGCCCATGCCAGGATCGTGTCAGGATGAAGCGCTTTCTCCATCGGCAGGCCTTTGTCATAATTTATGACACCGGGGTCGCGCACTTCGAAATCGCTTCTGCCTGCCGCCAGGTATTGGATAGATGGATCCGGGCGTCCGCGGTCGAAACCTTCCAGGCGCACGCTTTTTGCCTTGCTCGTCGTACCCGCCTCCTCCAACACGCTCGCCAACGGCACCCCTGTGAACTCCCCAGCGCTCACATAACCTATTGTGGAAGCGGCTGAAGTAAAGCTGGCGTCTCCCACATTTGACCTCGACGGCTTCGCGCCACCAGACTTGAGATAGTCGAAGAACTCGGAGTCGTTACCTGCACACTCGGTGACCGCACGCACAGTCCGACCCGGAAGCTTTTGTAACTCCTCCAAATTGATGGTAAGCGGTCGCTCCACTTGCCCTTCTACCGAGAGCGACCACTCATCCGGACTCACCGGATCGGGCATCTCCAGTTGCGCCACGATGTAAGTCAGATCTGTTGGAGTAATCAGACCCTCCAGCTCCATCACCGGCGTTTTGCCGAGTATAACCCGCCCTTGCGCGTCCTTGCCTTCGACGAGAGCCGGCCTTTTTCTGTCAGGCCAGCCCTTTACCCACGCACCCTCTATTTCGCGTCGGGCCATTAGCACCTCCTGAACACACATTACCAACACCCACGCCGCCTTCAGACGAATTGGGCGTTATAAACAACACTCGAAGAACGTTTTTGTTTCGGTTCGCGATATATCTGACGCTGCCCCTAGCGGCCCGCCAATTTATTTGTCGTCTGCTGTCGCCGATAACTGTCTAGCCCGCCAGATTTCACTCCCTCTTTGGCTGCTAGTCACAGTTCGGTCTGCAGCACGCTCTCGCGCAAGGTCTTCGTCGTATACTCTTTCCGGTGGACTCCTCGCTTTTGTAAAATAGGCACCACCAGGTCGACAAACTCGTCAAACGACCCTGGAGTGTACGTCGGGGTAATGTTAAACCCATCCGCGTCAGCCTCTTTCATTATGTATTCCATCTGGTCGGCCACCTGCTCAGGAGTGCCGACAATCTGAGGCATCGCAACGCTGCCGCCGTATATCTTACCTATCTCACGAAGTGTAAGCCTCACGTTGTGCATCTTCACCAATGCGTCAAACAGTCCTTGTGCCCCCTGAATACCACTGATCTCGTCCACCGGCTTGTCGGGGTCGAACTTCGAAAGATCGTAGTTTGTGTGTCCCGACAATAAGGCCAGGCCGGCTTCGTACGGCACGCGGTCGTTGATGACCTGCTGCTTCGCGCGCGCCTCCTCCTCAGTGCCTCCCACAATCACTTGAATTCCGCAGGTGATTTTAAGGTCTTCTGGCTTCCGCCCGAACTTGCGAGTTCGCTCCTTAAGGTCCGCGGCGACCAGCTTCATCGCGCGTGGCGTATATTGAATAATAAATGCGGCTTCCGCGTGCTTTGCGCAAAAGTCCCGACCCGCCCCGGAAGCGCCGGCCTGAAAAAGCACCGGACGTCCCTGAGGAGACGGGATGACACAAGAAAATCCCGGACACGTGAACCATTTGCCTTCGTGATTGATAGGATGCACTTTGGCTGGATCTGCGAATATATCCCCGTCCCGATCCATCACTACCGCGTCGGGCTCCCAGCTGTCCCACAGCTTGTAACACACCTCCATATATTCGTCGGCCCGCTCATATCGCAGATCGTGGGGAATCATCTCTTTCAATCCCATGTTTCGAGCTTCACCTGTATGGAGGGATGTGACAATGTTCCATCCGATACGGCCCTTTGTGAGATGATCGAGCGTTGATAACTTCCTCACGGCCATGTAAGGCGGGTAGTAGGTCACGGAGAGTGTTGACGCGAAACCCAGACAGTCTGTCACCGCTGCCATCATGGGTATTAGAAGCAGTGGGTCGTGCACCGGAAATTGAAGGGCATGCCGGAGTGCTTCATCAGTGTTCCCTCTGAAGTTTCCGTATGCGGCCAACTGATCGGCGAAGAAGACGCCATCAAATCGCCCACGCTCCAGGGTTCTTGCAATGTGTTGCCAGACTTCCGGCTGCGCGTAATGATAATTCACGTTATTCCGGGGATGCGCCCAGGAGCCTATCGTGTGATTCATAGGGCTGTTGAGGACAAAGCCCATCAGATGCATCAGCTTTTTCATACCTGCCTCCTCGCACGTTCTTTTGATATGCCAGTCAGGTTTCGGCAGGATGCGTCTTCGGATTAGTCAAGATGATAAACGCGAGCGGCAGTGTCGGCCAAGACTCTGCGCTTCTGATCTTCCGTGAGATCTTTGCGAGACGACAGGATCTTGACCGAATCGGGCGTTCTCGCGTCCCAGTGCGGATAGTCAGATGCGTACATCACGTGATCGTCTCCCAGCAATTGCAGTACCGACGGAAGCGCCGTCTCGTCCGGGTCGCACGAAAAGATCAGATTCGGAGATTTGGCCCAATCACTCGGTAGACGTGTCAGCTTCGGAACGAGCTTCGCCAGTTTCTCGTAGTGTTCGTCCATGCGCTCGAACCAGAACGGAATCCAGCCGACGCCGGACTCGAGTATGCCGATGATTAGCTTTGGGAATCGTTCGAACACACTTTCAGTTACAAGACTCATCACGGCGATCATTTGCTCGAAGGGAAAAGCCACCATGTGACCGAGAAAAAAATTCATGAAGCGCTCGCGGCCTACATAATTAATTTGCCCGCCTGCGTGAGGGTGGATAAAAACGGGAACGTTCAGACGTTGAGCCTCTTCGAAAATCGGATAGAAGTACGAATCGCCCGGATACAGGCGCCCCTGCGAGTTGCTTGGCAGTTCGGCGCCGACAAACCCGAGCCGCTCCACACATCTCGTCAATTCACGAACCGCTTCCGGAATGTTGCGCGTGGGGAGAACGGCTACCGGCTTAAGTCGGGCAGGGTTGGCTTTGGCGTACTCGCCTACCCAACAGTTGTAAGCTCGACAAAGAGCAGCCTCGAAACCCGCGTCGGCGCTCGGCAGTACTCCTGCTGACGGACCCATGGTTACCGTGGCGAAAAGAATGGCGACATCGATACCCTCTAAGTCCATGTCCTTCAGTCGCGCCTCGGGGTCGGAACCGCCTTTGTAAACGTCACTTCTGGGCGCGCCGACGTAGCCACCCGGGTGTCCGGCGCCCGGCCCGGGCGGAGTTGTCCAAAACCACCCGTCAATCAACGTCCGCTGTATCCCGCGATTGTCGGTAACAAGCCGCGGGGCGATGTCGCGGTAAGGCGCTTCAAGAAACCGCGCCCACATTTCCTCCGGCTCCGCTACGTGTCCGTCCCCGTCGATTACCCGGTATCCATATCGTCCCATGTCAATCTCCTGCTTTTTTACTTTTTCACGTCCGGGCTGTTCTCTGCATGTCGAACCGTGGATTTTGTCGACTCGAAGCGCACCTCGGTCTTCGCGGCTTCCTCGAACAGCGCCAGAATGGCCGTAAAGTCCTGCCCTCCTCGCCCGCGCGCGCGCATAACGTTGTAAAGGTTACGTATGAGCGAACTCAAAAACATCGGAACGCCCAGGTCTTCAGCCGTAGCCAGGGCAAGACCAAGATCTTTGGACATTAAATCCACGGTGAAACCTGGTTGCAGATCTCCAATGAAGGCCTTTTGGGGAAACACTTCCTCCAGCATGTAGCTATTGGAGGAGCACTTCTTCATCACGTTCAGCAGCACTTTCAGGTCAGCCCCCGCCTTCACGCCCATGAGCGTTGCCTCCGCGACTGCGCCCGCTATAACGGCAACCATGGCATTATTCACGAGTTTGAAAACCTGCCCCATGCCGAGTTGGCCACAATAAAATATGTCGCTCCCCATCGCACCAAGAATATCTCTTTGGTTCTCGAACACTTCTCGTGGACCGCCCACCATTATGGCGAGCGTACCCGCGATAGCGGCGCTCTGCCCCCGACTCACAGGAGCATCCAGTAACGCTACGCCTTTCGCCTTGCATACGGGCTCGATCTTTTCGTAGGCCTGAGGTCCGACGGTGCTCATGTCAATGAACACGCCTCCTCGGTTCAGCGAATTCATTGCACCATCAGGACCTAGTGCGACAGCAGCTAGCTCTTTGGCAGTCGGGAGCATTGTGACTATCGTTGCCGCATCCGCCGCCGCGTCCGCCGGGCTTCGTGTTTCCCGCGCCCCTAGTGCTACACACTTGCGCACTACTTCTGGCCGAATGTCATATACTGCCAGGTCGTAGCCTGCTTTTATGAGATTGGTTGCCATGGGTTGGCCCATGGCCCCTAGTCCTATAAACGCGATTTTGTCCATATTCTCTACTCTGCTTGGCCGCAATGGCATCTGCCGGTGAGCTTAAAGTTCGCGATGATTTAATTTTCCGCCAACCGCAGATTATCCATGGTCATCAGAGGCCGCTGGCGCCGATCGGTGCTTCGCTGCAAGGCGTCGCGACCCCACTCAGGCACGATCACGCCGCTTACTCCTAACCTTCCGGCGATTACTTGCGGGCCGCAGCCATTCCTTCCCGGCCATGTGCTTCGATCGTGAAGACATCGACGATTGTGGTCCGCATCATTCATAACTGCGCTCGAGCTCCTCAAAATGTCGCCGCACGAAGACGTTGCGTTCTTCGCCCACAAATTCGTCCGCCTGGGCAGTGATCTCGATGAGCTTGCGACCAACTTCGCCGATAATGCGCTTATCCTCCTCGTCCGAAGTACGGCGCGGGATTCGGAGGGTGGTGTTCTGCGTGTAGGTGTAGGAGGGGAGGCCGCGTCGCGCTCGTTCGTGCAACGTCTCGGAACTGGCTGGCTGGTTCGTGCCACGGACAGCATCGCGCAGGATCTTTCGGAACATATAGACCCCGACATCGCCGGACATCGGATGCTCCAGGGCATGGACCGCGATTGGGCGTTGACTCACAATGGCTTCCCAGTCGCCCGGCAAACGCTGCTGTTGCTCATAGGAGCGGTTGCCTACCTGGCCCTCGAGGAAATCCATGTCGTCCCAGCCGACGCGATCTTCGCGCCCCTTTTGCAGGGGATCGACGGTCCGACCGAACATGCGCCAGCCATAAATAATCGTGTTTGTGTCGTCCACCGGCACATACCAGCGTGACATATGCACGCGATGGAACAGTCGCCGTTCGCGCCCGTCCTCGAACACGTAGGCATGATGGGTCATCTCCGGTAGGGCACATTCGTTAATTCGCCACCAGACCAGGTGATCGCTCGTTCGCCGTCCTGCGATAAACGCCATCGCGGTGTCGTTACGCACCTTCACATAGTCGATCACCGGCTTGGTTTCGAATGAGGGCAACGTCAACGGGGCTGGATCAAGGCCACGCGGAAGCGGTCCGTCATAGAGCGTGGCCGGCTGATGGAGAACTGCCGTGTGCATCTGATCGGCAATGTTTTCGAGCACTTGCAACCAATTGCAGGGAAAGACGTTCGAGAAGGCGACGAGGCGCGTATCGTCGTACTTTTCGAATGCATCCGAGTCCAAAAATGGCGGCGTCGTCTCCGGCGGCCCCATATATGCGAAGACCAGCCCGTCACGCTCGAAAGCCGGATAGGCGCCTTGCGTCACGCTGCGCTTGAGTCGCGCCCCGCGGTCGATTTCGGTCGGCACGTCGAGCAGCGTACCGTCCGTATCGTAGTGGATGCCGTGGTAGCAGCAGCGTATGCCACGCTCCTGAATCACGCCGAATTCGAGCGACGCGCCGCGGTGACAGCAATGACGCGCCAGGACTCCGACACGCCCGCTCCGGTCGCGAAAGGCGATCAGATCCTCGCCCATAATCCGGATCTTGTGCGGCACGTCCTTCAATTGAGTGGACATGCACACCGGCAGCCAAAAGCGTCTGAAATATTCCCCGACTGGCGTGCCGGGGCTGACATGCGTGATCTCGCGATCTTCCTCCGGCACATCGCGCTGGTAGTAGCCTCCAAAGGGTATGGCACGCGACAGGGCCTTCGGGTCGGCGCGTTGTGTGCTCATGGTCGATGCTCTTCCTCCGGTAATGGCAAAGGCGTGGTCCGGCCCATCTCGCAAGTTTTGTATGACATTAGAATTGTTAAGTCAACAATTTTTATCGCAATATGTGATACCAATATTTCACTATACGAATTCCGGTTGACACGCATCAAACATGGCAACCCAGGCGCCTCGATGAATGAGGCGCTTGATGTCTAAAATGCGAGGCGTCCTCGATGTCCGCCCGCGGCCTAAGTGCCCTTCCGGGCACGAGGTGGATAGGGGGTTAAAGATAGAGATGTCTGCACGACAAACCCGAAGGCGCAAACCGCGCAGCGAGCATGCCAAGGCTCGGCGATCGGGACCTTTGAGTCGCGCTTTCCGCATCATGGATACAATGGTCGACGCGACCCGACCACTGTCGTCGGCCGAAGTCGCGCAGCGCTGCGGCTTCGATCCGAGCACTACCCACCGGCTCCTGCAGGGCCTCGCGGCCGAGCGCTATCTGCTGCGCGACGAGCGCACGAAGCGCTATAGCGCGAGCCCAAAGCTTCTGTTCCCGCTGCCGCTCTATCATCCCTGGAGTGTCGTGCGTAGGGATGTGGAGCCGACGCTCATCTCTTTGCGCGACGAATTCGGTTTCACCACCGGACTGGTAGTTTTCTGTTTAGGAGAGCGCATCCTGCTGGAGCTCGCTTTGGGCCGCGATGCGCTGAGCCCGGATTACCACACCTGGTTGTCGAGCCCCATCCACGCCTCTGGGTCGGGCAAGATGTTGCTGATGGCCTCTGCGCCAGAGGAACGACGGCGACTTCTGGGCCCCGAGCCTTATCGCAAATTCACCGAACACACGCTGACGAGCGCCTACGCACTCGATCGCGATCTCGCAGAGAGCGCGGCGCGCGGTTACGTCCTCGCCTGCGACGACTATATCGACGGCTTTCGCGTGGTTGCCGCACCCATAGAGCCCGTTATGAAACCGGTGGTAGGCTGTTTGTTCTGCTCCGGCCGAAGCGCCACGCTCTCGGAAGAGGTGATTCCCCGCCTGGGACCGGCTCTCAAGAAAGCCGCGGCCTTCTTCTCGATCGGGTCGCCCGGCTTGCAGGCCCTTGCCGATCTGGCCGGCGGCGCCTCGTCCAGCGGCGGTCGGGACGAGGTCGCGGCTACCGCCCCATCGCGTAAATCGCGGTAGTGTCAGAGCGGTTCAGGAGACCCGACGCCCGCAGACCCGCCCATCAAGCAGCGCCGACCTTTGATCACGTACCTGCGCTCCAGCCAAGCCCCGGAAGATCCGTGCGCACAATCCTCCGCGCGCGCGATCTTGAAGCTCTCGTGTTGCGCCGCGACCATGGCCGAACGACATGCCTACGAAGACCCCGATCCGCGAGGGCGCATCATCACTGCGATTGAAACCAGGGGCCCGCGCGATTTCCAACAAGCCACGAAGCGCGGATTCGCTATTCCGCGATGGCTGCCGGTCGCGCGATAAGGCGAGCGACAATGGCGGCGGCCGCAAGGCTGGCTTCCGGCGGGTCCGTACGAGACGTAACGATGAGCGGAACTCTGGCGCCCAAGACGAGACCCGCGGCAGTAGCGCCCATGAGATGCACCATCACTTTAGACAGCGCATTGCCCGTCTCTATGTTGTGAACAACGAGGACGTCGGCATTTCCCGCCACGGGCCCGTCGATCTTCTTCAACACGGCCGCGCCTCCGGCGACGGCATTGTCGAGCGCCAGCGGGCCCTGTATGTCGCAGGCGATACCCATGCGCTGAATGCGCCGCGTCACTTCGACCGCCTCGACCGAGGAGGGCATGCGTTCGGTGGGTTCTTCGGTTGCGGAAAGCAGCGCCACGCGCGGACGCTGGCAGTCGAGAGCGTGGGCTAGCGCGACCGCGTTTAGCACGATATCGAGCTTCACCTCCACGTCCGGTGCGATATTCACGCCACTATCCGTAATGATCATCTCACGATCGATGTCAGCGAGCGACATATAGTAGACGTGCGACAGCCTTTGTCCGGTCCGCAGCCCCATTCGGCGGTCGAGCACGGCTCGGATCAGCACATCGGTATGAAGATATCCCTTCATCAGGACCTTGACTTCACCGTTGCGCGCCATCGCGACCGATTTCTCGGCTGCCGCTACATCGTCATCGGCCTCCACCACTCGGTAGTCGGCGATGTCCCACTGCATCGAATGCGCGATACGTCTGATGACATTGGGATCGCCGACAAAAACCGGTTCCATGAGACCGTGATCCGTCGCAAGCCGTGCGCTCTCGAGCACCACGTTCACGTTCGCTCCGACCACCGCCGTGGGCGGCCGCCGCCCGGGGTTATCCGCCAAAAGGTGCGGCGGACAGCGGTATATGTGCTTGCGCGTCATGAAAAAAGATTCTCTCGGCCTATCGGTCCCGCAACGCCCGGAATCGAGGCTGAGCCATCCGCGCCGCACCGTAGCTCAACCGACGCGCCCCATTTGCGGGCGCCAACAGCGCGACCGCACGCGCCTGGACCACTCGAGCATGGGCTCCATTTCACGCGCCTGTCAGTCGCGGTAGCGCGGCAGCACTCGTTCGGGGATACGCATGGCATCTCGTCGATAGGGCTCGGCCAACACTTTGTCGATTTTTAGATCGAGAACCACGGGACGGTCGGCCGCGAATGCCTCGCGCAAATTCGGCGCGACATCTTCGGGCCGATCGATCCTGACGCCCAGCGCGCCCATCTCGCTGGCGATCGCGGCGAAATTCGGGTTCTGAAGGTCGGTCCAGAAAAATCGCTTATTGAAGAAATCGTACTGGTTGCGTTTTTCCGCGCCGTACTGTCCGTTGTTGAAAATGACCGTGACGAGGTTGATCTTTTCCGTGACCGCGGTCATGACCTCCTGAAGCGTCATGCTCCATGCGCCGTCGCCCACCAAGGCGAGAACCGGGGCCTCCGGCCGCGCGACCTTCACCCCGAGCGCGGTCGAAAACCCGACGCCGATTCCGCCGAGACTGCCGTGGCCGAACCAGCGCCGCGCCTTGTCGAAGCTGAAGTACGCGTTCGCGGTACCGCTGACGTTTCCCACATCGCTGACGACGCAGACATCCTCAGGAACCGCTCGAGCAATCTCCAGGAGGGCTCGACGCGGATGGATCGGCGAGCCGTCGATGCAAGACATGGCCGTGAGCTTCTCATGCCAATCCTTCTTCTCCTCCGCGATGTGCGCGAGCCGGGCCTGGCGATCCACATTGGGCTTTTTCCCCGCAGTGGCCGCCAGCAGTTGACTCGCAACGGCGGCGCAATCGCCGACCAACCCGACTTCGACGGGTCGAAGCGCTCCGATCTCGAGCGGATTAATCGAATTGTGAATCAGCTTCGCCTTGCGCGGAAAAAAATCGAAGTCGTATTGCGGCGTCGTGCCGAACGAATTCAGCCGCGTGCCCAGCGCCAGGACACAATCGGCTTCCGATAAAAGCCGCATCGCCGCCGCCGAGCTTTGATAGCCGATCGGCCCCACGGCCAACGGATGCGAGGCCGGAAACGCGTCGTTGTGAAGCCAGACGCAGGCGACCGGCGCGGTGAAACGGTCCGCCAACTCGCCGATGGTCCGCGCGGCTTCATCGTCGACCGCGCCGAGGCCGGCGAGAAACACCGGCGTCTTCGCTTCCAGCAGCAAACGTGCGGCACGCTGAATCTCGGCTTGCGGAGCGCCACCGAAGCGGCCCTCGACGCGATACTGCGCCGGCATCAAAAGCCCTTCCTCCGTTTTGCCGTAATAGACATCACGTGGGATATCTATCTGCGCGGGCCCGCGCATCGCGATAGCCGCACGGAACGCGCCGCGCACCGCCTCCGACATGCGGTCGGCACGATTGACCTGCGTCTGCCAGACGACGATGGGCTCGAAAAGCCGCATCTGATCGATTTCCTGGAACGCGCGCGTTCCCGTGGCGACGGTGGCCACCGCCGGCGTAATCACGACCATGGGCGTATGATTCAGAAGAGCACTCGCCACGCCGGTCACCAGATTGGTCACGCCGGGGCCGTTTTGGCCGATGCACAGGCCGGGACGACCGCTAGCGCGCGAATACCCCTCGGCCATAAGAGCCGCGTTCTGCTCATGCCGGACTTGAATGAACCGCAGGTTCGCCCGCGGAAAAATGTCGAGCGGATCCATGAATGCCGACCCGACAATGCCGAAAATCGTGTCCACGGATTCCAGGCGCAACGCTTCGACCAGAGCCTCGCTGCCCGTGATCATCTGCTTCATGTTTACACCTTCCCACGCCTCAGCGGGGCCCGGGTTGCAAAAATCGGTCGCGCGCATGGCTTTCCAAATCCTCATTACGCACGGCTGCGATCCACCGAAGAATGCCTCAGTCTAGACATTTGGATTTTGTATTTCAATCATTTTTATATGATTTTCACATTTAATATTGCTGTTTTCACAATCTTTATCTCTTATCGTGCCGCGGACGACCTCCTGCTGCCATGCAGGCCGACCGCCACCGCTTGCTTAGCGCACGCCCGACACAAGTCTGGGACGAGCTAGAGATCCAGCACGAGCAAGGGGGATCGCGACCGGGCACAGCAGATCAAAACGTATTCACTGCGTTCCTTGTCATCGAGAACGTAATCGCGGTGTTCCGGCTCACCCTCCAGGCAGCGCGTTCGGCAGGTACCGCATAGGCCGTTCTCGCACGAGGTCGCGACCTCGATGCCGTGTTCGCGCAGAACCTGCACAATCGATTTGTCGCCGGGCACCTCGAGCACGGCCCCCGAGCGCGCCAGTTTGACGCGGAATGCGGGGTCGCTCCGCTCGGGGGCATTGGCCGCCTGCCCATCCGGCGCTTCGACCGGGAGTGCGGTGAAGAGTTCGAAATGGACGCTGCTTTTCGGCCAATGAGCCGCCCCCGCCCGCACAGCAGCGATAAATCCGGCTGGTCCGCAAGCGTACAGATGCGTGCCCGGCCGCCGCTCGGCAAGCAGGCGCTGAAGATTCAACCCCTGCGCCGGCACCCCGCCGTCATAATGAAACACCACCTTGCGCTCGGCCGCGAAGGAAGCCAGATCGTCCTTGAACGCCGTCCGTTCCGGGCCCCGTGTGCAATAATGGAGCTGAAACGCGGCGCCGATCCGAACCAGCCGATGGATCATCGCCAGACATGGCGTGATGCCGATGCCGCCGGCCAGCAGCAAGTGGAAATCCGCATTCTCGCGGAGCGGAAAATTGTTGCGCGGCTGCGATATCGTCAGGATCCGTCCGACGTGCACGAGCTCGAAAATCGCTTTCGATCCGCCCCGCCCGTCCGCTTCCCGTTGAACCGCGAACACATAGCGCGATCGCTCCGCGGGATCGTTGCAGAGCGAGTATTGGCGAACCCGGCCGTCGCGAAAATAAACGTCGATGTGCGAGCCGGCCGTGAAGGGCGGCAAATCCTTGCGTTCCGGATCGATCACCTCGTAGGCGTTGATCCAGTCGGCCTGGTAAACGATCGAGCGGACACGCACCCGCAGCGTGTGGCCGTCCGGCCCGAGCGATGCGCCTTCTAGTGCGGGGACGTCCCCGGCGCGATCTGGATCATCCATAAACTGCGATCGGCCTCGTCAAAAACGCCGGAAATATTTTCGGCCTGGCATCTCTGACGTTACGAGTCGGCGACCCTGCCCGAACATAATACGCGGCTCCGAACAAATCAATATTTTTATTGCATAAATCACAAATAAAATGTCATCATACGCCGATAAACTGGCGCTGCCCATCGACCGGCGGCTCGATCGACGCGGCGCTTGAGCTCTGGAGTGCCGAGCCAAGCGGAAACCAGGAACGAACAACAGCTATCGTGATATGCAAGTATCAGCGTCAGGCCCATGGGAACCCGCGCTCGCAGCATAGAAACATGATCTGGAAGTGTAGATGGCAACATAGAGAGCATCGACGACTCGCCGAGAGGGGATGACCGTCATGGAAAAAACCAAAACGAAATCGCAGCAGACGCGGGAGAAGCTGACCCACCCGGTAATCGACTCCGATGGACATACCGTGGAGTGTGAAGTGGCCTTTCTCGAGTATCTCAAGGATGTCGGCGGCCCCAGGATGGTCGATCGTTACCGGGCTACCGACATCTTCGGGTCGTTCGTGGATATGCGGGGAGGCTGGTACCGGCTGAACCCTGAGGATCGGATGTATCGTCGGGTCACCCGGCGGCCATGGTGGGGACTGCCGGCCAGGAATACGTTGGACCGTGCGACCGCGAGCCTGCCGAGACTGCTCTATGAGCGCTTGCCGGAAACCGGCGTCGACTTTGCCGTGCTCTACACCACTGTCGGATTGGCCTTCCCGAACCTACTGGACGACGAACTTAGGCAGGCTTGCTGCCGGGCACTCAACGATTACAACCACGATATTTTCAAGGAGTATTCCGACCGGCTGACGCCGTCGGCCGTGATCCCGATGAATACCCCACGAGAGGCAATCGCCGAGCTCGAGCACGCGATCACGGACCTTGGGATGAAGTCGATCATGATGGCGAGTCACGTGCGGCGCCAGGTCCCGGTGGTGGCGGAGAAGTTCCCCGAAGCGGCGTGCTATGCGACCTGGATCGACAACTTCGTCATCGACAGCCCCTACGACTATGACCCGGTGTGGGCGAAATGCGTCGAGCTCAAGGTATGCCCGACTTACCATTCAGGGACGATGGGTGTGGGCACGCGCGCTACAGTGACGAATTACATGTACAACCACATTGGGCACTTCGCACAAGCTGGAGAGGGGCTGGCCAAGGCGCTCTTCATGGGTGGTGTCACCCGGCGATTCCCGGGACTGAAGTTCGCATTCCTTGAAGGAGGCGTGGCTTGGGGATGCAGCCTGTACGCGGATCTGATCGGCCACTGGGAGAAGCGTAACGGCAATCATATAGAGAGGTACAATCCGGCCAACATCGACCGCCAACTCTACGTCGACCTGTTCAAGAAGTATGGCGGCGACAAACTGGGAAAAGACAGAATAATCGCGCGCCTGATGGAGGATTCGCTGTTGTACAAAAACCTCGAAGATTCCTCCACGCTGCGCGACGAGTGGGCTCCGGCGAAAATCGAAAAGCTGGAGGATTTCAACGAACTCTTCGTGAAGCCGTTCTATTTCGGTTGCGAGGCCGATGACCCGACCAACGCCTGGGCATTCGATGTCAAGCGCAATCCGCTGCAGGCGAAGCTAAAGCCGGTTTTCAGCTCGGATATCGGTCACTGGGACGTGCCCGACATCACCGAGGTGACCGAGGAAGCGCACGAACTGGTCGACCATGGCCTGATTAGCGAGGAGGAGTTCCGCGAGTTCGTGTTCGTTAATCCGGTTCACCTGTGGACCGACATGAACCCGAGATTCTTCGCCGGAACCGTCGTGGAGGACGCGGTCGACAAGCTGATGGCCTCCAACCCGCATCGCTGATGTAATGTCTCGTCCATAGCGGCGGCCACACATTATGGGCCGATCGCCGGGCGGTCGGCTTTGAGGCGAGCGGAGTGCATCGGGCAGTGCCGGAATCGTGGTTGCGAGCGCGGGGCTTGGCGCCCCGACGCGCGCTATCCTGGCGCGCGCGATCCTGGCGCGCGGAGACGGCCAAGGAACGCGGGTCCTGGCGCAGGACCTCCTGCACTTGCGCGCTCAGCCGATCAAAGGACCGGCGCAGGTCGGTCGCGCCGCGGGCGACGAAGACCCGCACCGACGCCGGCAGCGTCAGCATGTCGTTCGCACAGCTTGGAGCACCCGCCGCAGCGTGCCGGTATCGGCTCCCGCCGGCACCCGCACAACATGTCCGCCGTGCGGGACGATCTCCAGCACCGCTGGTGTCCCTGGAACCTTCGCCGGTTTGGGCACCTCAGTGAACGCCACCGCGTGCTCTGCAGCTGCACCGTTCGCCTCCTCCTCGCCGGCACGCCGGAAGACCTGCCGCCACCAGCTCAGAGTGCTCAGTGGAATTCCGCGTTTCTCGGCAAACTCGCGCAGAGTCAACCCGCTACGCTTCCAGCGCGCCAACACACCCGACGCATCTGCCGTGCCCGCACCGATGTCGTCGACCCCATGCTCCTCATGGACTCATTCCTCCGAACCCATTCTGCGCTATCGAAGGATCGCCGGGACAGATGTACTTGTCACCCAGTTACGTTTCGCTGGAGCCCGAGCCGCTCCACGAATTCGTCCGACTCGGCCACCGCACTGTCTTAACGCTGCACCGTTCACGATTTCTTCAGCGAGCGCGGCCGACTCGCGATCCACCGCTGCAGCGCCCACCCTTGAGCACATGTAGTGCTTGCGCGTTACGCGAGTGACAAACGGCAGATCTGCGGCATTCCTGATGATCCAGCGACGCGGCTTGCCGATGATCGCAGCGACTTCCTCTATTTTTAATACATCGCCGATGTCTGGTAGCGCTCGGGCACCGCGCGCGGGGCCATCACGCCCTGCCGCAGATCCACCCGAACCAGCCTCCTTCACTTCTGCCGTCTCAAAGGGGCGGTAGAGCGAGGCCGCAAAGATGCTGAGTGCTTTACCCGCGACGATTCGCGCCGTCCGCATATCGAGCACCCCAGCCATGCTAGGGTCAGCCGCCAACTCCTCCAACCTGGGGACCGTATATAGCCCCGCCTCGCCCGACCTGCGCGGCACACGAGGAGAGGGCGCTGTCAACCTCGCCGCTGCGAGATCTCTACTCCGCGAAGGACACCTACCTTTCCCTGGCGCTCACCAACGGCGTGAGTCTGACCTGGCTGTCCGAACAGACCGGAGTAGCGGTAGCGACGACCCTCAAACACTACGGCCGCTTCATCCATTCCTCGCAGGCGGATGACCTCGAGATGTCCAAGATCGAGGCCGATTCGGTACAGTTTGGACACCGTGATGGACACTGTTCGAACCTGAAAAGCCCAAAGCCTCGTATTTCAGAAGTTTTATGGTGTCCCCGACGGGATTTGAACCCGTGTTACCGACGTGAAAGGCCGGTGTCCTAGGCCGAGCTAGACGACGGGGACTGGAGACCTGCGCTGAGGCAGCCGCACGCTCCGCGCGCGGCCGTGCGCCGAAGCTATCAGAGCGGTGAGAAACGGAGCAAGTAGCCGCACATGAGGCGGCGATCCTGAATCCAAACTGCGCTCGCGGCCGAAAAAAGACGGCGCAGCTAAGTTAAACTCTCGAAGTGCGCCTGGCCGAGGATCTCGTTCACCGAACTTTTGCCGCTCTTCTCGAGCATCCCGTCCAATTCGCGATCGATGCGGCCGAGCGCGCCCGCGCCCTCCTTCATCAGGGCCGAGCCGACGCCGACCGCCTTGGCGCCGGTGAGATGCGCGACGTAGGCGTCGCGCCCGGTGTTCACTCCGCCCACCGCCACCACGTCGTATGCGCCGCCGCCAAGCCGCCAGAATACATGCGCCTGCGAAAGCGGACGCGTGGCGCCCTTGATGCGGCCCGTTGCGATATCGATCTCCAGGTCCTTGGGCAGGTCGTTGGCGCATACCGCGACCGCGACCCCCGTCTCCTTGAGCAGGTCGGCGATCGCGCCGGCTTCCAGCGCGCCCGGCCTCGGCGGCAGCTTGACCGCGAGCACCGCGCCGATCTCGCCGCGCACCCGCCCGATCAGCGCCTTCAATCCTTCGTATGACGCAAACGGCGCAACCGAGTTCATCACATAATCGTCGGCGAGGTTGAGTTCGACGATTTTTACCCCGGCGCGGTCGAGAATGCCCGCGACCTTGACGATCTCGTTCTCGGTGTTGCCGACCACGCTTGCAATGATCGCCTTGTGACGCGGCGCCAGCTCGCGGGCGATCGCGGCAAAATGCTCGACCCCGCGGTTCTTCAAATTCTCGGGCGCGTCGAGCCCCCCGATGTTGCACGACTTGAACACCAGGGCGCCGCGATGCTGATCGCTGAGTTCGTAGATTTCGCCGCGCTCGGCCGAGTGCGGCCCCGACGCATTCATCACCGAGGATCCGAGCTCCACGCCGCCAAGGCGAATCGCCGTCCGTTCCATTTCCTACTTCTCCATTTCTTACTTGGTCATGGGCCTATTTCCTACAGCGCGGGCGCCTCATCGGCAAGCACCACACGATGCGGTCCCCGCGCGGCGGGGCATTGTGACGGGGCGGCGAAGCGGCTAAGTTTTCCGCAGGCGAGCGCTTCACTCTCCGCACGAAAACCCGGCGGCCGCCGAAATCCGATGAATTCCGTGACCATTCGCAAAGCCACCTTCGACCGGATCGTCGCGCAGGCCGAGCGCGAATTCCCCTTCGAGTGCTGCGGTTTCATCATCGGCGACAACGCGGGCTCAGGCGACAACGCGGGCGCGGGCGACGACGCGGTCGAAGAAGTTCGCCCGATAACCAACATCCAGAACCGCAAGCACGCCGAGGATCCGGCCGTTTTCACGCGCGACGCGCGCACGGCCTTCCTGATGGAGCCGCGCGAGCATCTGGCAGTGATGAACGAAATCGACCAACGCCGGCTGCGACTCGGCGCCGTCTATCATTCGCATCCCGACCACGACGCCTACTTCTCGGCGACCGACCGCGCGCAGGCCTGCTCGTTCGATCCCGGCGAACCCGACTACCCCGACACCGTGTATATCGTGATTTCCGTGCGCGCGGGAAAATTCGCACGGGCCGCGGTCTTCCGATGGGACCCGCCGAGCAAGGGTTTCGTCGAGGCCGAGCTGGAAATCGCCTAGGCTCTTGGACGCGGTTCGCGTTGGTCGACGGGCGGCGCGATATCAGACCTGCGCAGAGGTTTCACTATCCGCCAACAGCTCGAACACCGGGTAGCGCTCGGCGATCGGCGCAAACTCGGAGGCGGGAGATTCCCGCGGCAGTGGAAAGTAGCGCTGGACGGTCAGCGCGAAACGGTCGAGGTAGGCCTTGAGCAACTCGGGGCGCTCGGCGGAACCAACCTCGCGCACCGCGAACTCCTCGCGCTGGCGGCCCTTGCGCAGCGCGACGTGTCTCGACCAGATTACCTCCCTGAATCCCCGCGCGCCCGGGTGAGCACGCGCAGTACGGATCGAGGCCGCGCGGAGCAGGCGGAAAAGTGGCTCGGGGCCGGACTGCCAGGTTCGTCACGTTTGCGTCGCGACCGCGCGCGTGCGGCGTCGGCGTCGGACAGCGCCGTCGATACAAACGCTTCGAGCGATGGGCAGGGGCCCTGCGCGAAGGTCTTGAATCGCCGAATGCTTTCTTCGCCGGCTAGCGGGTTTTCATCTTCGTCGAGGACCACGATCGTGTTTGCGCCGACCAGGAAGCTCCATTTGCATCGGATGCAGTAGTAAAGCCGCGCCGGCCGCAGCAGCAGTTCGCTGTGGCGCTGCGGTCCGACCACGAAGTCGTGCCTGAGCGGAACCGTTCGCGGCAAACTCGCGCGTTTGGGCCACAGATTCATGACCTAACCCCGAGCGCAAGTTCCGTACCGGAAAGGAGTGCAGCAAAATCGCGGAGAGACCGGGAGGCCGCCGTGAACCGACCGGGCGCGTCCCGCTGCAAAAGGCCCGACGCATTTCATTTTGAAATGCGGCGGACCCTGGATGCCGCGGTGGAAAGCGCGGCGCCAATCGCGCTACAAAGCCAGGATGGCGGCGGTCAACCATGCGCGTCTGAAACAACTGTTCCTGGAAATCGTCCAAATCGATTCGCTCTCGCGTCGCGAACGCGACCTCGCGCTCAGGCTCGTGCGCGAGCTGGAGAGCGCGGGCCTCACCTGTCGCTTCGATGGCGCCGCCGAGAAGGTCCACGGCAACTGCGGCAATCTGATCGGCCATCTGGACGGCACCCGCGCGGGCGTGGCCCCGCTGCTTTTGTGCGCCCACATGGACACCGTCGTTCCGGGCGAAGGCGTCAAACCGGTGGTCGACGGCGACGTCATCCGCACCGACGGCACCACCGTGCTCGGCGGCGACGACAAGTCGGGATGCGCAATAATCTGCGAGGTGCTGCATCAACTGCGCGAGCAAAGCATCGCACACGGACCGATCGATGTCGTGTTCACGGTGTGTGAGGAGATTGGCCTGCAGGGCGCACGCAATCTAGACCTCAGCCTGCTGCGCGCACGCGAGGGGCTGGTTTTCGACAGCGACTCGCCCGGCTACCTGTTCGTGCGCGCGGCCGGCGCGCAGGGTCTGCGCTTTACCGTGCGCGGACTCGAAGCACATGCCGGGATGGCGCCCGAGCGCGGACTTTCGGCGATCAAGATCGCGGCCGAGGCAATCGCCGCGATGCGCCTGGGGCGAATCGACGACGAGACCACCGCCAACCTCGGCACCATCCAGGGCGGCCGCGCCGGCAACATCGTGCCCAACGAAGTGGTGGTGCGCGGCGAGGCGCGCTCGAACGATCCGCTCAAGCTGGCCGCCCAGGTCGAGCACATGATCGGGTGCTTCAAGGACGCCGTGGCGCGCGCCGCGGTCACGGTGGACGACAAACTGGTGCGGGCCGAGCTCGAATATCGCAGCGTGCCTTCCTACGGCGCGATGAACGTGCCCGCGGACGCGCCGATCGTACGCAAGGTAATCGAGGCCGCGCGCCGGCTCGGCCGCGAGGTCACGCCGCATGCCACCGGCGGCGGATGCGACGCCAACATTCTCAATCAGCGCGGACTGGTGGTGGCCAACCTGGGCACCGGCATGCGCGACATCCATACGGTGCGCGAATGGCTCGACGCGCGCGACATGACCGCCACCGCCGAGGTGACGCTGGAGCTCATCAAGCTCCAGGCCGGCGCGTAAATGGAGCCGCGCGAATCGCGCGGTGCGCGATTTGCCCCGTATCGTTAAGCGACTATATTGCGACGACCGGACGGCGGCGCGCGGGCGCGAAGGTTGGGCCGCGCGCGCGACGGCCGCGGTCTTGCCGCCAAGATGAAGCAGCTTCGCTCCGCCGAGATCGATTCGCCGCGCGCCTGGATAACGGTCGCCACCGCATTCATGTCGTGCTTCACGCTGTTCGGCGTGGCCTACAGTTTCGGCGCTTTCTTCCGCCCGATGGGCCTGGAGTTCGGCGCGAGCCGCATGCCGACCGCCGCGGTGTTCTCGATCACCGCCGGCGTCTACAACGCGCTCGGCGCGCCGGCCGGCCATCTCAGCGACCGCTTCGGGCCGCGCCCGGTGCTGCTGGCGGCCGCGTTCTTCATCGGCACCGGACTTATCCTGACCTCGCGCATCGACCGTCTGTGGATGGGCTATCTGACTTACGGACTCGGCGTAGGACTGGGCGGCGCGTGCTGCTACGTGCCGATGGTCTCGGTGGTGGGCGGATGGTTCGCGCGCTGGCGCAACACGGCGCTCGGAATCTCGGTGGCGGGGATCGGATGCGGAACGCTGGTGATGGCTCCGCTGGCGGCCGCGCTGATCGAGCGCTATGGATGGCGCGAAACCTACGTGATCCTCGGCCTGGCCAGCGCGATCATCCTCGTCACCTGCGCGCTGGTGGTCGAGGCCGCGCCGATCCATCCGCGAGCCGTGCGCCCGCGCCTCTCCGCCGCGGTGCGCACCCCGAACTTCGCGATGCTCTGGGCTTCCTCGCTCCTCTCTTCGATCGCGATTTATGTGCCGTTCGTTTACCTGCCTGAATTTGCGCAACACCAGGGCGTGAGCCGGGTCGCCGCCGCCACCCTGGTCGGCATTATCGGCGGCGCGAGCGTGGTTGGACGGATGGGGCTCGGCATGGTGGCTGACCGGACGGGGATCATGTGGCTTTACAAGCTGTGCACGCTCGTGCTCGGGCTGAGTTATGCCGTGTGGATCCTGACCAGCGGCTACGGATGGCTGCTGGTTTTCGCGCTTACGATGGGCACGGCATACGGCGGGCTGGTCGCGCTGGCGCCCGCGGTGGTGGCGGAACTGTTCGGCGTGCAAGGCCTGGGCGCGATACTGGGAACGCTCTACACCAGTTCGGCGATAAGCGCGCTGGTGGGCCCGCCGCTGGCGGGCTTCGTGATCGACAGCTCCGGCAGTTACCTGTGGGCGGCGGTTTTCGCGGGCTCGGCCTGCGTCGCCGGGTTCCTCATCATCATTCCGCTGCGCCCCGCGCGCCCGGCGCTGGCGCTTGACCTCGCCGACTGAACTCGCGCCGGGCGAGCGGGCTGAAAAAAAACGATGGCGGATGCGAGCGCTGGCGCGCGCGCATCCTCCCCCATTCCTTCGCCAGCAAACCGCGTCGCGTCCCGCACGTTTCGGCGCCGCTCGCTCGCCCGCTCCCCCATCACGGCCTTCTTATCCGGCCTTCCCAGCCCGGCCTTCCGGATCTACTCCAGATGCTTGCGCAGAAAAGTCGGGATATCGAGCTTGTCGTCCTGTTCTCCAAGCTCGCTGGGCTCGGACCGCTCCAGCAGAGCGCTAGGGTCGGCGCCGCGCCGTTTGAAGGCCGGGATGTCGAGGCCGTCGTCGACGATCATGCCCATCCGGCGCACCGGCTTGCCGCCGAACATCCGCTGCTGCGGCGGCGGAGGCGGCAGTGTGGGCGCGGTCGGATGCACGGTGGCGGGATCGACGGGCCGGGTGGCGGCCGCCTGGATCGGGGCCGTGATGGGCGCGCCCGAAGACGAGTAGCGCGGGCTGTAGCGCGTGGCCAGATCGCCGAAGCCGGTCGCGATCACCGTGATGCGGATTTCGTCGGCCAGGCGCTCGTCGATCACCGCGCCGAAAATGATGTTGGCGTCCTCGTGCGCCTCTTCCTGGATCAGGCTCGCCGCCTCGGTCACTTCGTAGAGCGACATGTCGGAGCCGCCAGTGACGTTGATCAGCAGCCCACGCGCGCCCTTGATCGAGACGTCCTCCAGCAGCGGACTCGAGATCGCGCGCTGCGCCGCCTCGACCGCGCGGTTCTCGCCGGTCGCGCTCGCCGCGCCCATCATCGCAAGCCCCATCTCGGCCATGATCGAGCGCACGTCGGCGAAGTCCAGGTTGATCAGTCCATGGACGGTGACCAGCTCCGAGATGCCGCGGACGGCCTGGAGCAGGACGTCGTCGGCCTTCTGGAAGGCCTCGCGCAGCGACGTGGTGCGGCTCGCGATCGAGAGCAGGCGCTGGTTGGGAATCGTGATCAGCGTGTCGACCGAGTCTTTCAGCTCGCGCAGCCCCTCGTCGGCCTGCGACATCCGGCGGCTGCCCTCGAACTGAAACGGCTTGGTGACCACGCCGACCGTCAAGGCTCCGCTCTCGCGAGCGATGCGCGCAAGGACCGGCGCCGAGCCGGTGCCCGTGCCGCCGCCCATTCCGGCGGTGACGAATACCATCTCGGCGTCCTTGAGCACCTCGCGCAGCCGCTCCTCGTCCTCGAGCGCGGCCTTGCGTCCGATCTCGGGATTGCCGCCGGTGCCGCGCCCGCGCGTCAGCACCGAGCCGATCTGCATGCGCATCGGCGCGGTGCTGTTGGCCAACGCCTGGCTGTCGGTGTTGACGGCGATGAAGTCGACGCCGTGCAATCCCTGCTTGATCATATGGCTGACCGCGTTGCCGCCGCATCCGCCCGCTCCGATGACCTTTATCCGCGCCCCGGGATCCGGGGTGTCCACCAGCTCGATCATTACCTCAACCTCCTCCACCGTTGGGCGGCACTCAGCGATCCGCTGAAGGCCCGTTTGCCATCCCATCGCCTTTAAAAAAAATCCCTCATCCAATCCGAAACGAGCAAGCGCAGCCGTCCCAGCCGCCCTCCCCGTACCGTTCCATTGCCGGTCGTGCCGGTCGCGCCCGCCGCATGCAGCAGCAATCCCGCCGCGGTCGTGTACGCGGGCTTCATCAGTTCCTCGGGCATGCCCTTGAGGTTGATCGGCAGGCCGCGGCGCACCGGCAACGCGAAGATCCGTTCGGCCAGCTCCTGCGTGCCCTCGAGCAGCGACGAGCCGCCGACCAGCACCAGGCCCGAGGCGAGGCTGTCGGCGACGCCCGAGCGCATCACCTCGCGCTGCGCCATGGCGAAAATCTCTTCCATGCGCGGCTCGATGATCTCGCCGAGAATCCGGCGCGCGATCACCCGCGGCTCGCGCCCGCCCACGCCGGGCACCTGCACGGTCTGATCGCGTCCGACCACGGAATTGGTCGCCACGCCGTAGCTGATCTTCAACCGCTCGGCTTCGTGCAGCGGCGTGCGCAGCCCCGCGGCGACGTCACCGGTCAGATGGTTGCCGCCGAGCGGCAGCACCGCGGTGTGCATCGCCGCGCCGCCGTGAAAAACCACGATGTCGGTGGTGCCGCCGCCGATGTCGAGCAGCGCCACCCCCAGCTCGCGCTCTTCGGGAAACAGCGCCGCGTCGGCCGAAGCGAGCGGCTCGAAAACGATTTCCAGCGGCGTGATGTTGGCCCGCTCGCAGCACTTGGTCAGGTTCTGCCCGTAGCTCTGCGCCGCGGTGACGATATGAATGCGCGCTTCCAGCCGCACCCCGGCCATCCCGACCGGGTCGCGCACGCCCTCCTGGTCGTCGACCGCGAACTGCTGCGGGAGAATGTGCAGGACCTGGCGATCGAGCGGAATCGCGACCGCCCGGGCCGCGTCGATCACGCGCTCGACGTCGCGCGCGCCGACCTCGCCGCCACGCACGGCCACGATGCCGTGGCTGTTGAGCCCGCGCACGTGGGCGCCCGCCTCGCCCACCACCGCCGCGCCCACTCGCACACCCGAAGTTTTCTCGGCCTCGGTCACGGCGGCGCGAATCGCCTCGACCGTGGCCTCGATATTCACCACCACGCCCTTGCGGAGCCCCGTGCAGGGCGCCACCCCATAGCCGAGCACGGTCGCGCCGCCGCCCTCGGGCAACTGCTCGGCGACGAGCACGCAGACCTTGCTCGTCCCAACGTCCAATGCTGTCAGCACGTTTCTCATCTCCGCCCGCCCCCGCCGGCGCGCATCCCGCCGCCCGCGCCAGTCCTGTCGGCAACCCGACGCACCGCGCCCGCTCCCCGTGCGGCGGCGGCGGCAAACGACTTCGTCCCGCGCAGACGCATCACCGCCTGCCCCGGCGTGGTCATGTCGACCATCGCGACCAACTGCTCGTGCCCGCGCCATTGGCCGAGCACCTCCGCCGCGCGCCTGAGTTGCGCCGGCGCATCGTCGAGGTCCATTCGGAGCTCGGTGTGCGAGCGATCGAAGAACAGCGCCACCGTGCCGTCGTCATTCACCCGCATCTCGGAAACCAGCCCCGAGAGCGCGACTTCGGAGCGCACCAGGATGGCCGCGTAGCGCACCAGACCGCGCGCGCCCGCCGTTTGCACCGCCGCGCCGCTTAGGATTGGCAGATCGCCCGCGCGAGACGCCTGGACCGGGCCGCGCAACTCGCCCTTGCCCAACAGCGCGTAAAAGCCGTCGTGGCGCTCGACCAGCGCGATCGCATGATCCGGCGCCGTGCGCGGCAGCGGCGCGAACATCGCGCTCTCGGTCGTGTGATCGCGCCACTGGGCAAAGGTCGCGGCCGCACCGGCCCAGTAGGCTGCCAGCCTCACGCGCGCTCGCGCCGCGAGCGCGCGGCCCGCCTGGCTAAGTCCGGTCGCCATCCCGAACACGAAGAACGCGCACAGCACCAAGCCCAGCGCCTTGCTCGACCAGCCCCAGGAATTCCTGGCCGCCGTCGCCGCCGCGCCCTTGCTCCGCTTCGATGCCGCCCGCTTCGCCACTACCGCCTCGTCTCCCCGCCATCGCCACCGGCCGCTCGCCAGTGGCGCGTCACCATTCGCCGATCATGCGCACTTCGGCTTCCAGAGCCACTCCGCTTTGTTCCTTGACCCGGCTTCGCGCCAGCTCGATCAGCTCCCGCACGTCTTCGGCGCGCGCACCGCCGAGGTTGACGATGAAATTCGCATGCTCGGTCGAAAACGCCGCCGCCCCCAGCCGCGCACCCTTGAGCCCCGCGTTCTCGAGCAGCCGCCCGGCAAAGTTGCCGGGCGGGTTCTTGAAAATCGAACCCGCGTTGGGCAGCCCGCGCGGCTGGCGCGCGGCCCGCTTGGCCTTGAGCTCGGCGACCCGCGCGCGCAACTGTTCGCGATCGCCGCGCTCGAGTTCGAAATCCACCCGCGTGATGACAAAGCGCGCCGGCAATTCGGTGCGGCGATAGGAAAACTTCACCTCGGCGCCGCTGAGCGCGAGCGACTCGCCCTGCTCGTTGACCCCGTGCACCAGCCTCACCACCCGTGCGATTTCGCCGCCGAACGCGCCCGCGTTCATCACCAGTCCGCCACCGACGCTGCCCGGGATGCCCTCGGCGAACTCAAGCCCCTTGAGCCCGCGCTCGACCGCGTCGTGGACCAGCCCGCCGAACTGCGCGGCCGCGCCCGCGCGCACTCGCACGTCATCGAACTGAAGCTGCGTGAAACCCTCGCCTAGGCGGACGACGAGCCCGCGCACGCCGCGATCGCTGACCAGCAGATTGGTGCCCGCGCCCAGGCAGAACGCCGGCACCCGCTCGCACCACGCCGCCGCCATCGCGGCGCGCAACTCGTCCTCGCTCTCGACCGCGAGCAGCACGTCGGCCGGGCCGCCGATCCGAAACGAGGTGTGCTCGGCGAGCGGCGCGCCGGTGCGAAGCCGTGCGCCGAAGCGGGCGCGTAATTCCTGTTCAAGCCGATTCATGGGTCTTGGTCGCGTAGCCGAGGTTTTGCAGCACGCCTTCGCCGAGTTGATAGACGTCGCCGGCGCCCAGGGTCACGAGCAAGTCGCCCGCCACCGTGTCGGCCGCAATCCGCGCCACCGGATCCGGTTCGTCGCCGAGATAGCGGACGTCGAGATGGCCCCGCGCGCGCAGCGCGTCGTAGAGCCGGCGCGCCGAGACTTCGGCCAGCGGCTCCTCGCCCGCCGCATAGACGTCGCACAGATAGAGCACGTCGGCGTCGTCGAAGGCGCCGAGAAAATCGTCGAACAGGTCGCGCAGCCGGGTGTAGCGATGCGGCTGGAAAACCACCACCAGGCGCCGCTTGAACGCCGCGCGCGCCGCGCCCAGCGTCGCGCGGACTTCGGCGGGATGATGCGCGTAGTCGTCGAGCACGATACGGCCCGCCGCCTCGCCCTTGATCTCGAAGCGCCGGCTGATGCCCGAAAACGCGGACAGCGCGCGCGCCGCGACTTCGAACTCGACCCCGACCGCAAGCGCGACGCCCACTGCCGCCAGCGCGTTGAGCGCGACGTGGCGTCCCGGCGTCGGCACCTCGACCGCGCCCAGCTCGCGGCCGGCGCGAATCACCGTGAAGCGCGTCGAAAGACCGTCGATCGCGATATTCTCGGCGCGCAGTTCGGCGTCGGGCGCCACGCCATAGGTCAACACGGGCTTGCGCACCGAGGCCAACAGCCCGCGCACGTTGACGCTGTCGATGCCGAGCACGGCGAGGCCGTAAAACGGCACGCGGTTGATGAAGTTGAGATAGGCCTCGCGCACCCGCTCCATGGTGCCGTAATGGTCGAGATGCTCGGGATCGATATTGGTGACGACCGCGATGGTCGGAAGCAGCAGCAGGAAGGAGGCGTCGCTCTCGTCGGCCTCGGCCACCATGTACTCGCCGCCGCCCAGGCGCACGTTGGTGCCGCGCGCGCGCAGGTTGCCGCCCACCGCCACGGTCGGATCGAGCCCGGCTTCCTCCAGGATGAGTCCGGCCAGCGAGGTGGTGGTGGTCTTGCCGTGCGTGCCGGCGACCGCCACGCCGAGCCGCACCATGCGCAACAACTCGCCGAGCATCTCGGCGCGCGCGATGACCGGAATGCGCAACGCGCGGGCGCGCGCGACTTCGGGATTGGAAAATTTCACCGCCGAGGAAATCACCACGGCGTCCAGACGCTGCGCGGCGCGATCGGAAATGTGCTCCGGATGATGGCCCCGGAGAATTTGCACACCCAGGGCCGCGAGCCGCTCGGTCGTGGAGCCCAGCCGCTGATCGCATCCACTCACCGCGAAGCCGAGCCGCAGCGACAGCTCCGCGATGCCGCTCATGCCGGCGCCGCCGACGCCGATGAAGTGCAGGCGGCGCTGACGGCTGAGCAATCCCCTGGCGAAAGCTTCGCTCATGCGACTGCGCGCTCCCTGGCCCCGAGCTCGAAACATAGCTGCGCGATCGTGCGGGCCGCCTCGGGCTTCGCGGCCGTGCGCGCGAGCGCGGCCATTCGCACCAGCCGCTCGGGATCGTGGATAAGCTCGCGCAAGGTGGCGGCGAGATTTTCACCCAGCCGCTCGTCGTCGGCGACGATCACCGCCGCGCCGCGCCGCTCGAGCACCCTTGCGTTGAGTTCCTGCTGACGGTCGCGATGGAACGGATAGGGCACGAAAACGGCGGGGCGGCCGGCGAGCGCGACTTCCGAAACAGTCATCGCACCAGCGCGCGCCACGAGCAGGTCGGCACGCGCAAGCGCGGTCGCCATGTCGTCGATAAACGGGACCACATGCGCCTGGCAGCCGAGCGCAGCGTATCCACCCTTGACCAGCCCCACGTCCGCCTCCCCTGTCTGGTGGACCAGAGTAACTTTTATAACACTTTCTCGCAAATTTCTCAAGGCGTTGATTACGCCTTCGTTAAGACGATGTGCGCCAGTGGAACCGCCTAAAACAAGGATTTGCAATGGATCGTGGAGCTGGAGAGGCGAGGGCTCGATATTAAAACGCACCGGGTTGCCGCTTACCACGACCTTAAGCGAATTAAAAGATAACACCGCCTCCTCAAAGCCAACACAGACCTTTGTGGCGAAGCGCCAGAGCATCCGGTTCGATAATCCCGGCCGCGTGTTCTCCTCCATCAGCACCAGCGGGATGCGGGCCATGATCGCCGCCATCGCCATCGGCGCCGAAGCGTAGCCACCGGCGCCAACGACCAGATCGGCGCCGAACGCGCCGAGCAGGCCGCGCGCCCTCCTGAGCGCCGCCACGAATTCGCCGACCGCCCTTAGCCGCTCGACGAGGTTGTGGCCGCGAATCCCGTGGACCTGGAACAACTCGTAGCGCAAGCCGCTGTGCGGCATCCATCGCGCCTCCAGCCCCGCCGTGGTGCCGACGAACAGCACTTCGGTTTGCGGCCGCTCGCGCATCATCGCCTCACCCACCGCGACCGCGGGAAAGAGATGTCCACCGGTGCCGCCGCCCGCGATTATCACTTTCATCGCACCGCCGGCCTGCGCGCCAGGGCGAGCAGCGTCCCCAGCGTGGCCATCGCCATCACCATCGCGGTCCCGCCGTAGCTCAGAAAGGGTAGCGGCAGGCCCTTGGTCGGCACCAGCCCGATAACGACCGCCATATTGACCAACGCCTGCAGCGTGAGCAGCGCGGTCAGACCGACGGCGAGCAGGCTTGCGAACGGGTCGGGCTCCTCGTGCGCGACCCGCATCCCGCGAACCAGGATCGTGCCGAACAGGACCAGCACGACGACGGCGCCGAGCAATCCGAACTCCTCGCCGACCACGGCGAAAACGAAATCGGTGTGGGCCTGCGGAAGATAGAACATCTTCTGCCGTCCGGCGCCCAGCCCGACGCCCCATTCGCCGCCCGCGCCGAGCGCGATGAAGGACTGGATGAGCTGGAAGCCGGCGCCGCGGGCGGTCTGCCAGGGATCGAGAAAGGCGCTCAGGCGACGCATTCTGTAGGGTTTTGCTACAGCCTGCAGGGCGAGCACGGCAAGCGCGCCGCCGCCCGCGGCGCCCAGGTGCTTCAGCCGCGCGCCCGCCGCAAACAGCATCGCGAACAGCAGCATCACGATCATCACGGTGTTGCCAAAATCCGGCTGCTTCAGGATCAGCAGCGCCAGCGGGCCGACCACGATGAAGGCGGGAAGCGGCCCGCTCGCAAACGCGCTCATCCGCTCCTGGCGGCGGCTCAGAAAGTCGGCCAGGAAAAATACGATCGCGAACTTGGCCAGTTCCGAGGGCTCCGCGAGGAGCGGCCCGAGCCTGAGCCAGCGGCGCGCCCCGCCGCGCACCACGCCGAGCCCGGGGATCCACACCGCCAGCAGCATCACCAGCGCCACCACCATCAGCGGCATCACCAGCCGGCGCAAACCACGCAACGAGAGCTGCGAAAGCAGCGCGAGCACGACCAGTCCGGCCGCGATGTGGCAGAGCTGAAGCTTGAAGAAGTGGAACGCGTCACCGGTCTTCTCGAGCCCGAGGAAATAGGTGGTGTTGAGCACCATCAGCAGGCCCAGCACCGCCAGCGCCGCCGCCGGCAGGTACAGCCAGGGGTCGAGCTGGGGCCGGGCGACCGATTCAAAGCGCCCGAACCAGCTCCTGAAATATTCGCCCGCGCTCCGCATAGTTCCTGAACTGATCGAAACTCGAGCAGGCCGGCGAGAGCAGTACGGTGTCGCCGCGGCGCGCGGCCGCGGCCGCGCGGCGCACCGCCTGGTCCAGCGTCTGCACGAGTTCGATTTCGGTTGCACCTTCGAGCGCCGCGCGCATCGTATCGCGCGCCGCTCCGATTAGAATCAACAGCCGCACTTTCTCGCCGAGCGGCGCGCGCAGCGGCGCGTAATCGCCGCCCTTGTCCATGCCGCCGGCAATCAGGATGACCGGCCCGCGCACCGCGCCGAGCGCCTCGACCACCGAAGCCACGTTGGTTCCCTTGGAGTCGTCGATATAGGACACGCCGTCGCGTTCGGCGACCAATTCCATGCGATGCGGCAGGCCGGCGAAATCCGCCAGCACCGCCTCGATCGCGCGCGGCTCAATACCGCAGACCAACGCCGCGGCCGCCGCCGCCATCGCGTTGGCGACATTGTGGCGGCCGCCAAGGCGCATGCGCTTGAGACTGATGCGCCCGTGGCGGGTGCGGATGTCGAAGATTAGATCGCCGCCGTCGTAGCCGATCGCCGGCGTGGATTCGGCCGGCCCCAGGCCGAAGCTCATCACCTGCGCGGAAATTCCGGAACGCAAAAACCACACCCGCGGATCGTCGCGATTCAGAATCGCCCAGTCGTAGCGGTCCTGCACGCGGAACAGACGCGCCTTGGCCCGGCCGTACTCGTCGAGGTCCGCGTAGCGATCGAGATGGTCCTCGGCGAGGTTGAGATAGACCCCGACGTGCGGCTTGAAGCGCGCGGTGCGTTCGAGCTGGTAGCTCGAAACCTCGGCCACCACCACGTCGAATTCGCCTCCGGCCGCCTCGACCAGCGGTGTGCCGAGATTGCCGCCGGCGAAGACGCGCCGTCCCGCGGCCTTGAAGATTTCGCCGATGAGCGTGGTCACCGTGCTCTTGCCGTTGGTGCCGGTCACCGCGACGATCGGCGCGGCGATGAAGCGGCTGGCCAGTTCGAGTTCGCCAATCACCGTAATTCGCCGGCGGTCGGCTTCGACCAGCAGACTCGAGGTGGGGGCGACGCCGGGGCTCGCGACCACCAGGTCGACGCCGTCAAGCCAGGCCGGATCTTCGGCGCCTAGATGAATCTCGCCCGGCGGCATCGCGGAGCGGCCCGCGTGCTCGCCGGTTTCCGCGTGACGGTCGGAACGAAAATCGGGCCGCAGATCGGTCATCAGCAGACGCGCGCCGCGCGCGGCCAGCAAGCGCGCCGCGGCGAGCCCGCTTACGCCGAGTCCGATTACCATCACGCGTTTGCCCGCAAGGTCCATTGAATAAGGCCGGCCCGTCCCTGGCGCCCGTTTCCTCAGCGCAACTTGAGCGTGCTGAGCGCGACCAGCCCGCATATGATCGAAATAATCCAGAATCGCACGACCACCTGCGTTTCCGGCCATCCGCCAAGTTCGAAGTGATGATGCAGCGGCGCCATCCGGAAAATGCGCCGATGCGTGGCCTTGTAGTAGTAGCGCTGGAGGATAACCGAACCGGCTTCGATGACGAAGACGCCGCCCGCGATCGGCAGCACCAGTTCCTGCTTGGAGAGTACGGCGACGATGCCCAGCGCGCCGCCCAGGCCGAGCGCGCCGACGTCGCCCATCATCATCGAGGCCGGGTAGGCGTTGTACCACAGAAACCCGAGCGAAGCGGCGATCAGCGAGGCGCAGAAGATCGCAAGTTCGCCCGCGCCCACCACGTGCGGGATGTCGAGATAGGCCGAAAATTTCAGATTTCCGGCGACGTAAGTGAAGGTCCAGTAACAAAACGCGACCGTCATCACCGGGCCGATCGCCAGACCGTCGAGCCCGTCGGTCACGTTGACCGCGTTGGAACACGCCACCAGCACGAACATCGCGAACAGCACGTAGAGCCATCGCGGAAGATTCGGATGCAGGTTCTTGAAGAACGGGACCGTGAGCGTGGTGTCGAAGCGCAGCACCACGAACAGCACGAAGGACGCGACGAAGGCGCAGGCGAATTGCCACATCAGCTTCTGCGGGCCGCTCAAGCCCTGGCCCTTGCCGCGGCGCAGTTTCAACAGATCGTCGGTGAAGCCGATCGCACCGAAGGCCACGGTAAGCAGGATCGCCAGCCACACGTACGGATTGGCGGGATTGGCGAACAGGATGGTGGCGATGAGCGCGGTGCTGAGGATGAGCAGCCCGCCCATGGTGGGCGTGCCGGCTTTTTTCTGATGGCTTTGCGGAACTTCGGCGCGGATGGTCTGGCCGATGTGCGCCGCGCGAAAGCGCTGGATCAGCCGCGGGCCCGCCGCCAGAGACAACGCCAGTGCGGCGAGCCCCGCCAGCACCGAGCGGAAGGTCTCGTAGCGCAAGACGTTGAAGCCCGCGTAGTGCGTGTGCAGCGGGAACAGGAGAATGTACAGCATCGGGCAAACCCGTCTTCGAGTGTGCTGGCCGCGGCGGCCGGGACGCAAGGTGCGCCGGGCCATAGCCGCGGCTTGACTGGGCGCCCGCGCCGGGCGGCCTCAGGCCGCCCGGCCGCGAACGCCGGACCCCGTCGCAGCGGTACCCTTCGCGCCATCCTTCGCAGCCTGGCGTCCTGAGGCAAGCCTTCGATCGGCCACCCAACCACACCTCCACCGCCTCCGACCGAAGGCCTCCCTCAGGACGCCACCCGCAACCCCCGCCCTCCTCAGCGCTACGCACCGCGTGCGTGCCCGCGCTCGGCCACGAGCGCGCGCACCACCGCGCGGTCATCGAAATCGAGCCGGCGCCCCGCGACCAGCTGATAGTCCTCATGCCCCTTGCCCGCGATCAGCACGATGTCGCCGGGCACCGCCACTTCAAGCGCAAGCGCGATCGCCGCGCGCCGATCGGGTTCGACCAGGTAGCCCGGCGTGTTGCCCGCCGCCTGCGGCGCGATACGGCCAAGGCCCGCGGCGCTCAGGCCGGCCTCGACCTCCGCGATAATCGCCAGCGGATCCTCGCCGCGCGGGTTGTCGGAGGTAAGGATCGCGAGGTCCGCCATCCGCCCCGCGATCCCGCCCATCAGCGGGCGCTTGCCGCGGTCGCGATCGCCGCCGCAGCCGAAGACGCACACGACGCGGCGCGGCTTCAGTCCGCGCAGCGCACGCAGCACGGCCTCGAGCGCATCGGGCTTGTGCGCGTAGTCGACCAGCACGGTCACGCCGGGCGGACCGGGCATCGCCTCCAATCTGCCGGGGGCCCCTGGGCATCGCCGCAACCCTTCCGCGACCACATCCGTTTCGATGCCCAGGGCCACCGACACAGCGGAGGCGCCGAGAATGTTGAGCAGATTGATCTCGCCGAGCAGCGGCGAGCGCACTTCGATCCGCTTGTCGAGCGCCGCGACCGAGGCCCGGATGCCGTCGGTGCCGGCGCTGTAATTCAATGGATGAACGTCGAGCCCGGGCTCCAGCCCGAAGCTGATCTTCCGGATTTGGCGGCCTTTGACCGCGTCGAGCACGCGGCGTCCGTACGGATCGTCGCCGCGCACCACCGCGACCGCGTCGCTCCAGGTGCTTTTCGGCAGCAGCTCGTCGAACAGCCGCAGCTTGGCGGCGAAGTATTTCTCCTGCGTGCCGTGATAGTCGAGATGGTCGCGGCCGAGGTTGGTGAAAACGCAGGCGCGAAAGCTGAGCCGGTCGACGCGCTCCTCGGCAAGCCCGATCGAGGAAATTTCGGCCGCCACGCGCCGCACGCCGGCGCGCTCCATGTCGGCCAGCGCGGACTCGAAGTCGAGCGACTCGGGCGTGGTCAGGCCGCTGTAGATTTTGCGCGCCCCGACGAAGATTCCGATCGTGCCGATCACTCCTGGCGGCGCGCCCGCGGCCTCGAAGATCGAGGCGAGCATGTAAGCGGTCGTGGTCTTGCCGCTGGTGCCGGTCACGCCGACCAGTTCGAGCCGGCGGCTCGGCGCATCGAAGAAGCGCGAGGCGGCCGCGCCCATCAGCCGGCGCGGCCGCTCGCATTGGACAACAGTTACCGCGGGGCGCGCGTCTTCACCATCCCCTCCCTTCATCACCACCACACGCGCCCCGCGGTTCAATGCATCATCGATGTTGGCGCGGGCCTGTTCGCGATCCCGTGCCAGTGAGAAAAACAGGTCGCCCGGCTTTACCCGTCGCGAGTCGTAGCTGAGCCCCACGATTTCCATGCCCGCGTCGCCGAAAACGCGCAACCCGGGCTCACCCGCGATCAGTTCGGTGAGCTTCATCGTTTGCGCCCGCGATGTGCATGGCGCGACGCCGGCGCAAGGGGGTGCGCCGGAGCCGCCCGGATGCCATGCGTTGAGTCGGTTCCCAAAGAAGCTCCCACCCCGCGCGCATCCGCGACCATCGGCGCCAGACGCAAACTCACGCTGCCGGCGCTCGCGGACGCACCGGGCGCGGGCCGCTGTGCGACAACGTAGCCGTCGCCTCCGACTTCGAGGTTGAGATGGCGCCGGCCGGCCAGCGCAAGGGCGCGGCGCAGGCTGAGTCCGCTGAAATCCGGAATCCGATCCTCGGCGGTCAGGGCCGCGGCCGTCGAGTCGTCGCCACCGTCGAGCTCCGCCCGCCGCAAGCCGGCGGATAACCGTTCGGTCGAATAGTCGCGCGACTCATCGATCGCATCATCGCGCGAATCGTCGCCCGCCACCGGCGCGATCGGCCACAGGCTCGCCGTGTCGTAGTGCGGCTCGGTCGAGGCCACGTTCAAATCTCTGAGCGCGCCCGAGGCGATTTCGCTGAAGACTGGCGCGGCAGTCAGTCCGCCGAAGTGTCCGTGGGCGACATCATAGAGTACGACCAGGATCACCAGGCGCGGATCGGCGGCGGGCAAGAAGCCGACGAACGAGGCGACCAGCCGGCTCTGGTAGTACGCGCCGGTGGCGGGATTCACCATCTGCGCGGTGCCGGTCTTGCCAGCCACCACGAAGTCGCTCACGCGCGCGAGGCGCCCGGTGCCGTCGGGGCCGTTGACCACGCCCTGCAGCAGCCGGTTAATGGTGTGCGCGACGTCGGGCGAGATGACGCGGCGCAGGACCTGGGGCGTATGCGTCAGCAGCGGCTGGCCGGCCGCGTCGTAGGCGGCCTTGACCACGTAGGGACGCACCAGGTATCCGCCATTGGCGATCGCCGCGTAGGCGACCGCAAGCTGGATCGGCGTTACACCCACGCCCTGGCCGAAGCCATGATTGGCAAGGTCGATCTCATGCCACGAGGCGGGCTTGCGCAGGAGGCCCGCGGCCTCGCCCGGCAGATCGATCCCGGTGCGTCCGCCAAGACCGAAGGCGCGCAGCCCGTCGTAGAAGCGCTCGGAACCCAGCTTGAGCGCGATCTTGGACGCGCCGATATTCGAGGAGACTTCGATTATGCCGCCCAGGTCGAGCCATCCGTGCGGACTGTCGTCGTGAATCACGCGCCGCTCGACGGTGTAGGCGCCGTTCTCGCAGTAGATGCGCTGCCTCGGCGTGATTGCGCCGTCCTGCAGCGCGATCGAGGCCAGCAGCCCCTTCATCGTCGAGCCCGGCTCGAAGACGTCCTGCACCGCGGTGTCGTGCAGGCGCTCGCCGACGCTCGCGCCGTCGGCCGCGACATTGGCGAGGGCCAGTACCTGGCCGCTGAACGGATCGAGCACCACCGCCGCACCACGCCGCGCGCCGCTCTTGCGCACTTCGGCGGCCAGGTCGTTTTCGGCCAGCCCCTGAATCCGCGCGTCGAGCGTCAGCACCAATCGCGCTCCCGCCTCGGGCGTCTTGAGCGCAAGCGGACTGTCGAAGATCGGATGGCCGAGCGCATCATGATAGAAACGCAACACCACCGGCTCGCCGCGGATCAGCCGGTCGTATTGCAACTCGAGGCCGGAGAGCCCCTGGCCATCCATCCCCGCCAACCCCACCACCGGTGCGGCCAGGGTGCCCTCCGGATAGAACCTTTTGTATTCGCCGAGCGCCCCCACGCCGTCGAGCCCCAGCGCCTCGACCGCCTGGGCCTGGGCGGGCGGCAGATGACGCCGGAGCCACACGAAGGGCGCTCCGCGATGAAGCTTCGCCTCCAGTTCGGAGGGCGCGATCCCGAGCGCGGCGGCGAGCGCGGCGCGCTGCCCGGGTGTGGCGGCGGCGAGCAGTTGCGCCGGCCGCGCGTAAACCGATCGGGTCTCGGCCGAGAGCGCGAGCGGCTCGCCGTTGCGATCCGCGATCGGGCCGCGCGGCGCCGCCAGCTTGACTTCGCCCATATGCTCTGTGCGCGCGAGCGAAGTCAGGCGCGGCCCGTCGAACACCACCAGCGCGGCCAGCCTGAGCGCGATCAGCACGAAGAGCGCGGCCAGCATGACGGTCAGCGCGCCGATACGGCCGCGGCGTTTCTTGAACGGCTCGTTCACGGCAGCGTCACCACTTGGCCGGGTGCGGGCGGCCCAAGGCCGAATTTCGGAGCCAGCGCTCGCAGGCGCTCGCGCGAGGCGACTTCGGCCACGCCCAGGCGCAGGTTGCGGTTGTCGTCCTCGAGCTTGAGATTGTCGCTGCGCAGGGTCGAGAGCCGATAGCCCTCCTGCGTGACCTCCAGGCGGACCATCAGGGTCGCAAAGCCAAGCGCGACAACGCCCGCGGCCAGAATGGCCTGTAGCAGCCGCGACGGCGGGCGCAACGGCTTGACCCGTCCTCCGCGGCTCATTGCGGGCTCCGTGCGAGGGCGCGCAGCCGCGCGCTGCGCGCCCGCGGATTGTGCGCGCATTCGGACGCCGAAGGCCGTAGCGCCTTGCGCGTCAGCGCCGCGAAGCCGCCCTCCTGCGCGAGCGCGCGAAAGCGATGCTTGACCGGGCGGTCCTCCAGCGAGTGGTAGGCGATGATCGCGAGACGTCCGCCCGCGTTAAGGCACCCCGGGGCGCGCTCGAGGAACGCGGCGAGGCTCTCGAGCTCGTGGTTGACCGCGATACGCAGCGCCTGGAAGGTGCGGGTCGCCGGATGGATCGCGCCGCGATGGCGCGTGCCGGCCGCGCGCTCGACGACCGCGCGCAATTCGGCGGTGGTGGTCAGCGGACGCCGGCGGCGGGCCTCCACGATTGCCCGCGCGATCCGCCGCGCGGCGCGTTCCTCACCGAACTCGCGGATGATCCGCTCGAGTTCCTCCGCCCCTTCCTCGTTCAGCAAATCGTAGGCCCTAAGCGGCGCCGTCGGATCCATCCGCATGTCGAGCGGACCGTCATTTCTGAAACTGAAACCGCGCGCCGGATCGTCCAGCGCCAGGGTGCTCATCCCCAAATCGGCCAGGATCGCGTCGGGCGCGCCCAACGCGGCCCCGGCGAGCGCGCGATCGATGTCCGCGAAGTCGGCCTGCCGCAACACCACGCGCGATCCGAAACGGCGAAGCCGCTCGCCGGCGATCTCGAGCGCATGCGGATCGCGATCCAGACCAAGCAGCGTCGCGCCGCTCGCCTCCAGCAGCATCTCGGCATGTCCGCCGGTGCCGACCGTGGCGTCGACGATCAGGCGCCGCTCGCCCGCGCACAGCAGACCGCGCACCTCGCCCGGCATCACCGGCAGATGCAACCGATCCGCTCCCGCATTCGATCCCGCTGCCAGCGCCATCCCCATCTACAGATTGAGCTTCCCTACGAATTCCGGATCCATCATCTGCTGCTCGGCCGCCTGCACGATTCTCTGCAGCAGGGCCTTGTCCCAAAGCTGAAAATGATCGATTAATGCGTTGAAGGTAACCTCGCGCTCGAGCTGGGCGTACTCGCGAAGTTTGGGCGGGATCAGTATCCTGCCCTGACGGTCGACTTGAACTTCATGCGCGCCACCGACGAAAAACATCTGCAACGTCTGAGTCGAAGGATCGAGGCTCCCGCGCTGACTGATCCGGCCAATCAGCTTGGTCCACTGGCTGGGCGCAAAGAGCGCAAGGCAACGCTCCTTTTGATAAATCCAGTTGGTGATGACCAGGCCTTCATGACCGTCGCGCTGCAGTACCTCGCGGAATCGGGCCGGGATACTGACCCGTCCTTTTTCGTCGGTCGTATGGTCGAACCGTCCGCTGAACACCGCAATTTCCCTCTGCTCCCCACAACATCCCACTGGCCCCCACCACAGTCAAGTCAATCTCATTGCCGTCGAGTGACGAAAATCGACGATATCGCTTTGAGTAGCCAAAACGAATAAAAAGCGAAACTCACTTCGTTCTTGACATTACTGGTATCTATCCAAAAGAATCGTGCGCAATCGCTTTCCGACAATCCTCGGTCCCCGGGACTTTTCGGATTTTGATCAAGGTGGTGGAGATGACTGAGAAGAAACGTGTGTCGCGCCCTGCGCTGTGGGCATTCGCGTTCGCCGGTACGTTGGCGATGACGGCCGGTGTGGCGCTGGCCGCGGGCAATCGGGCGGCGGCCGAAGTGGCGGCGGCGGCCGCGGCGGTGGCGCCTTCCGATGCGGTCAAGTCCGACGCGGCCGGTTCCGCCAGCGCCGCCGGAGCTAAAGCCTGGGACTTCGACCACGACCGGGGCAACCTGAAACCATCGGATTGGACCGCGGTCGCCGGCCAATGGCGGGTGATCATCGACCGCAACGCGCCGAGCGAGCCCAACACGATGGGTTTGCCGGGCTATGGCTTGCCCCGCACCAACAAGGTGAAGCTCTGGCTCGATTCGTTTTTCACGGATAATTATCTACTGGCTATTCCCAACGACCCCACTGAGTATACCGACTTCAGCTACAAGGCATCCTTCAAGGAATGGGGCGGAGCCTGGGGCAGTTACGCGGGGCTGGTCTTCCGCTACACCGATCCGCAAAACTACTACGTGCTTGCCGCGATGTGTCCAAAGGACCAACTGGCGCTGTACCGGATGAACGGCGGTCAGTTGAATCTGATCAAGGAAGTTCCGGCGGCGCTGGAGCGCGGGCGGTGGTACACCTTCAAGGTCGACGCGCGCGGCGGCCATTTCACCGCCTACCTCGACGGCAAGCCGATGTTCGAAGCCGACGACGGCACGCTCGCCAAAGGACGCATCGGAGTGTGGTCGCAGAACGACTCGCGGGTGAGTTTCGACAATATCAAGGTGACGCCGGCGGCAGCCGGTTCGTGACCGTCGGCCTGCGGTCAAGTCCCCACTGGCGTGCGCAGGCGCTTGCACCTGCGCACGCCGCGCCATAGTGTGAAAGTCGATGGTGGATCCGGCTCAGGAGCAGACCCGAATTTCGCAGGAACCGCACGCGCCCGAGGCTCTCGGCGTGGGCGGATTTTTCGGCTCGGTGCTGTACGGAATAGGCGTGAGCCTGGGGCTCGCGCTTTTGTGGATGATGGAGGTCGTGCGCAACGCTTATTTTCGCGCGCTCGATCGGCTCAACGTCAGGCCGCGCCGTCGCCGCTCCGCCAGCGCCTTTCCTCCCGGGCAGCCGCGCAAGCGTCCCCAGTCGCCAGTCTCGAGCTGACCGCGCAGCGCCTCGCCGCAGGCGAGGCAACCCCGACGATAACCCCCACGATAGTCATTGTATCGGCCGCCGCGCCGTCGGCCGTGCGGGCCGCGCGATAGTTACTCCGGCGGCTGCTTGATCGCTCTCCCTGCCCGCTTATCACTGCGCAAGCCGTCGCGGCGCGCGCGCGCGAACGGATCGAGCACGCCCGGCGCTTCATCTTGCGCCTCATCTTGTACCTCATCGAGCAGCCGTCCTAGATAGCGCGCTAGATTGTCGTCGAGGACGCGCACCAGCGCGTCGGTATGGGCGGCCTGGGTGATTTTGAGAAAGCCGTCCAGCCGATGGCCGCGGTCGTGTTGGCAGATCAGGCGCGCAATCGCGTCGTGCGAAAGCGCGGCCAGCTTGGTCTTGAGCGCACGCCTCATCTCCTCGAACACCTCGCCCAGCTCGGAAGCGGGCAGCGCCCCACCCAGCACGAAGCCGCATCGCGGACAGCGCGGCAGCAGATCCAGCGTGATTGGAGCGTCGGGCGCGCATCGCGCAACCCGGCGTCCCAGCTCTTCGATCCGCGCCGCCAGCGCGTCGCCGACGGGAGGGCCCAACGCGGCGATCGAATTGAGCCGGCCGAGCGCGCCGCAATGTTCGCGCGCGTCGGCGAGCTCGAGCGCCATGCGCTCGCTCTCGCGCCGCCAGCGCGCGTGCGCGGCCTGGTAGAGTTGGATGTAGTTCCATTTGAATTTCTGAAAGCGTATCTCGAGCGCGTCGAAACCGCGCGACTCCCAGCGCAGCACTCCGCTGTCGAACGCGGCCGCCAGGAGCTGGCATTCGACCTGCGCCGCCGCCACCGCTTTGTCCGTGGCCGAGTCCTCCACCACGATGTCTCCCGCGACACTTTCCGCGATGTCGGGCGTCAACGCGGTCGCGCGCAGATACTCGCGCATCTCGCGCAGCCGCGGCGCCGCCGCGGCCGCCGCCGCCAGCGCTTCGTATGCCGCGATGACGCGTTCGGCCCGCGCGCGCGATTGCGGCTCGGCCGCCTGCTCGACCAGCGCGTCCGCACCGGCGCCGGCGAGCGCGGCGAAATCCTCCAGCGCGCGCAGATCCTCCGGCTTGAGTTCGGCGCGCATCTCGCGATGCGCCGCTTCCAGCGTTGCACCGGCGCGATGCGCCGCTTCCACCGCCCGCGCCATCGCGTCGCTCGCGCGCTTGAGCTTGGTCCGCAACTCGGGCAACTCGGCCGCCTCGCCGAGCGACGAGTCGAAGCGCTGGAGGAGCGCAAGCGCGCCGTTGAAAGCCGCCACTTCGGGCGCTCCGGCGGCGCGCGGATTGAACTGCCCTTCGCGCCCGGCGAAAGCAATCACCCCGCCGGTGCGTGCGGCCAGCGCCTCCAGCATCGTGGCGATGGCGGCGCCGGTTGCCGGAGCGGAGCCACGGCGCCGGTAGCGCTCGGGCAGCCGCGCACGCAACTCGCCGGGCGCAAGCGCCCGCCCGCCGCCGCCCAGCCGCTCCAGCATCAGCGCATCGACGATCGCCCGCGCGTACCCGCGTTCCTCCATCGTGTCGGCGGCGCGATGCGCAATCTTGAGCGCCGCGCGTCCGGCCTCGCCCAGCCGTTCCTCCACTCGTTTGGCCACCGCCGCGGCCGCCATCAAGTCGACCGGCAAAAGCGGCCACCCGCGGCCGCCCGCGGCGTTTTCGCGATGGACTGCGAGCGCCGCGCTCACCAGCTTTGCGAGCGCCGCCACGCTCGCCGGCTCGCCCGCCAGGGCGCGCAGCGTTTCGATTGCCAGCGGGTCGAACGGGAAGATCGCGCCCGCCCGGAAGCCGCCGAGGTCGGCGCCGTTGTACAGTGCCGCGGCGGCCGTCTCGTCCACGACCCCGCGCGCCCGCGCCAGCGCGGCCAGCATCCGCTCCTCGCCGCCGGCCGGCGCGACCTCGAGCGCCAGCGCGCTTGCGGGCGCCCTGGTGCGCGCCGCAACGTACACGTTGAAGGCGATCCGGCGGTCGCACGCGGCCACGCGCGCCAGTTCCGCGAAGTAGTCATCCCATGCCGCCGCTTCGGTCGCGCCAAAATCCATCGCGACACTGATTCCCCGGATTCCGACGCGATAGGCCTGCTCGAACGCGACGCCGAGCGCCTCGCCGCCGTGCAGCCGGCGCCACAGCATCGCACCCGCGTCGCCAGCGCCTATCTCGCGCGCCAGCCGCTCGAACATCCGTTGCTCCAGATCGTAAGCTCCCCCCCGCTCCTCGAGCGCGAGCCGGACGATCGCGCGCCGCCCCTTGGTCGTGCCCGCGCGCTCCTCGAGCGCCAGCAGGTAATTGAGAAAATGGGTTTTGCCCGCGCCAGCCGGTCCGCCAATCCAGAAGACCGCGCCGGCGCCCGAAGCAACGCTCGCACTGATCGCGGCCCAGGCGCGATTCGCGGCTTCAGTCAGCAGATAAAATTTGACCGTGCCCGCGCCCGGCACGGATTCCAGCGCGGCCCGATCCGCCACCGGCGGTCCGAATTCGATCGAACTGGGGCCCGAACTGATACCGTCGATGGACTGTGGAGCGCGTTCATTCACCGCCATGACGCAGTTCTAACATGGCGGCCGGAGCCGTTCGCTTGATGACCTGGGTCAGGGACGTCAGGATTCACGCGCGCGTGTCCGGCCCGTGTGCCGTATGCACTGACTTTAATAAGTGGCACACAAGAGCATGTCATCCTGAGCGCAGCGAGTCCGCGAGCGCAGTCGAGCGACCTCGCGCGGTCCCCGCGCGCCGTTCAGACCACGCCCTCGGCGCGCAGCCGTTCGAGTTCGGCGGCCTCGATTCCCACGCTCGCCAACACTTCGGCGGTATGCTCGCCGAGCACCGGCGGACGCCTCTCCGGACGCGCGGGCGCCGGCGCCTCCGACAGCTTGATCGGCGACCCGGCGACCTTGATCGCGCCGCGGCTCGGAAACTCGCTGTCGAGCAACATCCCGCTCCGCGCCACTTCGGGATCGGCCGTCAATTCCTCGATGGTGCGCACTGGCGCAGAGGGCACACCCGCCGCGATGAGCTCGTCGCGGCGCCTGATGCGCGTCCATCCGGCGATCGCCCGGTCTACCTCGTCGACGTTGGCGAGACGCTCCGCCTGATTCTTGAAGCGCGGATCGCCAATCAACTCCTCGCGCCCCATCAGCCGGACGAGTGCGCGCCAATGCGGCTCGGTTAGGCAGAAAATCAGAATCTCGCCGTCGGCGGCGGGATAGACGTCGGAAGGACAGGCGTTGCGATGGCGGTTGCCGAGACGCTCCAGCTTGCGCCCCTGGAAATGATCGGCGATGAGCCCGGTCAATGCGGGGACGCACACGTCGAGCATCGCGACCTCGACTTTTTGCCCGCGCCCGCTACGCTCGCGTTGCAGCAGCGCGGCCAGGATGCCGCTCACCAGATGGCTGCCGGTGCCCATATCGATGAAGGTGACGGGCGTCTTCACCCCGCTGCGATCCGGATAGCCGGTCACGCTCATGAAGCCCGAGCTTGCCTGCACCGTGGAATCCATCGCGCCCAGGCGCGCCCACGGACCGTCGCTCGCGTAGCCCTTGGCGCTGGCGTAAACTAGGCGCGGGAAACGGCCGCGCAGGTCCTCGTAACCGAGCCCGAAGGACTCCATCACGCCGGCCGAATAATTCTCCACCAGCACGTCGGCGTGCTCGAGGAGGTTGAGCATGATCTCGCGGCCGCGCGGATGTTTGAGGTTGAGCGTCACCGAACGCTTGTTGGCGTTGAGCATCAGAAAGGAATAGCCCACGCCGCCCGGCGACGAGTCGGCCCGCCGCAGGTTCTCGCCGATGCCGGGCGGTTCGATCTTGACGATCTCGGCGCCCAACCGGGCGAGCTGCAGGGTGCAGTACGGCGCGGCGAAAATCTGGCCCAGGTCGATTACGCGCATTCCTTCGAGCGGCGGGCCCATCGAACTTTTTTTCTCTCTCTTTCATCGCGGCGGCGGCGCCGCGCGCGCGCCGGCTCAGCGCAGCAGATTGCGCGCGATCACCATCCGATGCACTTCCGAGGGACCTTCGCCGATACGCCGGATGCGCGCCTCGCGGTACCATCGCTCGAGCGGAAACTCTTTGCTCACGCCGTAGCCGCCGTGGATTTGCACCGCACGGTCGATCACCCGGCCCAGCGCCTCGCTCGAATACAGCTTCGCGATCGACGCTTCCATCCGCGCGTCCTCGCCGCGGTCGGACTTCCACGCGCCCTCCCAGGTGAGCCAGCGCGCCGCGCGCAGTTCGACCTCGGAATCGGCCAGCATCCACTGGATCGCCTGACGGCGCGCCAGCAGCTCGCCGAAGGTCTTGCGCTGCTTGGCATGCGCAACCGCCATCCTGAGCGCCGCGACGCCGACGCCGACGTTGCACGCCGAGTAGGGAAAGCGCAGGCGGGTCAACAAATCGAGACACAGCGTGAGCCCTCCGCCTTCGGGGCCGAGCCGCTGCGCGGCCGGGATCGTGCAATCCTCGAAATGCACCTCGCACGGCAGCGCCGCCGTGCGCAGCACCTTGAACGGCCGCGCAGTGAAGCCGGGGGTGTTCTTCTCGACGATGAAGACGGTGATGCCGGCGCGGCCGGCGCTGGGATCGGTACGCGTGAAGACCACGCCCCATTCGGCCTCGTGCGCGTGGGAAGAAAAGATCTTGGTGCCGTTCAGCACGTAGGTGTCGCCCTTGCGTACCGCGCGGCACTGGATTGCGCCGGCCGGATCGGATCCGCCCGAGGGCTCGGTTATCGCAAAGAAGGTGTGCGAGGCGTTCTTGAGGGCGGGCACCGCGTATTTCTGAATCTGTTCCTCGGTGCCGGCCCAGATGACCGGCGGCGGCGTGCGCCCGAACACACCCGCGCCCGGGTTGTACAGGCCCATCCGATGCTGCGCCATCTCTTCCATCAGCACGCACATGTCGAACGTGCCGAGTCCGCCGCCGCCGTATTTTTGCGCGGCGCCCATGCACCACAGACCGGCGGCCTGGGTCTTGCGCGCGATCGGCCAGAACTCGCTCTCGGGAATTTCCGCCGCGTCGGGATCGATACGGTCTTCGATCGGGATGATTTCGTCGCGGATGATGCGCTTGACCTGCTCGCGCAGCACGGTCAATTCCTCCGACAGCACGAAGCCGTTATTGCCGTTCTCCATCAGATGCCTAGCCTCCGGTGCGATCCGTTCCGGTATGCGTTGTCTATTCGTCGAGCCGGCGCCGCAACCTTTCGAGCCAAATCCCGTGGAAACGCTCGAAATCGTAGGTGCCCCAGGCGCCCTTCAGCGCGAAATCGATTTCGCGGACATGGCGCGCCGCACGATCCACCTTTGCAATCGCCTGCGCGCCCGTGGCGCGGCGCTCCGCACCCGTGAGTGTCCGCGCCTCGAGCCACTGCGCGACCCCTTCGAGAGCCTCAGCGCTGTATTCCCATAAATCGCGCTCCGCGCCAACCTCCGGCCGTGTTGCCGCGCCGCCCAGCGCTCCCGCCGCACCCTCGATTATCGCTTCGGCCGCGGCCATTCCGTCGCGCATCGCGGCCGCCGCCTCAAGCAACCGCGAGCGTCTTCGCGACGCCCCGGCCGGTTCCGGCGGCGGCCGCAGCACGTCGCCATAAGTAAGCGCCATCGAGGAGGCTCGCGCGATCGCACGGTACGCCCGAGCCATCGTGGCGCCGCATCCCGGATACCGAGCCGCGGCGACCTCGTCTACCACCGCGTCGGGATCGACCTCGAGCGAACGCGTCGCACGGGCGAAAGTCTCCAGGTTGACCGGATAGGCGAGCGCGCTGAACCCGCCGAACGTGAGGCACGAGATGCTCCGCAGGCCCATCCGACGATACGCGTTGAGATCGCACACGACGATCGACGGTGTCGCGAAGCCCATCCCGCCGAACAGAATCGCGTCGGCGTAATACTCGAACACTCCGCCGCGTCCGTCGAAGAGGTCGATGTAGCGCTTGAGCGACTCCAGATAACGCGGATTCACCGTGCAGGCCGGATCGTCGATCGCGTGGCTATAACATCGCTCGCGCGGCGCCCATTCAAACCATACGTTGCCGAGCGGCCGCAACGCCGGGTCAGGCTCCAGCGTGTCGTGATAGGCAAGATAGGCAACCGGCGGCGCCGCTTCGCCCGCGGGCGCCAACGCAGCCGCGATCTCGTTGACCACCTTCATATATTGGAGCTGCGGCGTGAGCCCGGCGCACTGGCCGCATCGGCACCACGCCCCGCGCCCCACGTCCGCGCCCCAGATGTGCAGCAGCGCCATCTCGGGATTGTCCCCCACGTAGCCAAGCGCACCGGCGCGCACCAATTCCAGAGCCGCCGGATTCGACACGCACAGGTTCCCGCTCTCCATCCGCCGCCCATCCTCGCCGCATGGAAAATATTCCGGATGCGCGGCAAACCGATCGCGCGGCAGCAGAAGCCGGAGCACGTGGCCACCGTACTCCGCTTCGATTCCGCGCCCGGCGAGCATCGGCGCGACCTCATCGATTTTGAGCAGCGTGTCCCCCGTGTGACGAATGTAGGAAAACGCATTGATGCCGCGCCGCCCCATCCAGGGCACAAACTCGCGATCGTGTCCGAGATGAATCCGCAGACGCTCGGGGTCCTCGTAGTGCCAGGTCATGATGTCCGCGACGAAGGCGCGCCGGTCAAACGCCGGCGCGACGCGGTACGGCGCGAGCGCCTCGAGTTGCGCCCGCTCCAGGCGCGGCCACGCGGGCGCCCGGTTAAGCGCGAAGCGCGCGCCGAGGCGTTCGAGCAGGTCGTAGGCGCCGTGGAGCGCGCCGCGCTCCGAGGCGCCGGCGACCGTCAGCGAGGCCCCGCGCCCGGCGCCTGCGGCGCCGGGCGCGGGGCCTCGCTGAAGCGCGAA
>Ga0307372_10001089_pt1 | contig 47340 bp, 40 predicted proteins | sample OX1MG_FD_202533 | JGI IMG/M metagenome (GOLD analysis project Ga0307372, IMG submission 202533) | Soil microbial communities from Risofladan, Vaasa, Finland - OX-1 | ecosystem: Environmental > Terrestrial > Soil > Coastal area > Acid sulfate soil | place: Finland: Risofladan, Vaasa | collected...
AGGTGGCGGGACCCGGAAGCTCCAGGATTGTTGATGTTGACTTAGGGGACACCCGGGTGTCCCCTAAGTCAACATCACGCCACGCAGGCCCAGTTCGCGGGCGGAAATGCCGCCGGAACAGCCCGGATCGCCCGCGAACTGCGGCGCGCGAAGCCATGGTGCCGGCCGCACCCCGGTTCGCGGCCGGAAAGTGCTGCTGGCGCGGCACTTTCCGGCCACAAACTGCCAGGTCCTGGGTTGCGGAAGGCGGCGCGGAAAGCGCCGGCTCGGGGGGATGTGCAGGGGGAGGTGACCGGCCCCGGGTGATGGCCGTGACACCCAACGGACCAGCGTCCTGGGCGCGAACGTTCGCGCGAAATCTGGGACAGCCATGGCTATCAAGCCCGGCTGACCGGCCAATCCCGTGCCACCCAGGTCAGCTCGGCGCATCGGGCGGCACGGCCCAGTTGGCCTCCTGCAGATCGCCTACATGCGGAGACTCGGCATAAACGTAATAGAAACGTGTCTTGACCGCTGATTGGCCCGCACCCTACGTTCTAGGCGAACGTTCGTTCATCCACGGCGAACCCGGTCATGGCAGGACGTAATGGCGCGTCGGTATGTCTCGATCAAGGAAGTCGCGGCCCGGGCCGGGGTCAGCTTCCAGACCGCGAGCAAGGTGCTCAACGGCGGCAACGTGCGGGTGTCGGCCGAGACGGCGGCGCGCATCATCGCGGTGGCGGAAAGCCTGGGCTACCGGCCTAACACTGTCGCCAGGAGCCTGGTCCAGCGGTCGACCGCGACCATCGGCCTGGTCGCCGGGGACATCACCGACGGCGCGCTCTCCCAGTTCGCGGTGGCTGCCGAGCGGACCGCACGCCGGCACGGTCACGCCGTCCTGGTAGGCAACCTGGCCGACGACGGCAGGGACGGCGCTGCCGTCGTCCAGATGCTGATCGACCGCCGGGTGGACGGGGTGATCGCAGCGGCCCCGCAGCTTGAGGGAGACCCCGAGGTCGCCGAGATGCTCCGCCGGTACGTGCCGGCCGTGAGCCTGCACCACGTGCCGGGCGGCGGGGTCCCGCTGGTGGGGTCCAACCACCGGGCGGGCGCCCGGACCGCGACGCGGCACCTGATCCAGCTAGGCCACACCATGATCGGGACGGTCACGGGCCCGTTCCGCCGGCATGTCGTGCGCAGCCGGTTGCACGGCTACGAGGACGCGCTGCGCGAGGCGGGCATCGAGCCGGGCGAGGACCTGGCCGTCGAAGCGGACTGGACACCGGGCACGGCAGCGGCCGCCACCCGGCTGCTGCTGCAGCGTGATCCGGGGATGACCGCGATCTTCGTGCACAGCGACACCATGGCCATCGGCGTGCTGAGCGCGCTCGCCAGCGCCGGACGGCGGGTGCCCGCGGACGTAGCCGTGGTCAGCTGCGACGACATGCCCTTCGCTGAGTACCTGGTGCCGCCGCTGTCCTCGTTGCGCGTCCCGTTCGCGGAAACCGGCGAGCAGGCCGTGGAGCTGTTGCTGCGCAGCATCGCCGGGGAACCCCCGCCGGACGCGCCGGTGCGCCTGCCGGTCGAGCTGATCGTGCGTGCCTCGTGCGGTGGTCGTGGCGTACCGAGCGTTAGCGCCGCCAGCGCCGGCCCAGCCCCCGGCCCCAACGAACCGAGCATCAACGAACCGGGCATCAACGAACCGGGCGCCAGCGCCCCCAGCGTCAGCGCCGCCAGCGGCGGCCCAGCCCCCGGCGCCAGCACCCCCAGCGCCGACCCGGCGCACAGCACGAGCCCGGCGCCCAGCACCAGCCCGGTGGACAGCGAGAAGCAGGAGGAGCATTCGTGACCCGGATCGTGGTCGACCCCACCCGTCAGCTTGGCACCGTGGACCGCAAGGTGTTCGGCGGATTCGTCGAGCATCTCGGCCGCTGCATCTACGGCGGCCTCTACGACGAGGGCTCACCGCTGGCCGACCCCCAGGGCTTCCGCACCGACGTGCTCGGCCTGCTCCGCGAGTTCCGGATGGGCGTGCTGCGCTGGCCAGGCGGCAACTTCGTCAGCAATTACCACTGGGCCGACGGCATCGGGCCCAAGGACGCGCGGCCGCGCCGGCCCGAGCTGGCCTGGGGCAGCGAGGAATCCAACCGATTCGGGACCGATGAATTCCTGGCCTACTGCGGGGAACTTGGCACCGAGCCCTACATCTGCCTGAACATGGGCACCGGATCGCTGGAGGAGGCGCTCGCCTGGGTGGAGTACTGCAACGGAAGCGGCGACACCGCCTGGGCGCAGCGGCGCCGGGAGAACGGGCACCCGGAACCCTACGCCGTCAGGTACTGGGGCCTCGGGAACGAGATGTACGGGGACTGGCAGGTCGGCGCGCTGTCGGCCGAGGAGTACGTGCGCACCGCGACCAGGTGGGCACGGGCGATCAAGATGCTCGATCCGCAGGCCAAGCTGGTCAGCTGCGGGATGAACGGGTGGAACGACTGGGACCGGGTGGTCATCGACGGCATGGCCCCGCTCGTCGACTACCACTCACTGCATATCTACACCGGGTCCGACGACTACTGGACCAACGTGCTACAGCCGCACCAGGCCGAGCGTGCCATCAGGTGCGCCCGGGCGCTGATCGAGCGGGCGGCGTACGTGAAGAAGATAGCCAGCCCGCCGCGGATCGCCTACGACGAATGGAACGTGTGGTTCCGGACCGACGACGGCACGCTGGAGGAGCGCTACACCTTCCCGGACGCGCTGGCGGTGGCCACCTACCTGAACATCTTCATCAGGAACTGCGACTGGGTCCGGATGGCCAACCTGGCGCAGATGGTGAACGCGATCGCACCTATCGTCACCACGTCCGGCGCGGTCGCCACCCAGCCCATCTACTACCCGGTGCTGCTGCACGCGACGGCGGCCCTGGATGTCGCGGCCGACGTTAATGTGAGCGCTCCCATGGTCAGCCCGCTCGGCACGGGGCACAACAGCCGGTGGCCGCACCGGGTCGCTGACCTGGGCCCATTCGCCATCGTGGACGCCGCGGCGACCACCTCCGCCGACCGCGGCAGGCTCGCGCTGACGCTGGTGAACCGGAACCCCGACGAGCCGGAAACCGTCGAGGTCGTCCTTCGTGACGTGGCTTTCGACGGCGATGCGCGGATCGTCACCGTCACCGCGGAACGTGGGCAGCAGACCCGCGTGCTGCCCGATGTCGAGGGCGCGTGCCTGGCGGAGGGATCGGAGACCCCGAAGGGCGCGACGCTCACCCTCACCCTGCCGGCCCGGTCCTTCACCGTCATCGAGGCCGCTACGACCAGCGACTAAACCCGCCCGCCGGTGCCCGCGCGGCCCCGACCGGACAGCCCCCAGAAAACACAACGGCTCAACCCGAGGAGTGCTGCGACGATGCCTATCACCTCTCGACCCGGCTGGCCCCGTCCCCCGGGGGCCCGACGCTCGGTTGCCGGGCTGGCCGGGGCCGTGGCTGTCTCGCTGCTGGCCGCTTGCGGCGGCGGCAGCGGCGGCTCGGCCGCCCCGGCCGGCTCATCCGGCGCCAGCGCGAGTTCCAGCGCAACGCTGGAGGCTGGCGGCTCCTGCAAATCATCCAATGCAACGAAAATCACGTTCTGGGCCTGGGTTCCCGGACTGGGCCGCGCCGTCACCGAGTTCAACAAGACCCATCCCTCCATCTGCGTCACGCAGGAGGACGTGGGCGCCGGCGACCCAGAGTACGTGAAGATCGCTGATGCCCTGAAGGCCGGCTCCGGCGCACCCGACGTGGCCGAGGTCGAGTACGACGAGCTGCCGTCCTTCGAGGTCACGCACAGCGTGGTCAACCTTGCCAAGTACGGTGCCAGCAAGTACCAGAGCGGCTTCGTGCCGTGGGCCTGGAAGGAGGTAAGTCAGGGGCCGGCTGTCTATGCAATGCCCGGCGACGCCGGCCCGATGGCCTTCTACTACAACTCCACCCTGCTGGCCAAGTACCACATCAGCCCGCCGGCCACCTGGGCGCAGTTCGCGGCCGACGCGGCCACCCTGAAGAAGGACGACCCGTCGGCGTACATGACGAATTTCGCCGCGACGGACCTGCAGTGGGTGATGAGCCTGATGGCGCAGGACAACGCCTGGCCGTTCGCCTACAGCGGGGGCAGCAAGGTGACCATCAACTGGACCGGCCCGGCCCAGATGCGGTTCGCCAGCTACTGGCAGAAGCTGCTGTCAGCGCATGAGGTGAACGGCACCACGGACGTGTCCGCCACCTCGTTCGCCGACATGGACAAGGGCATCGACGCGAGCTGGCTCAGCTCGGCATGGGGCCCGTCGTACTTCGCGCCGGACGCCAAGCAGTCCGTCGGCGACTGGCGTGCCGCATCACGATAGCAGGGTTGGTTCACTCGGTGATTGGCTCAGTGGTTGAGCCAGTTTGGAGGCCACAGATGTCTTCCGCTACCACCTCAGAAGTGGTCTCGCACCGCCTCAGGGCGGTGGTGGCCAGCACGATCGGCACCACCATCGAGTGGTACGACTTCTTCCTCTATGGCACGGCCGCCGCGCTGGTCTTCCCTAAGCTCTTCTTCCCGAACAGCACGCCCTACGCCGGGGTGCTCTTATCGTTTGGCACCCAGTTCGTGGGTTTCGCCGCACGGCCAATCGGGGCCGCGATCTTCGGCCATTACGGTGACCGCATCGGCCGGAAGGCCACCCTGATCGTGACCTTGATGCTGATGGGGATCGCGACGTTCCTCATGGGCCTGCTGCCCACGTACTCCGCGATCGGGGCGGCTGCGCCCGTCCTGCTCACCCTGCTGCGGGTGCTGCAGGGGATCGGGGTCGGCGGCGAATGGGGCGGGTCGGTGCTGCTGTCCATGGAGTGGGGGCAACAGCGCCGCCGTGGCTTCATGGCAAGCTGGCCCCAGGGCGGCGTTCCGGTCGGGCTGCTGCTGTCCACCGGGATGGTCAAGCTGATGAGCGGGGTCGCGGGCAGCGGATTCGCCACCTGGGGCTGGCGGGTGCCGTTCCTGGTCAGCATCGTGCTCGTCGCGATCGGGCTGTACGTGCGACTGCGCGTGCTGGAAAGCCCGGCGTTCAACGCGGTGAAGCGCCAGGACGCGGTGGTCCGGCTGCCGGTATTGCAGGTCATCCGGGAGCAACCCCGGGAGATCATCACCTCGGCGTTCGTCCGCATGTCCGAGCAGGCACCGTTCTACCTGTTCGTCACATTCGTGCTGACCTACGGCACCAAGCATCTCGGGCTGTCCAAGGACGCCCGCCATCCTCGCGCACACTGGTTCCAGCACCTGGATCAGCTGGTACCTGGCCGGTTGCTGCGTGATCGGGATGGCCGCGCTGCTGCTCATGCCTGCCCGGGCGGTACGCGAGGCGCCGTCGCGGTTCGACGAAGCGGCTGACCATGGCCTGATCACCGCGGCGGCGCCGGACTGAGCAGCCCGGCGCCCCGGACTGAGCAGCCCAGCCGCCGGCGTTGCCCGGCCCGGCCCGGCGGCGCTGCCCGGCCCGGCGGCGCTGCCCGGCCCGGCGGCGCTGCCCGGCCCGGCGGCGCTGCCCGGCCCGGCGGCGCCACCCGGTCCGCCAGCATTGCCCTCCGGCCTTGGCGCCAAGCGGGTCAGCCTCCGGCCGTGCGGGACCACAGCCCGGGGCGGCGGGCAGAGTGTGCCGTCAGCCGAGCAGGCGGCGGCCGACGAAGACGCCGAGATCCTCCCGGTAGAGTTCCAGGCCCACGCCGTTCGGATCGCGGAAGTACATGCTTTCCTCCACGCCGCGATCCGGGCCGAGGTATTTCACCCCGGCATCGTCGAGCTTCTTCCTGGCGAGGTCGTACTGCTCCTGGGATATGGAGATCGCCAGGTGCTGCACGGCGCCGATGGTCTCTTCGAACGGCGGGTGCTCGTGCCCGGGGAAGTCGAAGAACCCGAGCAGGTTGCCGTTGCCGATGTCGAAGAAGAAATGGCTCGAGCCCGCGTAGTCACGGTTCTCGACCAGTTCGACCAGCGGGAATCCGAGGAACTCCTGGTAGAACTGGATGGTCTCCTCGACGTCGCGGCAGATCAGGGCGAGGTGGTGCACGCCTTGAACCGTGGTGGCAGTCCGCTCGCCGATGGGGCGCAGGTAACGCTTGCGCAGTTCTTCCCGGCGCGCCCGGACCTTCTCGAGTTCGGCTCCCTGGGGCTGTGGCATGACCGGCCTTTCTGCGTGAGTCGCCGCGGCCGGATCCGTGCCAGTCGAGCTCCCCGGCCAGCCTCAGGCTAACTCAGTCCGCCGGCATTGGGGCCAGCCACTTCACCCCGCTGGTTCAGCCGGGGGCCGGTTCAGCCGGGGGCCGGTTCAGCCGGGGGCCGGTTCAGCGCCCGGCCGGCCGGCCTCGCGTCAGGCGGCCCGCTCCCCGCGGTTCCCTGGCACGACCACCACCGGGCACAACGCGTGATGGGTGACCTGAGTGCTGACCGAGCCCATGACCAGCCTGGCGAAACCACCAGTGCCCCGCGCACCGACCACGAGCAGGTCGGCATCGGCGGACGCGTTGATCAACTCGTCCGCGGCAAGGCCGCTGAGCGCCCGGACGCTCACCGGTCTGGCAGGTGGTCCGCCGCGCCGCTCGATCGCCTCGCTCACCAGTTGCTGGGTGGCCTTCTCGGCCTGTGCCCGGCTCTCCTCCTCAGCGGGGTAGTAGTCCTGTGGGGCATACCCGGGGCCGTAGATGGCGGACATGACCGGGCTGACGGTGATCACGGTCAGCGGGGCCTTCCTGAGGTCGGATTCCTTCAGCGCCCAGTCCAGAGCGCTGAGGGAATGGTCCGAGCCGTCTACCCCGACGACGATGCCAGGCATCTCTAGTCCTCCCTCCGCATGCTGCGACTCGCCAACGCTCCCGACGTTAGGGTCACCGAGCCCCGCACGGCAGGGGCTCACTTCCCTGGTTCCCGGGACCTTCGATCACTGCCGTCGCGGTGGTGCCGACGAGGTTCAGCGCGGTTACCCTGGGAAGGCATCAACGGCGAGCACCCGGGCCGGGCGCGGCGAGTAGCGCGGCAGGGGCTTGGAGTGAGGGAGCTTGGCAGCCAATGACTGAGGCAGCGGGAACCGGGGCGAAGATCGGCGTCTTCCTGCTTGATGATCATGAGATCGTCCGGATGGGCGTGCGGGACCTGCTGGAAGCCGAGCCCGACATCACCGTGGTCGGCGAGGCCGGCACCGCCGCCTCCGCGCTCGCCCGCATCCCCGCCCTCAAACCCGACGTCGCCATCCTCGACATCCGCCTCCCCGACGGCGACGGCGTCAGCGTCTGCCGCGAAATCCGCTCCAAAATGCCCCAGGTCGCCTGCCTCATGCTCACCTCCTTCACCGACGACGAAGCCCTCTTCGACGCCATCATGGCCGGCGCCGCCGGCTACGTCCTCAAGCAGATCCGCGGCACCGACCTCGTCGGCGCCGTCCGCACCATCGCCGCCGGCCAGTCCCTCCTCGACCCCGAAGCCGCGAGCCGCGTCATGCGCCGCATGCGCGACCAGGCCGCCCGCACCGACCCCCTGGCCGGCCTCACCGACCAGGAACGGCGCATCCTCGAACTCATCGGCGAAGGCCTCACCAACCGCCAGATCGGCGACCGCCTCTTCCTCGCCGAGAAAACCGTAAAGAACTACGTCTCCGCCCTCTTCGCCAAACTCGGCATGCAACGCCGCGCCCAAGCCGCCGCCTACGCGGCACGCGTCTTCGACGAACAGCACCCAGACCATTCCCAACGGCGGCACGGGGAAGGCTGACCCGCGCCGGACCTGGGCCTGCACGGGGAAGCGCCGCCGGACGCAGTCGGCCAGACCCGCGGCTCAGCTCACCCCGGCCGGCATAGCCGGCTCAGCTGACCGGGACCCGCCAGACGAGCAGAGTGCCGCCCCCGTCGGCCGGGCCGACCTCCAGCTTGCCGCCGAGGTCGGCGGCGCGCTCGGCAAGGTTGGCCAGCCCGCTGCGCCGAGTGGTCCGGCCCATCCCGGTGCCGTCGTCGCGAACCCGCAGGATCAGTTCCGAGCCAGCCTCCACGGTCACGTCCACCTTGGTGGCCGCCGCGTGCCGCGCGGCGTTGGACAGCGCCTCGCGCAGCGCGCTGAGCATCTGCTCGCCGACGTCGACAGGCACCGCCTCATCGAGCGGCCCGACCAACCGCAGCGACGGCGCGAAGCCGAGCGCAGCGGTCATCTCATCGACGACCTGGAGCACCTCGGCGCGCAGGCCCTGCGGCTTGGCGTCGCCGCGGGCCTGCAGCGAGAAGATCGCCGACCGGATCTCCCTGATCGTCTCATCGAGGGCATCCACCGCGCTGCTCACCCGGTCGGCCGCTTCAGGCCTGGTGAGCAGTGGCATCGCGCCCTGCAGCGACATCCCGGTCGCGTAGAGCCGCTGGATGACGAGATCGTGCAGGTCCCTGGCGATCCGGTCCCGGTCCTGGAGGATCGCCAGCCGTTCCGCGTCGCTACGGTGCTCGGCGAGTTCCAGCGCGATGCCCGCCTGGGCCGCGAAGGTGCTGACCATCTCCACCGCCTGCTGGGGCAGCGGCATCGCACCGCTGTCGCGGCCGACCGTGAACACGCCGCGGACATCACCGGGCGCGCCCAGCGGGAGGATGATCGCCGGTCCCAGCGGCATGTGCACCCTGGCCGCGCCAGCGACACGCTTGTCGCGACCGAAGTCCTGCAGGGTGACCGCCTCGCCGGAGGACAGCACCTCGCCGGACATCGAGGCGCTGACCGGAAGCACCAGCCCGATCGCCTCCGCCGCGCCCGCTCCCGCGGCATGCTGGATGACAAGCTGCTGCCGGTCTGGCGTGGGCAGCGCCAGCGCCACCAGGTCCGCCCCGGACATCTCCAGCGCCTGCTGGGTGACCATGACGAGCACGTCGTCCGGCGCGGCGCCGGACAGCAGCATCCGGGTCACCTCGCTGCTTGCCCGCAGCCAGCGCTGCTGCCGGCGCGCCTCCTCGTACAGCCGGGCATTGTCGATCGCCACGCCAGCCGCCGCGGCCAGCGCGACGAGGAGCGCTTCATCCTCCTCGTCGAATTCGGCGCCGCCCTCCTTCTCGGTCAGGTACAGGTTGCCGTACACCTCGTCGCGGACCCGCACGGGCACGCCGAGGAATGACCGCATCGGCGGATGCCCGGAGGGGAAGCCATGCGATTGCGGGCTGGCTGAGATATCCGCCAGGCGCAGCGGCCGCGGATCCCTGGTCAGCGCCCCGAGCAGGCCCCGGCCCTCGGGCCAGTGATGGATCGCGGCGATCTCCTCGTCGGCCAGGCCGACCGGGATGAACTCGGCGAGGCGGCCGCCCTCGCCGATCACGCCCAGCGCCCCGTACCGGGCCCGGACGAGGGTGATGGCGGCCTCGACGATCTGCTTGAGCACCATCTCCAGGTCGAGATTGGTACCGACCGCGACAACCGCCTCAAGCAGCGCGTACACGCGGTCCCGGGTAGCCAGCACAGCCTGGAGCCTGACCTGCAGCTCAGTGAGCAGGTCATCGAGCCGCAGTTGCGGTAGCACCGGGTGCGGATCCGAGGAGTCCACCGGCTCCCCCCAGGAGCTTCTATAGTTCTCTTAGCCTGAACCAACGGTATCGCCTGGCTGTTTCAGTGTCTGTAGTGGCTCGGCGCTGCCAATGCCTCGTGACGTGCCGGGAAGAAACGGGGTGCGGTTCGGTGCGGTGCGGTGCGGCCAGAGGTGATGATGGTGAGCGTGACGCGGACGCCGGTGCGCTGGTTGGCAGCGCTTGCCCGCAAGATCGGCCTTGATGCCAACCCGCTCCGCCGCGGCAGCGACCGCGCCGAGGCCTGGGTACGGCTCGGCCTGGTGGTGGTCTTCCTGGTCGCCAGCCCGCTGGCCGCCGTCGCCCTGGGGCATCTGACCAGCCATGCTTCGATGAGCGCGGCGCGTGCCCAGGCGGCGAGCGAGCGCCAGGTGACAGCTGTGCTGGTGGGCAAGGCCACGCGTGCCTCCGACGACCCGCTGTACGGCTCTTCGGAGCTTGTCTGGGCGCGGGCGCGGTGGACCGCGCCGGACGGGGCGCGCCGTACCGGCGAGGTTCCGGCGCCCGTCGGCAGCATGAGTGGCCGCAGGGTGTCCATCTGGGTCGATTCCTCCGGCCAGCTCGTCTATCCGCCGATCGGCCAGGGGCAGATCGCGAGCAGGGTGGTCGCCGTCGTCGCGCTCACCCCGGCTGCCCTTGGCGTCATCCTGCTCATCACCTTGTGGCTGACCAGGCGTTTCCTGGACCGCCGGCGGATGACCCGCTGGGCGGCTGAGTGGTCGGCCGTCGAGCCGCAGTGGACGAAACGGCTGCACTGAGCGGCTGCTGGGCGGCTACGGAATTACGACCAAGGCCCGCAGGAGCAGTGACTGAAGTCCTCCATGGGCAAGGTCGCGCGGCCCTGCCTGCTTACCCCGATCCTGAGCGATGCTGCGGGAGACGGAAGTTATTAGCCGGGCCACCGGGCCCGGTGCCTAGAAGGAGGCATCAACAATGCGCCGCAAGACATTCGACGTGCTGGTCAGCACAGGGGGTCTCGTCCTCGCAGCGGTCCTGCTCGTCGCGGGCGGCCTACTGGTGTGGGGGTACTCGTTCGCTAACGGACAGGTGCACGACCAGCTCGCCGCACAGAAGATCGTCTTCCCGACCAAGAGCAACGCCGAGTTCAAGGCTCTGCCGGCCGCCGACCAGTCCGTCATGGGCGCATACGCAGGTCAGCCCCTGACCACCGGCGCGCAGGCCAAGGCCTACGCCGACCACTTCATCGCAGTGCACCTGCAGGAGGCGGGCGGCGGCAAGACCTACTCCCAGCTCTCCACGGAGGCGATGGCGCAGCCGAACAACACCAAGCTGGCCGCGACGGTGGCGACCGTGTTCAAGGGCACCACGCTCCGCTCGATGCTGCTTGAGGCCTACGGATTCTGGCAGTTTGGCCAGATCGCCATGTTCGCCGCGATCGCGTCCTTCATCGGCGCGGGCCTCATGCTGATCCTGTCCATCCTGGGCCTCGTCCACGAGCGCCGGGTGCCCGCCGAGGCGGAGGTGCTCGCCAAGACCGTGCGGACCACCCCAGCGACCGCCTGAGCTGCGCCTGCCCTAACCCGCCCCACCACCCCAACCCGGCCGGCCGGGACCAAGGTCCCGGCCGGCCGGGTCACGTGTCACTGGAGGTGAACCGGGCGCCGTGGGCATGGTGAGGCCACGGCGCCCGCCAGATTTCCTGGCGGATGCCGGCCATCTCAACGGCCCGCGGCGACTGACCACACCTCACCAGCGCGGGGGACATGTGCGAGCACGCGGCGCCCGGCGGGCCAGGGCGGAGCGCACCTGCCCCACGAGGATGCGCACAAGTACAACTAACCGGGTAGGACGCATATGTGCCACGAGGACGCGCACCAGATGATGTACCACGAGGACGCGCACCAGACGACTGACCGGGTTCGGAGGCGTATGTATCAGAAGGATCCGCCGCAGGAGGAGGATCCGGGCCCCGCGACTGACCTGGGCAGGCGCATCGCCCACCGCCGCGCGGACCTCGGGCTGAGCCGCCAGCAGCTCGCCGCCGCGGCCGGGATGGCGCGTCCCTACGTCGACTACCTGGAGGAGCAGCCAGCCATCGTGGGCCCGGACGCCCTCATCCGGCTGTCCGATGCGCTCGCGACGACGCCGGCCGCCCTGCTGGGCGCGGATCCCCGGCCACCGCCGGCCGGGCTTTACCCCGCCCCGGCGGGCGCTGGTCACCCGTCCCGGCCACAGGACCAAGGTCCCTGAGGGCCGTGACCGAGATCCCTGTCAATGCCTGCCCCGCCCAGTTCATCCTGGGGCAGCCACTAGTTTTCCAGGCCTGTACTAGGAGACTTCGATGAAATTGCCCACGGAGCTGGCTTCCGCACCCATCAATCTCGACAATCCCGGGACCTACCTGCACTGGTCCATCTTCACGGTGTCGGTAGCCAACCTTGTCCTTGTCGCTGTCATGGTCGTGATCTTCGGCGCGGCCCTGCTGCTTCCCTTCCCCAGAGGCCGCACCTATCCGCCGGCGCCTGCGGAGGCAGGGCCGCCGGGCACCGACGCAGCCGCCGAGGCCGCCGAGGCCGCCGGTGCGGACGAAGACCGCGACATGTGGACGAACCGGGTCCGGCGCTTTGCCACCCGGGTGCTGCCGCCCGGCAAGCTGCTGCCCGACCGCCAGCCCGCCTACGTGGCCTCCTGGGTCTACGTGTTTGGCGTGGCGAGCCTCGTGGCGTTCGGCGTGGCCGTCGTGTCCGGATTCGCCCTTGCCCTCGGCGGGCCCGACTGGTGGCACTACAACGGGGTCGGCCACTTCTTCAACAGCCTGCACATGTGGAGCGTGGAGCTCTTCATGGCCCTGCTGGTCATCCACCTGTGGGGCAAGTTCTGGATGGCCGCCTGGCGCGGCAGGCGCGCCTGGACCTGGATCACCGGCGTGGTCGCTTTCGTCGCCTCGGTCGTCGAGTGCTTCTCCGGTTACCTTTCGCAGCAGAACTTCGACTCGCAGTGGATTTCCACCAGCGGCAAGGACGCGTTCGACTCCGTCGGGGTGGGCGCATTCTTCAACGTGATGAACTTCGGCCAGATGCTGATGTGGCACATCGTGCTGGTGCCGATCGTGCTGGTCGCCATCATCGGGGCGCATGTCCTGCTGGTCCGGGTCCGCGGCGTTTCGCACCCGCTGCCCACGACCCTCGCCACACCGGGCCGGGGGACTCCCCGGCAGCGCCGCCGTGCCCTGGCCCACGCCGACGCAGCGCCGTGGCGCGGCGCGACCCGCCGCTACGACATCCTCAAGGAAGGCACCGTCGCCGGGGTGATCGTCCTGGTGCTCACGCTCGCCCTCTCCGCCCTGCTGTCCTCCCCCGACGTGCCGTCGGTGACCATCCAGACCTGGGCCAAGATCGCGCCCGCCGACTTCCTGGCCACTGCGGCGACCGAACTGAACGGCACCAGCGAGACGGCCACCTACGGCCCGCCGTACAACAACGCCACGGGAAGCACGCAGAGCCTGCTGTTCGCGCCGGCCAGCGTCGTCGGCGTCACCCAGCCGATCAACGCCGCGCAGGACTTCGTGCTCTCGCCACTGTCCACCGCCACGACGGGCAACCCGGCGCTCGCCGCCGCCCTCGCCACCTACCGGGCCGCCTCCCCGGCCCAGCAGCTGAAGTGGGCCAACGCCTACGCCACCGCGGTCACCAAGGTGAAGTTCGTCGGCGGCGTGCCCGTCGTCCCTGCTGCCGCCGACGGTCCCGTCCCGGTCATGCTGGCCAATGAGCTGATCATGGCGCGCGACGGGGCGCTGGACGCGAGCATGCTGGCGAAGCAGCCGTTCTACGGCACCAACCTCACCAGGCCGCTGCTGTTCATCGAGGACGGCGCCTACTTCGTGAACCAGGCGACGGCCATGCACCTGACCGGTGCCCAGTGGGGCGTCATGAACGAGACCGGCAGCTACCCCGGCCAGCCGTGGCTGTGGCTGTACACGCTCTGGTACCAGGTCCCCGGCTGGACCAACTCGGGCAACATCGACATGATCGCCATCTACATGACCGGCGTGGCCACGCTGCTGCTGCTGGCCGTGCCGTTCATCCCGGGCCTGCGGGACGTGCCGCGGCTGATCCCCCTGCACCGGCTGATCTGGCGCGGCTGGAAGGACCCGTCCGCTGACGGAACGCCGCCCCCGGCCGGCAAGTCCGGCCCGGTCGGCACCGCCGCCGCTGGCAAGTCATGAACGCCGGGCGCTGTCACCGATTGCCGCGCCGGCCCGGTGACAGCGCCCAGGCCACTTCCGGGGCGCCGACAGCTTCCGGAGAGCCGACAGCAGACGGGGCCAATCCGCCCGGATGATCCCCCAGGGAGAGGGAACCATGAGATCCGCAGTAGTGCGGGCGCGCGGCGGGCGGCTGGTCCTGGTGGCCCTGCCTGCCTCGGGCACGTTGCAGATCCCGGTCTTCGACACCGTGCTGAACGGCACGTCGGTGATCGGGTCGATCGTGGGCACCCGGGCGGACCTGGGATGCGTGTTCGACCTGCATCGCGCGGGCCGCACCCGGGTGGTGTCCGAGACCCGCCCGCTGGAGGCGGTGAACGAGTCCATGGACGAAGTGCTGCACGGCAAGGCGAGGGCACGCATCGTGCTGCAGCCATAGCCTGCCACGCCCGTCCTGAATGCGAAGATCGGGACCAATGGCCCTGCCGTTGGTCCCGATCTTGTGTCAAGGCTTGCCTGGTGGACCGGTCTGCCAGCACACAGGGGCGTGCTGGCCCGCTGGAGACCACGGCCCCCGGGTGCGGCGTCCGGAGGACGAAAGTCCCCACGCGGGGACCACCTCCGCCTCTGCCGAGCACGGGCGTGGCCTGGTGCGATAGAGGGACAGGGGCCGCAGCGCCCCGGGCGACGCGAGCGGAGGCAGTCATGACCCGCCGGGATGCGTATCTGGACGCGATGCTCAGGCACCTGGGTGCGACGTACTACCAGACCCTGCACGGCGACGCGACGGCTTCCGACGTGGCGCGGGCCGTCGATTCGGTCGAAGCGGAGGCGGCGCGCCGGCCGGGCACCCTGCCGGACCTGGGGAAGCGTGACTATCGGCACCGGTCCGGGCGGTGGCGGGTGCGGGACGTGATGCGGACGACCGCCGTCACCGTGGACAGGCACACGTCCGGCAAGGAGATCGCCCGGCTGATGAGTCAGCACCGGGTCAGCGCGCTGCCGGTGCTGGCCGGGCAGGGGCGGGTCGTCGGTGTGGTGTCCGAGGCCGATCTGCTCCGCTCGCGTAGCGGCCATGGCAAGGTCCGCTTGCGGCTGTCTGGCCGCCCCAGCCGGGCCGGTGGTGACACCGCGGACCAACTGATGAGCACGCCCCCGATCACCATCCACCCGGACGCGCCGATCGCGGCCGCCGCGCGGCGGATGGATCAGCAGCGGGTCAGGCTGCTTCCCGTGGTGGACGCTGAAGGGCAGTTGCTGGGCGTGCTCAGCCGGCGGAACCTGCTGAGCATCTTGCTGCGGCCGGACACCGACATCACCGATGAGGTCCGGGCCGTGCTGCGCGATGTCCTGCTGATCGACGAGACCGGGGTCAGCGTCCGCGCCGAGGACGGGGTGGTGACCCTGGACGGCCAGGTGGCGACGGAGGACAGTCACCGCGCCGCGGTGCGGCTGGCCAGCGATGTCGACGGGGTACTGAGCGTCATCGACAGGCTTTCTGTCTCCCCGTCGGCGGAGCAGCCGGCTGACGCGTCTAGCTGACCTGCGGGCCGTTGCCTCAATCATGCCCTGCGGCGCCGGCGCAGTACGCAGCCGAACCGTGAAAGCTGGCCGTCAGGCAGCCCGCCCAGGCGGCGGGTTCAGGCGGCGGGTTCAGGCGGCGGGTTCAGGCCTGGGCCGCCAGCTGAACGGACAGGTCCAGCACCTTCAGCCGGGTCGCCTGGAGGCGCTGCGCGACGGCGGCGAGCAGCCGCCGGGTGAACTCGAATCCCAGGGCGGAATCCTCGTCGCAGAGCCGGCGGACCGCCTCCGCGTCGAATTCGAACGCCTCGGTGGGCTGGATCGCCACGGCACCGAACTGCCACGTCAGCGGCGGGAGGGACCAGGACAGGCCGATCACCTCACCGCGGCCGAGGGTCTCCAGGATGATCCGTCGCTGCCCGGGCGCGTCAATGTCCAGGGCAACCTGGCCGGCCCTGATCAGCCAGAACCGGTGTGGCACGCCGCCCGCCGTGAAGAAGCGGTGGCCTGCGGGCACGCTGATCAAAGACGCGGCCTGGGCGAGCTGGCACAGGTGAGCCTCAGGCATTCCGCGCAGGAACCGATGGCCGGCGAGGGCGGACGCCAGCACCGGCGTACCAGCAGGACCGCCGCCAGGGACCGCATGTCGCGGCGTCCCGGGGGGACGGCCCCCCGGGGCCTCCTGCTGTCCGGTCATGGCACTCCTTCCCCCGCGAGCGGGTGGTGCCGCGGCCTGGCCCGCAGCTAGAGCCGGCTGCCCACGAGCTCCGCCAGATCCAGCAGGCGGCACGCATAACCCCACTCGTTGTCGTACCAGCCGAACACCTTGGCCAGCGTCCCGGCGGCCTGGGTCAGCCCGGAGTCGAACACGCACGAGGCGCTGTCCCCGACGATGTCCCTGGATACCAGCGGGTCGGTGCTGTAGCGCAGCACCCCGGCCAGCGGGCGCTTTGCTGGCTCACTTGCCAGCGTCCCGCGCTGAGCCCGGGCCGGCCACGGGCGTACGACATCGCCGCTCGGGACCATGGTCCCAGGCGGCGGGCGTTCGGCCTGCCCTGATCAGCACGCCGGACCTGCCTGACCAGCACGCCGGACCTGCCTGACCGGGACGCCGGACCTGCCTGACCGGGACGCCGGAACCAGGGTCCAGGTGCCGCCCGGGGGGGACTTTGGCCCCTAGCCGGGCTGCGGCGGCACCGTGGAGAGTGGCTGTCCTGGGAGCGGTTGAGGCAGGCTCGCCCCGGCCGTCGGGAGGTGCCATGAAGATGGCGGAGGCACGACGCCTGGAAGCGCTGCCCCGGGAAGAGTCACTCCGGCTGCTGGGCAGCGTGTCCCTCGGCCGCCTGGTCTTCACGCACCTGGCGCTGCCGGCCATCAGGCCGGTCAATCACCTCGTCGAGGGCGACCAGATCATCATCCGCGCATACCTCGGCACGGCGATCAACACGGCGGTCGGCAACCACTCCGGCATCGTGGTCGCCTATGAGGCGGACATGATCGACCCGGGCAGTCACCTCGGCTGGAGCGTGATCATCGTCGGCAGGGCCAGCCGCTTGTCTGACGCCGCCGCGATAGCCCGCTACCGGCAGATACTGCAGCCGTGGGTGACCGATGGCATGGATGACGTCATCACAATCCACGCGGACATGGTGGACGGTTTCCGGCTGGTCCATGGGGCCGCCTGAACGGCCGTCCGGCGCACCCGGTCAGCAGGCCTCCGGGCCGGGCCCGCAGGCCTGCTGCGCCGTCCACATCCGCTGGTACAGGCCGCCCGCACGGAGCAGCCCGCGGTGCGTGCCCCGCTCAGCCACCGTGCCCTGGTCCAGCACGACGATCTCATCGACCTGGTCGAGCCCGTCCAGTTCGTGGGTGATGAGCAGGGTCGCCCTTCCCCTGGTGGTGGCCAGCGCAGTGGCGGCCAGCAGGTCCGCGGTGAGCGCGCGGCGGTTCTCCGGGTCGAGGTGTGCTGTCGGCTCGTCCAGGATGAGCAGCGCAGGATCGGCCAGCAGCGCCCTGGCCAGCGCGATCCGCTGGCGTTCCCCGCCCGACACCGCTGCGCCGCGGGCGCCGACCATGGTGTCCCAGCCCCGGGGCAGCGAGGCTATCCAGGGCAGCAGCCGTGCCCTGGCCGCCACCTCATCCAGGTCCTGCTGGCTGGCGGCCGGCCTGGCCAGCCGGATGTTCTCCGCGATGGTGGTGTCGAACAGGTGCGGATCCTGCGCGCAGCCGGTGATCACGGTGCGCACCTCATCCGGGCGGTAACTGGCCAGGTCGGCGCCGCCCAGGGTGGCCGTGCCGCCGGTCAGGTCGAGCAGCCGCAGCAGCACCGCGGCCACCGTGGACTTCCCGGCCCCGCTCGGGCCGATGAGGGCCACCCGCCGCCCGGCGGCCAGGACGAGGTCGACGCCGTCGATGGCCAGCGGCCCGCCTGGCTCGTAGCGCACCTGAGCGCCGCGCAACTCCACCCGCAGCGGCCCGCCGGGCAGTGGCCGCGGCGCGGCGGGCTCGTGCACCGGGTCCGGCGCGTCCAGCACGGCGGCTACCCGGATCGCGCTGGCCCGTGCCTGGCCCAGCTGGATGGCGGCCGCGGGCAGCGCGGTCACCGCCTCGAAAGCGGCCAGCGCGGTGAGGGTTATCACGGCGAGCGGGACCCGGCTCATGGCGCCGGAGCCAACCGCGGCCACGCCCAGCAGCAGCACCCCCCAGAGGGTGAGCCCGGCCACCGCCTGAGACAGCCCGCTGCCCAGCGCGGCACCGGCGGCAGACCCGCGGGCCAGCCGGGTCAGCTCGCCGTCCGCAACGTCCGACCTGGCCAGCGCGGCGTCCTGGGCGCCGAACGCATGCAAGTCCGCGGCCCCGGCGAGCAGGTCGGTGACCCGGGCGCTGAGCTCGCCCCGGGCGGGCGCGGTGCGCCGGGCCGCCCGCCTGGCCCGGGCCGCGGCGAGCCAGGACACCACCAGCCCGGCCACCAGCAGCCCGGCAGCCAGCACCGCGCCGGCTGGCGCGAGGATGAGCAGGCACACGGCCGCCGCGCCGGCCCCGACACCGAAGGCGGTCAGCGGCGGGGCGACGCCGCGGATGAACAGGTCCTGGGTGGCGTCCACGTCGGAAACCAGCCGGGCCAGCAGGTCACCGGAGCGGAAGTCGCGCAGCCCTGCCGGGGCCAGCCGCTCCAGCCGCTGGTAGACCCGGACCCGCACGTCGGCGAGCACCCGGAACGCCGCGTCGTGCGAGGCGAGGCGCTCGCCGTAGCGGAAGACGCCGCGCCCGACGGACAGCCCGCGGACGGCGACCACGGCGACCGAGATGGCCACGATATTGGGGTGCTGTGAGGCCCTGGCCAGCAGGAAGCCGGAGGTCGCGAGCAACGCCACCGCGCAGCCGGTGGACGCGGCACCGGCCAGCACCGCGAGCACTAGCTGGCCGCGCATCGGCCGGGCCATCCGGAGCAGCCGCAGCAGCGGGTGAGCGGCCCGCGGCGACCGGGCCCCCGGCAACTGGGCCCCCGGCAACTGGGCCCCCGGCAACTGGGCCCCCGGCAACTGGGCCCCCGGCAACTGGGCCCCCGGCAACTGGGCCCCCGGCAACTGGGCCCCCGGCAACTGGGCCCCCGGCAACTGGGCGTCCACGCCCGGGGTGGCCGCAGGCGTGCCGACCGGGTGCGCGGTCATGGCGCGGCCGTCAGGGTGTGCTGGCCGCCACCCGGGCCAGAGGCACCCGGGCCGGACTCGCCCGCGCCGGACTCGCCCGCGCCAGCATCAACGGTCCCGAGGCAGCCGGCCGCCAGCACCAGCCGGCCGTGGTCCAGCGTGATGACCCGGCTGGCGCCGCCGCTCCAGCCCTGGCTGTGGGTGACCAGGAGCACGGTCCGCCCGGTCATCAGCCGCTCGATGGTTTCCAGGATCATCCGGGCGGTGATCGGATCCAGGTGCGCGGCGGGCTCGTCGAGCAGCAGCAGCGGCGCGTCCCGGAGGAACGCCCGGGCCAGCGCGATGCGCTGCCGCTGGCCCGCCGACAGCCGGGCGCCGCGCTCGCCGACCGGCGTGTCGTACCCGCGCGGCAGGGACTCGATGAACTCCGCGGCCCCGGCCAGGCCGGCGGCGCGGGTGATGGCCGCCGGTGCCGCGTCCGGGTGGCCGAGCGCGATGCTGGCGGCCACGGTGCCTTCGAACAGGTACGGGTGCTGCGGCACCCAGGCGATCTGCCGCCGCCATCCGGCGACGTCACAGTCGGCGATGTCAGTTGCTGGCGACTCGTTGCTGCTGATCTCTATCCGGCCAGCGGTCGGCTCGGCGAAGCGGAGCAGCAATGCCAGCAGCGAACTCTTGCCGGCGCCGCTGGGGCCGGTCACCGCGATCCGCTCGCCCGGCCGGATCGCCAGCGACACCCTGTCCAGGGCCGGGACGTCGCGGCCCGGGTAGGCGAGGCTGACGGCGCGCAGCGTGATGGTGTCGCGGCGCAGGTCGGCCTGGGCCGGTGCGGCGCCCACCGCCGGGCCCACCGCCGGGCCCACCGCCGGGCCCACCGCCGGGCCCACCGCCGGGCCCACCGCCGGGCCCACCGCCGGGCCCACCGCCGGGATGCGGTGCCCGGCCGGCAGCGGTGTCTCCAGGATCTCGCAGGCGCGGCCGGCCGCGGTCACGCCTTCCATGCTGGCGTGGAACTGGGTGCCCACCGCGCGCAGCGGGAGGTACGCCTCAGGAGTGAGCAGCAATACCAGCAACGCGGTCTGGTAGCTCATGTGCCCGGCCAGCAGCCGCAGCCCCACCTCCACTGCCACCAGCGCGGTGGCGAGCGCCGCCGACAGCTCGAGCACGAGGGCGGACAGGAAGGCCACCCGCAGCGTGGCCATGGTCGCGCGGCGGTGCGCGTCCGTGACGTCCCTGATCACGGCGACCTGCGCGGTGGCGCGGCCGAACAGCTTGAGCGTGGGCAGCCCTTCGACCACATCCAGGAAGTGGCCGCCGAGCCTGGCCAGCAACTGCCACTGCCGCTGCGTGCGGGCCCGGGTCTGCAGCCCGATCAGGACCGCGAAAACCGGGATGAGCGGCAGGGTCACCGCGATGACCGCCGCGGAGATCCAGTCGGCTGCCGCGACCCGGGCGAGCACCGCGACCGGCACCAGGAAGGCGAGCACGAACTGGGGCAGGAACCGGGCGAAATAGGGATCGAGCGCGTCGAGGCCCTTGGTGGACAGGGTGGTGAGCTCACCTGCCCGCTGCCCGCCGAGCCAGGCCGGCCCGAGCCGCAGCACGTGCGCGGTGAGCTTGCGCCTCAGCTGCGACTTGACCGCCGCCGCCGCACGCAGTGCCGCGAGTTCCCCGCCGTAGGCGGCGGCCGCCCGGCCGGCCAGCACGGCGAGCAGCACCACCAGGGTCAGCGCCAGCGCCGCCACGCCGGTGCCGGTCGCCGCGGCGGCCAGCGCGTGCGCGAGCAACCCGGCCTGGGCGAGCACCAGCGCGGTGGTGACCAGTCCGAGGGCAACCGTGACGATCAGGTAGCCCCGGGCGGCCGCCGCGTGCCGGAGCAGCCGCGGATCGACCGGCCTCATGGACCGCTAGGGGCGTGCGTCACCGGGCCTGCTGGGCCGGCCGGGCCTGCTGGGCCGGCCTTGCCGGCGGGGCCGGCCGCGGCGGGCGGCAGCAGCGGCGCCCCGGTGACCCGGTGCCGGAACACCCAGTAGGTCCACCCCTGGTAGGCCAGCACCACCGGAGTGAAGATCGCGGCAACCCAGGTCATGACTGTCAGAGTGTAATGGGAGGAGGACGCATTGTGAACAGTCAGGCTGTACGCCGCGGCCGTGGTGGACGGCAGCACGTTCGGCCACAGGTCGCCGAACAGGGTCGCGACCACGAGCACCAGGGTGATCGCGGTCCCGGCGAACGCCCAGCCCTCCCGGCCGCGGAGGGCCGCCGCCACGGCGGCCAGCAGCACGACTGCGGCCAGCGCCGCGGTGATGTCCGTGGCCGCCCGGCCGTGGGTCAGCTGGCTGGCCGCGAGGAACCCCGCGGCCAGCGGCACGGTGACCGCTGCGCTGCGCACGGCCGCCCGCCGGGCCCGGGCCCGCAGGTCGCCGGTGGTCTTCAGGGACAGGAAGATCGCCCCGTGCAGGGTGAACAGGGTCAGTGTGGCCAGGCCGCCGAGCAGCCCGTACGGGTTCAGCAGGGTGAGCAGGTTCCCGGTGTAGACGTGCGCGGCATTGAGCGGCACGCCGCGCACGATGTTGGCGAAGGCAACCCCCCACAGCAGCGCGGGCAGCGCGGAGCCCCAGAAGATCGCCTGGTCCCAGCCGCGCCGCCAGCGGTTGGCGGTGACTTTGCTGCGGAACTCGAACGACACGCCGCGGATGATCAGCCCGACCAGGATGAGGAGCAGCGCGAGGTAGAAACCGCTGAACAGCGACGCGTACCAGAGCGGGAAGGCCGCGAAGGTCGCGCCGCCCGCGGTGATCAGCCACACCTCGTTGCCGTCCCAGACCGGCCCGATCGTGTTGATCATCGTGCGCCGGTCGGTGTCGTCACGGCCGAGGAATGGGAGCAGTATCCCTACCCCGAAATCGAACCCTTCCAGGACGAAGTAACCGGTCCACAGGACTGCGATGAGGATGAACCACACGGTGGTGAGTTGCACGTCAGGCCTCCGTTGGGCAGCGCGGTGGTAGCCGCGACGGGAGTCAGTAGGTGAAGGCCGGCACGGGCTCCCCGGCCCCGGGGGTGGCCGACTGGGCCGGCGGCGGCCCGGACCGGATGTGCCGGATCATCAGCCACCCCGCGATGACCGCGAGCCCGGCGTACAGCAGGGTGAACACCACCATCGAGGTCAGCACGGTGCCGGCGGCGACGCCGGGCGACACGCTCTGCGAGGTCTGCAGCACGCCGAACACCGTCCACGGCTGGCGGCCCATCTCGGTGAAGATCCACCCCATGGTGTTCGCCAGGTACGGTGCCACCACCGCGGCGATCGCGGCCCGGTAGAACCAGCGGCTGCGCGGGATCCGGCGCCGCCTGGTCAGCCACAGCCCGGCCAGGGCGAGCAGCGCGGCCAGCGTGCCGAACCCGATCATCAGCCGGAACGACCAGTAGGTCACCGGAATGTAGGGCTTGTAGTCCCCCGGCCCGTACTTCTTGGCGTACGCGCGCTGGACGTTGTTGATGCCCTGGACCGTGCCACGGGCGTCCAGGGTGGCGATCAGGGAAAGCAGGTAGGGAACCCGGACGCTCCACAGCTGCTCGTTGCCGTTCAGCGAGCCGACCGTGAAAAGCGAGAACGAGGCCGGGGATGAGGTGTTGTAGAGCGCCTCGGCGGCGGCCATCTTCATCGGCTGCTGCGAGTCCATCAGCCGGGCCTGCAGGTCGCCGGTCACCGCCGTCGCGATCCCGGCCACCAGGGTGACCACCAGGCCGAGCCGGATGGCCCGGCGGAAGAGTTCGGTGTCCCGGCGCCGGGCCAGGTGCCACGCGCTGGCCGCGACGATGAACACGCCGGCCGTCACGAGCCCGGCGAAGAAGACGTGCGGCAGGGCGGCCACTACCGTCGAGTTGGTGAGCACCGCCATGATGCTGGTCAGCTGCGCCCGGTGGGTCACCGGATTGATCCGGTAGCCGACCGGGTGCTGCATCCAGGAGTTCGCCGCCAGGATGAAGTAGGCCGACAGGTTGCTGCCGATCGCCGCAATCCAGATCGTGGCCAGGTGCACCCGCGGCGAGAGGCGGCCCCAGCCGAAGATCCACAATCCGAGGAAGGTGGACTCGGCGAAGAACGCCAGCAGGCCCTCCATGGCCAGCGGGGCACCGAAGACATCCCCAACGAATCGTGAGTAGGCGGACCAGTTCATGCCGAACTGGAATTCCTGGACGATGCCCGTGACCACGCCAACCGCGAAGTTGATCAGGAAGAGCGCGCCGAAGAACTTCGTCAGGCGCAGGTAGTCAGGGTTCTTCTTGATCAGCCACGCGGTCTGCAGGCCGGCCACCATCAGCGACAGCCCGAGCGTCAGTGGCACGAAGATGAAGTGGTAGACGGTGGTGATCCCGAACTGCCACCGTGCGAGATCGAGCACGCTCACGTTGTCCCCTTCTCTCTGCGGGCACCCTGCAGGAGTGCGAACATGGGCCTGCGTGTGGATCTTCACCGCGACAGGGCACCGCCGGGAAGGGACGTTCGGCGCTTCGGTGCAGGGACGTTGGTCACCGGCACTGCACTGGTCACACCACTGTGGGCCTAATGGCCCCAAGCCCGGGGACGTCGGGCCGATGCCTGGGACGGTGCCCGGGGCCGACGATTGAGTCAGGCAGGGCGAGTCGGCGCGTACCCCTGGATGTGACGCCGATGGCTAGCGCTGGGAGGAGGGCCATGAAGGCCAACGTGGGTGACCGGCTGGTCACGGAAGGGCCCGATAACCAGCGGGAATGCCTGATCATCGGCCTGCAGCACGCCGATGGCTCGCCACCGTACGTGGTTCGCTGGATGACCGACGGGCATATCGCGCTGGTGTTCCCCGGGCCGTACACGAGGCTCGTGCGCAGCCAGAACGATACCGAGCACGACCACCTGGCCACGTTATGGCGAGCCAGCCCGCGGCGGGCCGACTAGCGGCGGGGCTGCCGTCGAGCGGCACGGCCATCTGGCACCTGCCCGGCGGGGATTTCAGCTATGCCGAGTTCCGGTTCACTCCGGGCGATCTCAGCTACAACGTCTCGCCAGCACGGCCGCGGCTCGCCGCCCGGCCGGCTCAGTGTCCGGTTCGTTACGGCTGGGTGCCTGCTTCCTTTACACCGCGCTCCCGTGCCCGGGCAGGGGTGCGCGCGCACCGCTGACCGGCGATGATGGTTTCATGATCCTGCACGCCCGGCCAACGCGGCAGGACGCCGCCACGAACGGGGCCACCAGTCCCGGCCGGGCTGGCAGCGGCGGGGCTGCGGCGGGAAGGCTGATGGCCTGGGAAACTGGGACTTTTGCCCCTAATCAGGGCAATCCAGACATGTCAGGGTGGCGCTGGGGGTGTCCCGGAGGAACTGGAGGATGAGTTGACCGCGCTCACGGTAGCGGGGAATTCGTATGCCCTGCTCGCGGACGGCACCACCATCACCATCCGGCCAGCCGGCCCGGCGGACTACGAGCCGGTCAAGCAGCTGCATGAGGCGATGTCCCCGGACAACCTCTACCTCCGCTTCTTCAGCATGAGCCGGCAGGCGGGTGAGCAGGAGGCCCGCCGGGTGTGCCGGGACAGCGGACCGGCGCACGGCGCGCTCCTCGGCTTCCTGGGTGACGAACTGGTCGGCGTCGCCAGCTACGAGCCGACCACTCACCCGGAGACCGCAGAGGTCGCGTTCGCGGTGGCCGACAAGATGCACGGCCGCGGTGTCGCCACGCTGCTGCTCGAGCACCTGGTATCGCTTGCCCGGGAGCAGGGCGTGCGGGTCTTCACCGCATCGACGCTGCCGGAGAACACCGCGATGCTGCGGGTGTTCGCCGACGCCGGCCTCGGCGTGCAGCGCAGGCTGGACGACGGGGTGATCGAGCTGACCATGCCGATCCCGCGCAGTGCCGCACTCAGCGAGGCCAGCACGTACCTGGACGCGGTGGCGGGCCGGGAACAGCGGGCCGACGTGGCCAGCCTGGACCCCCTGCTCGCGCCTGGCTCCGTGGCGGTGATCGGCGCGGGCCACCGGGTCGGCTCGATCGGCCGGTCGATCCTGCTCAACATCCGCGACGCCGGGTTCACCGGCGCCCTGTACGCGGTGAACCCGCACTTCGCCGACATCGAGGGCATCCCGTGCGTCCCGTCGCCGGCCACGCTGCCCGAGGCGCCGGACCTGGCCGTGGTGACCGTGCCCGCGGCCAGCGTGCTCGACGTGGTCCAGGAATGCGGCAAGCGCGGGGCCAGGTCACTGGTGGTGATCACCTCCGGGCTCACCTCCCCGCAGTCAGCCAGCCTGCTCGACGCCTGCCGCCACTGGGGCATGCGGCTGGTCGGCCCGAACTGCTTCGGCATCGCCGTGCCAAGCCTCGGCCTGGACGCCACGTTCGCCGTGCATCACCCGTCGCCCGGCGTGGCCGGCCTGGTCGTCCAGTCCGGCGGGGTCGGCGTGGCGCTGCTCGAGCATTTCTCCCGGCTGGGGATCGGGATCTCCTCCTTCGCCTCGGTCGGCGACAAGCTGGACGTGTCCGGCAACGACATGCTCCAGTGGTGGGCGGGAGACGGCATCACCCGGCTCGCCGTGCTCTACCTGGAGTCTTTCGGGAACCCGCGCAAGTTCGCCCGCACCGCGGCCCGGGTCAGCGCCACCATGCCGGTGCTCACCGTGCACGCCGGGCGGTCGGCGCCGGGCCAGCGCGCCGCCGCCTCGCACACCGCGGCGGCAGCCGCGCCGCTGATCACCCGGCAGGCGCTGTTCGAGCAGGCGGGCATCATCGCCACCACCAGCTTCGGCGAACTGCTCGAGGCGGCCGTGCTGCTCGCCGCCCAGCCGGTCCCCGGGGGCAGCAGGGTCTCCGTCGTATCCAACGCCGGCGGGGCCGGCGTGCTGGCCGCGGACGCGTGCGTGGAGGCGGGCCTGGCCGTCGCCACGCCGAGCCACCCCGCGCAGGCCCGGCTGGCCGAGATCCTGCCGGTCGGCGCCGCGCTCGGCGGGCCGGTGGACGTCACCGCCGCGGTCAGCGCCGAGGCGTTCGGCACGGTCCTGGCGATCACGGCCGGCGACGCCGGCGTGGACGCGGTCATCGCCCTCGTCGTCCCGACATCGGCCTCCGACCTGATCCCGGCCCTCACCTCGGCCCGGCTGCCCGTCCCGCTCGCCGCGGTCGTGCTTGATCAGCCCGAGGCCGTCCAGATCCTGCCGGGCACCGACGGCGGCCCGGGCGTGCCCGCCTACGCCTACCCGGAAAGCGCAGCCCGCGCCCTCAGCCGGGCCGCGCGCTACGGGTCGTGGCGGTCGCGGCCCGCGGACACGGTCCCGCGGATCGACGGCCTGCGGGTGGCCGAGGCCCGGGAGCTGATCGCCTCGTTCCTGCAGCGGGTACCCGGCGGCGGCTGGCTGCCCGCTGACGAGGCCGACCGGCTGCTGCGCTGCTACCAGCTGCCAATGGCCGCCTCAAGGCTGGTCACCGACGCGGACCAGGCGGCCGCCGCCACCGTGGAACTGGGCGGCCAGGTGGCGCTCAAGGCAGAGGTGCCCGGCCTGGTGCACAAGAGCGACGCCGGCGCGGTGCTGCTGGGCGTGACCGGGCCCGACGCGGCCCGCGAGGCATTCCGCACCCTCGCGGCGCGCTTCGCCGGCAACTTCTCCGGTGCGCTCGTCCAGCCCATGATCACCGGGGGCACGGAGGTCATCATCGGGGTGGTCCAGGAGCCGGTGTTCGGCCCGCTCGTGGTGTTCGGCCTCGGCGGGGTGGCGACCGAGGTGCTCGGCGACCACGCGGCCCGGCTCGCCCCGCTGACCACCACCGACGCCGACGACCTGATCCACTCGATCCGCGCCGCCCCGCTGCTGCTCGGTCACCGCGGCCAGCCGCCCGCGGACATCGGCGCGCTGCGCGACACGCTGCTCCGGATCTCCCAACTGGCCGATGACCTGCCGCAGGTCGCCGAGCTCGACCTCAACCCGGTGATCGCCTGCGCCGACGGTGTCACCGCGGTGGACGCCCGCATCCGGGTCACCAGCCATGGGGCAGCCGACCCGTTCCTGCGCCAGCTGCCAGCGCCCAGGCGCACCGGCACCTGAGCGCATGGGACGCCAGCATGCGGGGAGATCCGCGACGCGCGCGACCTGAGCCCTGCGAACCACAGACCGGAAGGAGCCCTACGGACATGACGGTGACCACGAGGCCGGAACTCACCAGCGATCAGTTTCAGGCCCTTGATGGGTACTGGCGCGCCGCGAACTACCTGTCGGTGGGCCAGATCTACCTGATGGGGAACCCGTTGCTCACCGAGCCGCTGCGGCCCGAGCACATCAAGCCGCGGCTGCTCGGCCACTGGGGGACCACCCCCGGGCTGAACTTCCTCTGGACCCACCTGAACCGGGCGATCGTCACCCACGGCCTGGACATGATGTACGTGATCGGCCCGGGGCACGGCGGCCCGGCGGCGATCGCGAACACCTGGCTGGACGGCAGCTACAGCGACGTGTACCCGAGCATCCCGCGCGACGGCACCGGGATGGCCAGGCTGTTCCGCCAGTTCTCCTTCCCCGGCGGGGTGCCCAGCCACGTGGCCCCCGAGACGCCCGGATCCATCCACGAAGGCGGGGAGCTGGGCTATTCCCTCTCGCACGCCCACGGCGCCGCGTTCGACAACCCGGGCCTCATCGTGGCCTGCGTGATCGGGGACGGCGAAGCGGAGACCGGGCCGCTGGCCACGAGCTGGCATTCCGGCAAGTTCCTCAACCCGGCGCGAGACGGTGCGGTGCTGCCGATCCTGCACCTGAACGGCTGGAAGATCGCGAACCCCACCGTGCTGGCCCGGATCCCCGAGCACGAACTGGCCGAGCTGCTGCGCGGCTACGGCTACGCCCCGGTGTTCGTTTCCGGGTCCGACCCGAAGACCATGCACGCGGAGATGGCCGGGGTGCTCGACGGCGCCATCGACCGCATCCGTGCCATCCAGGACGAGGCGCGCTCCGGCCGGGGCGCCCCGGTCCATGACGGCCCGGTCCATGACGGCCCGGATCACGGCGGCTCCCGCGAACGCTGGCCGATGATCGTGATGCGCACCCCGAAGGGCTGGACCGGCCCGGCCGTCGTCGACGGGCGCCCGGTGGAGGGCACCTGGCGCGCGCATCAGGTGCCACTTGCCGAGGTGCGGACCAACCCGGCGCACCTGCGCCAGCTCGAGGAGTGGATGCGGTCCTACCGGCCGGCGGAGCTCTTCGACGCTGAAGGGCGCCCGCACGGGGAGATCCTCGGTTTCGTCCCGCCGGGCGAACGCCGGATGGGGTCCAACCCGCACGCCAATGGCGGCCTGCTGCTGCGCGACCTCGCGCTGCCCGACTTCCGTGACTACGCGGTGCGCGTGGACCAGCCCGGGGCGCGCAACTCCGAACCGACCAGGGTGCTCGGCAACCTGCTGCGCGACGTGGCCAAGCTGAACGCGCAGGCGCAGAACTTCCGGGTCGTCGGGCCGGACGAGACCCAGTCGAACCGGCTGGACGCGCTGCTCGAGGTCACCGGGAAGACCTGGGAGGAGGCGACCCTGCCGGTCGACGAGCACCTGGACCCGGCCGGCCGGGTGATGGAGATCCTCTCCGAGCACACCTGCCAGGGCTGGCTGGAGGGGTACCTGCTGACCGGGCGGCACGGCCTGTTCTCCTGCTACGAGGCGTTCATCCACATCGTGGACTCGATGTTCAACCAGCACGCGAAATGGCTGAAGACCAGCCGGGCGCTGCCCTGGCGGCGGCCGGTCGCCTCGCTCAACTACCTGCTCACCTCGCATGTGTGGCGCCAGGACCACAACGGGTTCTCCCACCAGGACCCGGGGTTCGTCGACCATGTGGTGAACAAGAAGGCGGAGGTCGTCCGGGTCTACCTGCCGCCGGACACCAACACCCTGCTCTCGGTCGCCGACCACTGCCTGCGCAGCCGCGACTACGTGAACGTGATCGTGGCGGGCAAGCAGCCGGCCCCGGACTGGCTGGACATGGACGCGGCGGTGCTGCATTGCACCCGGGGCGCCGGGATCTTCGAGTGGGCCAGCAGCGACCGCGACGGCGCCCAGCCCGACGTGGTGCTCGCCTGTGCCGGGGACGTGCCCACCCTGGAAGTGCTGGCCGCCACCAGCATCCTCGCCGAGCACCTGCCCGACCTTAAGGTGAGGGTGGTCAACGTGGTGGACCTGATGCGGCTGCAGCCGGAGACCGAGCATCCGCACGGGATGAGCGACGCCGAGTTCAACGCGCTGTTCACCACGGACCGGCCGGTCATCTTCGCCTACCACGGCTACCCGTGGCTGATCCACCGGCTCACCTACCGCCGGGACGGCCACCACTACATCCATGTCCGCGGCTACAAGGAGGAAGGCGCCACCACCACCCCCTTCGACATGGTGGTGATGAACGACATGGACCGGTTCCACCTGGTGATGGACGTCATCGACCGCGTCCCGGGACTCAGCGACCGGACCGCGTGGCTGCGCCAGAAGATGACCGACGCCCGCACCCGGCACCGCGCCTGGACCCGTGAATACGGCGAGGACATGCCAGAAGTCCGCGACTGGACGTGGCCCGGGCCCGCGGCGGACAGCGCGCCCCCCGCCGATCCGGCCTGATGGACATCCTCGTCGTCAACACCGGGTCGAGCAGCCTCAAGCTGAGCGTGCTCGATCCGGCTGACCAGGTCGTGGCCGCTACCGAGGTGGAGCACTGGGACACCGACGAACCGCCCGCTGATCTCACCACTTTCCTCAACGGGCTGAGCGGCGTCGGTGCCGTCGGCCACCGCATCGTGCACGGCGGGCCGACGCTGCAGTCGGCCGCCCTCATCGATGACGGCGTCCGGCAGGCGATCGAGGCTGCCACCGACCTCGCGCCGCTGCACCAGCCCAGGGCGCTGGCCGGCATCGACGTGGTGTCGGCGCTGCTGCCGGACGTCCCGGCGGTCGCCTGCTTCGACACCGCGTTCCACGCCCGGATGCCGGCCGCGGCGGCGACCTACGCCCTGCCCGCTGCCTGGCGGGAACGCTTCGGCCTGCGCCGGTACGGCTTCCATGGCCTGTCGCACGGTTATGCCACCCGCCGGGCCGCGCAGTTGCTCGGCACCTCGGCCGACGCGCTCCGGCTGGTGTCCTGCCACCTCGGCGCCGGCGCGTCGCTCGCCGCCGTCCGCTTCGGCCAGAGCGTGGACACCACGATGGGCTTCACCCCGCTCGAGGGCCTGGTGATGGCCACCAGGGCCGGCAACACCGACCCGGGCCTGCTGCTCTGGCTGCTCCGCGACGGCGGGCTGGGCCTGGAGGAGTTGGCGACGGGGCTGGAACATGGGTCAGGGCTGGCCGGGCTGGCCGGCTCGGCTGACATGCGCGACGTGATCCGCGCTGCGGACGCCGCGGACCCCGCCGCGACGCTCGCCCTGGAGGTCTACCTTCACCGGCTGCGCCAGTTGATCGCCGGGATGGCCGCCGCCATGGATGGCCTCGACGTGCTGGTCTTCACCGGCGGTATCGGCGAGCACCAGCCGACCGTGCGGGCGCGGGCGGCGCTCGGCTTCCTCGGGGTCGGCATCGACCCGCAGCGCAACCTCGCCGCCGCCGCGGACGCCGACATCAGCGCCGCCGGGTCGGCGGTCGCGACCCTGGTGGTAACCGCCCGGGAAGACATCGAGATGGCCCACCAGGTCCGCCAGGTCCGCGCCGCGGCGCGCACGGCGGGTTAGCCGGGAGTACCGCGCAGGGCCAGCCGATGCGCTGGCCAGCCCCGATGACCAGCAGATCGGCTGGCTGGCGACCGCGACGAGAACCTCGCCCGGCTCGCCGCGCGGGCCGCGATGGCCTCGATGCTGGGCACCCTCACCGCGCAGGACCGGGAGCGATTCCAGGAGACCACGGCGCTCACCCTGGCTGTGCCGGAGATCCGGGCCCGCGCGCTGGATGAGTTCGCCCGCACCCTGGACGTGATCACCACCGCCCTGGCCGCCCGCAGCGGCCGTGAGCCGGACGACTTCCAGGTACGCATCCTGGCCGGGGCGATCTTCGGGGTGATCCTCGCGACAACCTTGCCGACCCTGGAGAAAGGCCAGGTCGAGATCGACGACATCTTCGCGTCGGTCGATGCCGGACTGGCCCAGCTGCAGGCCAGGCTGCCGCTCTAGCTAACCATCGTGGCCCTCACCCAGCCCGGGCGGGTGAACGGTCGCCAGGAGGCCACGGCGGTCCAGCGCGGCGCGGTCGCGGCCGGGGTCCTTCGCGTCAGCGCTTGCGCCCGATCCCCCCGACCCAGCTGACCTCCGCGGGCAGCGGCCGCAGGTCTTGCCGTTCAGGCCGCCACTCCGAGACAAGGACGAGGCCCGGCTCGATCATCTCCAGCCCGCCGAATGCCAGCGCGGCGAAATCATCCGTGACCCTGGCCTGGGCCGGCACGCCACCGTCCCGGTAGGCCCGCTCCAGGCCGCCGACCCCGGCCGGGTCGTACTCGGGCGTGACGTGCGAGGCGACCAGGTAGCTGCCCGCGGGCAGCGCGCCGAGCAGGGCGGCCACCATCGCCGCCGGATCGTCGGCGTCGGTCAGGAAGTGCAGGATCGCCACCAGCATCAGCGCGACCGGCCGGGTCACGTCGAGCACGTCACCGACCGCGGGATGGGCCAGGATCGCACCGGGGTCGCGCAGGTCCGCGTCGATGTACGCGGTCCGTCCCTGGGGGCTGCTGGTCAGCAGACTCCGGGCGTGGGCCAGCACGATCGGGTCGTTGTCCACGTAGACGACCCGGCAGTCCGGCGCCGCGGCCTGCGCGACCTCGTGCACGTTGTTCGCGCTCGGCAGCCCGGTGCCGATGTCCAGGAACTGGCGGATACCCGCCTCGTGGACCAGGTAGCGGACGGCGCGGCCGAGGAAGGCCCGGTTCTCCCGGACCGCTGTGCGCACCGCCGACCAGCTGCGCATGGCCAGTTCCGCGGTCTGCCGGTCCGCCGCGAAGTTGTCCTTGCCGCCCAGGTAGTAGTCATACATCCGGGCCGAATGTGGCCTGCTCGTGTCGATCGGCGACCCCATCCAGTCACCCTCCGCTCGGTCCTGCGCGTGCCCGGCCATCCCCACGGCAGCGCTCGGTCAGCACCCCTCTGGGATCTTACGGCAGCGCGGGGGCGTGCCGCCTCCGCCGGCGCGGCAAGACCTGGCGTTCCCTGGCACCGCGCCCGATCCGGTCACCGTGCCAGGCGACACTGTCCTGGCCGTCGCGGTACAGGCACAGGCCCGCGGTGCACAGCGGCTCGCCAAGCTCCGCGCCGTAGTGCGCGTCGAGCGCGCGGCGCGCCGCGGCCAGCGCGGGGTCGGGCAGCGGCTCGCCCGCCGCGTAGAAGCAGAGCAGCCGGGGAACGTCCACCACCCGCTCATACATCCGCCGCTTTTCCTCGCGCCACGGCACGACCTCGCGCAGCCGGTCGAACAGGACCGCGGCGCCAGCCATCCACGCGGGCCGGATGTCCACCCAGGCCCCGCGGGCCAGCATGATCCGGCGCACCGAGGAACCGAGCGGGCCGGGAACCGGCTCGTTGCCCAGGTCGAGCAGTGATCCCTGGAAAGCAGTCTCCATAGGCCGAGCATACGAGATTAATCAAATGTATGTTCGATAACAGATCAGTTGAGCCGGCCACTGGCCGGGGGCGAACGCCCTAGAGTGATCCCCGTGGCAGGCCGTGAACTAGGCGAGATCGTCGAGGCAGGGTGGGCGGACGCGCTGGCGCCGGTCGCGGGCCGGATCAGCGCGATGGGCGACTTCCTGCGGGCCGAACTGGCCGCGGGCCGCCGGTACCTGCCAGCGGGTGACCGGGTGCTCCGCGCCTTCCAGCAGCCGCTGGGCGAGGTGCGGGTACTGATCGTCGGCCAGGACCCCTACCCGACGCCGGGCAATCCGGTCGGGCTGAGCTTCTCGGTCGCGCCCGAGGTGCGCCGGCTGCCGCCCAGCCTGATCAACATCTTCCGGGAGTACACCGCTGATCTCGGCTACCCGGCGCCCTCGACGGGCGATCTCACTCCGTGGAGTGAGCGCGGCGTGCTGTTGCTGAACCGGGTTCTCACCGTCGAGCCGGGCAAGCCGGGGTCACATCGCGGGAAAGGCTGGGAAGAGGTCACCGAGCAGGCCATCCGGGCGCTCGCCGCCCGGCGGTCGCCGCTGGTGGCCATCCTGTGGGGGCGCGATGCCCGCAACCTGGCACCGTTGCTCGACGGCGTCCCGCTGATCGAGTCACCCCACCCGAGCCCGAACTCCGCCGACCGCGGTTTCTTCGGCTCCCGGCCGTTCAGCCGGGCCGGCGCGCTGCTTGAGCAGCAGGGCGCCGAAGCCATCGACTGGAAGCTGCCCTAGCCTCGGAGAGTGTCAGAAAAACGGTGTGAGGGGGTGATCGCACGTCGACCGGCTCACCGCTCCCCCCGCGAGCTGGAAGACGTCATTGACCTGGACGACTCCCTCGGCATTGAGCTGGCCACCGCCACGGGCGAAATCGACCTGTCCACCCCGACCGGCCGCATGATCGCCCGCACTCTCGGCGCGGCCGCCCGCCACGAAGCCGAGGACAAAGCCGAACGGCAAGCCCGGGAACGCCGTCAGCAGGCCCAGGTCGGACGACTACCTGCTCGGCGGGAAAGATCATTACCCCGCCGACCGGGAGGCCGCCCAGAGCATCCTGGTCGACTTCCCCGAGGTCGAGCACGTCGCCCGCGCCAACCGGCGCTTCGTCACCCGCGCCGTCCGCTACGTCGCCGCGCAGGGCATCACCCAGTACCTCGACATCGGGGCGGGACTGCCGACTGCCCCCGCCGTGCACGAGACCGCCCAGCAAGCCGACCCGGCCGCCCGGGTCGCCTACGTGGACAACGACAGCCTGGTCATCACCTACGCCCGCGCTTTACTCGCGGGAGGCCCCGGCGTCACCGTCGTCCCCGGCGACATGCGCAACCCCGCCGCCATCCTCGCCAACCCGGACCTACGCCTGCTCATCGACCTGGAACAACCGGTATGCCTCTTGCTCGCCTCCGTGCTGCACTTCCTGCTGCCCGCCGAGGCAGACGCCACCGTCGCCGGGTCCGCGCCGCCATGGCCCCCGGCAGTTACTTCATCGCCTCGGCGGGCACCTCCACTGGCACGAACCCCGCGCTCATCGACCGGCTACGCAGCGCCTACGCCGGCACCAGCGACATCACCGGCCGCCCCGCCGAGGAAATCGCCGACTGGTTCAGCGGGCTAGAGCTGATCCCGCCCGGCCTGGTCGACGTCGACGCATGGCGGCCCGGCAGCCCCTGGCACTGGCTCACCCCACCTGCCGCACGGATCATCGGAGCCGTCGGGCGGAAGACGTCACGATGACTGACGCCACGACCCTGGCCCCGCGCCCGGCCCACCGCTGGATCACCACACTGGACGGCCACCGGCTGCAGCAGGCACGCCGCCAGCACGGCCTGACCCAGGCAGAACTGGCCGGCCAGGCCGGGATCAGCCTGGCCACTGTGGGCAGGCTGGACGACAGCACCACCCGCCCTGTCGCAGCCGCACCCTGGCCCGGCTCGCTGCCGCCTTGCACACCGAACCTGCCACCCTCACCCCCGCCACAACAGCACCCGGCCATGAACAGCCCAGCCACGCAACGTCACCTGACACCACATGACCACCCGTACGCCCCGGCGCGGTGGCTGGGCTCTGGCACCGGGACGGCGATTTTTACCCACCTTGCATGGGCCGGGACCCTAAGCCAGGGGGCCATGCCGGGCCAAAGTGGCAGGCAAGGGACGCCCGGCCCCCGGCGAGGGTATGGCCCCCTGGCTCCCAGCCCATGCAAGGACACCGGCCAAAAATCGCCGCCCCTCCACAGCACCGGACGCGCACCCCGCCGCGCGCCAACTTTCCTCCGTAGCCTGTCAGCCAGGCAAGACAAGCATGCGGGGAAGATCTTGCACGACTTTAATGGCACATATTGACAACGCCGCTATGACAGCGGTTTGGGCCCACCCTTTCGGATGCCCAAGGGTGAGCGAGGCGGTTACCATCCGGGCCGGCAAGCGTGCCTGGTGGGTGCGGCCGGACGGGGACGAGGGCCGCAGCCGGCCCGGGAATGTTGAGCGGTCAACTATCGTTGGGGCGATTGCGGTCCTGCGGAAGCCCGCACCGGCCCGGCGAGGCCGCCCAGACGTTCCGATTCAGGCTGGACCCAACGCTTAACGGAGGAGATGCCATGCCCGCGGTGACTGTAGAGGACATCCTGGTCCTGCCGCGCATCCAGGAGCCGGACACCGCGACCGCGGCCGAGCGGCCGGTCGTGTCGGTGACGACCGCGCCGTCGGGGTTCGAGGGCGAGGGCTTCCCGGTCCGGCGTGCCTTCGCCGGCGTGGACCTGCGCCAGCTGGACCCGTTCATCCACATGGACCAGATGGGCGAGGTCGACTACGCGCCGGGTGAGCCGAAGGGCACCGCCTGGCATCCGCACCGCGGTTTCGAGACCGTCACCTACATCATCGACGGCGTGTTCCGGCACCAGGACTCCAACGGCGGCGGCGGGCTGATCACCAACGGTGACACCCAGTGGATGACCGCTGGCGGCGGCATCCTGCACATCGAGGAGCCGCCGGAGGACCTGGTCATGAGCGGCGGCCTCTTCCATGGCTTCCAGCTGTGGGTGAACCTGCCGCGGCGGCTCAAGATGACCAACCCGCGCTACCAGGACATCCGGGCCGGCCAGGTGTCGCTGCTGTCCTCCCCCGACGGCGGCGCGCTGGTCCGGGTCATCGCCGGGGACCTTGACGGCCACCAGGGCCCGGGTGTCACGCACACCCCGATCACACTGCTGCACGTCACCCTCCAGCCCGGGGCGCAGCTCCGGCTGCCGTGGCGCCGCGACTTCAACGCCCTGATCTACGTGCTCGGCGGCTCGGGCACCGTCGGCCAGGACCGCCGGCCCGTCCGGACCGGCCAACTGGCCGCGTTCGGCACCGGTGACGCGATCACCGTCGCCGCCACCCAGACCCAGGAGGGCCCCGGCCGCGAGCTCGACATCCTGGTCCTCGGCGGCCAGCCGATCCGCGAGCCCGTCGCCGCCTACGGCCCGTTCGTGATGAACACCAGGGACGAGCTGGTCCAGGCGTTCGAGGACTTCCAGGCGGGCAGGCTCGGCACCATCCCGGCCCAGCGCACCACCGAGGTCCCGGCCGAGAACCACCCCGGACACGACGTCCTCTAACGCAGCACTCCATCGGCGCGGTGCGCTGGGCCCCTTATAGGGGGACGCAACAAATACGAAAACCCGCCCGCGCCCGGCCACGGCGGCCGACTGATCATCGAGTGGACAGCTCAACTCTGACCCAGCCCCGCCCAGGCTAGCGACAAGGAGGACTCTACCCGGGCCGCGCGGACCCAAGCCCCCACAGGCGCGCCGCGCGGCCCGGCTATGAGGAACCACACCACCCGACCAAGGTGGCCCGCCCACCCGCCCCAACCACGCCGTGGTACCGGCCGCGAGCCACTGACCCATCCCGGCCAATGCCCCAAAACGGTGCGCCCTGCGGGCGCGCAGCATCGCCAGGCGCACGTCATCAGCGCGAATCGCTCGATAGCCGACCGAGAGACCCCGGACCAACCAGGCGAGCGGTATAAATGTGAGGCTTGGGGGTGGGAACCATGAAAGCGCGATCAGCAGTAGCCGCCGCCACGGCGGCCATGGTGGCACTGCCGGGCTGCTCCAGCCCGGCACACCAGGAAGCCACGAGCACACCCGCTGCCCACGCAAGCCGCCAGACTTCGCCCGCAGCGGCATCACCGTCACCGCCGACGCCAACCCCCACCCCGGCTGCAACCGCATCCAGCGTCGGCATGTCCTGCCACCTCGGCTACGACGGCGAAACCGGCAACCTGCTCCCACTCAAGGCAGCCAACGCAAGCTATACGTCAGCTTTCCTAGCCACCCTCACCGACATCTCAGGACACGACGTCACGGTCAACGGCTTCACCGAGCAAACTCTCAGCTCAACCGGCCAGATCATCGACACGCACGACATCGACAACACGGTCGCCTCCGGGCTTCCACGCTTCCTCGCCCCCGGAGAAAGCGCATCATTCCTCATCGACTTCCAGAACCTCAGTGGCAGCGTATACGTCTCGAACGCCGACTACATGAAGTCATACTGCGTGATCCTCGCAACGTGGTAGAGCAGCACCCGGCACGACCACACCACGCACCGCCCCTGTCAGAAGCCGGCAGGCAGATCCTGTCAGGTTTCCCCCCACACCCCCCTTCCTGACACCCCTCCGGGCACACCCAAGGGCCGCGCAAGCGCGGCCACAACTAGTTGTGGTACAGACAGGACCACAGCGGGCGAGGAACAATCAGCGGCACAACCGAAACCGGGGCACAGGCAAGAAGCCAGGCAGAAACGGAACCACCACACCGGCACAGACCGAAACCCAGAACCAGGGTCCATGTCCACACAGACGCGAAACCACGGCTCAGGGCACACCAAGGCATGGCCGCCCCGGGCACGTAAAAGGGGCAGCGCAAACACAACGATGCCCTCCAGGCTAGGGGGCCAACCTGAGCGCGCCTCAGCTCAGGTCGAAGTCACCAGCCTTGATCCCGGCGGTGAACCCCCGCCAAGCGGCGGGGGTGATGACAAGCTTCGGCCCGTCCGGGTTCTTCGAATCGCGCACAGCGACGAACCCCGGCAGGTTCCGGGCAACCTCAACACAGCTACCGTTCCCGCCGCTGCGGGCGCTCTTGCGCCACTCGGCGCGGCGCAGATCTCGTGCGTCCACTTCCGCGCCCCCTCTCATGATCATTTAATGGCATCCGCCTGCCTGGCGATGAGGGCAACCGACTCCTCATGCCCGAGGGCAAGGGTGCTCAGGCGCTCCAGTGCAAGGTTATACCGGAAAACCTCGGCTTCCCGCTCCACGTAGATGTTGCTGGTCATGTTCTCCAGGTAGACCACATCCGGTGCGATCAGCTCCGGAAAGCGGAGGATCGTGAACTCACCCGTGACCGCCGGATGCGCACCCGCCACGTTCGGAAGCACCTGAATCTGAACATTGGGCCATCCCGCGACCTCTACGAGGTAGCGGAGCTGGGCACGCATGACACCGGCTCCGCCTACCAAGCGCTCAAGCGCTGCCTCATCCAGGACAACCGCCAGCTCAAGCGGGTTCTCGCGGGTCAGGACACGCTGCCGGGACATGCGTACCTGAACGCGCCTCTCGACCTCACCCGGCGGCGAGATCAGCAGCGTGGACCGGATGATCTCACGGGCATACTCTTCGGTCTGGAGCAGACCGGGCACGATCTGCGCCGCGTACCAGCCCGCCGACTCCGCGTCCGACTCAAGAGCGATCAGCGTGGCGTACTCAGGCCCAAGCATGTCCGCGTACGCATCCCACCAGCCGCGCTGGCGGGCCGTCCGGCCAAGCTCCGTCAGCCGCTCACGGTGCTGAGCAGAAATCTCGTACAAGTCAAGCAGCAACTGCAAGTCAGCCGGGCTCACCGCCGTGCGTGCCGTCTCCACCCGCGAGACCTTCGCCGCCGACCAGCCGAGTCGCGCCGCCACTTCCTCGCCCGTCAGCGCCGTCTCATCACGCAGGCGGCGAAGCTCCGCAGCGAGCTGCCGGGAACGCACCGATGGTGCTCGCCTCTCGGCCATCGCGGATGTCCTCTCACTCGCCCCCAGGTGTGCTGATCAAGTCTGCCGCAAGCGACCCCGTAACCAGAGAGAACTACTAACTCGTTTGTTTGCGTGAAAGCTTGCACATCTCTTTGCGTGATGACAGTCTTGCTACACCTTCGGACGCTCTAGAAACAACCACGAACCTCACGGGTCCCGAGGGCAAGGAGAGGCCACATGCATGAGCACGGACACCCCGCGCCACACGCCTTGGCCGCCCCTCCGCTCGACTGGTCTCGCACCTTCCCGGCCAGCCCCGGAGAAGCCCGCGAAGCACGCCGGTTCCTGTCCTCCATCCTTGACGGCTCCCCGGCCGCCGATGACGCCGTTCTATGCCTTTCCGAGCTGGTCTCAAACGCCATAGTTCATAGCCACTCATGCAGGCCAGGCGGGACCTTCACCGTCTCCGCCCAGGTGAACGCAAGCTTTCTCCGCGTCGAAGTCCACGACGGGGGCGGCCCCTGGACCCAGCCAGTCCGCAGCCGCGACGGTGCGCACGGGCGCGGTTTACTGATCGTCGCCCGCCTCGCCACTGCCTGGGGCCGCACAGGTGACAGCGAAACCGGCTGGACGGGCACAACGCACCGCGCTGATGCCGAAGGTGCCTGGAGCAACGGTTGACCTACTGGCGCGAGCCAGCAGTGCGTGAGGTGCTCGCACGGACCGGCTGGTTCTGTCGTCTCCTTCGACCACGTCGCCGGCCGGAAGGAGCCGTGGCTCTTCGTTCTCGCCCGCGCCGCCAGGGCGGCTACGTAGTCGCGGTCGTGCTGGTCAGCAGAGTTGCGCTCGGTGGGCCGGGGTGGCGGGCGTGGCGGCGCGGGGCTCGGGCGAAGTTGTCGTGGGCGATCCTGCAGGTCCCCTGGGACGCACGACGCGCACCGCTGACGGGTGTCCGGAGATGAAACTTTCCTGATCGGCGCGGACGTTTCCGGGGTCCCACAGCCGCCATGGATCGGGGCTGCTGCCGCAGCGCGCAGCTTCTCCGCGGGCACAACGTGCCTGGTCGCAGCCATATTCCTGGCCGGGCCGGCGTCGGCGGCGGTGACCCCGCGGGCCGCTGCCACCGCCCGGGCCCAGCCCGCGCGGCCACCCCCGGGCCCGATAGCTGTACCAGGCCGAGGGGACATGCCTATGTTCGCGGCAGAGCGGCCGGCCTGGCCCGTCCCGACCCTCTTCCCGCCATCTGGGCCTGGACTGCCACGAGGAGGATCCCCGCATGAGACCAACGCTGCGCATCAGAGCTGGGTATTTCCGGTTGCGACAGGTGCTCGCCGCATTAGCTGTACTCGGACTCGGCAGCGCCGGCCTGGCTGCTGTCGCGGCCGCGCCAGCCAGCGCGGCTACTTCCTGTCAGGTCGCCTACTCGGCGAATTCCTGGAGTACCGGCTTCACGGCGTCGATCACCATCACGAATGAGGGCTCGGCCCTCACGTCCTGGACCCTGGCCTACTCCTACAGCGGCAACCAGCAGCTGACCCAGGGCTGGTCCGGGAACTGGTCCCAGTCCGGTGAGAACGTCACCGTGACCAACGCCAGCTGGAACGGCTCCCTGGCGACCGGCGCCTCCACCCAGATCGGCGCGAACTTCAGCTACAGCGGCACCAATACCGCGCCGACGGCTTTCACCATCAACGGCACGGCCTGCACCGGCAGCGGCTCCCCGTCGCCGAGCCCGTCCCCCAGTTCCACCGGCTCCCCGACCTCGACTCCCACGCCGACTCCCACCACCACGGCGAGCCCGTCACCCTCGCCGACGTCCACCGGCTCCTGCGGCTCGGGTCTCAGCCTGCTCGCGGGCCCTGGGACGTTCTCCGTGGCGCAAGGCACGAGCGAGGTCTTCGGCGTGTCGCTGTCCGCGGCGCCGGCGTCAAGCGTCACGGTCACGGTCGCCAACACGTCGGGCAACAGCGGCCTGTCGGTGTCGGCCGGCTCGTCCATCGCGCTGACGTCAAGCAACTGGAACCTTCCGCAACCGGTCACGGTGGCGGCGAACTCGTCAGGCACTGGCGCGGCCACCTTCACCGTGAGCGCGCCAGGCTGCACCTCGGTGACCGTGACGGGCACCGAGACGGCGGCGGGGTCAACGACAACGCCATCGCACGTGGCCAACCCGTTCACCGGCTCGAGCTGGTACGTCAATCCCAACTACACCTCCGAAGTGGCAACCTCGGTCGCCGGCGCCAGCGGCACGCTCGCCGCGCAGATGACGCTGGTCGGGCAGCAGCCGACCGGCGTCTGGCTGGACCGCATCGCGGCGATCTACGGAGGGTCGCTGAACAGCAGCCGGATGAGCCTGCAGGCACACCTGCAGGCGGCGCTCAGCCAGGAGTCGGGCAGTACCCCCATCCTGGTTCCGCTCGTCATCTACGACCTGCCCAATCGTGACTGCGCGGCCCTCGCCTCCAACGGGGAACTGACGGTCAGCAACAACGGCCTGCAGTATTACGAGCAGGACTACATCAACCCGATCGCGCAGATCCTCACCGACTACTCCCGCACCAACATCAGGGTGGTCGCGGTCATCGAGCCGGACTCGCTGCCCAACCTGGTCACCAACCTCGCCGACGCCAACTGCGCGCAGGCGAACTCCAGCGGGGCGTACGTCAGCGGCGTCCAGTACGCGCTCAACAAACTGCACGCGATTCCGAATGTGTACAACTACATCGACATCGCCCACTCGGCATGGCTCGGCTGGCCCAGCAACATGGGCCCGGCGGTGTCACTGCTCCACACGGTGGCGGCAGGCACGACGGCCGGCGTGAGCAGCGTCGACGGGTTCATCAGCAACACTGCCAACTACACGCCAACCACGGAGCCGTTCATGACGGCGACCGAGAGCGTCGGCGGCAACCCGGTCGACTCGGTCCAGTACTACTCCTACGACCCCTACATCGACGAGCTGACCTACGACGAGGCGATGTACTCGAACCTGGTCAGCGCGGGCTTCTCGAGCAACATCGGGATGCTGATCGACACCTCGCGCAACGGATGGGGCGGCCCGAACCGGCCTACCGCGGCGGGCACGTCAACTGTCACGGCCACCTTCGTCAACCAGTCGAAGATCGACCAACGGCCGTTCCGTGGCGACTGGTGCAACCAGAACAACGCGGGGCTGGGTGCTTTCCCGCAGGCCAACCCCAACTCGTCGTTCACCCACCTGTACGCGTACGTGTGGATCAAGCCGCCGGGTGAGTCCGACGGTGATTATCCGAGCGGCACGCATACCCACGGTGACCCGCACTGCGACCCCAGCGGCACCAACACCGACGGCAGTGGCAACACCTACTCCACCAACTCGATACCCGGCTATGACATCGCGGCGGGCCAGTGGTTCCCGGCCGAGTTCCAGATGCTCGTCCAGAACGCCTACCCGGCAGTCCCCTGACCGTCCGCCCAGTGCCAGCCAAACCAGTACCTGCCAAACGAGTACCAGCCAAACGAGTGCCCAGCTGAAGGACTGAGCCGAATCTGCCCGGGCGCGGGCCAGCCGTCCGCGCCCGGGCTATCCGGTTCTGGACGGCACATCGAGGAGCAGTGGATCAGGAACATCACCGTGACCACCGGGCTGGTCGACGCGTACTCCACCGCGACCCTGCTCCGCCTGGTGACCAGCCATCAGATCGACGCGGGCAAGTTCATCACCCATCACTTCGGGCTGGATGAGTTCGACCAGGCCTACGACGTGTTCGGCCGGGCCGCCGGCACCGGCGCCCTCAAGGTCGTGCTCGCGCGCTGAACCTGTGGATAACCGATAGCAGTTCGCCTTTTGCACGCTCGCACGCGCAAAAGGCTATCCATGTAAATGCAGTTGAGCGAAGGGGTTGAGCCGGAGCTGGGCGACGCTGCAGCTCCGCCAGGGTGCGTCAAGGTCTGTAGTTCCGGCAGGAAGTGTTGCTCAGGGTGGCTAATGATCGGGGCGGCGCCGGTGTTGGTGAGCACGATCTGCGCCTGGAATCCGCCCGACCAGGTGTTGGTCAGCGAGTAGGCGGCCGAGTCGAGGATCTGGTTGCCGCTGGTGTGCCAGTAGCCGGACCCGGCGCCACTGGCCGCGGGCAGCGCCATCCGGCCGTTGGCCTGGGCAGCGATATCGCGCCGGTCGCGGCCAGGCCGCCGGCCACCAGGGCGAGCGTGCCGGCGAGTGCCGCGACAGCCGGAGGTAGCCGCATCGGTGTCTCCTCGTCTCCTCGGCTTCGAGGTGTCCCCACGGGGCCGGGCGGGTGGGATCGCCTGGCCCCGTGGGGACCGTGTCGGGCGGGGGGGATCGCCCGGCCCTTGGGGACCGTGTCGGGGTACCTCGCGGGCATTGGCAGCCGACCGTAGACGGAGGCGCCCTGCGGTCGGCGGCCTGTGCGGAACGTATCCGGCCACCCCGCCAGCGGGTCAAGGGGCGCCCCGGGCGGCTGCTGCCGCGCCGGGCCTTTCCGCTGGTGGGGGAGGCAACGGGTGGTGCGGTTGGATGAAACTAGGTGAAATGCTGTGCTAGCCCGGGGGGGCGACCCCCCGGAACCCCCCGCGCGTCGTCGGCTCAGAGGGGACACGCCTCCGGCGCGCCCCGCCTCGCCAGCGAGTGCTAGCACATCAACTCAACTGCCGGCGAGTGATTGCAGGTGAGCCTCGTACCCGGCCCCGTAGGCGGTCGGGTCGCCGGCGTAGTCGATGATCAGCGCCGGCCCCTGCGAGCAGTCCCAGTTGTCCCAGGTCCACGCCAGGTAGCTGATGTGCTCGGAGTCCAGCCACGTCATCAGCGGGTTCACGTACGTGTCCATCCTGGATGGACACGATGCCGTTGTCGTTCAGCAGGCTGACGTACTGCTGCACCGCCTGCTGGTAGGTGGTGCCCGCGTAGGCGGGGTTGACGTAGGACTCGGCATTCCAGCATGCCTCGTTCAGCGGCACGCGGACCGCGGTGATCCCCCAGCCCTTCATCGCGGTGATCGACGCCTGGTCCATCGGCCCGTTCCAGATGCCGGTGCCCTGCACGCAGCCGAACTCACCGCCGGAGCGGTCCACCCCGTGCAGGACCACCTGGCTGCCGGCGGCGTTCACCAACTCGTTGCCGGACACGTGGACCTGCGGGGCGGTGCTCGTGGTCGATACCACGCTGACCGGATCTGCCGCGGAGGTGGCGGTGGCCCCGGCGCTGTCGAAGGCTTCCGCGGTCAGCGCGTAGTACCCGGCGGGCACGCTGGCCCAGGTGGCGGTGTACGGGCTGGCGGTCGCGGTGCCTATCAGCACGGGCGTGTGCGAGGCGCCGGGCAGCGTCGAGGCCTCGAAGAACTCCACCTTGCTGATCGACGCGGTCGGCTCGCTCGCGTTCGCGGTGATGGGGATGCTCGTCCCTGGCGTGACACTCATGCCCGCCGATGGGCTGGTGATGTTCACCGACGGCAGTTGCGCCGCCCCGTTGCAGGCGTAGCCGTTGACCGTGAAGTAGGTGGGCACGGCGTTGGTCGCGCCGACCGTGCCGGTGAATCCGAGCGAGACGGAGCCGCCGGTGCCCAGCGCGCCGTTGTAGCTCTCGTTGGCTACCGTGACGTACTGGCCGTTCTGCGTGTAGCTGCCGCTCCAGCCACCGCTGATCTGCTGTGCGTTGGGGAATGTGAAGGCCAGCGTCCAGTTGGTGATCGGCGCCCCGTTGTTGGTGACCGTGAGGCCGGCCTGGAAGCCGCCGGGCCAGCCGTTGACCACCGAGTAGGCCACCGTGCACGACGACGTGGCCGCCACGGCGCTGTCCCCCGGACCACTGGCCGGCGCCGTGACGGCCACCGCCGCGCTGAGCGTGAGCGCGGCGGCAGCTAACAGGCCGGCCAGCGTGCGGGCACGCTTCGCGACACGGCGCAACGAAATCTTCATGGCTGGTCCCTCCTTAGCAGGACGTCCCGGCCTTGGCGGTCTCGCCCACTGGCGGTCTCGCCCACTGGCGGTCTCGCCCGTGGGCGTTCTCGCCCGTGGGCGGGGGTTCTCGCCCGCTGGCCGCGTCCGGTCCGGACGCTAAGTCGCCGCCGTCGGCCCAGCAACCAGCGCCCTGGCCTCCGCCGTCGAACGCGGTGTTCCCGCTGGCCGGAGGCTGCGCAACCCATGCCGGGGGAAGGTTGACGGATGTAACTTTCGCCGGGCGTGCCCGCCCAGCCGGGGGACAGCCTGGGCATGGAAGTGGCGGGCTCCCGCAGCGCATACGAGAGCCCGCCACGATCGGGCCGGGCCGGCCGAGGCCCGCCGCGCGGGTCACCCCGCCGCGCGGAGCACGGCCGGCCCGGTGCTTGTCAGCCTCCGGCGAGGGACTGCAGGTGCGTCTCGACCCCCGCGCCGTAGCCGGTCGGCGTGCCGGTGTAGTCACTGATCAGCCCGGGACCGGAGGAGCAGTTGAAGTCCGCGTTCCAGGCCCACGCCAGGTAGCTGGTCGATTCCGAGTCCAGCCAGGTCATCAGCGGGTTGACATAGGTGTCCGCACAATCGTTCTCGCCGATCTCCCCGGCGACCACCGGGACCTGCGCGATCACCGGAGCGACCTGGCTGGTCCAGCAGGACTGGGTGGAGCAGGAGTTGAAGTTGTACGAGTGCCAGGACGCGACCAGGTTGTGGTCGGGATCGGTCGGCTCGTTGGCCAGCCACGAGGTCAGGTCGTTGGAGTACTCCTCACCGCCCAGCGTGAGGACGTTGTTCGCCCCGGCCGAGCGGACCGCGTTGACCATCGACTGCATGCCGGCCACCTGGTAGGAGATGCCGGGGCACGTCCCGCCGGACAGCCAGCACGTCCAGCCACTGGCGGTGGACCCGGTCGCCCGGGACGCGTACGGCTCGTTGAAGAGGTCGAAGATGACCGCGTCGTTGCCCTTGAACGTGTTCGCCACCGACGTCCAGAACGGGATCGCCTGCGCGGCGTCGGGCATCGGCTTCTGGCAGGTCGCCTGGGCTGACGAGCACCCGGAGGAGTTCCCGGTGTACAGCCCGTCGGTCCAGTGCAGGTCCAGGATCGCCACCATGCCGTTGGCGTTCAGCAAGCTGACGTACGCCTTGATCGCATTCTGGTAGTTCGCGCCCGCATACGCCGAGTTCACGTAGGACTCAGCGTTCCAGCAGGCCTCGTTCAGCGGCACCCGGACGGCGTTGACGCCCCAGTTCTTCATGGCCGTGATGGACGCCTGGTCGTTGGGGCCGTCAAAGATCCCGTTGCCCTGCACGCACTCGTACTCCGTGCCGGACCGGTCCACGCCGTGCAGCACCACCTGCTGCCCACTGGCGTTGACCAGCTTGTTGCCGGACACATGCAGCTGGGGCGCTGCGGCGCCGGTCGAGGTGGGAGTCGGGGTGGGAGTCGGGGTCGGGGTCGGGGAGGACGAAGGGGAGGTGGTGGGGGATGGGCTGGGTGAGGGGCTGGCGCCGGTGCAGGTGGTTCCGTTGAGGGTGAAGGCGGCTGGCGGGGTGTTGGTGCCGGTGTAGGTGAAGTTGGCGCCGATCTGGGTCGTGGCGCCGGCGGCGAGGCTGCCGTTCCAGCTGGCGTTGGTGACGGTGATGGTCTTGCCGCTCTGGGTCCAGTTGCCGCTCCAGCCCTGGGACAGGGCCTGGTTGCCGGCGTAGGAGTAGGCCAGCGTCCAGCTGGTGATCGCTGAGCCGGTGTTCTGGATGGTCACCGCCGCGGTGAACCCGGTCCCCCAGTCACTGCTCACCGCATAGGTAACCTGGCACGACGCTGCGGCGTCCGCGACACCTGACCCGGCGACCACCGCCGTACCCGCCGCCAGGCCGCCGGCGGCCAGCACGCATGCCAGGTACCGGGCGCGTTTGGGCAGGCCCATCGTCCGGAGTCTCACGACATACACCTCCCTGAAGGATCGGCAACCACCCGGTGGCTGCATCGCGTATTCCCCTGGCGGCACTTACCAGTGACCCGAAGAAAGCGCCTCCAGGCGGCTCGCATTGATCATGCGCGCAGTCTGCCAGATATGGCTCAGCGACCGGGACGGAACATGACAGGGCGACAATAACGGCCTGTCACTAAACCGGTCAAGTGTTCGTCATCAATGAAAATAGCGGCATTAATTTCATGAAGAAGTGACCCGAAATCCGACCCGCGGGCAGGTTCCGGGCAGGTCCGGGCATGCAGGCACGCGCAGGCCACCGAAGGACAATGAGGGTTATTCACAAGATCATCAACTCTGAGTTGATCAAGCTCCGACCAGCGGTAAAGCGGCGTCAGATGCTTGATGATCATGATCGTGAATAAGCCTCAATGCCCGGTCAATAGCAGCTAGCGCGAAGAGCGTGCAGCGCAGCAAATCATGAAAGTTTCATGGCACCGGCTTACCGCTTTCCGCATGCCTTGACTCGGCGCGACGCGCAGACAACTCTCTTCTTCTGATCGAGGAGGCGGCATGCGCGCGGCGAGACAATGCTTGAAAAGAATCCGGGTACCGGCCGTCGGCCTGATTGCCGTCGCCGAGGCCGCCCGGGCAGCCAGGTGCGCCCTGCTAGCCGGATGCGCCCTGCTCGCCGAGGCCGCCCGGGCAGCCAGGTGCGCTCTGCTAGCCAGGTGCGCTCTGCTAGCCGGATGCGCCCTGCTAGCCGGATGCGCCCTGCTCGCCGGATGCGCCCTGCTCGCCGGATGCGCCCTGCTCGCCGGATGCACGGTCGGCACCAACCAGCCCGTGTTCAAGCGTGTCGGCCCGTTGATCACGCTGCGGGTCGGCGTCTACGGCAGCCCCGGCTACCAGCAGTCCGGTCTCTACACCGAGTACGAGCGGC